>JAEEGF011387696.1_pt1 | contig 22390 bp, 15 predicted proteins | sample 9134171 | NCBI WGS metagenome assembly JAEEGF01 (sample SAMN16246542, study PRJNA631951) | gut metagenome | biome: gut microbiome; feature: rumen; material: AP-attached | host: Bos | place: Iran: Karaj | collected 2018-10 | reverse complement strand
GCGCAGACGGAAAAGCCCTTCGCCGAGATCGCCGGCGCCCTCAACGCCATCGGCGAGGAGATGGGCCTTGAGATACGCTGCCAGAAGGCCGAGATATTCGAGAAGATGCACCGGGTCTAGCCATGATCAACATCTCAGAGGTGATCGAGACGAACCGCATGATCCAGAACGAGAATCTGGACGTGCGCACGATTACGATGGGCATATCGCTTCTTGACTGCGCGTCGGGCGACGTGGCCGCCACGTGCCGCGCCGTCCGTGAGAAGCTCATGCGCTACGCAGGTTCGCTCGTGAAGACGGGCGAGGACATCGCCTGCGACTTCGGCATCCCAATCGTCAACAAGCGCATTTCGGTGACGCCGATCTCCATTGTCGGCGCCTCCTGCTGCAGCTCGCCCGAGGACTTCGTGCAGATAGCGCGCACGCTCGACGATGCCGCGCGCGAACTCGGCGTCAACTTCCTCGGCGGCTACTCGGCCGTCGTCTCGAAGGGCATGACGCCCGCCGACGAGCTTCTCATTCGCTCCATTCCCGAGGCGCTCGCCGTGACGGAGCGGATCTGCTCCAGCGTGAACGTGGGATCCACCAAGACCGGCATCGACATGGACGCCGTGCGCCTGATGGGCGAGATCGTGAAGGCCACGGCCGAGCGCACGAGGGAGCGCGACTCGATCGGATGCGCGAAGCTCGTGGTGCTTTGCAACGCGCCCGACGACAACCCGTTCATGGCGGGCGCGTTCCACGGCGTGACGGAAGGCGACGTCGTGGTGAACGTTGGCGTGTCGGGTCCGGGCGTAGTCAAGTACGCGCTCGAGCAGATTCCCGGCGCCGACTTCGAGACCCTCTGCGAGACGATCAAGCGCACCGCGTTCAAGATAACGCGCGTGGGCCAGCTCGTCGCCCAGGAGGCAGCTCGCCGCCTCGGCGTGCCCTTCGGCATAATCGACCTCTCCCTCGCCCCCACGCCCGCAGTTGGCGACTCGGTGGCGGAGATCCTGCGGGAGATCGGCCTCGAGCATCCGGGCGCGCCCGGCACCACCGCCGCTCTAGCGCTCCTCAACGACCAGGTGAAGAAGGGCGGCGTGATGGCGAGCTCCTACGTGGGCGGCCTCTCGGGCGCGTTCATACCGGTCTCCGAAGACCAGGGCATGATCGACGCGGTGAACGCAGGCGCGCTCACGATCGAGAAGCTCGAGGCGATGACCTGCGTCTGCTCCGTCGGGCTCGACATGATCGCCGTTCCGGGCGACACGCCCGCCGAGTCCATCGCCGGCATCATCGCCGACGAAGCCGCCATCGGCATGGTCAACCAGAAGACCACCGCCGTGCGCATCATCCCCGTCGCCGGAAAGACGGTGGGCGACACGGTCGCCTTCGGCGGACTCCTCGGCCACGCTCCAGTGATGGCGGTGAACCGCTTCGACTCGTCGCGCTTCGTTCGCCGCAAGGGACGCATCCCCGCGCCCATCCACAGCTTCAAGAACTAACCACAATCCCAAAAGGACAAATCAGATGAAACAGGACATGATCGCAATCCTCGATCTCGGCTCCACGAAGAACACCGTTCTCGCGCGCGCCATCCGCGCCCTCGGCGTGTACTCCGAGATCCACCCGCACGACATCACGCCCGAAAGGCTCGCCGCCCTCCCCAACGTGAAGGGCGTCGTTCTCTTCGGCGGCGAGAACCGCTGCGTGGACGGCGTGAACGTTGACGTTGATCCCGCCATCTATTCGCTCGGCATTCCCGTGATGGCGATCGACCATCCCTCCGCCAAGGTGGAGAACCTTCCCGCCATGCCCGACGAGGCGGCGCTCAAGGCCTGGCTCTTCGACGTCTGCAAGGCCGAGGCGAACTGGAACATGAAGAACTTCATCGCCGACCAGATCGAGCTCGTGAAGAAGCAGGTGGGCGACGGCAAGGTGCTGCTCGCGCTCTCGGGCGGCGTCGACTCGTCCGTCGTCGCCGCGCTTCTCATCAAGGCGATCGGCAAGCAGCTCGTGTGCGTGCACGTGAACCACGGCCTCATGCGCAAGAACGAGAGCGAGATGGTGTGCAAGGTGTTCGGCGAGAACCTCGGCGCGAACCTCATCTACAAGGACTGCACCGACCGCTTCCTCGACAAGCTCGCCGGCGTAGGCGATCCCGAGGCGAAGCGCAAGATCATCGGCGGCGAGTTCATCCGCGTATTCGAGGAGGAGGCCCGCAAGCTCGAGGGCATCGAGTTCCTTGGCCAGGGCACGATCTACCCCGACATCGTGGAGAGCGGCACCAAGACCGCCAAGATGGTGAAGAGCCACCACAACGTGGGTGGCCTGCCGCCCGACCTGCAGTTCAAGCTCGTGGAGCCGCTACTTCAGCTCTTCAAGGACGAAGTGCGCGCGTGCGGCGTTGAGCTGGGCCTGCCGCCCGAAATGGTGTACCGCCAGCCGTTCCCCGGTCCGGGCCTCGGCGTAAGGTGCCTCGGCGCGATCACGCGCGACCGCCTCGCCGCCCTCAGGGAGAGCGACGCGATCCTGCGCGACGAGTTCGCGAAGTGCGGCCTCGCCAAGAAGGTGTGGCAGTACTTCACGCTCATCCCCGACTTCCGTTCCACGGGCGTCAAGAACAACGCCCGCGCCTTCGAGTGGCCCGTCATCATCCGCGCCGTGAACACCGTCGACGCGATGACCGCAACCGTCGAGGAGATTCCGTGGGAGATCCTCAAGAAGATCACCGCGCGCATCCTCGCGGAGGTGCCAGGCGTCAACCGCGTGTGCATGGACCTCACCCCGAAGCCCTGCGGCACCATCGAATGGGAGTAAGCATGATATCCGACCAGATCAAGCGCGGCAGCGAACGCGCCCCGCACCGCTCGCTGCTCTTCGCCACGGGCCTTGTCCGCGCCGACATGAAGAAGCCCTTCATCGGCATCTGCAACAGCTACGAGAGCTTCGTGCCTGGCCACTGCCACCTGAACAAGGTTGGCGAGTGGATCAAGAAGTGCGTGATAGAGGCGGGCGGCGTGCCGATGGAGTTCAACACCATCGCCGTGTGCGACGGCATCGCGATGGCGCACGCGGGCATGAAGTACTCGCTGCCGAGCCGCGAGCTCATCGCCGACAGCGTCGAGACCATCGCGCGCGCCCACTGCTTCGACGCTCTCATCTGCGTGCCGAACTGCGACAAGATCGTGCCCGGCATGCTGCTGGGCGCGCTGCGCGTGAACATCCCCACCGTCTTCGCCTCGGGCGGACCGATGGCCCCCGGCAGACATCCCGTCACGGGCAAGGATACGGACCTCAACTCCGTCTTCGAGGCCGTTGGCGCCGAGAACGTGGGCAAGATCACGAAGAAGGAGCTCGAGAAGGTCGAGGAGACGAGCTGCCCAGGATGCGGCTCATGCAGCGGCATGTTCACCGCGAACTCGATGAACTGCCTCTACGAGGCCCTCGGCCTCGCCCTGCCCGGCAACGGCACGATCCTCGCCACCGACCCGAAGCGCATGGACCTCTACCGCGAGGCGGCGTTCCGCGCCGTCGCGATGGCGAAGAAGGGTGGCCCCGCTCCGCGCGATCTCGTGACGCGCGATTCGCTCGACAACGCCCTCACTCTCGACATGGCGATGGGCGGCAGCACCAACACCGTGCTGCACACGCTCGCCATCGCGCGCGAAGCCGGCGTTGACTACTCGCTCGAGCGCATGAACGAGATCTCCGCGCGCACGCCGTACATCTGCAAGCTCGCGCCGAGCGGACACTACCACGTGAGCGACCTCGACCGCGCCGGCGGCATAATGGCGATTCTCAAGCGCCTTCCGAAGAAGCTTCTCAACCTCAAGGCGAAGACCGTCAGCGGCAAAACCCTCGGCCAGCAGATACAGCGCGCCGCGATCAAGGACGACGACGTGATCCGCACGCTCGACAACGCATACTCGAAGGACGGCGGCCTAGCCGTTCTCTGGGGCAACCTCGCCGAACGCGGCGCCGTGGTGAAGAAGGGCGGCGTTGCGCCCAGCATGATGAACTTCACCGGCAAGGCGATCTGCTTCGACTCGCAGGAGGAGGCGTGCGAGGGAATACTCGGCGGCAAGGTGAAGCCCGGCCACGTGGTGGTGATCCGCTACGAGGGTCCAAAGGGCGGACCCGGCATGCAGGAGATGCTCGCGCCCACGAGCTACATCATCGGCGCGGGACTCGGCGAGAGCGTGGCGCTCATCACCGACGGACGCTTCAGCGGCGCGACGCACGGCGCATGCGTTGGGCACGTTTCGCCCGAGGCGGCGGAAGGCGGCCTCATCGGCCTTCTGAAGGACGGCGACGAGATCACGATCGACATCCCCCGCCGCGCCATCTCCGCAAAGCTCTCGAAGACCGAGATCGCGAAGCGCCGCAAGGCGCAGAAGCCCTGGTCGCCGCGCATCAAGGGCGGCTGGCTCGAGCGCTACGCCACGTTCGTCGGCAACGCCTCCACCGGCGCCTCGCTGAAACGTTGAATGAAACTCAACGTCCAGCTTCTGCCTGACGATCTCTTCGCCGCCGTGCGATCGATTGCCGGTGCCGTGAAGGAGGCCGGCGGGCGCGCCCTAATGGTGGGCGGCGCCGTGCGCGATCTCCTTCTAGGCGACCGCGCGGTGAAGGACGTTGACCTTGAAGTGTACGGCCTCGAGCCCGAACGTCTGCAGCGCGTCATAGGCGAGCGCTTTCCGTTCGACGAGTGCGGGCTCTCCTTCGGCGTGATGAAGATCAAGCACTTCGACATCGACGTGTCGCTGCCACGCCGGGAGTCGAAGCGCGGCATCGGCCACAAGGGCTTCCTCATAGATTCCGATCCGTTCCTCTCCATCCGTGAGGCCGCGAGCCGGCGCGACTTCACCGTCAACGCGATGTACTACGATCCTCTCGCCGATGCGTTCGAGGATCCGTACGGCGGCGTCGACGACCTGAAGCGCCGCGTGCTGCGGCACGTCTCGCCGAAGTTCGTGGAGGACCCTCTGCGCGTGCTCCGCGGAATGCAGTTCATCGCGCGATTCGACCTGCATCCCGCTCCTGAGACGATCGAGATATGCCGCACGGTGACGATCGAAGACCTTCCGCCAGAGCGGCTATTCGAGGAATGGGCGAAACTGCTGACGAAGGGCGTCCAGATCGGGCGCGGCCTCGCGTTCCTGCGCGAGACGGGATGGGTGCGCTACTTCCCCGAGCTGCAGCATCTCATCGGCTGCCGCCAGGATCCGAAGTGGCATCCCGAGGGCGACGTGTGGAACCACACATGCCTGTGCCTCGACGCGTTCGCGAAGCGGCGCGACGAGATGCCAGAGCATTCGCCCGACGAAGACCTCATCGTCGGCCTCGCCGTTCTCTGCCACGACTTCGGCAAGCCAGCGACGACTCGCTGGGAGCGTGGACACCTTCGCTCGCTTGGCCATGACGTCGCCGGCGTAGAGCCCACGCTTTCGTTTCTGCGCCGCCTCACGAACGAGGAGCGCATCCTCAGGGAGGTGCCGCCGCTCGTTTCGCACCACATGCAGCCGTTCTCGTTGTGGAAGGCGCACGCGGGCGACGCGGCAGTGCGCCGCCTTGCACGCGAGGTGAAGCGCCTCGACAGGCTTATCCGCGTGTCGCGCGCGGACGACGAAGGGCGCACGGTGGAGCGCCTCGGCGGCTCATCGGAAGGGCAGGACCTCAAGTGGCTCGAAGAGACGGCCGAGCGCCTGCGCGTGGCCGACTCCGCCCCGAAACCGATTCTCATGGGCCGCGACCTCCTCGCCATGGGCTACAAGCCATCTCCGCAGATCGGCAAGTGGCTCGACGCCTGCTTCGAGGCGCAGCTCGACGGTGCGTTCAGCGACCACGCCGGCGCAATCGAGTACTTCCGAAGCAAGGTGCTTGCGGAGAAGTAGTGATAATTGTTGCCAGTGTTGTCAGTATCCAATTTCCAATCTCAAAAGGAATAGCATGAGAGACGCTGAAAGAGATGCAATTGAGATGGCCGCTCGGCGCGCGCGGCTTCTGAAGGCGGGGTTCCGCCTCATGGCGGAGCGTACCATAGAGGCGGTGAAGCTGCAGGAGATCGCCGACGAGGCGAAGGTCGGCATCGCCACGCTCTTCCGCTACTTCAAGACGAAGCCAGACCTCGTGATCGAGATCGCCACGAACATCTGGAAGCGGTACTACGCCGAAGTGGAGAAGGCGTATGCGGCGCGCAGTGGCGCGAGCATGGACGCCGCCGCGGAGCTGGAGTTCTTCCTCGACAGCATAATCGAGCTATATCGCAGCCACAAGGACGTGCTGCGCTTCAACCGCAACTTCGACACGTATGTGCAGCATGAGCGCTGCACCGCAGAGCAGATGCGCCCGTACAACGCCGCGGTCGCGGTGTTCGCGAAGAAGTTCCACACCGTTGTCAGCAAGGCGCGCAAGGACGGTACGATCGACCTCCGAGTCTCAGAGCCGAAGCTCTTTGTGAACCTCCTCTACATCATGCTCTCGGTCGCTGGAAAGTACGCCGAAGGTCTTGTCTATCCGCCCGACGGCGAACACGACATGACCGACGAGCTTGTCATGCTCAAGCGCATGATAATGGATTCGCTCGTCGGCAGGGAAGTTTCCACGAAACGTCCGAATGGCCGTTGAAGAGCGGAATCATATTTGCATACGGCCCAATCGTGTGGTAAAATAGGTGCCATGAAAACAGCAATGAAAATTTCCGCCGCGCTTGTGTGCGCGGCCATGGCGGCCTGCGCCGCCGCGGAAGTGGAAGAAGTGAAGGAAATCACGGCGGCGTTGAAGGAGCGCCTGCTGCCGGCGGATGAGAAGTTCCTTTCGCACGACGCGATCCTGAATGAGGTGGCGGCGGCCGACGTCGCGGCCGACAATGCATGGCGTTCGCTGAAGAGCCGCGAGGAATACGATGCGCATCGCGCGAAGCTGCACGCGAAGTACGTCGAGGCGATCGGCGGACTCAAGTTCGAGCGCACACCACTCAACGCCAAGGTCACCGAGAAGATCGCGCGCAGCGGATACCGCATCGAGAAGGTGATCTTCGAGAGTCGCCCGGGCGTGTTCGTGACGGGGCTTCTGTTTCTTCCTGACGAGGCGAAGTTCAAGCCGCCCTACAAGGGCATCATCCTCGTCTGCGGCCACAGCGCCGACGGCAAGGGAAGCTCCACCTACCAGCGCGGCGCAGTGCAGGGCGCGCTCGCCGGGTTCGCGGTGCTGGCCTTTGATCCTTTCGCGCAGGGAGAGCGTGAGCAGGTGCCGGGCGGACTCTGCTGCGCGCCGCACAACCGCTACGGCGCGCTCGCCGCGCTGCTGGGGCAGAGCACCGCGCAGCAGCGCATCTGGGATGGCATGCGCGCGATCGACTACCTCTACTCGCGCGGCGACGTGAGCAGGGAGGGCGTAGGCTGCATGGGCAACTCGGGCGGTGGCACCATGACGTCGCTTCTCGAGTCGATCGATCCGCGCATCGTCTCCGCCTGCCCGTCGTGCTACATCAGCTCGCTGCGCGAGGTGTGTCTGCACTGCGGCCCGCAGGACGCCGAGCAGAACATCTTCGGGCAGCTGACGTTCGGCTTCAACCACGCCGGCTACGTGCTGCTGGGCGGAAACGCCGTGAGGATGCACTGCTGCATTGGCGACTTCTTTCCGATCAAGGGTTCACGCGAGACGTATGCGGTGGTGCAGGATACGGTGAAGAACAGCGGACTCGACGCGGCGCGATATGGAATGACCGACGTGCCGGGTCCGCATGGATGGAAGGAATCGACGCGTACTTCGTCCGTGCAGTGGATGCGGCGATGGCTTGCGCTCGACGAGAATACGCCCCCCGTCGACGTCGAGGCATGCCGTAAGCTTGATGTTGGCTTCAGCGAGAAGAATGTGGACTGCGGCCTCGCCGGGGCGGGGAAGAACGTGACGCCGAAAGGCAAGGTGAGGGAACTGCCCGGCTTCAAGAGCATCTACGACTACCTCAAGGAGGATCTTGCCGCAGCCGAGAAGGCGCGTGTGAAGCGCGATCCGGCGGCGCTTGCAGAGGTTGTGTGTCGCAGGGCCGCGATACGTCCGCTCGACGCGCTCGGTGTCTCGGTGAAGGAGGCGGCAAAGCCCGAGACGCTTGCCGACGGCACCACGATCCTGCGCGAGGTGTATTCGTTTGGCGACGGACAGAAGGTGCCCGCGCTCACGTTCCTGCCGAAGGGGGAGGTGAAGGGCGCGATCATCGTGCTCGACGATCGTCCCAACCGCGCCATCCACCGCATGCGCGTGCCGCAGGCGCTGGCGGAGGGATGCGCGATCATGGTGGCCGACGTCGCATGCACGGGCGAGACGGCTGGGCTCAGGCATTCGTTCTATGGGATGAAGAATACCGATGAGGGTCCGGCCGTGATGCTGTATCTTCTGGGTAGATCGATGGTTGGAATGCGCGCCGAAGAGCTGATCGCGCTCGCCGACTCGCTCAAGCGGCGCACGGGATTCGCCTGCGAGGTGGTGCCGCACGGAAGGCCCTGCATCGCCGCGGCCCACGCCTTCGCGGCGCGGCGCGATCTCTTCACGCGCGTTCAGTGCCTGCGTTCGCCCGAAAGCTGGGCGGAGTCCGTTCGCAAGAGCTCGGTGGTGCCGTTTGCGAACGTGGTGAACGGCGCGCTCCTCGACTACGACTGGACGGATCTCGTCAAGTAAAGTTTCGAGGTTTCGAAGTTTATAAGTTTCGAAGTTTGAATCTCATACCCCGAAACTCCGAAACCCGAAAACAGAAACACTGACTTCTCGGCATTTGATGCCGCCTACTGTGCCCTCGCCGACAATCTTCGTCCATGGGTTTACCAATACGGGTTTCTTAAGTGACGGGGAGAACGAGCAAGTGGCTTTTCCGCTTGCGGCGTCGTTGGGGATGGCGTTCTCCCGTACTGTAATTGCGCAATTGTTTCCGGGATGCAAGGCGGCATTCGGCAACTTGTGCTATAATATCTGCTATGCATCTTGTGCAGATATATGTCGTGTGGGTGGCATGCGGCGCGTTGGCCGCGCTCATGCTGCTATGCCTTGCAGGGAGACTGAGGGCGGATCCGCCTGGAATGCGCGCGCTGCGCGGCGTGCCGACCGCGTGTCTCGCGGCGCTCGTCGCCCTGGCATCCGCGCTAGGCTCGCGTGCCGTGCCGAAAAATGACAGGAATGTGCATGCCGCCGGCAGGGTCACGCGTCCCCGCACGACCGCACCGTCGCGCGCTTTGGGCGACGAACTGCGCTTCACATCCATTGCCGTCTCATCCAACTCTGTGGCCCTTGAGGTTGCGTGGCCCACAAGCTTCTTCCCGTCCGGCACGACGCTCGACCTCTTCCGCGCCTGCGCGCACACCGGCCGATGGGAATGGGTGGAGGCCGCGGCGCCGCCTGCCGCCTCGACCAGCCACGTGTTCTCCGTATCGCGCACGGGAGTCGACACGAATGGCTTCTTCCGCGTGAGCGACCGCAGTTCGTGCGCCGTCACGATGGAGGACGCCGACGGCGACGGCATCCCTGACGTGTACGAGCTCGCGAACGGCACGAATCCGTACGTGCCCGACTACGCTGCCGCGCCCAAGATCGTTGCAGGCGTGGACGGCGGCGCGTCCAACCTCGTCGCCGCCATCGCCGAGAGCGTGCCATACTCCATCATCGAGATCGCCTCGGGCGTGCACGAGGGCGCGGGTTGGGCGGGAATCCGTCTCCCTGCGCACCCTGTGCTCATAACATCGCCCGACGGCGGACGATCACGCGCGTGCACGCTGCGGAACGTCACATCCCCCGCGACCTTCTACCTTGACGCCACGCAGCGCACCGAGACCGTGGTACAGGGGCTGAACATCGACCTGCTCGGCACGGGCGGCCTCCAGGTGGCGTTCTGGTGCGGCGGCGACCTCCCATGGGCGGGCCTGCCAGCCGCGGGCACGTTCCGCAACCTTTCGATACGCATGCCAAATCCCGGAGTGGACTACCGTGGGTGGTTCTTCCGCCATTGGGAGTCCAACGAGGTAGTGATCGCCTCGTGCGTGGTCAACGCGGCGGGGGCGACGCGTGCCCGCGGAATCGCGGCGGTGGATTCGCCGCCGATGAGCGTGGAGAACTGCACATTCGTGAACTTCCCGTCGGCAGCGTCGCCGTCGCTTGGCTACGGGATTCAGTACGAGACCACTTCCGGCAACATCGGCGGCGCGCCGGAGCGGATTCCCGTGGAGATCGTGAACTGCGTGTTCGACCCGTCCTTCACGAATGCCTACGCCATCGTGATGACGAATGTCAATCAGGAGGTGGCCTACCATGTGACGATGATGAACTGCATCGTGCCGTCGCCCCTCGAATATGAACCAGACGCCGCGTTCGGCTTGTGCGCCACGAACGCGCTCGTCTCATGGTGTGGGCATCTCCTCGCCTGCTCCCCCGCGATCGACTTCGGCACGGAGGCGCTGCGCTCGTCGTTCGACGTGGATGGGCAAGATCGCTGCGGGCATCCGGATGCCGGTGCCGACGAGCGTGTTTACCTTGGCCCGCGAGACACGGACGGCGACGGCCTTGCGGACGCGGACGAAATCGACCTTTACGGCACCGACCCTTTCCGCGCCGATTCCGACTTCGACGGCGCCTCAGACGGCGACGAGGTCACTTTGGGGACAGGCCCCGTGAATCCTGTCTCGCATCCGCAGACGATCTCCGTGACCGTCACGAACACCGTCTCGGGCGGCATCGCCTCGTATGTGGCATGGGGCTTCTCGTCCGAGGGATGGGAGACGAACGGCCTCGCGGCGCTGCCCTCTGGAAGCGGCGTTGTCGCCTACACCAACGACGCCGCTTGGAACGTTACCTACGTGAAGGCGTTCAGCGACATTGACGGCAACGGCGCGTACGACAATGGCGTTGACGTGATTCTTGCGCGCCCGGTCACCCACGCCCAAAGCATCGACTTCTCCTTCGCATTCGGCGACGTTGACGGCGACGGCTTTGCGGATGCGCTCGAACGCGCGGAGGGGACAGACCCCTACGGCGACCGCAGCTACTGCTTCAGCCTTTCGGCCACGTTCACCGGCGTGTTCCACACGACGAACAGCCTCACCGCATCGGCCGAGATGGCGGGAGAAGTGCGCCTTGGGCCTGAAACCGCCACCAACGCAACGTTCACTCTCGCGGGACACGTCGTCACCACGAACGGCGGTCCGCTCGTCGTGTACTTCTGGGACGATGCAAACTCGAACGGTGTTCGCGAGGCGCATGAGGCTGCGGTGACAAATCACATCATGGTGATGGGGCACGAGACATGCGTGACCAATAGACTTGCGCGGGGAGTGTTCGACAGAGACAACGACAGGATGCTCGACTGGTGGGAGATCGCCCATGGCCTCTCGCCTGCCAATTCCGCCGATGCCCTCGTTGACGATGACGGAGACGGGCTTCTCAATCTGCACGAGTTCTATTCGGGGACAGACCCTCACTACTCTGCCGATGCGACGAACACGCTGATATATTCTTTGATACATTCGATTGACGATAGGCTTGTCGCGAAGACGAATGATGTTCAGGCTGCATTTCCGATATATCTTGACTACATGAATACATACATGAACGCAAGTGTCAGTCTCAATACTAACGCCTGGACGTATGGTCTTGACTTCTCCCCTGTTGGTGTGAGATGGGAGAGGAATGGTGTTGCCAGTCATGGTGTCATACCAACATTGATAAGTGAGAGGCACATAATCTTTGCAACGCATTGTGGCGCGCAGACTGGAGACACATACCGGTTCCGGACGCCGGACGGCGAGTTTCTGGACCGCACTCTGATGGGCATTAGGAATTGTCGCAACTACTCCAACGATGTGATGGTTGGAATTCTCAATGCGCCGTTGCCTGCGTCGATTCACCCGGTGAAGTTTCTGCCGGAGAACTATGAGCAATATATCGGCCGAGGCGAAAGACTGCCGTCAATACGGATAGATCAGAGGTCTCGGGCTATTGTACAGGAGATTAGAACTTTACCAGCAATTACGGACTGCTCACAAGGTACAACGCTATCACTTGTTGACTATAGAACCTCAGACCATCTAATACGCGAACAGTTTCATGTGAAAGTGGCTATGAATGATTCTGGACATCCAAACTTTTTGGTAAGTGACAATCATCTCGTATTTCTGTTTCCAACTCATTATCGAATTTATGAGTGGGAATTTGGAACAAGTTGCCTGTCGATTGCGATGAAAGACGAAATTGAATCCATGATGAATGGGCTATGTGAAGACAACAATCTTACAAATAGGTACTCTATCATGGAGTTTAATTTTGAAGATGGGTCTAACAATCCATAGGAGGTTGATATGCGTTCTAATGTTGTAAAGATAACGACTCTTTTCTCCGTTGTTCACCTATTGATGGTTTCATGCGAGGCGGCAAGCGTGCTAAAGGAGTGTTTCGGGCTTGGAAAATGGGACGATAAAACATATCAGCTTGTTTGGATGATGCCGCCTGAAACCCATCACGATCTAGGAATGCCGCAATATGTTGACTCGACATTTGTGGTTGAGAGCAATGTCAATACGGTATTGACCAATATTGGGGGATATCCAGAGAATGCTTCTGTCCTTGTTCAAGTAGCTGCAGGGGACATCATTGACAAGGAAATGTTTGAAAACGTGACGAAAGCGTTCGCAAATAGCCTTGTAACTTTTGGTGTGACACTTCCTGAAACGCCAATTACGGTTGATGTGCCTGAGGATATTTATCTTGGTTTTGTCACATACGATGTTTATTTTGATTCTTCCCGCCCAGATTTGTATGGTCTCGGTCAGGCCTACTATGGCTGGGTGGGGCTACATGTCGATGGCGAAGATGTCTCGCTGCTTGGATCGTATGTTGATCTCGACGGCAACGCCGTAATAACGGGTAAATATGAGTCTGCCATTCCAGAGCCATCTTCGGCGTTGTTGCTGATCATGGGTGTCGCTGCGCTTGCGCTCATACGTAGAAAAGTGCTATAATGCATAGTTTGGATGCGCCATCCATTGTGTAGATTGAAATAGAAAGCAAGGAGCATGAAATGAACTGCAAAAGACTGCTAACGATACAGGACGTCTCGTGTGTGGGACAGTGTTCGGCCACTGTGGCTCTGCCTGTGATCTCCGCGTGCGGTGTTGAATGCGCGGTGCTGCCGAGCGCCGTTCTCTCGAACCACACGGGCGGATTCACCGGATGGACCTTCTGCGACCTCACGCCAGAGATGCCGAAGATCGAGGCCGAGTGGGAGCGGCAGAAGCTTTTCTTCGACGCTTTCTACACGGGCTACGTGTGCCCTGCGCAGATCGATCCGATCCTCAGCATAATGGAACATCGCGCGGCGCCTGGAGCGGTGCGCGTGGTGGATCCCGTGATGGCCGACAACGGCAAGCTCTATCCCGGCTTTGCGGACGACTTTCCGCGCGAGATGGCGCGCCTCTGCGCCGGTGCCGACTATGTGCTGCCCAACCTAACGGAGGCGGCGTTCCTTCTTGGTGAGAAGCCGGTTCTCGAAGGATACGACGAAGCGTTCATCGAACGTCTCGCTGCGGGACTCCATTCGCTTGGCGCCCGCCAGGTGGTGCTCACGGGCGTCTCGTTCGATCCAGGGCTTCTGGGCACTGCGGTCTCGGACGGCAAGAGCGTGAAGTATGACTTCAATCCCCGCCTCGCGCGCACGTCGCACGGCACGGGCGACGTGTTCGCCAGCGTCTTCGCCGGCGCCGTGATGCGCGGGCTCTCCGCGTTCGACGCATCGGCGCTTGCGGCCGACGTGGTGTGTGCCTCGATCGAGGCCACTGACGACTCGCATTGGTACGGCGTCGCCTTCGAGAAGGCGATTCCGATGCTTGTGGAACGTCTTGGATAAAATGTGATATAATATTGCCCATCATGAGAGCGCTACTTTTTCATAAATGCGCCAGGGGGGCCTTCGGCTGCCTTGCGATCGGGCTTGCCGCATGTGCGGCGGCGGAGGAGAGGGATTGGTTCGGCGTGTCTTTTGCGGACTATCAGCCGGGGCAGGCGGTTTCGTCCGTCGGCGCGGCTGGCGGCGCGTGGCGTGCCGGCGGCCCTGTGGCCACGAACGTCTTCGACGGCGTGCGCAATGGCATTGCAATCTCCACGCAGATCGGCGAAGAAATTGCGTTCGAGCCCGTGGCGCCCGAGGGACGCAATGTGGAGCGCATCGAGTTCTCGATGTGCCCGAACGAGCTGGCCGTTGCGGGTATCGGCGACTTCGACGGCGCGGCTGGGCTTCTCCCGTCGCGGCTGAGCACAGGCGAGGACGGATATCTTGGCTTTGCGGCCGCGGGCTGGATCGAGCTGCACGGCGAAGGCGTGACACCTGTAGCGAACGAATGGTTCGACGGCGTGATAGAGCTGAGAACGGTTGAGGACGTGCGGCTCGTGAGCTATCTCGTGAGGAAGGGCGGCGACTGGGTGCGGCTCGCGAACGCGGCTGGCGCCACGTGGTTCCGCACGTCGGCGCCTCGGGTCCAGGGCGGCGTCGCGAGCGTGTCGTTCACGGGCAACGGACGCTTCGCCGACTTTGAGGGACGCGAGGACGACGGCGAGGCGCTGCGCCTCTACCGCTGGGCGGGCGGCACCTCCGGCGACTGGAACGAAGCGGCGAACTGGACTCTCTCCGGCGTGCCTGCAGAGTCCGCGCCTGCCGCGGCAGGCGATCTCGCGCTCATTGACGGCACTGTATCCATAACGCGCGGCGAAGAAAGCGGGCGCACCACCGACCTGATGGTGATGTTCGACGCAGACGGCGCGGACGTGCTGGGCGGCAGCGTGGGAACCGACGTCACGATCGACGTAACGCGTCCTCGCGCCGGCAAGGCCCTAAAGGCCGAGTTCGGCACTCTCTTCGGCCTTGCGCCAAGCTACACTTTCACCTGGCGGCGCGGCTCCACATCCAAGTCGTACGAGTCAAGCCCGGTCAGCAAGAAGTCGTCGTACACGCCTACGGCGGCCGACTACGAGCACTGGTTCAAGTTCACGGCATACGACGGAGCGAGCGCGGTGCTGGAGAAGGAGTTCTTTTTCTCGAAGCTGCCCGTTCTCTATCTCACCACCGACGACGGCGCCACTCCCTCGGCCAGCAAGGAGACGCATGACGGGCGCATGTTCGCGCAGGGCAACGACGAATGGAAGTCGCTCTACGACGGCAAGATGACGATAAAGGTGCGCGGCAACTCCACTTCGAGCTACCCGAAGAAGCCGTGGAAGATCAAGCTCGACAAGAAGACGAAGATGTTCGACATCCCGAAGTCCAAGCACTGGGTGCTTCTGGCGAACTACAACGACCAGTCGATGATGCGCAACAAGCTCGCGTACGACTTCGCGAACGACATCGGATCGCTCGGCATGAAATCCACGTGGGTGGAGTGCGTGCTGAACGGCGCATGGCAGGGCACATACCAGTTCTGCGAGCACATACGCATCGCGGAGGACCGCGTGAACGTGCACGACTGGGAGGGCGACGCAGGCGACATCGCGGAGGCGTTCGCAGAGGCGAACGGCCTCACGGGCGATCAGGAGGACGCTCTCGCCACGCAGCTGGAGCAGGACTTCTCGTGGGTCACGGCCGACGCGTTCACCTTCTACGATGCCACGAACCGCGTCACTCTCACCGGCAAGCCATCGGAGCTCTTTGACGGCTTCACGCAGGACATATCGGGCGGCTACCTCTTCGAGTTCTCCGAGGAGTACGACGAAGTCTCGAAGTTCACCACCTCCTCTGGCGCGCTCGGCGTGAGGACAATGCTCAAGTCTCCCGAGTACCTCTACTCCAACACCGACATGATGAACGCCTGCAAGAACTACCTGCAGAAGTACTGGGATTCGTGCACGTCCGTCGATGGCTACTCAGGCGAGGGGCTGCGCACATGCGACTACTGCGACTACGAGTCGATGGTGAACTACTGGCTCGTGATGGAGCTCTTCGGCAACAACGACGCCGTGAAGAAGAGCCGCTACGCCTACAAGGACCAGGGCGCGAAGCTCGTGTTCGGCCCGGTGTGGGACTTCGACTGGGGCATGGGAAGCCCGCGCGTCTCATCGGACGGCACTGGGTGGAAGTGCCAGGAGGCAAGCGGCAAGACGGCATACTCCTTCTTCAAGGAATGGGCCGACAACCCCGAGTTCTGCACGCGCCTCTACACGCGCTACTGGCAGGTGCGCGACCGTTTTGAACAGTGCTTCAAGTCCGGCGGGCTGATGGAACAGTACACCAACTACCTCTACGAGGCGTGCCTGGTGAACTCCGCCAAGTGGAACGTCGACTACAATCAGGGCTCCGGAAACTTCGCGGCCGACGTGACGCGCCTGAGGAACTACCTTGTGCAGCGCCTCGCGTGGCTCGATCAGCAGTTTGCGAGCGTGCCCACGCTCATGGCGAGCGTGAAGCAGAGCACGTCCACGAAACCGTACACGGCCGATGCCGTCACGCTGCCGATCAAGTTCACGGGCACCAACTCCAACGGCATGATCTACACGGGGCGCCCGCTTCGCTCGCGGTTTGCGGTGGGAGGTTCTTCCGCGCGCACGGTTTCGTGCTTCGTGAACGGAACGCGCGTGGCGGACAAGGTGGCGCTCGCCTCGGGAATGTTCGATGCGACGATTCCTGCGGCAGCGTTCACGGCGAAGGTGGGCGAGCCCAACTGCGTGTCGTTCATCGCTTACAATTCGTCTGGCTCGGTGGTTGCGCGCAACTACGCGCTCGTGACGCAGGTGCAGTCCGGCTCCGTGCTGCTGCTGCGCTGACGGCAATGGACGCGCGGCGGCGGTTGTGGTAAAATATAGGCGTATTTCAAACAACCGAGGAGCATCATGAAAGATCTTAAAGCCGCATACAAGACAATCGAGGCAGACCACTTCGCGCCGCAGATGGAGATTTCCTTCATCGACGGCGACAAGCGCGAGACGCTGAGCTACGAGAAGGTGACATGGAACATCGGCGGCGAGGAGAAGGGCCTGCGCTACGGCGAGAACCCCGGCCAGGAGGCCGCCCTCTACAAGCTCGTGAACGGCAACATCGTTCTCGGCGACGTGGAGATGATCAAGCCCGGCAACTATCTCGCCTCCACGCCCGAGCTTCTCCAGAGCGGCAAGCACCCCGGAAAGACGAACGTCACCGACACCGACAATGCCCTCAACATTCTGCGCTACCTCAACGACCGCCCCTGCGCCGTGATCGTGAAGCACAACAATCCATGCGGCGTAGCGATGGCGGACACTCTCGCCGAGGCCTACTTCCGCGCCAACAAGGCCGACCGCCTCGCCGCGTTCGGCGGCGCGATCGCCCTCAACCGCGAGTGCGACATCGACACCGCGAAGCTCATCGTGGAGAACTACGCCGAAGTGGTCGTCGCACCTGAGTTCGCTCCCGGCGTGATGGACCTCTTCGCCACCAAGAAGAATCTGCGCGTCTTCCGCATCCGCAACATGGCGCGCCTCACCGACTTCGTGGCGAAGACGGTGGTGGACTTCAAGAGCCTCATCGACGGCGGCCTCGTGGCGCAGATGAGCTTTGTCTGCAAGGCCCGCAAGCCCGAGGACTTCATGCCCGCATACTGCAGTCGCAAGATCACCGACAAGGCGACGGGCGCCGTCACCTTCGAGGAGCACAAGATCAAGCGCCTTCCCACCGAGAAGGAATACGCCGACCTCGTGTTCGGCTGGCTCGTCGAGGCGGGCGTCACGTCCAATTCTGTGCTCTACGTGAAGGACGGCGCAACCGTTGGCATCGGCACCGGCGAGCAGGACCGCGTGGGCGTGGCCGAGATCGCGCGCGACAAGGCGTACACCAAGCACGCCGACTGGATCAGCTGGGAGAAGTACCAGCTTCCCTACAATGACCTTCGCCTCAAGTTCGGCGAGGCCGACGGCGCGATGAAGCAGGCCGAGATCATGGAGCAGACGCGCGCGGAGAAGGGCGGCCTTCCCGGATGCGCGATGGTGAGCGACGCGTTCTTCCCGTTCCGCGACGGCGCGGAGGTGGGCATCCGCGAAGGCATCACCTCGATCGTGCAGCCCGGCGGCGCTCTGCGCGACTGGGACGTGATCGACTGCTGCAACGACGCTGGCGTGGCGATGGTCTTCACCGGCCAGCGCAGCTTCAGGCACTGATGGAGGCGCGCCGATGAAGATTCTTGTCGTAGGCTCGGGCGGACGCGAACACGCAATAACGTGGCGCCTCGCGCAGGACGAGGCGCGCCATGAGCTCTTCTGCGCGCCAGGCAACGCCGGCACGGCGGCGATAGCCACCAACGTGGCCATCGGTGCGGAAGACGTGGAGGGCGTGGCGGCATGGGCCGCCGAGAACCGTCCCGACCTCGTGGTGGTGGGTCCCGAGGCGCCGCTCGTGAAGGGACTCGTCGACGCCCTCGACAAGATCGGCGTCGCCGCGTTCGGTCCAGTTGCCGCAGGCGCGCGCATGGAGGGCTCCAAGCGCTTCGCGAAGGAGGTCATGAAGGCGGCAGGCGTGCCCACGGGCATGGCCGAGACGTTCACCGACGCCGCGGCCGCCAAGGCCGCGCTTCCCGCGTTCGGACTTCCCGTTGTGATCAAGGCGGACGGCCTTGCGGCCGGCAAGGGCGTTGTTGTGGCCGAGACGGCCGAACAGGCCGAGGCCGCGATCGACGACATGCTCGTGGCGAACAAGTTCGGCGCCGCTGGCGCGGAGGTGCTCGTGGAGGAGTTCCTGCATGGCGAGGAGTGCTCCATTCTCGCGCTCGTCGACGGCGAGCGTGCGGTGCTGCTTCCGAGCTCGCAGGACCACAAGCGCGTCTTCGACGGCGACAAGGGACCCAACACGGGCGGCATGGGCGCATACTCGCCCGCGCCCGTCGTGACTGCCGACAAGCTGCCCGCCATCAAGGAGAAGATCATCCTCCCCGTTCTGCGCGAACTGAAGAAGCGCGGCATAACGTACCGCGGCATCCTCTATGCCGGGCTGATGGTGAACGACGAGAACTCCAATCCGCACGGCCCGCTCGCGAAGAGCGGCTCTAGCGTGAACGTGGTCGAGTTCAACGCGCGCTTCGGCGACCCCGAGACGGAGGCAGTGCTGCCGCGAATCGGCGGCGACTTCGCCACGGCGCTTCTGCATGCGGCAACGAGCTGCCTGCGCGACGAGGACGTGACGGTGAAGGACGAATGCGCCGCCACCGTGATCGTGGCCTCGGGAGGGTACCCGGGCTCGTACGAGAAGGGCAAGGAGATCACTGGCCTTGATGGGAATCCGGCGCTAGTCTTCCACTGCGGCACGAAGAGGACGGATGACGGCAAGGTGTTGACGAGCGGCGGACGCGTCCTGTCTGTCACCGGCCTTGGCCCTGATCTCCGCTCTGCAGTTGATGCCGCATACGCCGGCGTGGAGCGCATCTCCTTCGAGAATTCGTTCCACCGCAGCGACATCGCGCACCGCGCGTTCGAACGGGGGTAGGCCGATGCTCGCCCACCTGCTTGAGTTCATGATGCTCATCCTCTTCGGCGTCTCGTGGCCGTTCGCGATTGCGAAGACCTACAGGGCGAAGAGGGTGGATGGCAAAAGTCCGCTCTTCGAGATCATCGTGATAGCGGGCTACCTCTGCGGCATCGGCAGCCACTTCGCAAGCGGCCAGGGCATGTGGGTGGTGGGAGTGTACGTGCTGGACATACTGCTTGTCTCGACCGATCTCTCGCTCTACTTCTACTACAGCTTCAAGAACCGCCGCCGCGCGCCAGACGCCGCGCCGCCGAAGGTGGAGGACGCGCCGTGACGGACGTGCTGAAGAGCATTGCCAAGCACTTGCTGCGCATAGTGCTCTTGACGGTGGTGTCGCTCGAGGTGATCGGCTCGTCGTTCATCGACCAGTTCATGTTCCATCCAGGCCATGCTGGCAAGACGTACACCGAGCGTACGAAGGGGTTTGTGGACATCGGCACCAACGGCGTGAAAATCGCGGCCGTGGTGCTTGGTCCAGAGCGCGGAAAGAAGGCGATTCTCCGCTGCCATGGAAACGCGGAGAACATGTACCATTCGATTTCCGTGCTGCGCGCCTTGGCGGAGAAGGGATACACGGTGGCGGCGGTGGACTATCCAGGGTATGGGCTTTCGGACGGCAAGCCGGACGAGGATGGATGCTACAGGGTGGTGCACAGGCTTTACGACTGGCTGCTGAAGGAACGTGGATTCGAGCCGAAGGACATCATTGTGAACGGCTTCTCGATAGGGTCTGGCCCTGCGACGGAGCTCGCCTCAAAGCGCGAGGTGGGGGCGCTTGTCTTGGAGGCGCCGTTTCTCTCCGCGCCCAGAGTGGTCACGCGCAAGAGGCTGCTCTTCGTGGATCCGTTTCCGAACCTCAAGAACATCAAGAAAGTGACGTGTCCCGTGCTGATAATGCACGGCACGGACGACAGCGTGGTGCCGTTCTGGCATGGACGCGAGCTTTCGCGGCTTGCAAAGAAGTCCGTATCAGTCCGCTTCGTGCCCGTGGAGGGGGCAGACCACGGCGAGATCGCGAGCGGAATCGGGATAGACAAGTATCTTGAGATGGTGAGCGGCGCGTGCGAAGTGCAGGCGGGCGCCGCGAAGGCGCAGGCAAAGACAGAAAAGGAAGGCTTGGAGAAGGGCAGATGAATCGTGAACGTTGCGAGGGGTGGGGGCTCGCGGGCGCGGCGGCAGTCGTGGCCGGGGTGTTTGCGTATTCGCATGGGCCGATCATCTGGAAGCTGGCGCAGGAGACGCTCTTCTACGCCGACTTCGCGGGATTGCGCGAGCTGCTGGGACCATGCTCTGCGCCGGGAGGACTGCTCGACTGGCTGGCGCGCGGGGTGCATGTGACGGGCTTGGGCGGCGTGTGGTGGCTCTTCTACGTGATCGCGGCGGCGGGGACGATTCTCCTTTGGAGGCATGTGTTCAAGACCCAGCGGGGAGGTCCGCTTGCGGCGCTTTCGTTCCCTGCGGCGCTTCTCTGTGTGTATCCTGCGCTTCTCGCTGGCACGGCGGTGTGGATGCTCGACGATCCGTCAGCCGGCTTCCGCAATACGTTCGGGCTCTGGACCGCGATGGGTGTGTACGTGCTTGGGCGTTCTACGCGCAGATGGGCGGCGGCAGTCGCGGCAGTGCTGCTCTTCCCGTGGTTCGGAATCTATCCGATCCTTGGCGCGGTGGCGGCGAGCGTGTGGTGCCTGCCGCTTCTGCTGCTGCCGGCGTGCGCGGCGCCGTTCTACAACGACCTCGCAGTTGGCGAACTGTATCTGAGAAGCGGAGCCGTGTTCGACAGGCTGCGTTTTTGTCCGCTCAACGTCTGGACCGCAGGCGCGTTCGCATGCTTCTTCCTTGCGGCGGCCGCGGAGAGGTTTCGCTGGGCGGAGAAGGCGAATTGCGTGCGCCTTATCGCGAAGCCGAGCATGAGGTACGGTTTTCTCGCGGTCGTGCTGGCGGCTGTCGCGGCGGGCGTGTGGGCCAGCAGGCTGCGTCCCGACCTGCGCGGACAGTTCACGCGCGAGCGCGCCGTTGTGGAGTGCAGGTGGAGGGACGTCCTGGAAGTGCCCCCATACAACGGCAACGCCCTCCGGATGGAGAGCGCGTACCGTATACTCGCCCTTCAGCGCCTCGACATGCTGCCGCAGCATCTCTTCGACGAGCCGCTCTGGAGCACGCACGACTCCACCGACGCGCAGGAGGATCTGATGGACGGCCATGAGCTGCTCTTCGCGTACGGACTCCTCCTGCCTGCGCGCCGCTATCTCTTCGAGACGATGGCCACGAAGCGCTGGATGCCGCGCCACTTCCAGGTGCTGGGCGACATCGCGCTCCTCTTCGGTGAGAACGCTCTCGCGGAGCGCAACTACAAACTCATGCTGCGCTGCCCCTACTACCGCGACGCGGCAAAGGCGCGCCTGGCTCTGCTGAACGCGGAGAAGCCGGCGCTTCCGGCGGATCTCGAGCAGGTGGCGAACATGGCGCGCACGCTCATGCAGATGCTCACGGAGGAGAAGGTGGAGTTCTTCGACGTGCAGCAGAACGCCGAGCAGCTGGTGTACAGCCACTTCGTGAGCGTGAAGAACTGCGACGCGCCGACGGCCCGCTTCTGCATCGCGTGCATGCAGCTAGAGAAGAAGCACGCGATGCTCGCGCTCAACGAGAGGCTGCTTGCGGAGATGTTCGGCTCGGCCGGGAACGTGCCGGCGAGCGTGCAGCAGGCGCTGATCGTCGCCGGCAAGCAGTCCGCGCTCGTGTCGCCTGTGGTGATGCAGCAGGCGATGATGTATCAGGCGGACGCGAGGCGCGCGATGTCGGGAGCGCTCGCGCAGGACGCCTTCCTATCCAGATGGGCCACCTCATACTTCTTCTACAATGAATTCGTCAAATGACATCATCCGCAGATCGGCCCTCGCC
>JAEEGF010950629.1_pt1 | contig 22392 bp, 17 predicted proteins | sample 9134171 | NCBI WGS metagenome assembly JAEEGF01 (sample SAMN16246542, study PRJNA631951) | gut metagenome | biome: gut microbiome; feature: rumen; material: AP-attached | host: Bos | place: Iran: Karaj | collected 2018-10 | reverse complement strand
CAGAGGCTTCCATCAAGAGTGGTGTAGCTACAACGATGGATGTCCCAGGTTTCAACTACCGCGTCCATAAATATCAGAACAGTATTGGACAACTGCCACAGGGTTTCCTTCTTGGTTCAGAAACAGCCTCGACAGTGAGCTCACGCGGTGTGTATAAATTTCCTGTAGAGGTAACTGATAATTCGCAGTATGCATCTTGGGCTCCAAGCTATGACCCACAGGCCATCCTGAAGGCCGACGGCCAATGTTCTAGCTACGACCTGGAATACTGCTCATGGAGTAACCTGCCCGATGACGACTGGGTGTGGCAGGATGACAAGGACTGGGTGATTGGTGAGTTTGTCTGGACTGGATTTGATTATTTAGGTGAACCGACACCATACGACGGATATTGGCCGAGCAGAAGCAGCTATTTTGGAATATTTGACTTGGCTGGATTGCCAAAAGACAGGTATTACTTATATCGTTCAAAATGGAGCGACAAGGAGACTATACATTTACTCCCGCATTGGACATGGCCGGGTAGGGAAGGCCAGGTTACACCAGTTTATTGCTACACAAATTACCCAACTGCGGAATTATTTGTCAACGGCAAGAGCCAAGGCAAAAAATCCAAAATCCAAACTCAAGAAACCAATTTCAGCAAGAACACTGAACTTTTGGATAGATACCGCATCAGATGGAACGATGTCGTATATGAACCAGGCGAACTGAAAGTGGTTGTTTATGACGAGGATGGAAATGCTAAAGGAGAAAAAATCTTGAAAACAGCTGGCAAACCTCACCATATCGAACTTTCTGTAGATAGAAAGACTTTAACAGCCGACAATGAAGATATGGCATTCATCACAGTTTCCGTTGTGGACAAGGAGGGTAATCTTTGTCCAGATGCAGATAACCTTATTCAAGTGAAAGTGGAGGGAACCGGTGCTTTCAAAGGTATATGCAATGGCGACGCCACAAGTCTTGAACCATTCACAAAACCTCAGATGAAAACATTCAAGGGAATGCTTTCCATCGGTGTTATCTCAAGTTATGAGCCTGGTAATATTCATGTTACAGTAAGCTCAAAGGGGTTGAAGAAAGCAGATGTAACAATAGCCACTCACTAAACAGTTCTGCTTATTGTGGCAAACAAATTAAAATAAGCGACAGTATCATGGTTATATGATAATTTAACCAATAGAAAAAGGCGTCAACAGTTTGTGTTGACGCCTTTTTCCATATAAAATAAGATACAGATTATTTCTTTTTCAAAAGATCACGAATCTCACCAAGAAGCTTCTCCTCGTTAGATGGTTCTGGCTCTGGTGCAGGTTCTTCAGCCTTCTTCTTGGCCAATTTGTTCATACCCTTAATCATGAGGAAAATACAGAAAGCAATGATGAGGAAGTCAATGATGTTCTGCACAAAGTTACCCCAAGCAAAAACAGGGATGCCAGCTTCACGTGCTACTGCCAGTGATGTGCCAGCTGCGACTTCTGTGTCATTCAACACACAATAAAGGTCAGTGAAATTGACGCCACCAGTCACTTTCCCAACCAATGGCATGATCATATCGTCAACCAATGATGACACGATTTTTCCAAAAGCACCACCAATGATAACACCGACAGCCATGTCCATCACGTTACCACGTGTGGCAAATTCCTTAAATTCTTTAATAAATCCCATAATTAATAATATTTAAAATTAAAAAAATATATTTCTTTTGCAAAGTTAGTATTTTATTCGTAACTTTGCATGAAGAAAAAGATAATTTTTCATTTTTTTGCCGGACAAGGCATATAAAAAAAGCGGTATTTAATTCACATTTTAAAGATATGAAGTCGAAACTGACTGGCTTTGTTTTATTATTTCTTACCGTATTGCTGATTGTAGCATGCTCCACAGCAGAAAGATGTAATTGTGGATAATATTTTTATAATGTAGAAAGATTTTTAGTTTTTATAAACCCTTTAAATTAACGTTAAAAAATGGCAACAAAAGTTGGTATTAACGGATTCGGACGTATCGGTCGTTTCGTTTTCCGCGCTGCTCAGACACGTTCTGACATTGAAATCGTAGGTATTAATGACCTCTGTCCAGTTGATTATCTTGCATACATGCTCAAATACGACACTATGCATGGACAGTTCGAGGGCACTATCGAGGCTGATGTTGAGAACAGCAAGCTTATTGTAAACGGTAAGGAAATCCGCGTAACTGCTGAGCGTAATCCGGCTGACCTGAAGTGGGATGCAGTAGGTGCTGAATATGTTGTTGAGTCAACTGGTCTCTTCCTCACAAAAGAGAAGGCTCAGGCTCACATCGAGGCTGGTGCTAAGTATGTTGTTATGTCTGCTCCTTCTAAGGACGACACTCCAATGTTCGTTTGTGGTGTAAACTTCGACCAGTATGTTAAGGGAACTCAGTTCGTTTCTAACGCATCTTGCACAACAAACTGTCTTGCTCCTATCGCTAAGGTGCTCAACGACAAGTTTGGAATCGTTAACGGTTTGATGACTACCGTACACTCTACAACTGCTACTCAGAAGACTGTTGATGGACCATCTCTCAAGGACTGGCGTGGTGGTCGTGCCGCTTCTGGCAACATCATCCCTTCTTCTACTGGTGCTGCTAAGGCTGTAGGTAAGGTTATTCCTGAGTTGAATGGTAAACTCACTGGTATCTCTATGCGTGTTCCAACTCTTGACGTTTCAGTTGTTGACCTCACTGCAAACCTTGCAAAACCTGCTTCTAAGGAGGATATCTGCAATGCAATGAAGGAGGCTGCTGAAGGCGAACTCAAGGGTGTACTCGCTTACACTGAGGATGCTGTGGTAAGCTCTGACTTCCTTGGCTGCACTTACACTTCTATCTTCGATGCCAATGCTGGTGTTTATCTCACTGACACATTTGTGAAGGTTATCTCTTGGTATGACAATGAGATCGGTTACTCAAACAAGGTTCTTGAGCTCATCGCCCACATGGCAAAAGTGAACGGATAATTTCCAATCCTATTGCAAATAAAAAACGTCCCATATTGTGTGGGACGTTTTTTTTATTATATATGAACATGAAAGGCAGAACTCTCAAAATCAGAATTCAATGAGGAACCTTGCGTTGATCTGCCTTCCAGTCAGATAGTTCGGAACAGCGTACTGGTTATTGGTAATGTCTGTAACCCAATAATATGAGTTCACATTGCTGATGCCTAATACGTTGAAGGCGTCAATTCCTAACCACACATTCTTAAAGGCACCTGCAAAACCATTTTTTATATGCCTGTCTTCGTTATTCAGCAGTCGGTATGACATGCCAATATCCACACGTCTATAGGCTTTCATCCTAAAGTACTGGCTTTCACGTCCTGTATGTGGAGGACCAAATGGCAGTCCACCTGCATAGTGTCCACGAAGAGTCATCTTCCATTTATCCGTTCCTGGGAAGTAATCACTGAAGAAAAGTGAGCAGTTCAACAGTTGGTCTGTAGGTCTTGGTACCTTTACACCATTGATTGTCTCTTGTGTTTTCATGACACCGAAACTAATCCATGAATCGGTTCCTGGAACAAACTCTCCATATAGTTTCATATCCAGACCAGCGGCATATCCGTCTGCCATATTCTTACCATAATACACAACCCTCACATTATCCACATTATAAGGAACCAAGTTAGATAAAGCTTTATAATAAGCTTCAGCAGTAGCCTTGAATGGACGGTTTGCTATTCTGAATTTATATTCCCCTCCTAATACAAAATGAATGGAACGTTGCGACTTGATATCTTTATTTAAAACAACACTTGTGTTGCCACTTACTGTCACTGTGTCCTTGATTTCTTTATAAAAAGGTGCTTGATAATAAACTCCGGTGGAAAAACGTAGAGTGAGATTGTCATTTTTCGAAGGTGTAAAAGCAATGGTGGCGCGAGGACTGATTAACCATTCATCATTCCATGACCAATGAGCAACTCTCAATCCATAGTTGAGAACCAGATCGCCTTCTTTGAATTCCTTCATCCATTTATCTTGAAGATATCCCTCAAACCTCGAGGTTTTGATTTCATTTCGCGACACAAGATTGTAGATAAGATTCAAGCCTTCGGAAGAGTGGGGGAGTGAGTACCCTACGGAGTCACGCATCTCCCATTCACGCATACGTTCCTTCACTTTTTCTTTCTTCATCAAAACCCCATAACGCAAATCATGATTTCCGAACTGATTTCTACCGTTTATTCCAAAATTCAAGACATTTGCATCTAATCGGTTACGTGCATGTTCCATGTATTTCCCGATACCAAGCGTTGTGTCATAGCCTTGAGTACTTAACCAATATTCGCCACTTATGTCAAATGTCTCACGTTCTTGGGTATTGAATGCCGACAAATTCAAAGTCAGTTCATTGTATTTATTAAAATGGTATGTGGCTGACGCACTGCCAAAAAAGGTGGTGAATCTATCCTTTTCTTGACCGTCAAAATACACTTTAAATTCTTTTACATCTTCTGAGGTTCCAAAATTTGTAGTACGGTCGGATGGGGTGAAACGATAATCATTATTTGAAATGTTGCCAATCACATCAAAGGTTATTTTCTCAGAGGGCATCCAACTTAAATATGTCTGATAATCAATATCTTTTGGATCATATTCGCCCTTTGTGTCCAGTGTACCCAAAAGATAACTGGTTGTTTTGTAACGAATGGCATGGGTCCAGCTAAATTTTTTACTGCCAAATCCTAAATAAGCACTCGCACCAAGAAGGCTAGCTGAAATAGAACCTTCGAAGCGATTTACCTTTTTATAGGTAATGTCAAGAACGGAAGACATTTTTTCACCATATCTTGCTTCAAATCCACCAGCAGAAAATCCAATTTTTTCCACCAAGTCGGGATTGATGATACTTAATCCTTCTTGTTGACCTGCACGAATCAATAGTGGACGATAAACCTCAATGCCATTTAGATATACAGAATTCTCATCAAATGATCCACCGCGCACATTGTATTGTGAACTTAATTCATTATGGGTGCTGACACCGGCTTGAGTTGCAATGATTTGTTCTACGCCGCCTCCTGAAGCGTTTCCCAAATGTCGGACATCTTTGAGGCTGACATCATTCATGGTATTAGTCTGGCGACGTATCTCTTTTATCTGAACTGCGTCAAGATTGAATCCAACATTAGGAATCATCACATTGAGGACAACGGTATCGGTAGGATTGCGCAAAACTCGTTTTCGTGTTTCATATCCAATCATACGAAATACAACTACCATCGAATCTGTTGATTGACTGGAAAAACGATATTTTCCATTCAAATCACAAGTTGTGCCTGAAGCCGTACCTTCGACCTGGACTTGAGCAAAAGGAACTGGTTCTTTATTATCATCAATTACTTGTCCCTTTATTGTAACTGATTTTTGAGAATATACATCTAATGAACAGAAAATGCAGAGTAGAAATAATATGATTAAATTAGAATATTTCATTTTTATATAACTTTAGTTATATAACGAATAAATAGAGTAGTTTATTTTATTCATCAATATATATTATATCAATTAAACATAACCATGATTGTGTAAATTTTGAATTAGATATTTTATATAGAAATTATGAAGATAATTAAAAAATATTTAATAATTTTGTATAGTGAAAGGATAAAAGAGAATATACGGAATCATCGAATGATAATCATGTATATTCGATAAAAGAATTATTTTAAGCGAATATTTACAATTAATGATTTACCCACAAAATTTTGAAGATAAAATAGAATTCAGTTCTATCCGTGAATATATCGATGGCTACTGCATTTCAAGTCTTGGCAAGGACAAACTAAAGGATGTCAGATTCTCAACAAATTTAGATGAAATAACATTGCAAATCAGTCAGACTCTCGAATTTGTGAACATACTCAAATTAAATGATTTCCCAGATTTGTCAATCTACGATTTACGTTTAGATTTAAAGCGGATCAAGGTCATTGATACATATCTCACTGTAACTGAATTGTTTGCTTTCTATAAGTCTCTCAGAACGATATCTGAAATTGTAAGCTATTTGAGTCAGACAACTGATAGCTCAAATGGTGATGAGTTCAAATACCCAAATTTACATTTGTTAACAGAAAACAAACTGACTTTTCCAGATATTTACAAATGTATAACAAAGATTTTAACAGTCACAGGAGAAATTAAGGATTCAGCAAGCAACGAATTATTTCAAATAAGAAAAGAAAAAGCCATTGCAGAAAAAAATGTGTCCAAAATTCTTCAATCCATCCTCAAGAATGCACAAAATGAAGGTTATGTAGATGCCAGCACTTCTCCTGCCATAAGAGATGGCAGATTGGTTATTCCAGTAGCACCAGCTTATAAACGGAAAATCAATGGTATTGTTCATGATGAATCCGACACTGGTAAAACAATTTATATAGAACCTACTCAGGTGGTTGAAGCAAACAATTTAATTACAGAATTGGAAAATGAAGAAAGAAAAGAAATTATCAAGATACTTAAATCCATAACTGCACAAATACGTCCACATATCAGCGATATTCTGAATTCTTTCAACCTGTTGGCTGATATCGATTTTATCAGAGCAAAGGCAAAATTCACAGTCCAGATTGACGGAAGACTGCCAATAATCAACAACACCCCCCTACTCCATTGGAATCACGCAATTCATCCATTGCTTAAAATATATTTCGCCAAGAAACAGATTGAGAGCCAAGAAGTTGTCCCATTGGATATTAAATTAGAATCGCCAAATCAAAGAATTTTATTGATTTCCGGACCAAATGCCGGCGGAAAATCTGTTTGTCTAAAAACCGTTGGGCTATTACAATATATGTTGCAATGTGGATTTCCAATCCCAATAGCAGAGGACAGTAAATGTGGCATTTTTAAAGATGTATTCATCAATATCGGTGATGAACAAAGCATAGAAAATGAATTGTCAACATTCTCGTCTCATTTGCTGAACATGAAAATAATGATGAAAAACGCCGGTAAGGATTCATTATTGCTCATTGATGAATTTGGAGGAGGAACAGAACCTATGATTGGAGGAGCATTAGCACAAGCTATGCTTAAAAAACTCAACAACAATCAAGTATTTGCTGTTATCACTACCCACTTTCAAAATCTGAAACAATATGCTCAGGAAACAAACGGAATTGTCAATGCAGCCATGCTTTACGACAGGAATGAAATGCGGCCACTGTTTCAACTTAGAATTGGTAATCCCGGCTCATCTTTTGCCGTGGAAATAGCTAGGAAAATCGGGATTCCACAAGATGTTATTAAAGAAGCAGCAGAAATTGTTGGAAATGATTATATTTCATCAGACAAATACATACAGGACATCATACGCGACAAGCGGTATTGGGAAAACAAACGAAACGAGATCCATCAGAAAGAGAAAAAAATGGATCAATTAATGAACCAGTACGAACAAGATGTGGATAAATTAAAGGAAGAAAAGAGGAAAATAATCTCAAAAGCAAAAGAAGAAGCCAAAAGCCTGCTCAACAACTCTAACTCTATCATTGAAAGGACGATTAAAGAAATCAAAGAAGCGCAGGCGGAAAAAGAGCAAACAAAACTTGTAAGAAGCGAGTTGGAATCTTTTAAACAAGAAATGGATGCAAAAGCCGCTGATGAATTGGAAGCGTACATCCAACGTAAAGTGGAATCCATAAAGAACAGAAAGAAAAGGAAAGAAGAACGAAAAGCTAAACTTCTAAATGAAAAGATTCCACAAAACACTAATCCGATTATTAAAGATGCTCAAACTATAGAATTCAAAGATGGTGATTTCGTTAAACTAAAAGATCAACAAACAATAGGAAAGGTGCTGAAAATCAGCAATAAGGAAGCTCTTGTTGCATTCGGAGGCATACAAATGAATGTGAAATTGCGTGATTTAAAACCATCTGCTCCACCACCGCCAGAAAAAAAAGCGACCACCTTTGTCAGTAAGCAAACTCAGAACAACATACGTGAAACCACTTTGAATTTCAAATCAGAAATTGATGTGCGGGGAATGAGAGCTGAAGAAGCTATTCAGGCAATCACATATTTCGTGGATGACGCAGTGGTTGCATCCGTCCATCGATTGAGGATACTGCATGGAACCGGCAACGGCATTCTCCGCACTGTGATCAGGCAATATCTATCCACCGTAAAGAATGTTGTCTCAACAAAAGACGAATTGCCTCAATATGGAGGTTCAGGAATAACGATTGTGGAATTGGAATAAAAAAAGAAGGAGATGTTTATCTCCTTCTTTTCTTTTTCTTACCTTTCCTAAAGAATGATGTGACCTTTTTGGTCCATACTATGCCTCGATATGCAAGAAGGGCATAACTGATAAGTTTGTTATAATCAAGTTTTGAGCCATGAGCTGTCTGGACTTTGGGCATAAAACTCAATTTGGCATTTTCTTTCAAGGAAACGCCGGATGACTGCAATTCCTTCAAAAGACGCTCTTTCTCGCGCCGGATATCACTTCTTGAACGTATTCTGTATTCTTCCATTTCAGCCACCTTTTTTAAAAAGTATATTAGATATAAACTTTATTACTGGATTTTCTATCAACACTTTTTTCAGCAGCACTATCAATGCGCAGAGAAACAGAAGTGAGAGGGCAATGATGGCATAACTTAGGACAGGATCATTTGTCTTGGAAAGCAGACAGTGGTATAAAGCCATACAAAGGCAGAAAACAGCTATTGCTGACAATGATATCACAACAATTATCAAGATCACTCCTGTCAAGATGGATGAACCTTTGTCCAAAAGTTCCATCTTAGAATAATCCTTGACCAATTGAACGACCTTCTTACTGTCGTCGATTGTTTTTGCAATATCTTCGTTTTGATAATCAGCCATTGAGTACAACTTTACTTTAATGAAAGATTATGCGTCAAGCGCGTCAACAACTTCAGAATCTTTCAAATCCTCTACCAGGTCGTCAAGATCTTTCTTTTTCAGTCTCACGCCATACTTTGAAAGGATGTCGGAAATCTTTTGTCTTTGAATTGAACCTTTTTCTGGAGCAAAAAGCAATGCAATGCCTGCACCCAAAACTGCACCTCCTACAAGAGCTGCAACTACGCCTTTTGTGTTACACATAATATAAATAATTAAGAGTTAATGACTTTGGAAGTAAAAATACTCCCTTTTAATAATTCACATTTCAAAAATACAACTTTTTAGATGTAATAACAAATAAATCACCTTTTTTTTAACATAATTTTATGGTAGGATTTGACAAAATCCAACAAACAGCGATTACCATCATCTAAATCGTAAAAACAATATAACTGACAAACTTTGGCAAACAATAAATATAACGCACTTTAACAATTTTTTTGTATGGTTATTTTGTCAAATCAATTTAAAAATGTAAATTCGCATAAAATATAACAATTAAAATTAATTAGTCATGAAAAAATCATTATTATTAGGATTAACTGTTTTTGCAGCCATTTCTCTTGTTGGCTGTAAGTCAAAAGAAAACGCCTATAAGAAAGCGTATGAGAAGGCAAGACAAGACATTACTGTTGTCACACCGGTAACTACAACTCCTGTAACAACTGAAACGACTCCGACAACAACTCCAACTAATGAGTATGACAATACTTACAACACTTACAACACATACAACAATCAAAACACTGAAGCCAATAACAACTACAACAACTACAGCACAGCAAATGTGAAACGCTACTGTGTGATTATTGGTTCTTTCGAAAGTACTGAAGGAGCAGAGCGCAGACGTCAGGAAGTTATCAACGACGGATATGGAGCAGCAAAAATAATCCCGGGTGGACTCGGATACAGAGTTGTCGCCACTTCATTCAGCGATCTCCAAGCTGCCAAGAGTTCAAGAAACACCCTTATCAAAAAATATGATGGTGCTTGGATTCTTGATACTCAGAAATAATTTTGAATTAAAAATAATCAAGCAGGTGGGATTACACAATCTCACCTGTTTTTTTATATAACCAAAAAGGTGGGATACCAAATTGTTGGGATCCCACCTTTAAGAAATAACATTAAGATATTAATCATTCTCTGGACGCAATTTACGAACGGTCTCTCCAGCGCGCCACATTTCGCTGTCATGAAGTGCTGCCAATTCTTTTTCAAGACCAACACGATAGTCAGGTTTTGAGTTTGCATCAATAGAGATTTGAGCCTCATTACCAGTCTTAACGCTATTATATAATTTCTCAACAACTGGTTTGATGGCATCGTGGAACGGACCCATCCAATCAAGCGCACCACGCTGAGCTGTGGTGGAGCAGTTTGCATACATCCAGTCCATACCATTCTTTGCAAAAAGCGGCATCAAGGACTGAGTAAGTTCTTCTACTGTCTCATTAAACGCTTCAGAAGGGGTGTGGCCATTCTCACGAAGCACTTCATACTGTGCAAGGAGAAGTCCTTGGATAGCTCCCATCAGAGAGCCGCGTTCACCTGTCAAATCTGAGGTGGCCTCACGCTGGAAAGTAGTTTCAAAAAGATATCCTGAACCAATACCAATACCGAATGCGAGAACCTTTTCCGTAGCTTTGCCACTGGCATCTTGATAAACTGCATAAGAAGAATTCAAGCCACGACCTTCAAGGAACATCGTGCGGAGAGAGGTTCCAGAACCCTTAGGGGCAACCATAATCACATCCACATCTTTCGGAGGAACAACGCCTGTGCGGTCATTCCATGTGATAGCAAAACCATGTGAGAAATAAAGTGTCTTGCCTGGAGTGAGATAAGGTTTGATTTTAGGCCAAAGCTGCATCTGAGCGGCATCAGAAAGAAGCATACAGATAATTGTACCTTTTTCCGCAGCCTCCTCAAGAGAGAAAAGTGTCTCACCCGGTTTCCAACCATCAGCCACAGCCTTCTCATAAGTCTTTCCCTGACGCTGTCCAACAATCACGTTGAAGCCATTGTCACGCAAATTGCATGCCTGGCCAGGACCTTGAACTCCATATCCCAATACGGCGATTGTCTCGTTCTTCAACACCTCACGAGCTTTCTCCAATGGGAACTCCTCACGGGTCATTACCTCTTCGATAACGCCACCAAAATTCATTTTTGCCATTTTACTTATAATTTAAATATGTTAATAAAAAAATTGTATCCTATTATTTAAAAATCAATTTACATCTGACCAAAGTATTCGTTTGAGCAGGAGCACAGTCTAAATCATCTTTTCTTCCTCGAACTTCAACCTCATAAACATCATCATCTATTTTCTTTTTATATAGAGACAGGATATCTGAATAGTAACTCTCTGACATATAGGCAATCTCAATCCTCGACATGTTACGCCCATTTTCATAATCACTCATGGGAAAAAGATCCATGATATGTTCTATGTATTTAATACTATTCACATGCCCGTTTAGGTCGATGTCTGAATATTCAGATTTAATATCTTTCACCCAGCAATCATTGTCTAGGGGCTTCACCCTACCCTGTTTACGGATTGGACATTCTTCTTCAGGGGCAAGAAAACCGCCAAAATCGTCGCCATACATCTGCTCCAAATTCTGTGGTTCTCTAGTTGTGTAATCTATCAAGGCCCAAATGCTCCTTGCATAACCATATACTTTGCCATCAGTTCCTTTAATTGAAAAATTTCTATCAGTAAACAACCTATAGATATTTTCAATCCAGGTACAGACATTGACTGTATCCCAAACAACCGGCATCTCAAATATCTCAACGCATAAGCGCGATAAAACCCATGTGCAATTCTCAGAATTAACATTGTACATCCCAAAACCACGGTTTTTGGCATGTAATTCAGCAGCATTGAGCAATGTCTTGCCCAAAGACATCCAACTCCATCTTTTAGCGAAATCAGTGTTGAATGGATCTACTTTTATGCTTAATGTCTGCTTCTTGCTACTCTCCATCTAACTCGGACCTTTCAATTTCACGTTTGGCCAAATAAGTATCAAGTTTCTCCACCCTACTTTTTGTGATGCAAATGCGTCCAGAACGTACAAACTGCAAGACAGCACCAAGTCTATTCAGACTTTCATAGAGCGAAAGGATGTCGTCGGTTATTCCAGTTTTTTCCACTGTGGCATAAGTTGGGTTAACCTCAACTATCTGGGCATCATGCAAACGCACAGTTTTACTTACTTCATTGTTTTCGAGCATCACCTTCGTGGAAATTTTTATCAAAGATGTCTCAAGAATGAATATTTCAGAATCAGTGTAGTAATTTGCCTGAAGGACCTCAATCTTTTTCTCCATTTGTTTTGTCAACATCTTGGCCATCTCTTCATCACAATAGCAAGTGATGTTGAATTTATGAACGCCTGGAGTGGACGAAGCACAAACATTCAAACTTTCAATGTTTACCTGACGGCGGGTGAAGACAGCTGTTATCTGACTCAACAAACCCGGAGTGTTTTCTGAATAAATCAGAAACGTGTACAATGTCTCATTCTCATGATCATTACTCTTCGTCTCACATCGGCCACACTGATTGCAGTCATTATATTGGTCTGACATATTTATCAACTTTTTTCTTTATTTCCTGTATATAATATTATAGGATGAACCTCGGGACTGAAAACAAATCAATTTGATTTCATTATAATTCCAATAGCATCTCGTCAACATTAGCACCTGGAGGTGTCATTGGCAAGACATTATCTTCTTCCTTCACTGCACACTGAAGCAGATAAGCTCCTTCTGTGTGAAGCATTTCTTCAATGGCAGAATCAAGATCACCGCGATTAACTACTGTTCGTGACGGAATACCATAGGCTTCAGCAATCTTTTCAAAATCAGGATTGAGCATTGGAGTAAACGAATAACGTTTGTTGAAGAACATGGCCTGCCATTGACGTACATTCCCCAAATAACGGTTATTCAGAAGAATGATCTTAACTGGAGACTTTTGTTCCATTATTGTGCCTAATTCTTGAATAGTCATTTGCAATCCACCATCTCCGCAAAAGAAGCAGACTGTGCGGTCAGGAGCACCAAAAGTTGCACCTATTGCTGCAGGAAGACCGAATCCCATCGTTCCACATCCGCCAGAAGTGACCACACTGCGTGGCTTTGTGTATTTGAAATAGCGGCAGCCAAACATTTGATTCTGGCCTACGTCTGTCACAAGTATTGCTTCATTATGACTCGCTTCGCTAACCTTCCTTACAACCTCAGCCATCAACAAAGGACCATCTTTGGGATTCACACACTTATTAATTACCTTATTGTATTCTTTTTCAGCGTATGGTTTAAAGCCATCTATCCAACTTTTGTGAGTAGTCGTATCCAGCTTTTCACAGACTGCGGCCAATGTGTCTTTGCAATCACCCAATACAGCAAGATCAACCTTCACATTTTTATTGATTTCAGAAGGGTCGATATCGAAATGTATGATTTTTGCTTGTTTGGCGTATGTTTTCAAGTTGCCTGTCACCCTGTCATCAAAACGCATTCCTACAGCGATAAGCAAATCGCATTGATTGGTCATGACATTCGGACCTAAATTGCCATGCATGCCGAGCATACCCATATTCAATGGGTGGTCAGAAGGTAAAACAGAGAGTCCAAGAAGCGTGGAACCAACAGGAAGCTGTGCTTTTTCAACAAATTTGAGGAATTCAGTTTGTGCATTGCCTAATTCAATACCTTGACCAGCAAGAACAAAAGGCTTTACAGAGTTATTGATCATCGTCGCAGCTTTCTCAATGGCTGACATATCCAATTTTTGCTTAGGCTGATATGAGCGAATGAAATTCACTTTTACGGGCTCATATTCCGTCATGTCTGTCTGAGCGTTCTTGGTGAAATCGAGCACCACTGGACCTGGCCTGCCACTGCCTGCAATGAAAAATGCCCTCGACACAGCCCATGCCACATCCTCTGCACGACGTATCTGATAACTCCATTTAGAAATCGGTTGAGTTATTCCGACAACATCCACCTCTTGAAATGCGTCAGTTCCAAGCAGAGAAGTACCAACCTGACCACAAATGACAACTATAGGAGTTGAGTCAATCATTGCGTCTGCAATGCCTGTTATCGTATTGGTTGCACCTGGACCACTTGTCACTATAGCACACCCCACCTTACCGCTCACACGGGCAAATCCTTGGGCAGCATGAACTGCACCCTGTTCGTGACGAACAAGAATGTGGTTCAATGTTTCTTTATGGTCATATAACGCATCATATACAGGCATGATTGCTCCTCCGGGGTATCCAAACAAAGTCTTCACACCCTCGTTTTCAAGTGAGCGCATCAAAGCCTCAGCACCGCTTATCTTGGTTTTTTCCATTTATTCTTATGATAATCAATTACTTTTATATAATTCTCACACCGCCCTTGTCTGCAGAGCTCACACTCTGTGCATATGCTCGCAACGATTTGCTGACCACACGGTTGCGCTGCAATGGGCGCATTGGACGGGAATCCAGTTCCTCTTTGGATAATTGTACGTTGATTGAACGGTTAGGAATATCTATTTCAATGATATCACCATCTAGAATTTTTCCGATATTACCTCCAGAAGCAGCCTCTGGAGAAATATGACCTATCGAAAGACCTGATGTACCACCTGAAAAACGGCCGTCAGTAATCAGAGCACACTCCTTACCCATGTGCATGGACTTAATATAAGAGGTTGGATAAAGCATTTCCTGCATTCCTGGACCGCCTTTAGGGCCTTCATGTGTGATGACCACAACATCACCTTTTTGGACTGAGCCATTCAAAATGCCTTCACAGGCATCTTCCTGTGAATCAAACACCTTTGCGGGACCCACAAAATGCCAAATGCTTTCGTCAACACCAGCGGTCTTAACCACGCATCCATCTTGGGCTATATTACCGAAAAGAACAGCAAGACCACCATCTTTGGTGTAGGCATGAGCTATATCACGGATACAACCATTCTCGCGGTCTTTATCCAATGATTCCCATTTACTATCCTGAACTCCCAGTTGATTACAGAAACGACCTGCCGGTGCAGATTCGTAGATGCGCTGTGCTTCTGGGTCAACATCCTCTTTAAGTATATTGAATTTTTCCAGATCTTGCTGCAATGTGGAACCGTTCACACGTTTTACATTAGTATTCAAAAGACCACCTTTAGCCAATTCATTTAAAATGCCAAGGATACCACCGGCACGGCCACATTCCTGAACGCTATATTTTTGAGTATTTGGAGCCAGTTTACACAAGCATGGCACTTTACGACTCAAACGGTCAATATCTTCCATCGTGAAATTAGCTTCAGCTTCTTGAGCCACTGCCAATAGGTGAAGGATGGTGTTTGTGGAACCACCCATGGCAATGTCAAGCGACATGGCATTGAGGAAAGCGTCACGAGTGGCAATACTCCTTGGAAGAACCGACTCATCTCCATCTTCATAATAGGCAAACGCATTTTTCACAATCTGGCGGGCAGCTTGTTTCATCAACTCTTTCCGATTTACATGTGTGGCAAGAATTGTACCATTACCCGGTAAAGAAAGACCGATTGCCTCAGTAAGTGAATTCATGGAATTCGCTGTAAACATACCAGAGCAGCAACCACATCCTGGGCAAGCACGGCTCTCCACTTCTGCCAACTCTTCGTCACTCACGGATTTGTCGGCACCTTTCACCATTGCAGCTATGAGGTCAAGATTCTCACCTTTCCATTTACCTGCTTCCATCGGACCTCCTGATACAAATACAGCAGGAATGTTCAGACGCATGGCTGCCATCAGCATTCCTGGAGTGATCTTATCACAATTGGAAATGCAAATCATGGCATCTGCTTTATGGGCATTGCACATATACTCAACTGAATCCGCAATAATATCACGGCTTGGTAGTGAATAGAGCATGCCGTCATGTCCCATGGCAATACCGTCATCGATGGCAATTGTGTTGAATTCAGCTGCATAGCACCCCATCTTCTCAATTTCCGCTTTAACAATCTGGCCAGCCTCATGCAAATGAGTGTGTCCTGGCACAAATTGAGTAAAAGAATTGACTATTGCTATTATGGGTTTACCAAATTGCTCACGTTTCATGCCGTTGGCAACCCAAAGTGCACGGGCACCTGCCATGCGGCGTCCTTCTGTACAAACCGAACTTCTTAATGGATGTTTCATATTTTTTTTACCTTTATGCAAAAGAAAACAATCATATAAACAAAAGCCTCCCCTACAAGTCGTAAGAAAGGCTTTTGAATTCCACATATTATAATTTATATGTACATACACACATTCTTACGACAAAATTAATTTTTGACGACCACTCGTCCAATGACGACTGAAGAAATGACAAGTGAATGTAACATTTATCTACAAATCTTTTTATTTTCTGCAAATTTACTAATTTATTATCACATAGCAAACACATTCAAGCGTTTTTTTATTAAAAACTGATAATTTGTCATATAATAAAAGCTATTAGTAACAATTTACAACAAAAAAGGAGGAACCAATGTCCTCCTTTTTATCTGTAAAAATAACGGTTTATTTGAAATATCTATTAAACAAACCTTGGAATCCTGCACCATGACGGGCTTCATCTTTTGCCATCTCATGAACCGTGTCATGAATTGCATCAAGATTGAGGGCTTTTGCTTTCTTGGCGATTTCCATTTTTCCAGCACAAGCTCCTTCTTCAGCCAACATACGTTTTTCAACATTTGTTTTAGTATCCCAAACCAGCTCTCCCAAAAGTTCTGCAAATCTGGAAGCATGGTCGGCTTCTTCGAATGCATAACGCTTGAATGCTTCTGCAATCTCTGGATAACCCTCTCTGTCTGCCTGACGACTCATTGCAAGGTACATGCCTACTTCAGAGCATTCACCTGCAAAATGGTCCTTGAGACCTTGCAAGATAAATCGCCCGTCTTCATTATCTGGAATGTCTTTAGCTACTCCTAAAACATGCTCAGTTACGAAATTAAGACCAGCGTTCTCTTCAACTAATTTGAACTTTTCACCTGGAACTTTGCATTGAGGACATCTTTCTGGAGGAGTATCACCCTCATGTACATATCCGCATACCGGACAAACCCATTTTTTTGTTGCCATAATAATTTGATTTTAGAATTATTGTAACTAATATTTATTGTTTGTCCTACAAATATAAAACAAAAAAACGATTGAACAAAATCAAAATAACAAAATCAGCATTTTTTTTATTATAGAACAAATTAAAAAGGTCTGTGTTTGATAAAACACAGACCTTCATATATAGAAAAAAATTCAAGAATTATCAATCCATAATCCATTTCACATAGCAGAAATCCTGACGATGTGGAAGATCGGCATTTTTAGGATACATCCTGTAGCAAATCTTAAAGCCACCTGCATTTGGCAGAAGCATACTGCCTTCGAAAGTGAAAAGATTGCCTTCGCGCTGAGTTGTATGAAGCTGCATTTTGTCAGCCACATGACTCTTGCCCTCTTCGTCTATCTGGAGAACCACCAGCTCAATGCCTACCACATCATCCAGACCTTGCTCATCAACAACAAATTTCATCCGATAATTCTTGCCACTCTCAAATTGACCTGCAACGGCCTCATCGAGTCGTTCAATACGGACAACATTAATATTATCCCATCGCTCTGCCACTTGCTCTTTCCACAATGCAATCTGCTTTGCTTTGGCAAAATTATCCTTGAACAGTACTTTTGCACGGTTGGCAAGCGGGATATAGAATTTGTCAAAATAGTCATCAAGCTGACGCTTCATTGTATAGTGAGGGGCAACTTGAGCAATGGAGTTCTTTATCGTCCTGATCCATCCTTCGCTATAGCCATTCTTATTGCGGGCATAGTACAGAGGAAGTATCTCATTTTCGAGAAGTGAATATATTGTGGCTGCATCAAGCTGATCCTGCTGTTCCTGGTTGGCATAAGTGCGTTTCTCTGTCAGAGCCCAGCCGGCACCTTCGCGATAACCCTCAAGCCACCATCCATCAAGCACAGAAAGGTTAACGACACCATTCATCAATGCTTTTTCACCTGATGTGCCAGATGCCTCGAGAGGACGTGTAGGAGTATTCATCCAGATATCAACGCCTGTGACAAGACGACGTGCCAGCTTCATGTCGTAATTCTCAAGGAATATGATTTTACCGAGGAACTCTGGACGGCGACTGATTTCATAAATTTTCTTTATCAACCCCTGACCTGCTCCGTCGTGAGGATGGGCCTTACCTGCAAACAGGAACTGAACAGGATAATTAGGGTTGTTGACAATCTTAGAAAGACGGTCTAAGTCAGAGAACAAAAGATGGGCACGTTTGTAAGTTGCGAAACGACGGGCAAAGCCAATAAGCAATGCATTTGGATTAATCTTCTCAAGCAAAGATACAATTCTGGAAGGATCACCCTGATTCTTGAGCCAATCCTCACGGAATGCACTCTTAATATATTCAATCAACTTTAATTTAAGCGTCTGGCGTACTTTCCAGATTTCAGCATCAGGAACATTATAGATAGCTTCCCACAAGTTTGCGTTTGACTGGTCGTGATAATAAGATGCATCGAAATGTTTGGCATAGAGTTTCTTCCATTCTGAAGCTGACCATGTTGGGAAATGCACACCATTGGTCACATAGCCCACATTATCAAGTTCTTCTGGGAAATAACCCTTCCAAATATTATTGAACATGTCCTTTGACACTTTTCCATGAAGCCAACTAACGCCATTAACCCATGAAGAAGTATTGCAGGCAAATGTTGACATACAAAAACGTTCACCATTATCATCGGGATTGACGCGGCCCATCCCAACAAAGTCATGCCAAGAAATACCGAGTTTTTCTGGATACGCACCCATGTATTTGCCAAACAGACCCTCATCAAAGTAATCATGACCTGCAGGAACTGGTGTGTGAACGGTGTACAATGAAGTGGTTCTTACTGCTTCAAGAGCCTCATCAAATGACAAACCACCTTCAACAAAATCAACAAGACGCTGCACATTGCAGAGAGCTGCGTGACCCTCATTGCAGTGGTATATATCTTTTTTAATTCCGAGTTTTTTCAAAGTGAGAATACCACCGATACCCAGCAAAATTTCTTGCTTGAGGCGATTTTCCCAATCACCACCATAAAGGCTGTGGGTGATGGAACGATCGTATTCGCTATTCATTTCATTGTCTGTGTCAAGCAGATAAAGCTTGATCCTACCAACATTCACTCTCCAAACAAATGCATGAACTGTGTAATTGTTGAACGGCACGTCAACAACAAGAGGTTGACCATTTTGATCCAACTCTCTTTCTATAGGAAGGTCACCGAAATTCTGAGCCTCATAATTGGCAATCTGGTCACCATTCATCGAGAGGGTCTGAGTGAAATAGCCATAACGGTACAAAAAGCCGACTGCACACATGTCAACATTTGAATCGGAGGCCTCTTTCAGATAATCGCCTGCAAGAATGCCAAGACCACCTGAATAAATTTTTAGAACATGGCTAAGGCCATATTCCATGCAAAGGTAAGCAACTGAAGGGCGTTTGGAATCAGGTTTCACATCCATATATTTCCTGAAATCGCTATAGATTTTATTCACCCTCTTTTCGATTGATGCATCTTTGGCAACTTCTTCAAGTTTGGCATAATTCATTCTGGCAAGGAAAAGAACAGGATTCTGTCCTACCTTCTTCCACAAATCCTTGTCAATATCCTGGAACAAATGAGAAACATCCGAATTCCAAGACCACCACATATTGTGGGCTATCTCGTCAAGAGGTTTCAAAGCCTCTGGAATGGAAGACCTTACGCTAATCTCCTTCCATACTGGCTCGTTTGCGTTGCAAGCTTTAATTTTCATAAATACAAATAGTTTTCAAATATAAAAAGTTTTTGATAATTCATTATATACAAGAGAGAAGCCATTTACTTGGTGCGCTGTTTTGCATTTCGTAACGCCACATCGTATGCCTCGTAATAGTATTTGATAAAATGTTTCCATAAGGCTTTCTCCGCCAATTTGGAAGCATTCTTGCGGGCCTGTTCCACAGATGTGTGGTCCATCCTGCTGAAATGTAAAACCGTATTCTTAATATCTTCCGACACTTCTGTCGAATTACTGTCTGAGCGGTGAATTGTCTTCACGCCATCTTCCAATTCGCTTGTACCACCTTTGACTTTGTTTGCCCACAAGCCAAAACCAGCCAAATCTGTTGTAATACAAGGAACATGAAAGGCAACACTCTCGGTGGGGGTATATCCCCATGGCTCATAATAAGATGGATAAATACACAAATCCATTCCAATCAGCATATCATAATAATGAAGATTGAACACCCCATCCTTTCCATCAAGATAACATGGAACGAAAATAAGTTTAACCTTATCCTCGGGCCGATTGAACATGTCAAGCCAGTTCATCTGGTTAAGCACATTGTCGCTGTCTTGGTTGTTGAGAACATGCGTTATTCTTGGGTCGCCAATTGGATGGGAAGAATTCTTTTTGTTTTTGATGCATTCCACTAAATCTGTCCGAGCCTCTTTCATCCATGCAGGAACAAGCACCAATGCAAGAATCTCCTTATCAAGACGTGAGTCATGACGAAGACGGTTCATAGCATCAACAAACAAGTCAATTCCCTTATTCTTATATTCATAACGCCCACCCACACTGATCAGCAATGTGTCATCAGACAATTTAGCACCTAAGAGAGCGTTAGCTACATCAAGAACTCTTTTGCGAGCTTTTTTGCGCGCTTTGTCGAATTTGTCCCCAAGAGTAGGTACGAAATCACGCTCAAAACCATTGACAAGCACCACATCAGGTTCCTTTTCAAGGAGTTGTTTACATTCGCGCGCTGTAATGTCGCTGACAGTTGTGAAACAATCAACATTCTGTGCTGCAGATTTTTCAACAGAATGTTTTGACTGCATATTCAGTTCCGCTGCCATCTGATCACCGTTATAATCAGTCAGATGATCATATAGAGGTTTATTGTTACCGGCAATAGAACGACCTATGCTGGTGGCATGAGTCGTAAAAATAGTTGCTATGGAAGGTATTGCTTTCTGCAAATATAAAGCACCCAGTGCGGTCATCCACTCATGTGCTTGATAAACAACCTTGTCTTTGCCAGTCAGTCCAAAATATTTGTAATAGCTTTCCACCACCTTAGCAGCTGAATACGAAAACATGGATGCTTCGTCATAATCACCGTATGCGTGAAGGGAATCAACATGATAATTATTCCAAGCCCAAGTGTATATTTCATTTTTTTTAGCAAAAAACGGATGAAAATCTACAAGAACAGCTACTGGTGAACCGGGAACTTGCCATCGTCCTATACGAACCTTCAACCCATCAACAGTTTCAGCATGCTTCTTCCAACCAGAAAACAATGTTTTGTTTTCTTTAAACAATGGATTCACATCACCATTCCAGAAATCTGGACCGATAAAAATTAAATTGTCACCGAATTTTTCTTGCAAAGTTTTGGCTCTTGTTGACAAAACAGTGTATATACCTCCGACTTTATTACATACTTCCCAAGAAGATTCAAAAATATAGTCTGGGGTTAATAGCTTTTTAGACATGCAAGTAAGAAAATAAATACAAGATAGATACTTTTACCTTAAATCGGATGCAAAGTTACATTATTTTTATGACATGAGCAAGAAAAATATGCATTATATCATTATAAATGAAGAATTAAGCATTCATTGCGCTATAGATAAGCAAATCCGGACAAGCTGTTGACACTTGCCCGGATTTCACTTAAAACTCTATTACAAATATGATTTCAAATTCTCTCTTAAGGAAGCTAATTTTGTTGTTGCATCCGATTGTTTCTTACGCTCTAGTTCCACAACCTGGGCTGGAGCATTACTTACAAACCTTTCATTGGAAAGTTTTTTCTCCACGCCTGTCAGGAAATTCTCGAGACGTTTGATTTCAGATTCTATTTTCTTAATTTCAGCATCCTTGTCTATCAAATCACCTAAAGGAACAGCATACTCTGTTGTGCCAACCAAGAAATCTGAAGTTGCGGCGCTTTTCTCATCAACCACATTGAAGCTTGACAAGTTAGCCATTTTCACTATCGTTGAATTCAAGGCTGAGAGAGGATTCGCGCCTACAACCTCCAAAGCCACCTGATCTTTTTTATTGATGTTCTTTTTATTCCTGATATTGCGCACTCCAGCAACTACCTGTTTCATCAACTCAACATCAGCAAGCAACCTTATTTCTGAGTCTGTCGGCTCGTCTAATTTAAGCGTGCAGACCATAATGCTCTCCTTTTCACCACGCTGATAAATGTGATGCCACAATTCCTCCGTGATGAATGGCATGAAAGGATGGATCATCCTCATCAGCACATCAAAAAATTCAAGGGTCTTATCGTATGTCTTCGAGTCAATCGGTTGCTGATATC
>JAEEGF011600294.1_pt1 | contig 22395 bp, 18 predicted proteins | sample 9134171 | NCBI WGS metagenome assembly JAEEGF01 (sample SAMN16246542, study PRJNA631951) | gut metagenome | biome: gut microbiome; feature: rumen; material: AP-attached | host: Bos | place: Iran: Karaj | collected 2018-10 | reverse complement strand
GGGACGGCAGCTTCCCTTGGGAGAAGACCCCGCTGGAGTTCTCCCCTACTGCAAACACGCCGTTGATAGCGCCCGTTTGGGCAACAGCGTTTGTTAATCCCGCTGCCAGCAGCAGGACGTAAAACAAGGCGACATGAAACGCCCTTTGTTTTTGTAATAACTTGTTTTTCATAATAATATTAGTTTAATATTTATATTAAATATATTTTATTAATTTTCATAGTATCGATAGTGGCACAAAACGATTGACATCATAACTAAACAGGCCATAACGTGTAAACCGACGCCTGTCAAGCAACATCTTCTTACGAACGTTGTAGTTCTGCCAATGCGACATAACTCCACAATATGAATTAAGGGCGTTGCCGATGGAAGCTGCATCGTTTTTATTCTCCAAAGCGGAAAGTTTCACATCTATTCGTTCCAAGGTGTTCCTACTGAGGTAAGTACGGTAAGGAAGCACAAAGGCACCAAGAAACTCCACTCCTTTTTTTACATCATTGATGGTGGTTTTCCCCTCATGAACCTTCAAGCCAAGATGGCTTGACAAAAAAGCGCTGATTTGTGGTACTATCGACTCAAGCCAATCACGGTCACAGCTGACCACATAGAAGTCATCGACGTAACGTCCATAGTGTTTACAATGAAGGGTCCGCTTCATATACTGGTCAAACACGTTCAGATAGACGTTGCTGAACAGCTGCGAGGTAAGGTTGCCTATAGGCAAACCACAACCCTCCCGGCTGTGAAAAAGGCTTTTGTCGTGAGGCAAGGCATCCCAATCTGAAGCCTTACCGATGATACGGCAGGAACGCGTCGGGTCGAGCAGAACGATTTCCCGGGTAAGATAACGCACAAAATCCATGTCAACCATCTCTCCCCATTGTGCGTTGGCACATCCGCCTATAGGATGGAGACTCATTTTCTCCAATGATTCCAAACAAATGGCCAACAGCCTTTCCCTGTCGATGCTCATGAAATAGCCGCGGATATCCATCTTCAGCACAAAGCAAGGCATAGAGTAGTTACGGCTTTCCTTAAGGATATGCTGTGTTAGCCGTTGGATGCCGTAATGGGTACCCCTTCCCTTGATGCAGCTGTAGCAGTCTTGAATGAAGGTGCGCTCGAACATCTCGTGGGTATAGTCGAAATAAAGGTGATGCACGATACGGTCGCGGAAATGGGCGGCGAACACCTCGCGTCGCTTGGGGTCGGTAATCACAAAACAATCGGAAGGCAAGGCGGAGTAAGTACGGCGCCAAAGCGCCTCGCACAGCCGCTCCATGTTCACATCCAAACCGGCCTCGAAACGCTGCTGATAGGGCTTGTTCCGCTTATGCCGCCGCGCCTCCATATAAGCTTGGCAAAGGTCGTTATACAGTTGGTCGCGGCTTAGCATAGGCAGGAACAATTAAAGGAGGAACAGTTCTCCACGGCACGAACCAGACGCACTGCCTTCCAGAAACAGATAGATGACGTTGAACGGGCGCTCTCCATCCTATTTCTCTCAAATTCTAAAATATCTTTTAATTGAGACATGAAATGTATTTATTATTATTTTATCAGCAATTTCTCAACCAATAAGATTTGTTGTCCCTTGACCATCCTTACCGTAAGGAGACCACAAACGGATTGGAGGGTGAGCCCAACACCCAGTTGGTAGAATACATGATTTCCACTGGATTCACATATTCCAGCTCAGTGTCTGTTGAATGATCATAAAGCTTAAATTTCAACCTGTTATGGTAGTTTTCATTAGCAGGTGTTACAAAACCGTTCAAGGTCATGAAGTACAGATAACGTCCAGAACTCTGAGCGATGGGAAATTCACCTTCCGACATCAGGGTCTCACCGATGAAGGCAGCTATCTCGACGTTAGGATCGGAAAGCTCGACACCGTCAACATTGATAACCATAGTGGAAGTCATATTCGCTGCATCCCAAGCGGCGGGGTGATTGGCCAATGTCCAATGCTTTGGTGTTTGCGACATGACTGTCCCTGAAAGAAGCAGCAAACAGGCCATGCAAAGCACATTTTTTTGTAAGATTTCTTTCATGATATAAATGTTTTTTGTGTTTCTTCCAAATTAAAGCGGTGGACTCCCTACACCAGGTAAACCATAAAACATATCTGAAACACAAAAGAAAAAGCGTGGGAATCCAAACTCTTGCTTATCCCGCATCACAGGCTCTCGCATTGCCCATCGTCCGAAGATAAGCAATGCCGAAGCCCACGCTGTATGTATATGCAATCGCCAGAATAACATTCCGCGATGATACGACACACCATGGACGTCAACCATTGCCTTACCGTGCGGACGATAATGAATTTGCGAGATTCGTGATGCCGCAGATAAAACGTAAGTCTAACGTCTTTCCTATTATGTCTGTCCCGCCCCGCCCTCTTGAAGAGCTTCGGCTTGACAGGGCAAAGATAATAAAAACCATTAAGGAAACAGTGGATATACCGCTTTTTTCACTACAATAAGAATTTTTTTCTCTTTTTTTGTTGCATTATTAAAAATTTGATGTATCTTTGCAGCGTAGGTCGAGCCATTAAAATGGCTTTTCCCGCACCACGAAAAGACAGAAGTATCTGTCTTTTTTATTTTATCCATATTCCAGATAATTGATTATCAAATAAATAATATACATCGGGCAGTTCTGTCCATGATATACCGTTCTTTCTATTACCATACTCTCTTCCTATAGCCGAGGCCACCACTGATATTTCATCATCACAAGAAACAACGAAGATCACATTATCTGCTTTTCTACCTTCTTTAATTAATTGCCATATCGATTCAACATTCTGATAAGTTGGAGCCTTGAAATCCCAAGTCATCCCGTCAAAGTAAACATCCGGGTATCCTCTCGGCTTAGTTTCGCCAACCTTGAACTTCAACAACTCACGATAAGGTTTGCCGTCAATGATTACTTCATCAATCAAATCAGGAATGTTCTCCGGAAGTCTCAACACACGCTTGCCCATCTCTGCCAAATTCAGACAACCCATCACCTCCGCCACGATACCTGAACGCCTCATATCATCAGCCGCTTTTAATCGATGCGCCACCACAAAACCTCCAGTTTCATCACAAAACCACTGCTTTACCCAAGCTCCATTTGTGAGTGCCTTATACTCCCTCCAAGAGGATTCAATCAAAGGATTCGTATATATTGCCGACATTAATATACATGTTTTGAAATAAATCGCAAATATACGTATTATCAATTACATCAAATTATTAAACGATTGAAAAGAATTCAACATTAAATACATACGTTTTAATTATGGATTACCCCGGAGGGATTTAATCTCGGTAGATGATATCATTTATTTCTACCGAGACTTAATGCCTACGGCATATTTATTAAAATCAAAACAGCTTCTTAGATTCCGTCTCTTTTTTTATTCCAGATACAAATCCATCAATCCCAAGTTTAACCGAACTCTATTCGGGATTTGAATATCTTTCGTCTTTGATTCTTGGCAGGAAATAACCTTTGATACAATTAGGATTTCTGACACAAATCTGTATGTGGTTTTTCTCTCTTATACCACCTCCCGGAAATAGTTCAGCTCCCTCAACAAATATTCCCCTGACCGAATCAAACGATTTCATTTTAGCAGTCTCGTTAATAGTATGTTCATATTCAATTACCGCACAATCAAGTTGACGCAGTAACATGTCGCCGTTTTTACCAATGTTTTTGTTGATAGGAAGAACCATCCCCGCCTTTATGAAAGCTTTTCTTAAAGCATCATAAGATTGTTTGACTTCAGCTAAGCAACTCATATCTGTCAAATCAAGACAATGCCCCAAATCAATAACAGCTCCAATTACGAATGGTTCCTTAATGGAAGAAGTTTTGCGCCTTGCGGCTTCTTCGGCAAACTGCAAAGCACGCTGCTCATTGTTCTCCCAGAAATAAACACCATGTCCTAACCAATCATTATCATTTTCGCTCGGCCGCAGACTTCCTCCACCCAAAATCATTTCAGCCACAGATTTATCACATCCATGAAATCCAATGTAAAGATTTGATCGAGAAGAGTATAAGGTCTGTTTCACAATCAGAGTCTGTATTTGGGTGACACATTGCCTTTCTCAGTGATAATGCCAGCTTTCTTAAGCATCTTTATCGCATTCTCACTACTTGAAAGTGACTTCTTTATCACTTCTCTTCTTTTCTGTTCTCTGCTACTATCTGTGAATGATGCTTTCATTGTCCAATAGTTTTATTAGTTTGCAAAAATACAAAAAATTCAATACACAGCAAGAAAAATAATGAAATTAAATTATTATTTTTAGTTTAATATTAATACGAATAAAAGTAATATACTAAAACATATTCATTATGAGAGATTTAATGATTACAATAATAGCATTTAATCTCGACCATAGGGAGATTGGAAATGACACCCATTGTCAGCACGGGGATATGCTATGCCCGTCTATCATCGAATCCCGGTGTGCATTAAAGCCGTACCACAGGTTATTGCGCGGTGACACTTCCAGTGTCATAACTAACACCATCCTATAACAAAACAACGGCATGTTTTAATCACTTTTTCGTAATTAAGAATTTATTTCTCTTTTTTTGTTGCATTATTAAAAATTAGATGTATCTTTGCAATGTAGTTCGAGCCGAGATTTCGGTTTTTACTGCACCACGAAAAGACGGAGGTATCTGTCTTTTTTATTTTATCCATAAACCCTTTTTTCTTACCTTTGTACTACATATTAAAGTCAACAACAGCCATGTACTCCTCCCCTAACCCGTCCATCATGGGCATCCTTAACGTCACGCCGGACTCGTTCTCCGACGGAGGCAAATATAACACCGTCGATACCGCCTTGCTGCATTGCGAAGAGATGCTGCAACAAGGCGCCGACATCATCGACATCGGTGGATGCTCCACCCGACCCAACAACGACATCGCCTCCGAACAAGAAGAGATGACACGGGTGATTCCTGTCCTCAAAGCCATCCGAATGCACTTCCCCGACGCCACCCTCTCCATCGACACCTTCCGAAAAAACATCGCCAAAGCCTGTGTCGAAGAAGGCGCCGACCTCATCAACGACATCTCCGGCGGACTCTTCGACCCCGACATGCTGCACTATATCGGTGAACACCAAATCCCCTACGTCCTGATGCACTGCGTCGGCACACCCGAGACCATGCACCAATACAGCTTAGACGGCGACATCCACCAAACAGTACTGGACTTCTTTAAAAGACAATGCGAGGTCTTAGAGGCTTACGGCGAACAACAGATTATCTTGGACCCTGGCATCGGATTTGGGAAAAGCTTAAAAGCTAACTATGCGCTGCTCAGCCACTTGGAACGCTATCGATACCACGAATACCCTATTCTCATCGGCATTTCCCGCAAGTCGATGATCCGGAAGCTCCTGGGACCCGACGCGGATCTGGAGAACAGCACCACCATCCTCAACACCCTCGCCATGCAGAACGGAGCGGACTTTTTACGGGTTCACAACGTGAAAAACGCCGTGGATTTGAAAAAAACGCTTATTTTTGCGCAACCATCCGAGTAAGTCATGCTGGATCTATTCATTCAAATCCGTATCGTCGATATCATCGACATCGTTTTGGTGGCCCTCCTTCTGTACGGCCTATACCGTCTCTTGAAAGGCACCGCGGCCATCAGTATCTTCGTCGGCATCGTCGCCATCTTCCTTATCTCACAGTTAGTCAACGCCTTGCAGATGGAGCTACTCTCCTCTATCCTGGGAGCCTTTGTGAGCGTGGGCTTCATCGCCCTCATCATCATCTTCCAGCCAGAGATCAGGCGTTTCCTGTTTACCATCGGAAGCCAGACCAAAAGCGGCAACCTGAAGGTATTCCATTTCATGCACCGCAAACGCAAAAACATCGCCCTCGATGCTGAGACCATCTGCCAAGCCTGCCGTTCCATGTCGAACATCAAACAAGGTGCCCTCATCGTGATTACACGGCAAAATACCCTCACCGATATCGTCCTGACGGGTGTCACCATTGATGCACGGCTCAGCAAGCCTCTCATCGAGAATATCTTCTTCAAAAACAGTCCGTTGCACGACGGAGCCATGATCATCACCGACAACAAAATCACCGCCGCACGATGCATCTTGCCCGTCACCAACAACAGTGAGATCCCTGGGCATTACGGCCTCCGTCACCGCGCCGCCGTAGGCGTGTCGGAAAACAACGACTGCATCGTGCTTGTCGTCTCCGAAGAAACTGGCGGCATCAGCCTCGTCAAAGCCGGCGCCATCACCACCCTCGACCCATCGGACATGGAAAAAACATTGGTAACAGAATTAATGAATTGAAGACCCGTTTCTACCAAGATTTAACCCGGGGTATCCCCCTCTAAATTCTAAATTCTAAATTCTCCTTCTACCGAGATTTAACCCCTAACGGGGTATCTCTAATCTCTCACCTCAATAAATCCTTCTTCCTCTTCCATGTAATAAAGGCTTTCCTCGTAGGGATCCCAACGCATCTTGAATCGCGGCTCCTCACCCTTCTTGCCCATCTCCTGACGGACATATTGATTTAACAGATAACTGTACGTGCCTTCCGCACAACGTTTGCCAAGAAACACTGCGAAATTGTACACGTCAGAGATCTTTATAGGCGTGATGTCATAGTGATACTGCGGGCCTTCGCTCTCTCTCGAGATATGAGAGCTGAAATCTTCCATCAGGTTATACTCGTAGTACTGCGTGGGATGCCAATCACCATTGTTGATGTCGAACCATGAAGCCACATTCACAGTATTCAGCGAGAAAGGAAACTCATAATCCCCACTCAAATCGAACATATAATCCACGTATGGAGTGAAGAGCCCTTGGATTTCCACCTTGGAGAGTAGCACCATCCAATAGGTGGAATCGGTGGTCACCGCATCAGCATCCTCAGGGATCACCACCTCAACACCATAATGGCTAAGCTCATCGGCGTATGCGGCATACATAATATCCAGAAAAGCGTTCTGATCCAACGAATCCAGCACATGGGAATAGGTGCCGTCATCCTTTTGCACCAACGTCACCTGTGCCTCCTCGGGGAAATAGACCGCCGCCTTGACCGGTGAAAATTCCTTGACGAAATGGCTGGCCAATTTCGCTTCCGTGGTGCATGACGACAAAGCCATCATCATGCTGCCAATCATCCCAATGATTAATAACTTGATATATCTCATGTCTTAAAACAATTCCATTTGAATTCCAGAGGCGCCCGAGGTTCCATGACCCGAATCACCGTTGTCGGAAGTTCCTTCGTCAGGGTTTCCGCTTCCGTTCCCCTCCCCACTGTGTCCCGTCGCTTCTGCTGTATCATCTGTACTCTCAAACGCTTTAAAAGGATCGTTCTCAGGGTCTTCAGAGTTCTCTGGGACATCTGGTTCTTCTGGCTCAATAGGCTCCAGCCATTCGTAACGCTCTATCTCGCGGTTCGAGAGACGTTTGCCCTTGGCCTTGTAGCTCTTGATGCCGATGAACTCCTCCACGTTGATCTCGTCGTCGGGGAAGCTGTTGCCGGCGTCGCTGACCTGATAGCTCAGCAAGAGTCTGGGCATCACGTCGGTACGGCTCGACAAGTACTTGGCGGCTTCATGCTCGCCGATGAAGGAGATGCGGGTGTTCATCTTCACGTCTTTCTCGATGCAGAAACGTTTCAGGTACATCTTCTGCGTCTCGCCTTCGATATAGATTACCGAGAAGATGTCGTCCGGGTCGAACTTGCGGATCTCCGTCATGTCATCATCAAAATGCGTGGAGAGGTCATAACCCGTGACTTTGAACTCGCCGTTGCTGAAGAGTTGAAGGATACGGTCGTCGCCTTCGAAAGCCCCGAGATACTGACCGCGTTTGTCGGCGTTGAGGCGCCGAACCGTGTCATCGTACCAAAGGTCACGCGCTGTCAAGGTAGAGACACCGTCGTCGTGTTTGATGACCTGTTTGATGGCATATTTCGTCAACAGGTTACCACGCGCCGCGCGGCCTTTGACTGCCAGTTGGGCGAAGTCGTAGTCGAATGAGCTTTTCTTGAGTTTCGGGGCGGGGCGCAGCTGCACCTTGATTACCTCGGCCTCACCGTTGGGGTTGGCGGTGAAATACACCACCTTCGAGTCGGGACTGCCCTGTGTGAGGTCGTATTCCTTGTCACGGGTGATGCTGGTCACCGCGAAACGTTTTACATAGAAAGCGCCACCCGCCTTGCCGTCACGATACACCGCGTTGTAGGTGGTGCGGTCATCGTTTTTATGGAATACATCGGCATGGATGACATGGGCACCCACGAAGAGCTTCGACTGAAGTTGGGTCACCATATAGGTGCCGTTCTCGTGGAACACGATGATGTCGTCAATGTCGGAGCAGTCAGAGACAAAGGTGTAAGCCTCCTTGTTCTTCTCGCGTTTGAGGCCTTCGCTGGTACACACGAAGCCTTCTTCTTTATTCACATACAGCTTCTCGTTGTTGGCGGCCACCGCCTTGGCGGAGATTGTGTCGAAGTTACGGATCTCGGTCTTGCGTTCACGGCCTTCGCCGTATTTCTCTTTGATATGGAGGTAATAATTAATGGTATAGTCAACGATATGGTCGAGGTTATAGCGTGCCTCTTCCATCTTGGCCTCAATGTCGGCCAGTTGTTCGTCCGCTTTCTTCAGGTCGAACTTGGAGATCTTACGAACGGGCTTCTCACAGAGTTTCAGCACGTCGTCGCGGGTAATCTCCCGTTTCAAGCGGTTACGATAGGGATCGAAGCGACGTTCGATGCCCGTCACCTGGTCCTCCCAAGTGGCATAGTCTTTCTTCTCCAACTCTTTATAGATGCCCTTCTCGAAGAAGATCTTCTCCAAGGAGACCCAGTGCCAGTCACTCTCCAACTCGTCGAGCAGGATACGCAGTTCCCAGCTAAGCAGCTCCATGGTACGGTCGGTGCAACGGCGCAAAATCTCGCTGACACCCATGAAGGCCGGGCGCTCGTTGACGATGACGCAGGCGTTGGGCGAGATGGACACCTCGCATTGGGTGAAGGCATACAAAGCGTCGATGGTCTGGTCGGGCGACACGCCAGGGTTAAGATAGATGACAATCTCGCAGGTCTCAGCGGTGTTGTCGTCGATCTTTTTGATTTTGATTTTACCTTTCTCATTCTCCTTGACGATACTCTCAATGACGCTACCCGTGGTAGTCCCAAAGGGGATCTCGGTGATCACCAAGGTCTTCTTGTCCAATTGGGTGATACGGGCGCGCACCTTGACACGTCCGCCACGGAGGCCGTCGTTGTAGTTCGACACGTCCATGAGTCCGCCTGTCGGGAAGTCGGGATAAAGCACAAAAGGCTCGTCGCGCAGATAGGCGATAGAGGCGTCGATCAGTTCATTGAAGTTATGCGGGAGGAACTTGGAGGCGAGGCCGACGGCGATGCCTTCGGTGCCTTGCGCCAATAGGAGTGGGAACTTCACTGGCAGCGACACGGGCTCCTGGTTACGACCGTCGTAAGAAGGAGTCCAGTCGGTAGTCTTTTTGTTGAAGACCACCTCTTTGGCGAATTTCGACAGGCGGGCCTCGATGTAACGCGAGGCAGCTGCGCTGTCGCCTGTTAAGATGTTACCGAAGTTACCCTGCATGTCGATGAGCAGGTCTTTCTGTGCCAGCTGCACCAGAGCGTCAGCGATGGAGGCGTCGCCATGGGGGTGGTATTTCATGGTGTTACCCACGATGTTAGCCACCTTGTTGAAGCGTCCGTCGTCGAGTTCATTCATGGAATGGAGGATGCGGCGCTGCACAGGTTTCAAGCCGTCTTCAATGGCTGGCACAGCGCGTTCCAGGATGACGTAAGAGGCATAGTCGAGAAACCAGTTCTCGAACATGCCCTTGATGGGGATCACGTGAAAGCTGTCTTTTGCCTCTTTGTTTTCCAAGGCTTCGTTTTCCAGTTCGTCCTTGTCCTCTGTATTCATGCTCCACTTTTTAAGAGAGCAAAGATACGGATTTTTCTTCTATTTCAAAGGTTTTTTTCATGCTTATTTCCAGAAACGCAACACGGCGACTTCGCCTGCGAGCGCGAGAAGCGCGAGCAGGACCAGCCATCGCCATTGCGATGACCGGCGTGCCATAGCCTGCACCAGGTCATGACCCACGAAAGCATCAGCGTTCATCACCGCCATCACCTTGACACCTGCCGTTTCAAAGCTCTTTTTCAACGTCTCAGGCTCGGCAAATCTCAGTTCCGACTCAAGCTGGCTGTCGTTCCAAGCCATGACATGACGGAGGCTGTCGGCCATCCAAAGCTCATAGAAACCCGCCTCAGGCAGCTCATCGTGCAAAAACACGCATACCCTGTTATTACGTAACTCATGCGGCGGCACCAGCTCGAAAGTGCCATCCTCGTTACGGATTGTCAGCGTCTCTATATTGAAAGCATCGAGGTCATCAAAAAGCAAGGTCTGGTCACGCCCGAGCGTATGGGCTAAGTCCCCCACTCCGCCTCCGACGAGAGCCATCTTAAGCATCAACGGCACCACCAAGGCATTGTCGGCCAGGGTGCTCCACTGGGCATCGAGGGTAGTGGCGAAGTCGAAGACATATCCTTTGCCCGACTTACGCTGGGTCATGAAAGGCTCTCCGTTGTCGAGACGAATCAGCACCGAGGCGTCAACGGCGGGCTTCAACGACACATGTCGCATCACCTTGGGTAAGTCGGCATGTTGCGGCATGTCGAGAATCACATCCCTAAAGAACTCATGACGCATAGCCAAGTCGCCAGCTGAGACCGTGTTGGTGTCGATAACCTGTCCGTCATCATGGAAGAAAGCCAGCGACATCCCATCCGCCACATTGTCGAGCAAGGTCTTGCGAAGCGTCTCGTTAATGGCGGAGGTGGCACTCACCACGACGAGTTGCGACTTCGACAGCGTCCCAAGGTCGAAACGCGAGGGCTCCATCTGGGTGAACTCATATTGAGGGTCGTCATCGAAGATCATGGAGACGGGCGATGGCTCACGGTTAGGGTTGAGCTCGACCACCTTCAGCGTCGGTCGGGTGCTGATGACGAAACGGTATTGGTCATCAAAGGTGATGGGGAAATCCATGAGGGACACGACACAGCGGGTGTCGCCATTCTCTTGAAGCAGGAACTGCATCACCGCCTCGGCATTCGACTGCCCATCCACATCAACGGTGGTGGAAGCCATCACCTTCCCATCCATGGTTAAATTGAGCGGGAGGCCTTTGACAGCCTTGTCACCACGGTTACTCACCAGCAGATGAAGGTCGTTGGTCAAGCCCATCTGCATCACGGGTGACTCCAGCCACACCGAGTCGATGGAGAGGTTGGACTGCACCGATGCCGACATCGGGACCACCACCACCTGAGTGCTGGTATCTGTTTGTAAACCAGAAAGGTCAAACATGTTTTCCTGAAAGTCAGAGAAAGCAAACAAGGTGGATTCCTCAAAGCCATGCAACCGTTTGAGCATCGCATACCGGTCGAGAACCGCATTCATCTTCACGGGCGGGCCGTCGAGTTTCATCCTGTCGAGTTGGTCAAGCATCTCCTCCTGGTTCATGGGGTATTCGTTCTGCAGCTCAAAGCTGTTAGTCATCAGCAAAAAGCGCGTCGAGGGCGAGAAACCACCCACCAAGTCTTTAGCCGACTCACGGGCATCTTCAAGCAAGGTAGTCTTCGACGACTGTGCCTTCATACTCATGGAGTTGTCGATATAAATACCCACAACCCCTTCCTCAGTGTTGATGCTGGCGGCAGTGTCTTTCTTATATGGGAAAGCGAAAGCCAACACAAGAGCCGCGATGAAGAGACAGCGAAGCAGGAGGGTGATGAGGTATTTCAGTTTCTTGGTCTTGGCGTTCTCTTGCTGGATGGTCTTCAGCACTGCCGTGTTGCTGAAATAAACCAGTTTGTGTCTTCTGAAGTTAAAGAGATGGATGGCTATCGGGATAACCAAAGCCGTAAGGCCCCAAAGCATCGATGGATAGAGGAAAGACATGGGGGAATTGAGAATTTAAAGATTAGAAACCATAATGGACATTTTTGGAATGACCAACATGCGAGGAGCCGAAAGAGCAGGCGTCGCCGCCCTGGAAATGCAGCGGAAGGATGAGGCTGAAAGTACATTCCAAACCACTATTGTGCCTACGTTGCACCGAATAGTGAGTGCCCCCATTGCCGAGGTTGGCGGCAGGGGTCTCCGAGTTCAGTTCCTTGACGGCATGGGTGTTCAACAGCCCCATACTGTAGGCGACTTCCAGCTTGCACACCAGAGAGAAGCGGTCGAAACGCATCGTGAAACGGCCTCCCACCCCACCAAACACACCCGCGTCAAAAGGAGCCATGTTGGAAGCGTTCACCGCCACAGTGGTCGCTCCTCCACCGGAGGTCAGCTCTGAAATCGACCCCGAGAGGTTTATCGGTTTGTTCAAGATAGGCACCTTCTTGATATAAGGCAACACCATGCCCACATCCACCCCCGCAAGCAAATACGGTTGGAAAGCATTGCTTACTGGAAACACCACCTCCACTGGAACGCGAAGGTCGATATAGTTGACTCTGGCAAGGTAGAGAACACTGTCGCCCGAAGGAATACTGAGGAACCGGCGTGAATCCCCCCGTTGGATAAACATGAGCTCGGGAGCCACATAAAGAATATCTCCCACGGGAATCTCGACCTTCACACCTGCCATAGGTCTGATAAGGTTGAGAAGCGCAGTGTCCTTCGGTGTCGCATTCAAGGTGGGATTACCCCAATAATTATAGTGTGGTATCAGCGCACCCGCCTTAAGCCCCACACCTATATAACGCTGTTTTGCCCGGCGGCTGCTTTCCGCATCCACCTGAGCCATCACAGGAATAGCCAACAACAAAACCATGATCATCAAAAACCATCTTCTCATCTTGCTATCCTCCTAATTATCCCAGTTGACGAACGGCTGGTTACTGTTGGTGTTGTATCGGGTCGTGTCATCTGAATCCTTATATACGAAAAGCTTGCCTTTCATGGAATTCACCGCCTCCAGCACCTCCGCCTCAAATTCACCAGGGTTATCGATTTTAATATCAATATTGTATAAGGCCAGCCGGGCATTGGTGATATTGCTATGTCCATCCGTCCTTCTTCCCGAGATGGCAATGCCTTGCGTGAGCCAATAGCGCAGGAACTTGTTTCCTAATGGGACTCTCACCAACTGTTTCCGTTGAAGATAAACCACAAACTGGTCACCATTGCCTTTCACGTAGGCTGTGTCAGCATGGAATTGCTCCGAATTTAAGTCCAAACCAGGAATCAAGACATCACAATGGGTGATCAGATGCTGTTGTCCATGCATATAGTCGTTCCAATGAGTGAAATCGCCACCGAAGCGGAAATACACTTTGTCATCAGGATTCCCGATACCAGAGGGATAGACACATTCACGGTTAGCGAACTCAAACTCCCCTCTCACATCCGGGGGGTAGATGTCCAAATTGACATTCATGCTCTCATGCGCCGGCCTTCCAAAGACTTCCTCAAAATCTTTCACATATCCCTCCTCGCCGAACAACACGAGTGTTTGGTTACTGGGATCCTCTTTGAGACATCCGACAGCAAACAACGGCAAGAGCAAGACAACGAAAAGCCGCAGCTTCCTTATATTCATCTTATTCATTAATGGCATCTGCAATTATTTTACATAACGGACAACAACAGGGTTTTATTGCCTTTTTTCGTGTGAACTTCCACCAAATAGAGTGCTTCTGGAAGGTCGGCGACACTGAAACTGACGCTGTCATCGGCAAGGCATTCGATGGACTTCACCGGTTGTCCCAGCATATTATACACCGTGATGCTCTGAATCGCTTCTGAGACCACCGTGACGGCATGACGGGCAGGATTAGGATAGAGTTCCATCTTAACGGCCTCGTTCTCCTCCACCCCAAACGGCGTGGCGTTGATGAAGAACGAATCAGAGCCGCAGGAGCCGTCGCCCACGGATGCTGACAAGACAGCCTGTCCTTTTTGTGTCACGATGACCTGGCAACAGCTCTTCCCATTGATGATGGTGTCTTGGTACGGCCATATCTCGGGGGTCAACGTCCAGTTCAAGGCGCTTCCATCCACATCGGTGTAATAGTAATACACACCTGGCCAGAAGCTGTTCATCACCGCTGCCTGAGACACGCCGGTGATTTGCACCTCCGATGACTCGAACACCGTGATTTTAGCCGCATTGCTATTGTTTTCATCATTGCAACCTTCTACATGATAACGCAGGTACCATCCATTGAAATACCACGCCACTTGACCCATGTCGAACATCACTCCATCCGCGCCAAAGGGACCGACACCGTAATTGCCATTCTCGGTAGCACAGACCTGCCATTCTCCTATTTCAGGCTCTGTATTATGCCAAGCCACCTCTGGTTCGGCAATCACCAGCGCGCCATCAGCACACACGCCCACCGAGGCTTGTATGTCATTCAAGATCTCCGGTGTCCCCGTCACATGAAGGGTGACAGGATTGCTTGCTGAGAGCTCGAAATCACAGTCCGACGAAGAGATGACATAACGCACCTGTGCACCATCATAGCCATTGTCGATGGTGAAACTCTGACCCGGGATATCCGTCCAGCTGCCGCCGTCCAACCGTTGCCACCTTGAGGTGTAGGCACTTTGATGGTCATCGACCTCCACTTGGAAGTCAGCAGGCGGGAATGACTCACCGCTGCAGAAATGGTCGGACACGCTCATCGTGGTGATGACTGGGCGACCCTTCACCAAAAGGCCAAAACTTTGGCTGTAAATAGGATCATTACTACAATCCCCCTTCATGGCATAGCACAGTTCGTAACCTTGATAACGCTCCGTGATGACCTGAGTCATGTTCATGGGATCAAAGTGTGTGAAGTTATTCTCATCTTGGTATTTGAGATACCAGCCCAGAAGCTGAGGAGCAGGTTGATAATCAGGATCCGTGAGCAGAGGAGTGTCTATGTTATAGGTGGAAAGCACCTCCGACAACGACATCCCGGAACATACCGACACGGTGCTCGGCCAGCTCACCGAGGCAAACTCAGGACCTTGAACGACCTCGACATGTTTGGGAACGCTAAATTCAGGATGGTCTTCGTTGCAGGAATTTACCGCAGCCCACGACACATAGAAATCACCCAGCGTCATAAATGGATCATTCACAGGAGAGAACGTCACCGTGTTTCCTTGGCTGTCGGTGTATCTCCAAAGGACATAGTCAATGTTCGATGACACGTTCAAGACCTGTGGATTGAGATATTGTCCCCTGCAAAGGTTATCTGTGATTTCAAACTCGGCGTATGGCAAGCCGATGATGTGGATTTCCCCGTATTTGGAGATGGGAAGTCCATTACATCCTGTCACAGAATATTTCAGCCACTTCCCTTCATCCTGGGCCGTGAGTGGCGCATTGGTCACATCGAGATATGGGCCGTTTTGATTGGTACCGGCACTGATTTGCCAGACACCTTCACCCTCGACATAACCCTCTGTTTCCGGAGCCGCGGGAAGGGTCAATGCAGTACCCTCACAATAGCCCGGCAAATCCAACGGCGCATTATCGGTGAAATGCGGAAGTGGGGTCACTTCAATCAAGAAGAGCTCACTGCTTCCCGGGGTGTAGCATCCGTTATCCGCACGATATCTCACCGTATTGATTCCAGGAGGAAGTGTCTCCACACGAGGATCGAAATCCTGCAAATTATAAGGATCATCCTCTGGCGCATACTGCCAAGAAGAGGTGCCGTTGTCCGACCCGTTCTTCCAGTCAACATCCACCTCGGCTGTCGTCAGGAACTCCCCTTCGCACAATGTCGTCGGCTCAACGACGGCGGAAAGCACTTCGGGGGTGCCCACCACATAGAGCTGGAACGGTGTGGAATACACAACGATGCCACCACAGTCGCTTTCCAGCACGTATGAGATATATCTTCCATGCCAGTTATCAGTCAGCACCGGATCCTCAACACCGATCTTTGAGAAATAGATGCCGTCGTATGAATAAGCCCAATAAGCATCGGTGATGTTATTATATGGATCCACGTATGCAGGAGCCGGGGGGAGATAAAGCAGGTCAGTTACACAGTAACGCTCTTCAAACGGGAGCTGCTCTGTCGGAGCGACGAATGACGGCCCCTCGACAACGGCGATGGGTGATGATGCAACGACCTCACTGGTGCCACAATGGTTGTGAGCCACATAGCGGATCAAACAGCCGTTATAAGCCATCTCGAAGTTGGACAAAGGAATCCATTGACCGTTATAGTTCACCTCCCAACGCTCATAGCTGGGATCGACAGGGTCATTGGGGTCATCAAAGAGATGCCAGTTGCCCACTGAAATCTCGGTGAGCATCCCATTCGCTATCAAAGAGCCCACTGAAGTACCCTCACACACCTCGTTGGGCAAGTTGGTAATGGTTTCAGGATACAGCGAAGGCGCATCACCGACGGAAAGACGCATCAGTTCGCTGGTGGCAGGCTCACCGCAACCATCAACATAGAAACGAACCCAACAGCCATTATCGGTCACAGGTAACAGATAGGTATCAGGATTATCGACCCGGACAAACTCCATGGAGCCTGGTGCCTCACTAATCTCCCATCCATAGCTGTCGTAATGGCAATCCTCACAAGGCGAGAAGCCCTCGGGAAGCACCTCTGACAACGACGTGCCCCAACAAACAGTATCAAGCGCAACCGGTATGGAGTCGGGAGCTATCAAGGATGGCTCACCATAAACCGTCAATGAATACGGATTTGGGCTGTAAGCATAGACAGTTTGACCGTCACATTGATAGGCCAAATGGTAACGAATCAGGCGGCCATTCCATTCCTCATCGAGGATAGGCGTTCCTTCGATCGGGGTATAAGAGACTCCCTCCTCGTCCGAAAACGCCCAATAGCTGCTACCTGGCAGCACCGTCAAGCCATTGGGGTTATAGCCCGGAGCCTCTGGGAACACCAGCTCATCACCAACACAAAAATAAGAGGCAAAGGCAGGCGTTGACTGCAAAATCGGGCCCTCAGAGACCTCAAGCGTCACGGTGTTGGTTGACACAGAACCACAACCGTTGGTGGCTTGGTATTTCACCTGATCGCCGTCTTGCAGCTCAGTGTCCGAGGTAAGTTCCTCCCAGTCTCCACCAGGATGTTTGATCCACCAGCCAGCCACGCCTTCATCACCGTTCCATTCGGTGACATGCACCTGATTGGAAAAACTCGACGGGAGAGCCCCTCCTAAGCAGATGGCTGCCGGAGCGTTGATTGACATCGTGTTCAGCGTAGCCTTGTCGTTGACAGACAGCTGCTCCGCATTACTGGGCGTGTCACCGCATCCGCTGATGGCATAATGACGTACCCATTTGCCATTGTCAGCCCGACTCAAGGTCTTAGGCAGATTCAAGGTCTCGTAATTATTCTGAGATGTGCCAGTGGAGATTTGCCAAAGCGAACTCGTGCCAGGAGCACCAGCATAGGCCGGAGTCTGAAGGTCATTCGCCGAAAGCACATCACCCGCACAGAACACCGCTTCAAAAGGAGCCAACTCCTCTGAGAACTCAGGGTTCCCATATACATGAAGAACAACAGGATATGGACTGTTTACCGTTCCACACGCACAGACCAGACGATAGCAGATCCAGTTGCCATCCCAGCTCAAGTCAAGGGAGGGATTGCCATTGATTTTTGAGTATGTATTACCTCCATCCTCTGAACGAACCCAATAGTGTTCCGAAACGTTAATGTTGTTGGTTATATAACTCGGCGTGGATTGCGCCGACAGATTCAAGGTTTCTCCAACACAATAATAAGCATCGAAAGCAGGAGTCGGTTGGGTGAACTCAGGACCCGCAGTGACACTGATGGTGACTTCATCCGTCACCACCTCACCACAATGGTTCTGCGCATGATAACGCAGTTTATCCCCCTGGGCAAGCACCGCGTCACCGATATCCATCCAGCTGCCATTGCCATGCTTCACCTGCCATCCTTTGACACCCACATCGTTTTTCCAATCGCTCACATCCACCTGCGACAAATAACTGTCGGGCAGCGAACCCCCTTCACAAATGGTGTTGGGCACGGTGATGTTGGTTTTGTTCAGCACAGGGTCATCACATATTTTCAGCAATAGCGTGTCACTATAGGCGAAACCGCAGGCGTTCTCAGCCCTATAACGCACATAATAATCATGACAGCTGGAGCTATTGGGGAAATTGTTGAAATTAAGCAAATTCCACGGTTGGCCAAAGGATTCCGTCCATTCCCAATAGCATTCAGAGTTCCAAAGCTCACCCCCGTTATTATTACATGAGGCAGTGAACATGGGAAACGCATCACCCTTGCACCAATAGCCATCTTGAGGAAAACCAGAGACCACGAAATTCGAGGGAGAGGAAATGACAGTGATATTAATATTTTTTTCCGATGAAGTGATGCCGTATTTACGCACACGGTACTGGATTTGATCCGTTCCCACATAACCTTCGTCAGGCGTGTAATAAACCTTGTTATCGTTACCGAGATAGGCGGTACCGTGATAGGTTTGTATTGGAGTCATGGCATCAACCCAGCTCGAGGATGCGCTTCTTCGTATCTGGATCACGGCAGGCAGGTTAGGCTGATCCGCAGGTTCGGTGAACTCCACATGAGGCAACACCTCGATAGGGTCAAATGAACCGGTGCATCCAGTCACAGCGAAAAGATGAGGATTGACGGCATAGTTTTCCCTCACCAGGCTGGCATCGTCAATGCCGAAGTCATCACCATAATCAGAGATCCAAAGGCATTCATCGTAAAGAGCTATCTTCAGCTGGCCATTCGCATTGCTCAGACAACGAAAGACTGGCGACTGTTCCCAATACCGTTCACCTTGATGAAGGGTAGGTTCCCAAGAGGTCTGGTTGTTGTCCAAAAGCACTGTGGTGTTATTGCATTCTACACGGAATTTAACCTTGGCATCAAGTGCGGGAAGCAGCGTATGACTTCCATTGGAAAGATGGGTGGCCCAAAAAGTAAAATCATAGAACATGTTCGGCTCCACCTGTAGGGTGTATTGGATGATTTTACTGCTATTGGGGGCCCCCGTAGTGTAAAGATAGTTCGTTTGGGTTAAGTTTCCGCCAAAACCATTCACTGCCAAGAATTTCTCAGCGGAATGCCCCGACGGATGCCCGTCACATGGGAAAAAACTGCCGTTGGCATTATTGGCTTGTGCGGTCACAAAGATTTTTCCGCTGCCATGACCATCGGCGCCTCCAGTTTGAAGGAAATGATAGGCTTGTGACTGTTCATAGTAATATGTGTAATCCGTATAAATAACCGGATCACTCGGCCAACTTACGTCGGAAATCTGGAAATCGCAATTATGTCCTGCCAACAAATTCGTTTGTGCGTGTGAAGACCCGGCCACGAGAGCGAGTGCTATCACCGCGAGGAATCTAAGCACCTGTTTCATCATAAAAAAATAATTTTGCCAAAAATAAGCATTTTTTGCAAATATGATGCCAATGGCTCAGCTTTTTATGATTTTCCCGTTGAGCACTGCCTCTTGCAGATCGTCGCCATGGTAGGTCAGTTTCAGGGAGAAGAAAGGAGATTGTTGGTCGATGAGGCGGAGGAAAATTTTATCACCCTCCCACATTGTTAGTTCCAGAAGACGTTGTTTTTCAATCCATTCGAGGTCACCTTCATTACACTCAATCTGTTCGCCGGTCCAGTCGGTGCAGACAAAGAGATGCATGTGTTCGCTCTCCCAGATATCGGAGACGAAGGTGACGATGCCGCAATAGCGCCATTGGGTGACGGTGAAGCCGGTCTCTTCCCACACTTCGCGGAGCATACATTCCTCGGGGCTTTCGCCCTCCTCGAATTTTCCTCCCACGCCAAGCCATTTGTCGTGGTTGAGGTCGTTTTCTTTTTTGGTGCGATGGAGCATGAGGTATTGGTCACCTCGTTCCAGATAGCAGAGGGTGGTTTGTTTCATAGTCTTGACAGCCAGATACCAAAAAATTTGTCATATACTTCATAAATACCCAAATGACATGTAACCAACTGTTTTTCCATCAACGATTTAATGGTGGTTTGAACCGAGCTCGCTGCCGACAGATGATATTTTTTTAGGAACTTGGATCCCATAATGGCTTTTGCTTTTCCCTCATTATTGATGGCCATCAATAGTTCTTTTTGTTTCAGCGTCAGTTGATACAACAAATCGGCATAGATCGTACTACTATCCTTTACAATATCATTCACGGCCACATCAACGCTTTCTATTCCGCATCTTTCACCTCTCATGGTATCAGCAAACAGGTAATTGAGCACCTTTTGGACATACCAGGTAACACCCTCGAAACGCTCGTAAATAGCATCAACGACTCCATCATCGAGATGTTTCTCGGCGTTTTCGAAATGCCTTTCGGCAAATTCAACGTATTTTTCCAAACTGATGGATTCCAAACTAAGTGTGGAAGTGGAGGCGTAAAACGGGCGTGCGGGAGAGAAGAACATTTCTGAGAGCAGATGACGTTCAGAGCCTGAAAAAACAAACTGAGCGTTGTGGCAACGTTGGATATGAGTTCTCAACACAGCCTCCACATTCTTTTCAGGATAATAAGCTATCTGTTGGAATTCATCAATGGCGACAAGGCATGGATGCTCTGAGTGTTCAATGTAAGAAAAAATTTGCTCCAGCGTATGGTTAGGGGATTGGATGGTACCCATCTCCACATTCCACGATGGGTTCTCCATGGAATCGAAGCTCACGCTAGGCTTCAACGAGCTTACTACGCTCAGGAATTTTTCCATCTTCCTTTTCCCTTTCGAATGAAGGGTATTCAGCATCACTTTCCCCATCTCAGTCACCAGTTCGTTCAGGCTTTTTGTCGAATAAATATCAACAATAAAAGCATACCATGATTTTTGGATCTCTTTCTGTTGAAAAACATGATAAAGCAAACCTGTCTTACCCAAGCGGCGAGGTGACATCAGCACCACGTTGTTGCCATTGGTCAGAAGGCACGTGAGTTTAGCGGTTTCTTCTTCCCTATCACAGAAGTAGTCTGGTCCTTCATAACCTAAGGTAACGAATGGATTTTTCAGCATAAAACGTCACGTTTATTGTTTCACAATGCAAAATTAATAATATTTTTGAATATTACGTATTTTACGTAACGTTTTTTACGTAATTTCTTAGTTTTATTCAAAAAAAAGCAAAGGCGACCTCACGGCCGCCTTTGCGAATAACCTTTTCGAACTTTGGGATTAGATGATACCCTGAGCGAGCATAGCTTTAGCCACGCGCATGAAGCCGGCGATGTTGGCGCCCTTAACGTAGTTAATGGTACCATCAGCTTGTTTGCCGTACTCGACGCACATGTCATAGATGTCGTTCATGATCTTGTGCAGTTTCTGGTCAACTTCGGGGGCAGTCCAGTTGATGTGAGCGGCGTTCTGGCAGATTTCGAGGCCAGAGGTAGCCACGCCACCAGCGTTGACAGCCTTGCCGGGAGCGAACGGGATGCCAGCGCCTTGGATAGCGGCGATAGCTTCAGCCGTGCAGCCCATGTTGGAGATTTCAGCAACATACTGAACGCCATTGGCGATCAATTCCTTAGCGTCAGCTTCGTTCATCTCGTTTTGGAAAGCGGACGGGCAAGCGATGTCGCATTTCACCATCCAAGCCTTCTTACCAGGAGTGAAGATAGCCTTGCCGGGGAACTTGGTAGCCATGTCTTCCACCTTGTTGCGGCGTGAGTCACGCATGACCAGCATGTAGTCGATCATTTCCTTGTTGATACCTTCGGGCAGTTCGCAAACGCCGTCCGGGCCTGACAGAGCGACGACTTTAGCGCCGAGTTCGCAAGCCTTGGTGGCAGCGCCCCAAGCCACGTTACCGAAGCCTGACAGAGCGACTCTCTTGCCTTCCATGGTTTCACCCTTCTGGTGAACCATACGGTCAACATAGTACATAGCACCGAAACCGGTAGCTTCGGGACGGATCAAAGAACCACCCCAGCCATAGCTCTTACCAGTCAGAGCGCCAGTGCTGTGTTCACGGGCGAGCTTCTTGTAAGCGCCATAGAGGTAACCGATCTCACGTCCGCCGACACCGACGTCACCAGCAGGTGAGTCTTGGTCAGCGCCAATGTTTCTCCAAAGTTCATACATGAAAGCCTGGCAGAAGCGCATGATCTCAGCGTCTGACTTGCCCGTCGGGTCGAAGTCAGCACCACCCTTGCCACCGCCCAAAGGCAGGTTGGTCAGGGAGTTCTTGAAGATCTGCTCGAAGCCCAAGAACTTCAGCATGGAGACGTTGACAGCCGGGTGGAAACGGAGACCGCC
>JAEEGF011461140.1_pt1 | contig 22395 bp, 10 predicted proteins | sample 9134171 | NCBI WGS metagenome assembly JAEEGF01 (sample SAMN16246542, study PRJNA631951) | gut metagenome | biome: gut microbiome; feature: rumen; material: AP-attached | host: Bos | place: Iran: Karaj | collected 2018-10 | reverse complement strand
AATACATCGGCATTCGGGATACGCAGGAAGCCGTTGAGCACGCACTCAAACTCAGGCACCAGTTGAATCTCATCTAAAAGGATGATGTAAGGGGATGAATCAGTTATGCGCCCCCTGACATAGTTATACAATTCGTCAGGATTAAGGAATCGCTTGTTGGCGTAGTCATCAAGAGCCAAAGAAATGATGTGATTGTCCGGGACCCCTTCAGCGATAAGATGCTTGCGAAACAGATTGAAAAGCAAATATGATTTGCCGCACCTTCGTACGCCTGTAACAATCTTGACCAGGCCGTTGCCTCTTTTTGAGGACAGGCGCTTTATGTAATCTGATCGGCTAACCTCCATACGTTATTTTATTTTTACGCAAAAATAAGCAAAAAAATTAAATAGAATCAAACTCCGATTGCAAATAATGTTCTAGAAATACAGTACAATGTTTGCCTCGCCGGGGAAGTCCGTGACGGTGACTGTTTCTGTGGCGGAATCATACGAGCCTCCGCTGACTTTAGCGGCCTTGATGCCGTCGGGGTGGGGCAGGCGGACGGTCACGGCAGATGGTTTCCCGGCATCGGGGCAGGAAACGTGTGCGCGGATTTCACCTTTTGCGACATTGGAAGTGACGTCCAGGTTGATACGGCCGAAATAGCTGAGTACGGAGTCCAGGACTATCTCCTTGCCGTCTTTGAGCCACCTGCGCGGAATCACGCTGAGCAGTTTGAGGGTATCGCCGTCTTCCAGGTAGAGCATCTGGCGTGTTTCCATAAGGAAGTTGGCCTCTTCGTGCGTCTTATGCACGCTGACCTTGAAATAATGCTCCCAGAAAGTTCCTGTGGAATGGTCGAAGTGGGGCGCTACCGTATAGTAGTAGGTGTTCAGGAAGGGTTTGACCTGACCAAGGCGGGCCTGGATTATGTTATGCTTTCCGTAATAGGGCTGGCTGAACAGCGTGTTGTCCTGGCAGATGACGTCACGGTAGTACTTGAGCAGCAGGGCGGCATCCCTGCTTTGAGGGTCGATTACCTCGGTAAATACCAGGTGCAGCGGCCCAAGCAGCCCGTCCGGCGCCATAAAGGTCCCGTGGGAGCGGTATTGCTCGGCCTTCTGGAGGAAGAAGCGTGCAGTGGGCGATTCTGCCCAGGGAGAGCAAGTCGGACACCAGGATCCGTCCGATATCGGGACCACGGGCGATGATGCCAGGCAAGCGTGGAAAGAATCCAGAATGTCCTGCCGCCAGGCTTTTGCCTCTGCCGCCAGGGGCCGTGCTTCTTTGGCCCCGATTTCTTCGAGTACTTCGCTGACCCTCTTAAGCCCCAGGTAGGAATAGCCGTTCAGCATAAACTGATGGAACGGGTCCACAGGATCTGCGACCTTGCCGTCTATCATTCCATAGCCGCGCCCCCTGAACTCCTCTTTGAGGTTTCGCTTTCTCCATTCAAGAAGATAGTCGCAGGCCTTCAGAATCTGGGCCTTGTTCTGCTCAATCCACTGCCGGTCTTTCGTGTATCGATAGTATTCCCCTATGGACCATAGTACAGCGCCGGTCTCAATCGTGTAACCGAAAAAGTTGACAATCCTTCCGTCTTCCTGCTGAGTATCAAGGAAATACTGGAGGCAGCGGCGAGCCTGGCCGGTCAAGCCCAAGGACTCGTAATATTGGATAATGGGGGCGCTTTCTGTACCAATAGGTGAATATACGCCCACGTTGGGGGCAAGAGTTCCCTGGTCGCGGTCGCCATAGGTAATAAGGTCCAGATGCAGCAGCCCGGCCTTGAGCATATTGTCAATCCTTTCCTCCGGGACGTGTATCTTGGCGGCGGCATCAAGTTTTTTCTGCCAGAATGCCTTGCATTGTGCATAAAGCTCTTCATACGGCCTTTTTGCCATCGCCTCTGCCCGGGAGGCACTTACCGGACTGTGAAAGATGAAATAATCTACGTCCATCGATTCTCCGGGCTGGAGGAGCACGGCCGTCTCATCGTTAGGCACGGGCTTACCTCCTAAGAGGCTGGCACAGAAGATGCGCCCGTCCTTGAAAGAAGAAAAGCCTGTGGCGGAATCATACGAATAGTCTACGCCGCGATGCGATGCGTAGGGAATCTTCATCCAGGCATAGCGCGGAACGCCTCCCTTGTTGGTGATGACCGTGTGGATGACAAGTACAGTCTCTTCTCCGGCCGGAGGCGTATTCTTAAGGACTTCGTCCAACTGCTTCTGCTGCGCCTCAGTCCACGAGCGGCCGACGGAATACTTGTCCGAAACCATAAAGTGAGTTCCCTTTACATTCTCCTCGGTGAGGATGGATTTCTCCAGCGTCACGAAACTCTTGGACTGATATACGGCGTCATCGTCTTCGGTAACAGAGATATAGATGGGAAGAACGCCGTCTTCGAGACTTCTGGTGATGTTGTCGTATGCACCTACGCCCCGGCCGAAACTATAATTATAGCTGAGCGGATACGGTGATATGCTTTCGTCGACTATCTGGGAACAGGCCATCGTAGGGACGACGGTTTTGTCGGTCTGGTAGGTGGATAGCGCATCGGGAAGTTCTTCGGTGATTTCGAAGCGGCGGATGTCCCTGCTGATGCCCAGCCAGATGGGAACGCTCATATTGCGGGTGACCTTCTCGGCCTCTTCGAATGATGCCTCCTCTTCCTGCTCTATCCGGTCCATCTTGGAGACAAGATGGCGGGACTTGACAGACTCTACCACCTCGTCATAAGACATCGAGACGCCGTCCGGCAGCACTACAACCTGATATTCGGGAATCCAGATGGGGGATGCCGCATTCACGTCGCGCAGGAAAAAGGAGAACGACTCCGCACCACTGACGACCGAGATGATGGTGGAGTTAGGTCCCGGGACGGTGACGGGATCCTGAACGTCAAAGCGAAGCCTTAAGCAAGAAGGTTTGCGGACCTTGACGGCACATCCCTTGACGCGCCCATTGCCCTTGAGGACCGTTACGGACGGCACTGTGCCGTTCACGGCTTTGATTTCGATTTCTCCCGACGCTGTTTTCCATTCCACTTCAACGGCATTGAGCCGGAACTGGCAAGCTAGCAGCAGGCATATAATAATTAAGATTCGTTTTTTCATTTGAAATGATTATTTATTTACAAAGGTAACTGCTGAATCGGTTAAGTAAAAAATTTTTTTAATGAAAAGTCTTTGTGCATCATAAAGTTTTTTCTTAATTTTGTCAGTGGACTTAACCGGTTAAGTGTATGGCTCAAAAAGAACAGTGTTGCAAAATGTCCCTGGGGCGCATCGCAGAGGCGACGGGCGTATCCAAGGCTACGGTAAGCTGGGTCCTCTCCGGCAAGGGCGATGAGCACCGCATAAGCGTTGCCACCCAGAAGAGGGTAAAGGATTATGCTGCCAAGCACAACTATCGTCCCAATATGCTGGCGCAGGGCCTGAGCCTTGGTGTGACCAAGACGGTCGGGCTGCTTATTTCTTCGCTTACCGACCCTTTTTATTCCAGCATTGCAAAGTCGGTTGTAGAAGAGGCGGAGCGCTACGGCTATACCGTGATGATAGCCACTTCCGAGTCAAACTATGAGCGGGAGGCCTCGCTTGTCTCTTCTCTTGACAGGCGCAGGGTGGACGGCATCATTTCTACCCCTACAGAGGGGGCGAAGTGGCTCGACGGCTATCTGGCCGGCGGAGGGAAGCTGGTCCTTCTGGACCGCCCTGTTCCCGGCGAAGATGCACCCTGTGTGGGCGTGGACAATGAGCAGAGTGCATATAAGCTCGTGAGTCACCTGATTGGCAAGGGCTTGCGCAAGATTGCAATAATGACCACTGCCCACAATCTGGTAAATATGCAGTCGCGCCAGCAGGGCTACGAGAGGGCCCTTGCCGATGCCGGCATTCCGCTGGACGGGAAGCTGGTCTGCAATGTGCCGCCACAGGCCTCGGTAGAGCAGATAAATGCCGAGTTGGACCGTCTTGTGCGGGATGTCCCTGACCTGGACGGTATCTTCTTTACCTCGCATGTGCTGGTGCTTCCGGTATATGTGTGGTTTACAAATCGCGGTCTTGACACCAGGCGCGGGGCAAACTGGGCCTGCATCCATTCCCTGCCCGAGTTTGGGCTGCTGCTGCCCGAGATAAGCATTGCCCAGATGACAATCTCAAAACTGGGCGCCAAGGCTATGGATATGCTCCTGGAAGAGATAGAATGCGGCAGGCAATTGCAGGAGCGTGCGGTTATCATAAATTGTGAAATGTCACTCAAATAATAAATATTGTATTATGCTGAAGCTTAACAGATTAAATCAATTCTACCTGCTGCTTTTGGCAGTTTTGACAATAGCCTCGTGCAAAGAGAAGGCCCAGCTTGATAACCTGCGCTGTGAATACCGGGTCAATCCCATCGGCCTGGATGTCCAGTGCCCCCGCTTCAGCTGGGAATATAGCGCTGCAGATGACATGCAGCTTGCCTACAGGATAGAAGTTGCCGCCGATCCAGCGTTTAAAGATATTGTTTGGGACAGTGGTGCGCTCGGCACTAAGGCAGAAAGGAAGGCCAATCCGGAGCTTTTTCCCGAGAGCGGCCGGCAGATGGTTAACTATCTGGGGCGCGACCTTGAACCCTTCACCAAATATCACTGGCGTCTGACCACCCTTATGGCCAGCGGCGCCGTGCTGCAGGCCCCCGTGCAGACCTTCGAGACAGGGATGCTGCCCGGCTACAAGTGGCAGGCGCAGTGGATAAGCGACTCCCACGACAAGGAGTTTGCTCCCGCACCTATGCTGCGCAAGGTCTTCCGCATAGATGGCGAGCTTGCCTCGGCAAGGCTCTTTGTGAGCGCTGCCGCATATTATAAAATGGCAGTCAACGGCACCTGGCTCAACCCGGTTGCTCTCTCGCCCGATTATACCGACTACTCCAAGCGCAACCAGTATCAGGTCTATGATGTCACTGGGCTGCTGGCTTCGGGCGATAATGCTCTTGCGGCCGTTCTTGGAAATGGTTTCTACAATGAGATTGAGCCGGTCGCTACCTGGGATTTCGATAAAGCCCACTGGAGAGGCCGTGCGCGTATGATTGCCGAGCTGCACCTCAAATACAGCGACGGCCGCACAGAAATAATCTGCACCGACCCCGGCTGGAAGACCGCGACCGGCCCCAGCCTCTCCAATAACATATATAGCGGCGAGATTTACGATGCCCGCCTGGAGATCCCCGGTTGGGAAAAGGCCTCCTTTGACGACAGCGCCTGGGCCTCAGCCGTGGCCGTGGAGGCTCCGTCGCCCAAGCTTGTGGCGCAGAACAATGCTCCCGCGAAAGTTTGCGAAGAGTTTGAAGCGGTCGATATGAAAAAGTTCTCCGACAGCCTGTATGTGTTCAGCTTCCCCAAGAATATTGCGGGTGTCAGCTCGCTATCCCTGAGCGGCGCAAAGCCCGGCACCAAAATCAAGCTGCGCCACGGCGAACTCAAAAAAGAAGACGGCTTACTGCAGATGGGCAACATAGATATCTTCTTCTATCCCAAGCCGGACTTTGAGATGCAGACCGATATATATTATGCCAAGGGTGGGGAAGAATCTTTTACACCGAGTTTTACCTATCACGGATTCCAGTATGTTGAGGTATCGGCCGATGCTCCCATCCAGCTGGATAAGAACTCCCTCAAGGCTCTGTTTATTCACACCGACCTTGCCGAAGCCGGAAGTTTCGCCTGCTCCGACGAACTGGTAAACTGGATCAATTCTACCAGCAAGCTTTCTTATCTCGGCAATCTGGTGAGCATTCCCACCGACTGCCCCCACCGTGAGAAAAACGGCTGGACCGCGGATGCAAATATATCGATAGACCTCGGCCTTCTGAACTACGACGGTCTCACATTCTATGAGAAGTGGGTTAATGATATGGCAGACAGCCAGAACGCCGAAGGCAACGTGCCCGGCATTGTGCCCACCTCCGGCTGGGGCTACGAAGACTGGATAGGCCCGGTATGGGCATCAGCCTTCTGTATGATTCCCGACGCCCTGATGCATTACTATGGTGACCCCAAGGCCATCGAGACCATTTTTGACACCTGCGACCGCTATCTGGACTATCTGGGCAGGCGCCTGGATCCCGACGGCACGGTAACCTACGGCATCGGCGACTGGGTTTATTATGATACCCCGACTCCGACCGACTACAGCACGTCGCTTTTCTACTATTGGCAGAATGTGCTGATGACAAAATTTGCCGGGATTTTGGGCCGCGATGCAAAAAAATATCAAGAAAAAGCAGAATTTCTGAAAGATTTGATAAACCAAAAGCATTTTAATAAAGAGACCTGTCTCTATGGCAACGGCTCACAGGCCGGGCAGGGGATGGCTTTGATGTTTGACATAGTCCCGCAGGAGTACAAGCAAAAGGTTGCGGCTAACCTCAACCAAAGCATTGTTGACAACAATTATTATCTGGATTTCGGATGCGTCGGCAGCAAGTTCGTGCCCCGCGTGCTGGCCGATTACGGCTATGCTGAAACCGTGTTCAAGATGATGCTCAAGGAGGATGTTCCTTCCTGGGGCGCCTGGCGTGCACAGGGTCTCACCACCCTGGCGGAGCGATGGAAGCTGGATTTTGTGAAATTCTACGATTCCTCTGCAAATCACGTATTCCTGGGCGATATCAGTGCCTGGATGGTCAAGTATCTGGCAGGAATACACTTCGATATGGATGCAAAAGGTGAGTGCACACTCTCGTTTGAACCTTGCACTGTGGAGGGTCTGGATTGGGCCAAGGCTGAATATAAGTCGGTGCGCGGCCTGATAAAGAGCGAGTGGCACCGTACAGCCGGCGGCATCGAGCTGAAAGTGACAGTGCCGGCAAACATGAAGGCGACGGTGGAATATGGAGAAACAGTTAAGGAGATAGGAGGCGGGATGCACGTGCTTAAATTGTAGAAACGCAACAAATCACAATAAATCAAAACAATACGCCTATGAAAAAATCATTCATTTTTTCTGTATTTGCGCTGTTTGCTTTGCTTATAGGTGGTTGCTTAACCGCTTTAGCAAACGAACCGCAAGGCCGAATAACCGCAAAAGGTACGGTTGTGGATTCAGACAATCTGCCTGTTGTAGGTGCCTATGTGGTGGAGAAGGGCAATGACCGCAATGTCACCGTGACGGATGCGGACGGCCGTTTCTCCATTATCGTTGCCGACAAGGCATCGCTCTCCATATCCTGCATCGGATATGTGACTCAGGATGTAAAGGCAGCTCCTTCTATGACGGTGGTGCTTGTCACCGACAGTGAATTCCTGGATGAGGCGGTGGTGGTCGGCTACGGCACGCAACGTGTTGCAACACTCACCGGCAGTGTCGCCCAGATAAATTCTGAGAAAATCAATGTGGCACCGGTGGTAAATACCACCCATACTCTTGCAGGTCAGCTGCCCGGTCTGGTTTCCAAGCAGACTTCGGGTCTGCCCGGTCAGGACAACGCCGCCCTGAATATCCGCGGCTTCGGCAGCCCGCTGGTTATTATTGACGGCATAGAGGGCAGCATTGAAAACCTGGATGCCGGTCAGATAGAGAGCATCTCCATACTGAAAGACGGTAGCGGCTCCATCTACGGTGCCCGTGCAGGTAACGGCGTAATCCTGGTGACCACCAAGCGCGGTGCCAATGCCAAAACCACAATTACAGTGAATTCTTCAGTGACTATGCAGAGCAACATCGTTACGACCCTCCCGGCTACTTCCCGCCAGAGAGCGCAGTATCAGAACGATGTCTATCTGAACAAGGGTGGCAATCCCAGTCGCGTCCCCTATTCTGAAGAAGATTTGGCTGCATACGACCTTGGCGAAGATCCCGCATACCTCAATTCTGACTGGTATCACGAAGTCATCCGTCAATATGCCCCGCAGCAGAATCACAATTTATCTATAAGTGGCGGTACCGATCGAATCAAATATTATGGCTACGCCGGATATAACCGTCAGGAACTTCAGTTCAAGCCGAACAGCGGCTATTACGACAGGTTCAATTTCCAGGCAAATTTCAGCGCTAAGGCAACTGACTATCTTACTGTAGGTATGAATATGCAGTATATGAAAGACTGCAAGAATTACCCCTCCGGCGGTGACTTGTATCAAGATGGCGTCAACTTCTGGCAAGGTATCATCTATTCTGCCGACCCCCGTTATCCGCTCTATCTTCCCGACAAAACCCTTCTCTCATACGCCAACATGCAGAACGGATCCCCGATCTGGGCGGTGAACATAGACAATAGCGGTTACTATCAGACCAATGGCAACCTCTTTAAGGTGAGTGGTTATGCCGAACTGGACATACCTTATGTTCCGGGACTTAAGGCCAAGGCCAACGTAATGTATAATTATGGCGCATCCGATCGTAAGTGGATGCACAAGAGAGGGCAGTTTTACACATACAACGAGGGTACCGACAAGTATTCATTCGCTGGCGGTTCGGTGGAACCAAGCAGCCTGACGATGAATAACAGCCTGTCAAGTACTATCGTTCAGCAATACTCACTGAACTACGACAACGATTTCGATTTGCATCACGTTTCGGCTCTGGCTATGTATGAAGCAACTCTGAGCCAGTATCGCAGCTACTGGACAAAACGTCAGGATTTCAACTCCACCATCATAGAGGAGATGGCTTCCGGCGATGAGGAGACAGCCCAGAATGGTTCCGGCAGCAGCAATTACGGTCGCAATTCCTTTATCGGCCGTTTGAACTACAGCTATGCAGAGAAGTATCTGTTCGAGGCCACTATCCGTGCAGATGCTTCTTCCCGTTTCGCCAAGGGTCACAGATGGGGTTATTTCCCCAGCGTATCTGCTGGTTGGAACATTGCCAAGGAAGAGTTTATGGCCGACAGTCCGTTCGATATGCTCAAACTGCGCGCAAGTATGGGTACAGCCGGTTATGATTCTGTGGCAGACTTCAACTTCCTGACTGGATACAGATATGATATGACATATACCTTCGGAGATACAATGTTCAACGGACTGGCTTCTACTGGCCTGCCCAACGAAGATCTGACCTGGGAGATTATGCGTATCTACAATGTGGGTCTTGATTTCTCACTCTGGGCACGCAAACTTTATGGCGAGGTGGATGTCTTCCAGCGTGACCGCACCGGCATCCCCGGCTATCGTAGCCAGAGTCTGCCGACCACATTCGGCGCGACCCTGCCGCAGGAGAACCTGAATGCTACCCGCACCCGCGGTTTTGAGGTGATGCTTGGTTCGGCCAACCGCATAGGTGATTTCTTCTACGATATCAGCGCCAACGTTTCCTACAACCGCACCAAATGGACCTATTACGATCAGGCAGAAGAGACGGATCCCGACCGCATTAGACTCTATGTGAACAAAGGTCAGTACACTGACCGACAAGTCGGTTATAAGACAGAGGGCCTTTTTGCAACTGACGAGGAAGTCGCCGCCTGGCCTTTCAGCTTCGATGACCTGAGCAACGATAATTCCACACTCAGGGCCGGTGATATTAAGTTTGCCGACACCAACGACGACGGCGTGATCAACTGGCGTGATCAGCAGATTATTGGAAAGGGCAGCACTCCCCACTGGATGGGCGGCCTTAACATCAATCTGGGCTGGAAAGGATTTGACGTCCAGGCACTTTTCCAAGGAGCCTGGGGCTATACCATAGGCTTGAGCTACGACAGCAATACATCCACATATTGCAACCTTTACTTCGACGCGCAACATAATGCCGACCCCAACGCACTGGTCGCACGTCCGGCAGGCGCAGTTCCCAACTGGTGGACAACGGATTTCTACTATCGCGACTGCGCTTATATCCGTCTTAAGAATCTGGCAGTAGGTTACACTATCCCCGAGAGGCTTACCAAGAAAGTCGGCATCACCAAGTTCCGCATCTATGCCGGCGGTATGAACCTCTTCACCCTGAGTAATATAAGCAAATACGGTGTTGACCCCGAGGCAACGGGTACCGTCGGATACTCATATCCCCAGCAGTACACTATGAGCCTCGGTTGCAACATTGTATTATAATCAAGGAGGAAAGGTTATGAAAAAGATATTATACATTTTTATTCTGGCAGCTCTTTTCTCGGCAGTTTCGTGTGCCGAATATCTTGAGCAGACACCGACAAACCAATATACCGACGCTCAGGTCTGGCAAGATGAGTTCCTCGTTGAGAGTCACTTGGCAGAACTCTATGCTATGAGCGTGTTTATGATTAATGATGCCCTGGCATCCTATGACGGGCCTTCGCCCAGCCCGCTTAATGTCGATTACGGCACCGGAGCAGGCTGGTCAACAAATCTTGGCGTATCAGCCCAGGGTGAAGGCCCCATCCACGCGACCACCATCGCCGACGAAGGCAAATACAGCGAGCGCGGAGCCCAGACCAACTACCACGGTACCAAACTATATGGTATTCATGAAAACAGCGGTTTTATGCGTTGGTGGAGCAACGGTTATTATCTCAACCGCCAGCTCAATCATATGATTGAAAGTATGGAGACATCCACTTTGGGTAAGGCTAAGGCATTTCAAGCAGAAGCCCGATTCCTGAGGGCATTCAACTATTTTGCAATGGTCAAGCGTTATGGCGGCGTGCCTCTGATTAAGACCGAGACCAAGATCGATGCAGACGAGAAGGAGGTTTACCCGCCACGTAACACGGAGAAGGAGTGCTACGATTTCATTATTCAGGAATGCCTTGACATTGCAGAATTGCTGGATCCAAATCCGACTACCGCTCACGCCAGCAAATGGGCGGCACTTGCCCTGGCTTCGCGTGCAGCCCTATATGCCGGCAGTATAGCCCAGTGGGGACAGGTCGATTTGGACGGTCTTGTCGGTATAGATGCCGACCCCAAGGAATATTATAACAAGGCAATAACAGCCTGCGAGGAGATTATGAAAAGTAGCGGGAAAGGGCTCTACAAAGGCAGTATGGGTAAGGGCTATGTCAAGAACCTGGAAGATATATTCCTGGTAAAGGACAACAACGAGGTCTTGCTCAGTAAACACCATCAAGGTATAGGCGGCGGAATTAATCTCTGGTCCTGGGATATTTGTATGTCTCCCAAGCCCAATGCATGGAGTGTTGGACAGTACGTGCATCCTTACTACGATTTTGTGGAGCAGTTTGACTTTGTGGACGGACGCACCGGCAAGATTGCCCGCAGCGTTCTGGAGTCCAGGTCCTGGACAATGGACGAACTCTGGGGCGACCGCGACCCTCGTCTTAGGGCGTGGACCTGGACCAATCGCTATCATTGGGCCGGTGCTTCCGGTTTCCCTTGGGGTGATGACACTGTAAGTATGTACCGAGGTATCCGGCTCCCGGACGGCAGTGACTATTATGACATTACCAAAAATGTCTATGAGGGAGTTCAGTGCTGGGGAGACCAGATGCAGGAGATGGCCACGGCCTCTCTCTATCATACCGGCTTCGGTGTGGCCAAGTATCTGGAACCAGGCAGCGATTGTATGACATGGTTCGTTTATTCTACAACGGATTATATCATATTCCGTTATGCAGAGATTTTGCTTAACTACGCTGAAGCCTGCTTTGAAGTGGGTCGCACGGGGGATGCATTAAATGCCATCAACCAGATTCGCAGCCGTGCAGGTGTTGCGGAACTTGGCAGTTTAACTCGCGATAAAATCCGCAAGGAACGCCTCTGCGAGCTCTGCTTCGAGAACCATCGCTATTGGGATTTGCGCCGATGGAGAATTGCAGAAGATGTACTGAACAAGCCTCACTGCGGCATTACTTATCTTCTGGACTGGGAATCATATCAGGCATCTATTCAAACCCAACTCGTGGATGGAAAAGAGATTAAAGTCCGTACTGCAGAGCCTCGTTTCTGGATTGAATTCGAGGACCAGATCGACAGTAAGACACAGGATCCCACATTCCTGAGCTACAATTATTACCTGCCTATAGGTGATGGCACAACGGCTGTCAACCCCAACCTTAAAGAAAATCCCGGATATTAATACAAACACTTTTATTCATATTCACCAACAAACAACTTAATCAACAAATCAAAATGAAAAAGTTTTTAGCAATTGCACTGATGCTCGCACTTGTTGTTGTGAGCTGCAAGAAACCCGAACCCGAAGTTAAGGATTCAATCAGCCTTAACACCACCAGTTGGACTGCTCCCTACGAGGGCGAGTCGCTGACTCTGACAGTTACTGCCAGCGGCGACTTCAAGGGTGAACCTGATGTAGCTTGGATCACAGTATCCGGTGCAAAAGTTACCGTGGCAGAGAATACTGCTTATGAGTCCCGCTCCGGCAAAGTGACATTCACTTGCGGAACTGCTTCTGCCGTTCTTACCGTGAACCAGGATGCTGCTCCCAAGCCCAAGGAGTACGATGAACTTATAGGTCCGGCAAACAGCTTCATCATTCCTGAAGCAGGCGACTACAAGTTCAATGCTACCGTGATGGGTAACGGCAACGCAGGTCTGCACTCTACATTTCCTATCACTTCTACGGCAATCAGCCCTGCAGGTGCAGCCCTGGTTTGGGAGGAAGTTGAAGGTCTTATCACCGATGTGAAGCTGCAGGATGGCTTTATCTGCTTCACTTGTGCCAATAAAGACGGCAACGCCGTTGTAGCAGCTACTGCTGCCGATGGAACAATTCTCTGGAGCTGGCACCTCTGGAGCGCAGAGGCTCCCAACGATGTAAACCTCGGTACATGGACACTTATGGACCGTAACCTGGGCGCTACTTTGGCAAGTGGCGAAGAAAGTTTCGGCCTGTATTACGAGTGGGGCCGCAAGGATCCTTTCTCAAGAGTTTTAGCATTTGATTCAGCATCTGGCGAGGGCTGGTATCACCCTGTAGTAGGTGGTGGTGACGATGAAGCAAATGCAGATATCCACTGCGTTGCTTATTCCGTGGCTCACCCCATCGAGTTTATTGCAAAGTCCAACCGCAATGACGACTGGCTCATCGAGCCCAACCAGCGTTATCTCTGGGGTTTAAACTGGGAAGTTGACGGCAATATCGATTTCCAGCCCTTCAAGAGCGTTTATGACCCTTGCCCCAAGGGCTATGCAGTGGCTACTCCCAACTGCTTCGCTGCCGGTGTCGGTTCTGCATCACGAAATAGCGACAATTCCTTCACAATCTTTGATGGTAAGATTTTCGTTCCTGCTGCTGGATTTGTCTACATCGGTGGATATGGTTGGTATGATGCCGACGGTGCCGGTTGGGGTGGCCTGTGGACATGCTCTACTTCGTGGGGTAACACAGAGAACGGCTTCAGATTGGCCGGCCATAATTTCGACCCTCGCGACAACAACGGTCGAGCCGCCGCACACCCGGTACGCTGCATGAAGTTCGCAGAATAATCACTTTTTTCAATGTTTATCAAGGAGGCCGGCATATCCGGCCGGCCTCCTTTTTATAAAAACACGGATATGAATAAATTGTTTTCGTTCGCAGTTGCATCGCTTGCTCTTATGGCGGTTTTGATTTGCAGCTGTGAAAAAGACCCGAAAGAGAATCCGGAGAAGGACACCCGCAGTGCGCTGGAGCGTTATTGGGCCGATGACTACACTGGAGAAATAGGTATCCAGCAAGGAGAATGCAACGTCAAAGGCGTCGTGGTGCCCCGTATGTATCTGGGTGGAAAACTGCTGTATGTGACAGGTATGAACTGTTATAACCTGTTCGTTCAGTGCCACGAATCCAACGGGATGAAGACCGAAAATATGGAGAAAACGGTGGAGACTCTTGTAAAGGAGCAGGTTCCCATTGTCCGTTTCAGCGGAAGCCCGTTTTATGCGAGTCAGTTCCACTTCTATCTGGACAATAAGCAGCAGTTCCTGGCCAATCTGGATTATCTCGCGACAATGTGCGACGAGGCCCATATACTTCTTATTCCATCCATCTTCTGGAATACCGGCTCCGTTCCCGACTATTACGGAGAATATCCCACGGCGTGGGGCGACCCCTCCAGCAAGACGTACGCCCATATGCTGAGCTACACTACCGACATTGTCAATACCCTCAAAGACCACAAATGCGTGGCGATGTGGGAGTTTGGAAACGAGTTCAATCTCGCTGCAGACATAGCCAGTGCGGGCTATCCGGACATACCGGCAAGAGTGGTGAGTACTGCCTACAAGGGTTTTGCCGACCTTATCAAGACCCTGGATCCACATGGGCGTGTGATAGCCAGCGGCAATAGCATTATGCGCAATGCGCAGTATCACTTGATGACCGGCCCCAGTTGGGATAATGACTCGTATGCACAGTATAAAGAAGTAACCGAAGTGTTCAATCCCGATCCTATGACCGGTATGTCGGAGCACGTTTACGAAGATGCCAGAGTCTTCTCCGACAAAGGTACCTTGAATCGCAGCGATCAGATTTCATATGCCAAACAGGTGGCTGCCGAACTGGGCAAGGTCTATTATGTCGGTGAATTTACCGGCCCCAAGACTGCCGGTGGCGATTCGTTGATGGTGCGCAGGCATTTCATCTCTTACTATGCGCAGCGCGTCCAGATTTCCCTTATGTGGAATTATGCCCTCAAGGGCGACATCGAGTGGAGTTTCAAGGCCGATACGCCTTATGGGCGAATGGCCTTCAACCTTATGCGTGAATACAACGAAAGATTCAAAACAGTAAAAGAATAGCACCATTATGAAACGGATATTGTTGCTGGCGGCTTTGCTGCTTTTCTCCGCGACGGGCTATTGCCACGTCGCAGAGGTTTCCCTTAATGGGAAATGGAGCCTGAAGTTCTTTCCTCAGCCTCCCGCTGCGGTTATGACGCCCGAGGAGGCCGCCGCCATTGACGGAACGACCATCGAGGCCACCGTGCCCGGCAACGTGGAGATAGACCTGGAAAAGGCCGGCCTTATAGCCGACCCTATGATTGGCAACAATATCTACACCCTTCGCAAATGGGAGGGATATCAGTGGTGCTTTAAAAAGACTTTTAAGGGGCCTGAAATCAAAGAGGGGCAGAGGGTAATCCTCTGCTTTGCGGGGCTCGATACATTTGCGGAGATATATCTCAACGGCGAGAAGGTGGGCAGTGCCGCCAATATGCTCATAGAGCACGAATACGACGTCACAAAACTGCTTCAGGCAGAAAACACCCTTGAGGTAATCATCCGCTCGTCTGTGCTGGAGGCCCAGAAATACTTTCTGGGCACCCTGAGCATAGGCAACTTCTCCAACGAAGAGAGTGCGTATGTGCGCCGTGCGCCCAGTACCTATGGCTGGGACATCATGCCCCGCCTTGTGAGCGCCGGTCTCTGGCGTGACGTCACACTCAAGATTGAAAATCCGGTGAGCATAATGGATGCCCACTGGATGACCTATGGGGTAGATGTGCCCGCACGCAAGGCAAACGTCTATCTCTATTTGCAGACCAGAATGCCCTTTGAGGCGTTTGACAATGTAAAGGTTAAGCTGACTTTGCTGCGCCGTGGCAAGATTGTGTTCGAGCAAGAGCACCTTATGCGCAAGGCGGCTGATTATCTGGATTTCATGTTGTATAATGTCGATTTCTGGTGGCCGCGTGGCTATGGCGAGCCGGCGCTTTATGAAGCGATTGTGCAGTTGGTCGACTGTAAGACAGGCGAAGTTTATGACACCGACAGCCGCCGCATTGGCATCAGGATGGTGGAGCTTGATTTGGACGACGTGAATCTTCCCGACAAGCCGGGCCGGTTCCAGTTTATTGTGAACGGCGTGCCTGTGTTTGCCAAGGGTACCAACTGGGTGCCGCTGGACGCCCTGCACAGCCGTGACGCAAGTCACTACGATAAGGCCGTGGGCCTGATGGCAGAGATGAACTGCAACATTGTGCGCTGCTGGGGCGGCAATGTATATGAAGACCACAAGTTCTTCGACCTGTGCGACGAAAACGGCATAATGGTTTGGCAGGATTTCGCAATGGGGTGCGGCAACTATTCCCAGCGCGACGACTTTGCCAAAATGATTGAGGAGGAGACCATAAGCGTGGTGCGCAAACTGCGCAGCCACCCGTCCCTGGTGCTCTGGAGCGGCAACAACGAAGATGACCAGAGTATGGTGTGGGGACGCCTGCACAATTTCAAGCTGGATCCCAACCGCGACCGTGTGTCCCGCGAGACCATTGCCCGCGTGGTATATGAAATGGACCCTACGCGGCCCTATCTGCCGTCTTCGCCCTATTACAGCCCGCGTATAGTGGAGCAGGGTAATGATGACAAGTTTCTGCCGGAGAACCATCTCTGGGGTCCGCGTGGCTATTACAAGGCAGATTATTATGTGAAGAATCCCAGCCAGTTCATAAGCGAAATAGGCTATCACGGCTGCCCCAATATGGAGACTTTGAAGAAGATGTTCACGCCCGAGTGTGTCAATCCCTGGCTAAATGGGGAACTCGGTATGTGGAACGACGAGTGGCAGACCAAGGCCAACCGCATCTACGACATCAAGTTCCAGGGCGGTCGCAACGACCTTATGACCAATCAGGTTAAAACCATTTTTGGGGGAATCCCCGCTAAACTTGAAGATTTTATTTTCGCCTCGCAGAGCGTTCAGGCAGAGGCGATGAAATATTTTGTGGAGCGCTGGCGCGGCGGCCGGCCCTATCGCACCGGCATCATCTGGTGGAACATCCGCGACGGATGGCCGCTGCTCTCCGATGCAATCAGTGATTATTACGGCGGCAAGAAGCGGGCGTTTTTCTATCTGCAGAATGTCCATCACGATGTCTGCTGCCTTATCACAGACGACGGCCCCAACAGTAAATATTATTATCTCAGGGCCGACAATCAGACTCTTAAAGATGCAGACGGAGAGGTTGAGGTGATAGATGTGGAAAGCGGCAAGACCATTTTCAACGGCAATTTCACTGCTGCCGCAAATACCGCCACCCTCATCAAGAAGATTCCCGCCAGAAAAGGGCAGGGGATGCTTCTGATAAGGTACAGGCTGGAAGGCGGAGACTTCGCCAACCATTATCTCTATGGCGAACCGCCGTATAATCTTGAAGACTATAGGAATTGGATAAATAAAACGGGTATATATGAAACCAGGTAAAATACTTGCCGGCAGTCTTATAGCTGCGTTGGCGCTGATGTCTGCCTCCTGCAATGGCAATCGTCAGAATAAACCGGATACCCCGGATGACTCCGGCGACAAAGGATACACCGTGGTCAAACCTGCAGAGGCGATGCCGGTCACGGTAGAGTCCATCGGTGCCGAGTTCGATCCCCATTTCTACGCCCAGAACGTGGTGGGAAGGCCGCTGGCCGGAACCAAGGCAGAGGATTTCAAGATAATTGAAGACCGGGTGACCCGTATGGGATTGCAGAAGTTCCGCGTGATGATCCAACCCCAGTGGTATGAACCTTACAACGACAACGCCGATCCGTTTGACACCGATATGGGGGCATTCAAATGGAACACCGTGGAGATGCAGTCGCTGTATCAGGTTTTGGACCTGGCTCAGAAAAACAATATGAGCGTGTGCCTGGCCATCTGGGGGTGCACCCGCTACGTAAAAATGATAGAAGAGGAGTACTCAGATGTCACAACCTGCTTTATGTGCGACTGGGATGCCAACAAAAACTGGATGTGCCCGCCTAAGGACAACAATGAGTTCGGGGAGAACTTTGCCGCGCTGGTCAAGTATCTGATAGAGGAGAAGGGTTATACCTGCGTAAACGAAGTGACTCCCTTCAACGAGCCGGGCGGAGATATCATAGCCCCCGATGGCTATATGGAGGTCTGCCGCGCATTGGACAAACAATTCCGCCGTCTGGGTGTCAGAGATAAAGTCCGGTTCAATCTTGCCGACAATATCGATACCCATCAGTATTATCTTCAGGCCTGTGCAGACCAGCTCAAGGGTATCGCCGATATATTCAACAGCCACACATACATTTTTGGCTATGCAACTCCCAATTCTGAGATAGAAGAGTGGGAGAGGAACAATGTTGCCATTTCTAAGGTGGCCGGTCTCAAACACATAGTTGGCGAATTCGGCAGCAATCAGTGCGTGGGCGCTTCCCGCCAGAGGGATATAGATGAATACGAGCGTGGCGTACTCATCACCCGCCTTGCATTGAACTTTTTCAACTCAGGTGCCTGCGGCATCAGTTACTGGAGCCTGATAGACCAGTACTATGGCGCAGATGCCCCCTACGAGCAGATGCAGCAGCTGGGCCTGTGGCGCTCTGTCAAAAATGAATACGCACAGGATACAACTTTCTCACGCATCAAATGCGACTATGAGTGTCGCCCTCAGTATTATGCATATTCACTGCTCTCGAGCCGCGTAAGGCCCGGTGCCGAGATACATCCCCTTGAAGTCGGCCGCGAATTAGCTGCCGGCACCGCATTCAAGAATACCGACGGCAAATGGGTTTATGTCATCGCCAATCAAGATAAGAGAAAGCTTCAGCTAAAGATAGAGAATGACGCGCAAGGCGAGTTTGACCTAATCAGCTATGAAGAGGGCAAACTTCCCGACGATGGCTCTCTGATTGCACCTGGCGGTAGCGCTGATGTTTCCGACGGCGGGCTCAAAGTTATAATTCCTGCCAAAAGTGTAGTTTATTGTTGCCAGAAGTAGCTGTTATGAAAAGGATCGTACTGCTGTTTGCCTTTGTTGCCGCCATTTCCTGCGCTTGTGACCCCAACCCAAACTTTGAGCCGGAGGACAAGCCGGTCAACATATATGGCAACAAGATCATCATAGATGCCACGCAGCGGGGTGATGTGCTGCCCAATATCGTGGATAACGTCAACGTGTGGGAGATGAGCAAACTGTATTATCACCCTAAAATAAATGAAGAGGCCAACGTGTTTGAGTTTGTGCGCTACGTGCAGTTCATGCAGTGCACCGGAGGCAGCACAGAAAGGGATCTGTTCCGCAGGCCTGCCGACCGCAATGTGCTGGACGACTATGCCTTTGAACCGCTGATTACCAACTGCCGCGGTGTGCTGGTGATGGGCGCCAAGCCACATCTTAAGTTGGGCAGCGTGCCTTTGAAACTTACAACGGACCCCGTGACCGGTACTTTCGGTACCAATATGTATCCGCCGGATGATTATAATCAGTATTACACATACATCAAGGCCGTGATTCAGGCGCTTGTAGATGAGTTTGGGCTGGAAGAGGTCCGCACCTGGCGCTTTGGCTGTATGACCGAATATGAGAATTACGACTGGTTCAAGGCCAAGAGCGGAAAGGGTAGCGACAGCTGCGAGGCATATTGCAAGCTGTATGACTACACGGTGCAGGCGCTGGTGGATGTGCTTGGCCCTGACGTTTTCGTGGGTGCCCACAGTATGACGGTCACCGAGGGTGGCTGGGACGAGGCCAAATTCATAGAGCATTGCGCCTCCGGCACCAACTATGCCAACGGCGGCAAGGGGACGCCCATCAAATTTCTGTCGGCATCGTTCTACGATTATTGCCCCGGCACATTCACCTCCGGCCACGATTTGCCCGGTACCATCAAGGTTTTGAAGGATGCGGCTGCGAAGGCCGGCCTTAGCGGGTTGATTTTCGGCATCGACGAGGGGCGCATTCTGAGTGGCCTTCGCGCCGGCCAGTCCAGCAGGGATCTCTACAACAGAACTACCGGCTACACCTGGCAAGCGGCATATGACGCCCGCCTGTTCAAGCAGGGCATTGACAATGGTCTGGACTATTTCTCCACCTGGAATTTCCTCACCGGTGGCAATGTCTACGGATATCCCATCATAAGCTATCACGTGGCCCGGAATATTGCCAAGTTCGAAGGGATGAACAGGGCCAAGACGGATGTCTCAATAGAGGCGCTGGATGATTCAGAAGTTGATTGCCTGGCCGCTACCGACGGCAGTACGGTCAGGGTTATGGTTTATAATTTCAAGAACACCTTGAAGTATTCAAGGCGATTCAATTATGGTATGCAGATTAAGTTGCCGTTCGACGCTAAGAAGGTTCAGATTACGCGGTATCTGGTGAGCGACGACTGCAACTTCTTTGATGATTGGTTGGCGGACTGGGAGGAGTTGGGCATTTCGGAGTCCGACTTCTCCTGGAGCCCGGATGATCCACTGGTGGATATGGCTGTGACACTCAGCAACTCTGCCGCCATCCGTCAGTATAAAACCAAGAGGGACAAATACATAGAGTGCTCGCGCCTGACACCCGTGACCGAGGAGGCCGATGTGTCCAAGGGCGTGCTCACTCTTGGGGCCGAGAAGATTGAGGCGAACAACGTGCTGTTCCTGGAAATCAAACCTCTATGAAACGAATAATCACAATTGCGGCAGCCTTGGCGCTGTCGCTTTTTGCCTTTGGCGGCGAGGTGCTGAACCTTTCCGGAGAGTGGCGGCTGGATGTTGCCGGTAAAGATGCACCGCGCAATCTGGCTGTTACGGTGCCGGGCGATGTCCATTCTGCGCTGCTGGAGGCGGGCTTGATAGAGGATCCTTATTACGCCTTCAACGAGCTGGACAATCTCTGGGTAGGGCGCGAGGATTGGGTTTTCAGCCTGACATTTGTGGTGGATGCGTCTTTCCTGGCTCACGAGGCCATTTATCTGCGTGCAGAGGATGTGGATACATTCTGCGACATAACTATAAACGGGCATAAGGTGGGCAGCACCACCAACCGCTTCCGCCGCTGGGAGTGGGATGTGAAGCCCTATCTGGTGGCGGGGGAGAATGTGATTGAAGGATATTTCCACAGTGCCGAAAAAGTCAGCGAGGCCTTTGCCACCGAGTATGGCTATCCTATGCCGATGTCGGAGGTGGGACTTGTGCCCAGCATCAACACCATACGCAAACCCGCCTGCCACGGCGGCTGGGACTGGGGTCCTTGCCAGATGGTGACGGGCTTTGCCGGAGGGGTGGAACTGATTGCCGTGGATGCCGCCCGCATAGATTATGTCTATTGCGACCAGGATTTCTCCCGCAAGGGGAGGGTGAACGTCAAGGTAAATGTCCAACTGACATCGCCTGCCGGAGGTTCACCTGTCGTTTCGGCATCATTCGCCGGCCAGAAAAAGAGCCGCCGGGTAAAGCTTGCTCCCGGCAGCAATATCGTCTCGTTCGATTTCACTGTGCGCAAGCCACGCCTTTGGTGGCCCAACGGAATGGGGGAGCAGTATCTGTATCCCCTGGAGGTCACTGCCGACGGGCAGAATCTGGCCCGTAAGATTGGCCTTCGCAAGGTGGAGGTGGTGAGCCATCCCGACACCGTGTATGGCAAAGAGGGAATGTGTATGACCTTCCGCATCAACGGCCGCGATATGTTTGCCAAAGGGGCCGACTGGGTGCCCTGCGAGCTGTTTGAGAGCCGGCAGACCTGCGAGCGCTATGCCGATGTGCTCACCAGCGCCCGCGACGCCAATATGAATATGCTGCGCCACTGGGGCGGCGGTCAGTTTGAGAAAGAGGAATTCTACAATATCTGCGACTCGCTGGGCCTGATGCTATGGCACGACTTTATGTTCTCCTGCGCCATCTATCCGGCCGACAAGCGCTTCCTGGACGAGGTGGAGGCGGAACTGAATCACCAGATACGCCGTCTGCGCGACCACAGTTGCATAGCGATGTGGTGCGGCGACAACGAGTGTGTGGGCGCGCTGGGCTGGTGGGAAGTGACCCGCAACAACCGTGACTTCTACACTTCCCGGCTGGACACATTGATCAAGCTGCGCGGTCGTATTGTGGCCGAGGCCGATCCGGGTCGTGTGTATTGGCCCAGCTCGCCCTGCGCCGGCCCGGGCGACTACACCACCGACAATTGGAAAGAAGATACCAAGGGCGATATGCACCTCTGGTCGGTGTCCAAATTTGCCGGCCCGATGGAGGATTATTACAAGGTGAAGCCGCGCTTCTGCTCTGAAATCGGTCATTCTTCATTCCCCAGATACGATCTGGTCGCAAAGTATTCGTCGCCGTCACAGGCAAATCCCTGGTCGCCGGAATTCGAGCATCACGTGAAAGAGGTCACCGATGGCCGACGCGGCAACCAGATTATTATGGACCGGCTGCGCCTGCATTTCAACTTCCCGACCCGTATGGAAGACCTGTGCTATCTCTCGCAGGCAGAGCAGGCGATGGGGCTTGAGACCTGTTCGCAGTACTGGCGCACTCTGGAGCCCAACTGTATGGGCGTCATCTACTGGCAGCTGAATGATATTTGGCCAGGAACTTCTTGGGCGTCAGTTGAATATGACGGCAAATGGAAACAGAGCCACTATCACGCCAAGCGGTTCTTTGCGCCCGAAATCATCACCGCCGTGCCTTCTGATGGCGATAAGTTGGGGATATGGGTCGTAAACGATACCGGCAGCGACAAGGAATACACCGCCGTGGTGCGACTTTGGTCGTTCGAAGGCGAGGTTGTTAGCGAGAAGTATCTCCCCGTGAGCGTGGC
>JAEEGF012421043.1_pt1 | contig 22399 bp, 19 predicted proteins | sample 9134171 | NCBI WGS metagenome assembly JAEEGF01 (sample SAMN16246542, study PRJNA631951) | gut metagenome | biome: gut microbiome; feature: rumen; material: AP-attached | host: Bos | place: Iran: Karaj | collected 2018-10 | reverse complement strand
GCAACATTTTGTGAGAAAATGTCTCACAAAATATGTCTTTTACGATGGAATTACCGCTGAATGGCGTGTGTCGCTTTTCTACGGTTGTCAATAGGTTCGTTTTTGTTCCCGAAAATTTTTCCCAAGTCCCTGCCGGAAGCCCGAAATTATGCCGCCTTGCATGTAATTTTGTGCTTTCCCCGGCCATATACCGCATGCCCCCCTTGTAGCAATTCCGTAATTTTCTAAATTTATACGCAATACGCGATTTGTGGTAACGGATATCACGGATTGCCGCACATTGAACGGACGAGACCCTCGCGATGACGTTGACTAGTGACTTTTTGTTTGCCGGACCGCACCCCGCAGTTCCCCGTAGACTGGGGAAGGGGCGTCTTGAAGCCACATCTGTAGCACGGAAATTGGGTTAGAGAGGATTTCCGGCTTGAAAAAGATCCTTCACATCTCGAAGTACTACTATCCCTTCATCGGGGGCGTTGAGCAGGTTGCGAGAGACGCCGTCAGTGCGCTGAACGGACGAGCGGAGCAGAAGGTTCTCTGCTTTAACCACGAACCGGGTGACTCCGTCGACAGTGTAGACGGAGTTGAGGTGACGCGCTGCCATTGCCAGTATAAGCTCTGGTCACAGTCGATATCGCTTGATTTCAAGAATAAATTGAAATCCCTGTTGACGGAATTCAATCCCGATATCGTAATTTTCCACTATCCCAATCCGTATGTCGCCCATTTTCTCCTGAGCGCCTTGCCGAAAAACGTGCAGCTATTTGTCTATTGGCATTTGGATATCACGAAACAGAAACTTTTGGGAAAACTGTTCCACTTGCAGAACAGGGCCTTGCTCAACCGGGCCGACAAAGTCATTGCCACGAGCCCAAACTATGTAGAGGGTAGCAGGTATCTGAGTAAAGTGGCCGAAAAATGCGTGGTTGTTCCCAACTGCATCAATGAACGCAGGCTTGTCGTGACGGATGAATCTACGTTGCTTTCGGAGAAAATCAAGGCCGAGAATCAGGGGAAGACGCTTTGCTTGGCTGTTGGTCGACATGTCCCATACAAGGGGTTCAAATACCTGATAAAGGCTTTTGGGCTGTTGGACGATAGCATTGTGCTGAATATAGCCGGCGAGGGCGAACTGACCGAATCCCTAAAAAAGCAAGCAGCGAATAATCCGAATGTCCACTTTTTAGGGAAAATAGACGACACGGCCTTGAAGGCTTATTACCTAGCAAGCGATATTTTCTGCTTTTCGAGCATTACTAAGAACGAAGCCTTTGGCCTTGCGCTTGCTGAGGCTATGTATTTCGGGCTACCTGCCGTGACATTCACTATTCCTGGTAGTGGAGTGAATTACGTATCGGTTCACGACAAAACCGGTTTAGAAGTTGCGAATAGGGATGTTGCCGAATACTCTAATGCAATCAAGACTCTAGCAACCAATGAAGGTCTTCGCAAAAAATATGGCGAAGCTGCTTCGTTGCGGGTTGTAAAGAATTTCCTCTTTGCGCAGTATCAGAGGTTGGTTGTGAGATTGATACTTGGGGAAGATGTGGATAATACGGTATGCTAAAGTTGCCCCATAACATCATTATAGTTAATGATTTTGATTACATCAATGGTGGCGCCGCTAAGGTTGCTATTGATTGGGCTCGTATTTTGAAGGAAAAAGGCCATAATATTATATTTTTTAGTGCAGTCCATCAGGAACAGGATAAAGTAGATGGTGTTCGTTATGTTTGTACTAATCAAGCTGAGTGCTTAAAGGATCCTAGCAAGTTAAAAGGCGCTTTGAGAGGTCTTTATAATAAGAAGGCGTATAGGGATTTTAAAAATCTTCTTGCAGAGTACTCTCCCAAAGATACTATTGTCTATATCCATGGATGGATAAAGGCTCTTTCATGTAGCATCTGGAACGCTGCTAGAGAAAGAGGCTTCGATGTTCAGGTTACTGCGCACGACTACTTTCTTGCTTGCCCGAATGGCGGCTTTTATAATTATCAGAAAAATGAAATATGCCATTATAGACCGATGTCTCTTAAATGTATTCTGTGCAATTGTGATTCTCGAAATTATGCATTTAAGTTGTATCGATGCGCAAGAACGTTTATTCAGAATTCGCTTGTGAATGTTTTAAAGAAAACCAAAAGGGTTAATTCTATTTCAGATTTTAGCGAAAATATTCTCAAGCCTTTCATCCCACAGAATGTGGAGATAGAGCGTATAGCAAATCCAATTGACAAGCATATTTCAGAAGAAAAGATTGATTTCTCAAAAAACGATTATTTCCTTTTTGTGGGTAGGGTGTCCAAAGAAAAAGGATGTGATATTTTCTGCCAAGCTATAGACGATTGCAAAGTGAAGGGCGTTGTTGTTGGTGATGGCCCAGAATTGTCTGCTATGAAGGATAAATTTGCGAATGCAAATATTGAGTTTGTTGGTTGGAAATCTCGTTCAGAGGTGTTTGAATTTATGAAAAAGGCCCGAGCGTTGGTATTTCCATCCAGATGGTACGAAGCTGCTCCTCTTACGGTCCCAGAGGCTCTGACTATAGGTTTACCTTGTGTTGTGTCAAATTGTTGTGCTGCCAGAGATTATATTGATGATGCTGCTAAAGGACGAATTTTTGAGTCGTTAGATGAATTGAAGAAATGCCTGATAGAATACGCTTAATAGGATTTGATTATGAGAATAAGTGTCATTATTGTGGCTTACATTAATTCAGATGTTCTCATCAGAACGCTGAAATCAATTGAAAAATATAACGATATTGGCTCTGATTTGGAAGTAATTGTTGTTGATAATAGTCCTAAGAATAAACGGGTTGATTCGGCAATTACAGAACAAAAATGCAAATTTGATAAATATATCCCTGCGGACAATAGTGGCTTTGGTGCGGGAAATAATCTTGGAGCCTCTGTTGCTTCGGGAGATGTTTTAGCTTTTTTGAATCCTGATATAATTTTGATTCAACCTGTTTTTTCTTTAATAAATAGGCGTTTTGAATCCGATAAAAATTTGGCGTTATTGGGTGGCAAACTGTTGTATGAAAATTTGACTCCTGCATTCTCGTTCTATTATGATTATAAAGCGTCAATTTTGAGTAAATGGATGATAAAATTATGGAATAAACTGAACCACTATAATCCCCATAATATGTACATTGCTGGCGCGGATTTGATTATTCGAAAAGAAATATTTGAATCTATAGGACGGTTTGACGAAAATATATTTATGTATTATGAAGAACCTGATCTTATTAGGCGAATAAAAAGAATCCAGTCTGCGAAAATAGTATTTGATAAATCCATCAGAATGATCCACCTAGAGCGAAAGGGTAGCCCTATTTCTCCAAAAATGGTCGAGTACGAGATTAATTCGGCCGTGTACTATGGCAGAAAATATGGCCTTGATTATGAAAAAAAAATAAACGCCGATTATAGATACCTTACAGTCAAATCGATGTTTTTTTCCATATTAAACAGCCCGAAGCGGAAAGCTCTTATAGATACATTGAAGGTGTATAGGAAAAAACTTGGTGAGATGTAGTGCAATCGAAAAGAAAACGGCGTTTATTGACCTAGAGAAGAAAAACCCACTAATTAATGTGACGGTATTTATTGCGGTGTTCTTTTCTAGTATGCTAGGAGCACAGTTCTTAGGAATTTCGTTAAATAAAATTGCGTTGTTACCTTTGGAATTTGTACTGTTTATTTTGGCGATTAAGCGAAAAAATGTTGTACCATGGAATGAAAAAAAAAGAAATTTACTTTTTTGGTTTTTGGCAATTATATTATCAAGCTTAGTTGGGTTGACAGAAAAGGACCAATTGAGCGGGTATGAGGGGTTACTTTTGGCGAATATTGTTCAGTATATTGCCATTTATATACCCATTTTGTTGATGGTCAATGTTATCAATGACCCTTTTGCTCGAATAAAAAAATCCATTGTTATTGTTGCCGAAATCAATAGTATTTGGGCTATTGTACAGTTTGTGTGTTGGTATTTGTTTTCCTTTGATTGGAATTCGTTCGTTTTCATATCTCTTCTGAAGGGGGTTATGGGGACAAAGTGGACTGCGTGGGATTTTACCACCGGCGTGTTGATGATAAGAGCTACGGGGCTGAATTATGATCCTGCATTTTTATCTCAGTTGATGGTGTTTGGCTTCGCGCTTTCAAAATCAAAGTTATGGAAGGCGTTTTTTTTATTCACTTGTATATGTTCAATGTCAAGAGTGGGAATGGTTAGCATTTTTTTAATTGTATTGTATGCGGGTTATAAAAAAATAACAAATCATGATAAATGGCATTTGGAAAAAAACTTTTTGTTCCATACTGTATTTTTTTGTTTGATAATCGGTATGACTTTTGTCTATCTATATAATTCTGTTGAAATTGTGAAAAATCAGACAGATTCTTTTGTGAACAGATTCGCGTTTGTTAGTTCTATTTCAACGGATAACGCATCAATGGATGTGAGTTCTAGGCGACATTCGATATATGCGCCGTTGTCTATTTTGGTTATGGCTGAACAACCGATGTTAAACGTCTTGTTTGGAGTTGGACCTAGGATAGGGGGCTCTGCTATAACTCATAGTAGTTATATTAAAGAAATAAATCCTTCGCCAGAAATGCTCTGTCGTGTATGGTGTGTAGAGTGCGATTTTGCAGAAATATTGTTAGGAACGGGGTTGTTTGGTTTGTGCTTGTACTATTTGAATCTTTTTTCTTTGCTGCGTGTAAAAAATAGATATAGCGATTATTATAAAAAAATTGTAATGGCGGTATTTTTATTTGGTTTTATGTATGGTATAGGCTTAAACACATTAACAGTTTTGTTGTTTATTTTTATGGCCGCAGATGCAACGTTGAAATCAAATTCTCAAAGTGTCTGCGTTGAATCAAAATAAGGAAGAAGGGACTTTTATGTTTTTTAATACTGGTGAGTCTGATGAATCTTTGAAGGGTAAGTATAATCCAGAAGGTTCAACATTGAGGAATGTCCAATACAGACTATTGGAGATGATGAAATATCTTGCATCGGTTTGCGATGAAATTGGTGTAGAATTCCGTTTGGATGGCGGAAACGTTCTTGGCGCAATTCGGCATGGTGGATTCATACCCTGGGATGATGATGTTGATGTTGTTATCAGAAAGGAAGACGAAAAAAAATTGTGCGATTATCTTCTAAAACATCCTCATAAACAATTTGTCTTGCAGAATCACGAGACTGATCCGAATTTTTATAATCCTTGGATTGTGCTGAGAGATTTAAAATCAGAATACATACAGGACGCCCCTATGCATAATGTGCGAAAATATAGAGGCGCTCAAATAGACATTTTTACGGAGCAACGCGGGACGATCGCGCTATTGTTTTTTATTGCAAAGAAGATTACCGCGCTAAATAATAATTACTTGGTTGGAAGAGTTCGCTTTATTCCCGATATGATTTTTTTTCTACAACAGAAACTTATTCACCCTGCATTTACGATGATTTCAAATTTTTTTGGAAGTAAGAATCGGTGTACGTATAGTTATGGAATATATTGGTGGCAGAAGTATCCACAAGAAGTACTTTATCCGTATCAGGATTTGTCTTATGAGGGTCTCAAGTTTCCAGGGCCGGCAGATCCGAAACAGTTCTTGAAAATAAAATTTGGTGATAATTGGATGAATTTGCCGCCAGAGGAGAGCCGGAATCATCATGAGGCAAATTATCGTATTGAAATGTGACGGAGTTTTCATAGAAAGGATGGTAATAATGGCGAAACATGTGCTTGTAAAAATCATGTTGGTTTTTGAAAATATTTTTTTTGCTTTTCAATCGCTGTTTTACAAGAGGGATGAACGTGTTGTTTTGTTCGGCTCTTGGTTTGGGAAAAAATTTTGTGATAATACACGTTTTTTATTTCAGTATTTAGTTGCGAATAAGGCTGCGCTTGGATTGACTCATGTAGTATGGGTGACACATGATGCCTCGCTTCAAAAAGAACTTTCTCAACTTGGTTATGAGGCGTTTTTAATGAATTCGTCTCAGTCGATTTTTTTTCATAAGAGGGCTAAGATACACATTGTTTGTAATTCGGTCTATGATATACAACCAAAATATTCATTTGGAGCGATACGGGTGAATTTGTGGCATGGTATTGGCGCTGTAAAAAGATTTGGTAAGGGAAGCCTTTTAGAAACGAGAAAACGAGAAAAACATAGAATTGCGTATGCGGCGATTGATAAATTTGAAAAAACGATGGTGTATAGAAAATTTATGAATAGACCTGGTGGATGGGGCGATTTTTACCTGCTTAGCCCTAATGAGGTCTCGAACAAGCAGTTTTATGAGAGTTTTGGTGGTGTGCCGAGTAATAGATTTGTTCAATCGACTTACCCAAGAGTCCATTTGAACTCCGTGTTGCTGAAAAAGGAAGAAACTGTTCTAAAGAGGGTAAAACAATTTCAGAGGGTGATTTTATATATGCCGACATTTAGACAGGGAAAGCAGGATTTTTGTTTTTCTGAATTAGGTGAATCCTTAAAAAGTTTGCTGCAAAAAGAAGATATTCTTTGGGTGCAGAAAGCTCATAGCGCAAGTAATCTTGACGGAGCCCCAAATGACGAGAATAACGTGTTGTCTTTATCAACAGATTTTGAGACAAACCTCCTTTTGCCTTATATAACATTGTTGATTACAGATTACTCTTCTGTTGCAACTGATGCTAGATACTTTAACAAGCCTGTTGTGTTTTATTTGCCCGATTATGAAGCGTACAAAAGTGGCGATAACGGCTTGACGGTCGAGGCCGAGGAACTGTTGTCTGGACCCAAATACTATGATATCAAATCATTAAAGGAGCAAATTGTTGATTTAGTCAATTCCCCCGAAAAAGCGAAACCTGATAATTATGAATTAATCAGAAAAAAATATTGGGGACCTGATCTAGATGTTTCGGATGTGTGGAACAAAATATATAAATTGAGATGAAAATGAATATATGGGAAAAATATAGTGATATGGCCGTTCAGGCTAAAGCATCTATATGGTATGCAATATGTAGTTTTATCCAAAAAGGTATATCTTTTTTGGTTGTTCCTATTTATGTGCGGTTGCTTTCCACTGCGGAATATGGTGAATGGGCGGTGTTTCATTCATGGTCAAGTATTTTAATTATTTTTGCATCTTTGAATCTGTATTGTGGTGTATATACGAAAAAAATGGTGGGTATAACGGACTCTAAAGAGAGAGATCGTTATACATCATGTATGCAGGGACTTGGGACGTTGTCGACATTTTCTTTGTTTGTTGTTTATTTGTTTTTTCGCGATTGGAGCAATGGAATATTGGGACTGAATACCGGGCTAATGCTTCTTCTTTTTCTTTATTTTATCGTATTCCCTGCGTTCTCTTTTTGGGGCACGCGGTTAAGGGTGGAATACAGATACAAACCTATGGTAATAGTTACTATTGTGATGTCTGTGCTAATCCCTGTGGTTAGTATAATACTTTTGTATACTACAGACTTGAGGGCGAAATCGCTTATATTGGGTTACCTGATTGTTCAGTGTTTGTTTGGCTTTTTTTTCTATGTGGTTCAATTTTGTAAGGGAAGATGCTTTTATGAAAAAAAATATTGGATTTATGCGTTAAAATTCAATATTCCTTTGATTCCGCATTATTTAAGTCTAATTGTACTAGGCCAATCTGACAGGATAATGATTAAACATTATTGTGGTGAAGGAGATGCTGGTGTTTATAGTTTTGCTTATCAAATATCTTCTGCTATTTGCGTGCTGAATACAGCTATTAACGGATCTCGAGTGCCGTGGACATATGAACAACTGAAAAATAAAACGTTTAGTGGACTGCGAAAAATAACAGATGCTCTTGTTGTTATGATGGCTGTCGTTGTCCTGTTGGTCTCGCTAACATCTCCTGAAATAATTTGGATTCTGGGAACATCTGATTATGGTAAGGCTGTTTATGTTATTCCGGTTGTTGTGCTTGGGGTGTATTTCACGTTTGTTTACGATTTGTTCGCTTCAGTTGAATTTTATTATGGCGCAACTAAGTATGTTATGTACGCGTCAATTACAGGTGCGCTCCTAAATATAGTTTTAAATATCATATTTATTCCAATGTATGGGTTCGTTGCCGCGGCGTATACTACGCTTGCTTGTTATTTGGTTTTTATGCTTATGCATTATTTGTTTTCTAGGAAAGTGCTGAAACAACAGAATATTAAAACCAATGTGTATGATAATGATGTGATTTTTGGCGTGTCCGCAATACTTGGTCTTTTGTGCGTGTGCTGTATGATGACGTTTTCGTGTTTGTATATACGACTTTTCTTTATAACTGTATTGCTTGGAATATGCGTGATGAAAAAAAGTTATATCAAAAATTTGTTACTGACAATGAGGAAATAGGATGCACAATATGCTGAAAAAAGATGTTACCTTCATATATTCGGATTCGGCGGAGAAGGCGATATATCAGCCGTTGGTAGAGGAAGCGGAAAAAAGAGGCTATAAGGTTAAACTAACTGACAATCCGTTCGAAAAATGTGAGATAGGCTTTTATTGCCAACACATTAATCATCCGCAATATAGTAAGTTCTCTGTTGTTATGTTACATGATATTGTTCAACAATATGGTAATTGGCCGGATATTTGGTTTTTAGAACCGTGGGATAAATATGATGTTGGAATTCTCCCTAGCGATCAATGGGTGAAAAATTGGAAGGCATCATCGTCGTCTTTTTATGCTGTTCCAAAATTGGGAATTTTTAAGGTAGGCTGGCCTAAAGCCGATGCTGTTGTAAAACTGAAAGATCCTTCTTACAGGAAGGCTTTTTATTCAACACATCATTTAGATGAAAATAAAAAGACCGTCTTGTATGCTCCTGCGTGGGAGAACGATAATAAAGAAGATGATTTTGTAAGAGCGATGGAAAGTTTAAATGTAAACGTTATTATCAAACAATGGGATGCCAACCCACGTAAATTCCCGAATCAGGTGGAAAATGTGAAGAAAATGAAGGCTTTGCATGAGAACATTCCCGGCGTAACGATTCTTCCTCCGGAAACAAATATTTTTGAGTCTATTGCAGCATCGGATCTCCTTGTTTCAGAAGAGTCGTCGACTATGTGTGAAGCGACTATGATGGGTATTCCAGCAATATCGGTATCTGATTGGCTGATTCCTGATGTAACTCCGAGTAGATTTCCTAAATGTGATTATGATTTTGTTTATACGACATATAAAAGTTGTTTGTCTCAAAAGGTTCAAGAAATTCTTGATAATTACCCATTGTATAAAAAGAGAACAGAAGAGTTTGCTGAAATGAATTTCGCAAATATTGGTAGTTCTTCAAAAATAATAATGGATATAATTGACGATTGTGTTGCTGGTAACCAAATTAGATTTTCTGCATTGCGTCCGGAAAAACGAAAAGCTATTTCTTTGAAAAGGCTCTTGATGCATAAATATGAACAACTTCGAAGAGAGTGTTATTCAAACTATGCTGTGAATTCTAAGGCATTTAGAACTGTTTGGAATATGATTCGAAAAACAAAGCGCAAGAAATAAGTTATTTTTATTAGAAAAGTGGGTAAACAATGAACAAAACTGTCTATTTAGGAATGATCGGTGACATCATGCACCCGGGCCTCATCAACATTATCAACGAGGGTGCAAAGTATGGTGACGTGATGATTGGGCTTTTCACGGACAAGGCTATTGCCACGCATAGGCGTTTGCCCTATTTAAACTATGAACAGCGCAAAAATGTAATAGAGAACATCAAGGGTGTTTCCAAAATTGTGCCCCAGGATGAATGGAGCTATGTTGAGAACTTGAAAAGATACAAGCCCGACTACATTATCCACGGTGACGACTGGCTCTACGGGCCGGACAAGTATATTCGCGATGAAGTTTTCAAAGTGATGGATGCTCAGGGCGGCAAGGTTATCGAGATTCCCTATACCCAGGGCATCACCTCTTCCGGGCTCAAGAAAGAAATTGATTCGCTCGGTACGACTCCGCAGGCGAGGCTCTCTTCTCTTCGCCGTCTGATCGCGGCGAAGCCGATTGTCCGCATACTGGAATCGCACAACGGCCTTACGGGCCTTATCGCCGAACACACCAGCGTCGAGGTCGACGGTTGCGTCCGTGAATTCGACGGCATGTGGTCTTCTTCGCTGACCGACTCCACCAGCAAGGGCAAGCCGGACATCGAGGCGGTGGACCTTACGACCCGCCTGCACGACCTGAACGATACGCTCGAAGTTACGACCAAGCCGGTCATCTTCGACGGCGATACCGGTGGAAAGGTGGAACATTTCGGCTTTACCGTGCGCACCCTGGAACGCCTCGGCATCTCGGCGGTCATCATCGAAGACAAGGTAGGCCTCAAGCAGAACTCCCTGTTCGGGACCGACGCCATCCAGATGCAGGACACCATCGAGGGCTTCTGCACCAAGATTCGCGCGGGCAAGGACGCCCAGGTCACGAACGATTTCATGGTGATTTCCCGTTGCGAGTCGCTTATTGCGGGCAAGCCCGTGGACGACGCCCTTGAACGCTGCCATGCCTATGTGGCTGCCGGTACCGACGGCATCATGATCCATTCCAAGGACAAGAGCGGCGAGGACATCAAGGAATTCTGCAAGCGCTTCCGCGAAAAGGATGCGCACACTCCGATTGTTGCCGTGCCTACGACCTACAACCAGTTTACCGAAGAGGAACTGGCCACCTGGGGCATCAATGTCGTCATCTATGCGAACCACATGCTGCGGTCTGCCTACCCGGCGATGGTGAAGTGCGCGGAGTCCATTCTTATGCACAGCCGTAGCCTCGAGGCCTCGAACGACTACTGCATGCCCATCAAGCAGATTCTGAACCTCATCCCCGGAACGATGAAGAAATAATCATGATCAGCCCGAAGTTTTTTATCGATACGCTCGGCTCTTACGGCATTGAATTTTTTGCCGGCGTGCCGGATTCTCTCTTGAAGAACATCTGCGCTTACATTGCCGACAACAAGGATGCCAAGCATAACGTGATTGCCGCGAATGAAGGTGCCGCCGTTGGTCTTGCCGCGGGTTACCACCTCGCTACCGGAAAGATCGGCGTGGTCTACATGCAGAATTCCGGCGAAGGCAACATTATCAACCCACTCGCTTCGCTTACGGACAAGGAAGTCTACAACATTCCCGCCCTGCTCCTCATTGGCTGGCGTGGACGCCCCGGCGTGCACGACGAGCCGCAGCACGTGAAGCAGGGCAAGGTGACTACCGGCATCCTGAACACCATGGGCGTGAACTACGACGTGCTCTGCAAGGACGAAGACAAGGCCGCGAAGCAGATTGCGAAGGCCGTCAAGACGATGAAGGAAACCGGCGAGGTCTATGCGCTTGTGATCGAGAAGGACACCTTCGAAGATTACAAGCTTCAGAGTGTCGAGGTGAACGACCTCACGATGAGCCGCGAAGAGGCTATCCAGACGGTGGCCGCTGCCCTCGGCCAAAAGGACGTCATTGTTTCTACGACGGGCATGATCAGCCGCGAGCTCTTTGAATACCGCGCCCAAAAGGGCGAAGGCCATGAACGCGATTTTCTCACGGTGGGTTCCATGGGGCACGCCTCGCAGATTGCGCTCGGCATCGCGATGGAAAAGGAAGACCGCAAGGTATGGTGCTTTGACGGCGACGGTGCGACGATCATGCACATGGGTTCCATGGCGATTGTCGCGAGCAAGTCTCCTGCAAATTATGTGCACGTCGTATTCAACAACGGCGCCCATGACTCCGTGGGCGGCCAGCCGACGGTAGGTCTGAAGATTGACCTGCCCGCCGTCGCAAAGGCCGTGGGTTACAAGGATGCGCTCTCCGCCGACAGCAAGGAATCCCTCGCCGTGGCCCTCGAAAAGCTGAAAGGCATGCAGGGCCCCGTGCTCCTGGAAGTCAAGGTGAAGAAGGGCAACCGCAAGGATCTGGGACGCCCGACCACCACGCCTATCGAAAACAAGAATGCTTTGATGGAATTTCTGAGGAAGTAGAATGCTGAAGACAGCAGTCATCATGGCGGCGGGAATGGGAACCCGCTTCGGCAAGTACACCGAGACCATTCCCAAGGGTTTTATCGAATGCGGCGACATTTCCATGGTCGAACGCAGCATCAGGACCTTGATTGCCTGCGGTATCGAACGCATCGTCATCGGCACCGGCTACCACAAGGAAAAGTACGAAGCCCTCAAGGCCACCTACCCGCAGATCGAATGCGTGTTCAGCCCCCGTTACGCCGAGACCAACAGCATGTACACGCTGTACAACTGCCGCGACGTCATCAGCGACGATGATTTTCTGCTCCTGGAATCGGACTTGGTTTTCGAGAAGAAAGCGATTACTTCGCTCCTCGAGTGCGAAGAACCGACTATCATGCTCATTACGCCCGTGACCAAGTTCCAGGACCAGTACTACGTGGAATACGGCGAAGGCGGACGCCTCACCATGTGCTCCACCGACAAGACCCAGCTAGACGCGAAGGGCGAACTCGTGGGCATCCACAAGCTGTCTAACAAGTTCTACAAGGCCATGTGCGAAGATTACGCCGTCAAGGTGGCCGACAAGCCGAAACTTGGCTACGAATACGAACTGCTGACCATGTCGCAGGAAAAGATGAAGGTGTTCGTGCTCAAGGTCGATGGTCTGAAGTGGTATGAAATCGACGACGTGGACGACCTCGCCTACGCCGAAAAGAACATCCTCCAGTACCTCTAAATTTTACGAACGATTTTAAGGAATTACTTATGGAACCGATCAAGAGAAATGTTTTGCTGAACCCCGGCCCCGCCACCACCACCGATACCGTCAAGTACGCCCAGGTGGTCCCGGACATCTGCCCCCGCGAAAAGGCCTTTGCCGGCCTCATGAAGGGCCTCCGCGAAGACCTGCTCAAGGTAGTGCATGCCCCGTCGGACACCTATACGTCCGTCCTTTTCTGCGGTTCCGGTACCATCAACATCGATGTGTGCATCAACTCGCTGGTTCCCGAAGGCAAGAAGATTCTCGTGGTGAACAACGGCGCCTACAACTCCCGCGCCGTCGAAGTTTGCCAGATGTATCACCTGCCGTATATCGACGTGAAGTCGAGCGTGTTTGAACGCCCCGATCTCGCGGTCATTGAGAAGACTCTCCAGGAAAATCCTGACGTGGCTGTTGTTTATTGCTGCCATCATGAAACGGGTACGGGCGTGCTGAATCCCATTCGCGAAATCGGCGCGCTTGCACACAAGTACAACGCCATCTTCATTACCGACACGACCTCGACACTCGGCATGATTCCGCTCGACGTGGTGAAGGACAACGTGGACTTCTGCATGGCATCTGCCCAGAAGGGTCTCATGGCCATGTCCGGTCTCTCCTTCGTGATCGGCCGCAAGGACATCATCGAGAAGTCGAAGAACTACCCGACGCGTTCCTACTACTGCAACCTTTACCTGCAATATTCCTTCTTCGAAAAGACCGGCGAAATGCACTTTACGCCGCCGGTGCAGACCATCTACGCCACCATCCAGGCGCTCAAGGAATATTTTGCCGAAGGTGAAACCGCCAAGTTCGCACGCCACCGCCGCGTTTACGAGGCCATCCGCAAGGGTGTGGCCGAACTCGGTTTCGATACTGTTATCGATCCGGCTATCGAATCGGGCCTCGTCGTTTCCGTCAAGTACCCCGAAGACCCGAACTGGGATTTCGAAAAGGTGCACGACTACTGCTACGAACGCGGCTTCACGATTTATCCGGGCAAGATCTCAACGACGAACACCTTCCGCCTCTGTGCCCTCGGCGCCATTGACGTGAAGGACATCGAAGACTTCTTCAAGGTGCTCGAAGAGGCGCTTGATGAATTCAAAGTGAAGATCAAATAACAAAAGGCTTCGTTTATGACTAAAGTTATCACATATGGAACATATGATTTGCTTCATCAGGGACATATAAATTTGTTGAAGCGAGCGAAAGCTTTAGGCGATTATCTAATTGTAGGTGTTACGAATGACAATTTCGATCGAAATCGAGGAAAATTAAATGTCCGGAATAATGTCCTGGAACGAGTAGATGCAGTAAAGGCAACTGGGCTTGCAGATAAGATAATAATTGAAGACTATCAGGGACAAAAAATTGATGATATTCAGAAATATGATATAGATATTTTTGCTATAGGTAGCGATTGGGAGGGAAAATTTGATTATCTGAACGAATATTGCAAAGTTGTGTACTTGCCTCGGACGGAAGGTATTTCTTCAACGATGCTTCGGGCAGAAGACCAAGTTGAAGTTAGAGTTGGTGTAATTGGTTGCGGTCGTGTTGCAAATCGTTTCCCTTTAGAAGCATCCGTTGTTAGCGGCGCTAAGGTTGTCGCGGCTTATGACATTGTAAAGGGTGCTGCCGAAATTTTTTCTCAAAAGAATGCGGGTGTCAAGGCGTGTTCGAAATTAGAAGAACTGTTGGAATCTGTTGATGCTGTATATATTGCTACACCGCATTTATCGCACGAAGAATATATTCGAAAGGCTATAAAAAACGGAAAACATGTCTTGTGTGAAACTCCGCTTGTTCTGAATGGGAAAACTGCGAAAGACCTTTATTCTCGTGCAGAAAAAAAAGGTGTAATCTTGATGGAAGCGAACAAGACTGCACATTGTCCTGCATTTAATCACCTTGTAACATTAGTGAAGTCGGGTGTTATCGGGAAAGTTGTAGATGTTGAAGCGTCTTTGTCTAAACTTTGGGATGATGATATGTCCCTTAGAGAATTTGACTCGAATCAAGCGGGAGGCTCTCTCTTTGAACTTGGTAGCTACCCGCTGCTCCCGATAGTTAAATTTTGTGGCATTAATTATGAGCATTTAAATCTATATTCGCGAATGCAGAATGGTATTGATATGTTTACGAAGGGCGAATTTCGATATGCAGATGCCGTTTGCTCATTCAAAGTGGGATTGGGCGTAAAAACTGAAGGAAACCTCGTAATCTCGGGGACAAAGGGGTATGTTTATGTTCCCGCCCCATGGTGGAAAACTGATTTTTTTGAAATTAGGTATGAAAATCAAAATGAAAATAAAAAATTTTTCTATAAGTGGGATGGTTTCGGACTTCGTTACGAAATACAAGAATTTATCAGTTGCGTTGTGAATAATAGGTTTTCAAGTGCTCGCTTGCGTAGACGAGAATCTATTTGCATGGCTGAGATTATGGAGCATTTCAACAACTGGATAAATGAAAATGAGAATAGCATGCGAGAACCAGCTTCTTTAAACAAGCCGAAAGTTTGTTTATATAAAATATAAGAGAGAATCGTTAAAAGGAGGTTTCCGAGATGAAACGAGTACTTGTTGTTGGCGGAGCAAATGGGATTGGCTTGAGCATAGCCACTGAATTATCAAAGAAAGTGGAAGTGGAAAAAATTTACATTGTTGACAAAGCTCGGCTGGCTGAAGAGTTTTCGAATCCGAAATTTCATACGTTTCAGTTTGATCTAACGCAGTCTGATTATAGTTTTTTTGATAAGTTTGCTGATATTGACGGATTAATGATTACGGCGGGTTTTGGCAAACTCCAACTATTCAAAGACGCCGATGAAAACATGATTATGAATTCGTTCAATGTGAATACAATCCCTGTCTTACGACTTATCAAACGTTTTTATGGGAAACTTGAAGGAAATGAAGATTTTTTTTGCGGTGTGATGGTTAGTATAGCTGGTTTTATGTCGTCACCATTCTTTAGCATATATGCGGCAACCAAAGCGGCACTGAAAGTCTTTATTGAAAGTGTTAATGTTGAACTCGTTAAAGCCGGAAGTTCTAATCGTATTTTGAATGTCAGCCCAGGTTCATTAAAAGGCACGAGTTTTTCTGCAGGGAAAACGGATCTTAATGTGACTGCTCCTATGGCTCAACTCATTATTGAACACCTTGAGAAGAAGGATGACTTGTTTATTCCGCAATATGATGAGGTTTTTAAGAACGTTCTTGAACGTTATCATACGGATTTTAGAGCTGAAGGTATGCACAGTTACGAGTATAAGCAAAAAAGTGGAAGGATGACGGAAAACTAATGCCTTCAACCAAGTCAAATGATTCTTTGCCAATAAGATGGTTGGCAACTTTACGTGGGATTTTTGTCCTGCTTGTTTTTATAAGTCACCAATTTACGTCTGTGCTGGGCAAAGAAGTTCTTTTGTCGATTGGTAAAGTTGGTGTTGCGGGATTCTTTTTGATTTCTGGTTATCTTGCAATGACTTCTATTGAAAGACGGAATACTAAACAGTTCTTGTTTAATAGATTTGTCCGACTATATCCAGTTTATTGGATCCTCCTTTTTTTGATGGTCGCTTCAACAGTTATTACGCATGGACGTATCTGGAACGTTAAAGAAGTGGTTGCTAACATGACTTTTTTCCATCAATATATGGGCATTGACAATATAATAGGTGCGTCTTGGATGCTTTCTATTATGGTCATTTTTTTTGTTTCACTGGTATTAATTTTGAAAAAAACTACAAGGGTGCAATTGTTGTATTTTTTCTTTGCCGTTGGCGCAATTGTATGTGGTTTTATGAGGTTTTATTTCCAAAAGCCATTTCCGACGGCGATATTTCTTATGACCTGTATGGGGTTCTTCGGCTACTTTTATCATAAGTATGGTATTTGTAGGAAGAATGTTTGGAACATCATTGTTTTTGAAGTGTCTCTTTTTGTTTCTGGATATTTCTCGTATCAAGAGATGCTGCCGTATTATGAGATTTCTTATAATGGTGCTTTGGGGCTTTTTTTCTTTTTTTGTCGTAGGAATATCGGTATAAGAGCGTTCGATAAATTGGGACAACTGGGTTTCACGTTCTTTTTGGGGGCGGGGATTCCTAAGGTGTTGCTTTCTTATTATTTTCCATTATTAAGAGAAAATTTTTGGTTGTTTTTGTTGATTCACTTTGCTGTTTGCATAGTATTTTCCTTTTTGGTTACAAGATTTGTTGAGAATCCAATAGTTCAGAGTGCGAAGAAATTGGAATGGCGTTTAGGAAGGTGATGAAAGTGTTGAAGATTCTTCGCGAAAATATTTTTACCCAACGTTATTACCAATAAGTTTGTAATTGCCTGAAAAAGAAAACGGAATTTTTTTGACGAATTTAAATTGGATAAAGTGTGACTAGGAGAAATCAATGGGCAAGTTCAATTTCGTCAAGACGTCCATCGAGGGCGTGACCATCATCGAGCCGACGGTCTTTGGCGACCAGCGCGGCTACTTTATGGAAACTTACAACAAGGGCGAATTTGATGCCGCTGGTCTCAACATGGTGTTTGTGCAGGACAACGAATCCCGCAGCAAGAAGGGCGTACTCCGCGGCCTCCACTTCCAGAAGAAGAACCCTCAGGGAAAGCTCGTGCGCGTGATCGAGGGCGAAGTCTTTGACGTGGCGGTGGACCTGCGCAAGGGAAGCCTGACGTTCGGCAAGTGGGAAGGCGTCACGCTTTCTGCCGAGAACAAGAAGCAATTCTACATTCCCGAGGGCTTTGCGCACGGGTTCGTGGTTCTCAGCGAGACGGCAACTTTCGTGTACAAGTGCACCCGCCTCTACGACCCGAAGGATGAAGGTGGCCTGATGTGGAACGACCCCGAAATCGGCATCAAGTGGCCGGTGGGCAATGGTTTTGAACCTCTGCTGAGCGAAAAGGATACGAAGAACCCTGCCCTTAAGGATTTGGGCTTCGCGTTTGAACTGTAAGGAGTTTTTATGAAGAATATCGTCATTACCGGCGGTGCAGGCTTTATTGGAAGCCACGTGGTTCGCCTGTTTGTGAACAAGTACCCGGAATACAAGATTATCAACCTCGATAAGCTTACCTACGCGGGCAACCTCGCGAACTTGAAGGACATCGAGAACAAGCCGAACTACAAGTTCGTGAAGATGGACATCTGCGACTTTGACGCGTTCTACAAGCTCATGCAGGACGAACATGTAGACGGTATCATCCACCTGGCGGCAGAAAGTCACGTGGACCGCTCCATCAAGGACCCGTTCACCTTCGCGAAGACGAACGTGATGGGCACGCTTAGCCTGCTCCAGGCAGCCAAGCTCTACTGGGAAAGCCTCCCCGAAAAGTACGAGGGCAAGCGCTTCTACCACATTTCGACCGACGAAGTTTATGGCGCCCTCAAGATGAACCACCCGGAAGGCATTACGCCCCCGTTCACCACGACGGCTTCCAGCTCCGAGCATCACCTGGCCTACGGTGACGACTTCTTCTACGAGACCACGAAGTACACGCCGCATAGCCCGTATTCTGCTAGCAAGGCGGGTTCCGACCACTTTGTGCGCGCGTTCCACGACACCTACGGCATGCCGACCATCGTGACGAACTGCAGCAACAACTACGGGCCCTACCAGTTCCCCGAAAAGTTGATTCCGCTGTTCATCAACAACATCCGCCACAAGAAGCCGCTCCCGGTTTACGGCAAGGGCGAAAACGTGCGCGACTGGCTCTTCGTAGAAGACCATGCCCGCGCCATCGACGTGATTTTCCATAACGGCAAAATTGCCGAAACCTACAACATCGGCGGCTTCAACGAATGGAAGAACATCGACATCATCAAGGTCGTGATTAAAACTGTCGATAAGTTGCTCGGTCGCGCCGAAGGCGAGGACCTGAACCTCATCACCTACGTGACGGATCGTCTGGGCCACGACGCCCGCTATGCGATTGACTCCACCAAGCTCCAGAAGGAACTCGGCTGGGAACCGTCGTTGCAGTTCGAGGAAGGCATCGAGAAGACGGTGCGCTGGTACCTTGACAACCAGGAATGGCTCGACAACATCACCAGCGGCGACTACGAGAAGTATTACGAGAAAATGTACGGGGATAGGTAAGTCCCGCATCTGCGTTAGGGATGGAAGCCCGAAGGGCCGGGAGGGCCGCTTGTCAAATGCGCTCGGCCCTCTAGGCGGAAAAATTGCGGCGTGAGGCCGCAATTTTATGCCGCGAGAGCCCGCCCCCGGCCCTGGCCGGGGAACGCCCTAAGCTCAACAATGTCAGCCGCGCCGTCGTCGACCAGCGGGATTCCATTCACAATGCCAGGCTGATTCCCCCGTGCATCATCGGGAAGAATGTCTCCATCGAGAACTGCACCATCGGCCCGAACGTGACTATCGGCGACAACTGCAAGCTCAAGAACCTGACGATGAAGGATTGCATCATGTGGGACAACGAAGAAACCGGATATTCCCACTTCGAGAACCAGATTATCGCCAGCTGCTAGGGGAGGTTCTGTAGAAGGAACACAACAGAGGGGCTTGCGCCCCTCTGTCGTGTTTGTTTTACAGAAAATGTAAAATTGTGGTCGCTTTTGGAGGATTACAATGGGGCTGTAGGGAGAAATCGGGTAGTGTCAAGTTTTTTTTCGCAAAAATAGCGGAGCGTTGTGCCAACACTCTTCAATCTTGCCGTACACCTTCTGGTTCAGGTTGCTGACCGTCGAGGCGCTTACGCGGGAGCCCCACAGGAGCTCGGTGACGTCCTCCACGCGGCGCACGGATACGCCAGCCAGGTACATCTCGATGAGAGACTCCTCCCCGGATGATTCCCTGCGCCTGTAGCGCTCTATGATGGCTGTCTCGACAGTGCCCCGGATGAGCGTTTTCAGGTCGTCCTTGAGTCCGGCTTCGTCGATTTTGATAGCGGCAACCCTTTAGTGGAATTTGCGAAAGAAAATATACGTCACCAGAGTATATTGTTTAGTACAAAAAAAGAATATATTTTAATATGTTCGGTAATGGATGTAATCGTTCATAAATCCGCTATCAAAAATACAAAACCAAATATTTAAGAAAGGACGTGATGAAAATGTATGATATGTCTGGCAAATTTAATACGTTCTACAATTCTTTTGTGGTGCTCCCACAGGATGATCAAAATGAGCTTTATGCAAAGAAAGATCTCAATATTCAGAGAATGGAAGATGGGCTCAAAGAGTATAACGAGGAAAACGACACATCCTATAATGTAGTAGAAACTTGTGTTCAAGGAAGTGTCGCAATGTCAACAGTTGTTCAGAATGAAGACAACGACTACGACATTGATGTTGCTGTAGTTTTTAGCCATTCAGCTCTTGGTGAAAAAGGGGCTCAAGCTACAAGAAATATGGTTGCAAATGCCCTTAAGAAAAAAACAAAGCAGTTTAATGTTGATCCAGAGGTTAAAACAAGCTGTGTCCGTGTCAAGTATGCCGACGGATATCATATTGATTTTGCTGTTTATCGGCAAACATGGGATGAATATAACCGTCGTTGGAAATATGAACATGCCGGAGATGATTGGTCTGATAGAGAATTAAAAGGGCTTACGGATTGGTTCAAAAAAAAGAATGACAATTCTGAAGGAAAGCTTAGGCAGGTTGTTAGATTGTCAAAGATGTTTTGCAATTCAAGAAATTCATGGGTAAATATGCCGAGTGGATTGCTTCAGATTGTTCTCTGTGATGAAAAGTTACAAATAGGTTATGAACGTATAGATGAACTTTTCTACTACACGATGAAAAGGATAATTGAAAGGCTTGATGTTAATACTTCAGTATTTGCACCTGTTGACAATGGAAGAAATTTAACTCCCAGGCAGTCTGACATTCAGAAAATGATAAACTGGAAGAATCGCCTTAAGAGTAAAATTGAGGATTTAGACGTCCTTTTTAATGATGATTGTTCTGAACGAGACGCATTACAGGCATGGTACGGCTTTTTTAATCATGATTATTGGAGCAAACAGGTTGTTCTTGAATCATCTAGCTATTCATTGTCAACAGTGCAGAAATCTGAAGTTCGTTCGTATAATGATACAGAAGAGTTTATTGAGGATATGTATCCAGTAAGATGCCTGTACCATATAACGTTGAACTGTACTATAAGTAGTGATGGTTGGAGGGACAATACACCACTTAGTTCTTTTTTAAGAACAGTAAAAAAATATATTCCGCATAATTTTTCTGTTCATTGTTCAATTGCGTCTACGGATGTTCCTTGGCCATATAAGGTGTTATGGAAAGTAAAAAATGTTGGACCAGAAGCACAAAGAAGAGATGGTATTAGAGGTCAGATCCTGGAGAGAGGGAACTCTATAAAAGAGAATACGCTGTTCTATGGAAATCATTATATAGAATGTTACATTATTAAAGATGGAGTTTGTGTTGCGAGAAAACTAATCAAAATACCAATAGGCAAGAGGTGATAGATATGACGAAAAATAGAGTAATGTTTTTTTTGTGGATTGTCTTAATAGTTCTAATGGCTTCTGGGGTTGTTATCGCTAAAAACTATAATTGTGCAGTGGGATCTGCTATAGCTGGAGCATTATTATCGATATTTTTTAGGAATGCATGGCTAGCATTTGAGGATCTTTTTGATACCACAAATTGGAAATCATCTCAAAGAAAATTAAAACGTGGCGGCTTTATCAAGGATGACACCATTGTCCGAATTTCCTTTGCATATCTTTATCGTATTAAAATAGATAATAAATATCTACTTGTTCAGAATTCGCGGAATACGGGTAAGTTCCAGCCAGTGGGAGGGGTGTACAAGTTTCGGGATGATGAAAAAATGAAACTAAAGAATTTATGTCACATTATGGATGATGATAAAATTCCAATTGATAAATCTTCAAAGGATGATTATAGACTTCGGATGGAGAACAAGTATCTTCGTAAATTTGTTAGAAGATTCAATAGCAAGAATGCTTCCAGAGAACGAATTGATGATGTTAGTCGTGAATTCCGAGAGGAAATGATTGAAAAGGGCATCGTTAGATGGAATCAAATATCTTATCGCTACTGTGGTCGGTTTATGTCTGATTTAAGATTTGAAGAACACTTTCAAATTTATGAGATGCAACTTTTTGATGTTGTTGAATTAATTCCCACACGAGAACAGGAACTGGATTTGAAAAATCTTCTTAGCCGAGAAGATGATACATTCCGTTTTGCAACGGCAGAACAAATCATCAGTCTTGGAATGAATATTTCTGCTGGACAATTATATGAATGGATTGGAGATCAAACCAAAAAAACTCTTCAAGAGTATGAAGCAAAATTGATGAGAATGCGTGGATTTGGGAAAATATATGGACCGATTAATCTGCGGTAATCCCATATCCAATAACACTCTATGGAGATTAAAATGTGTAGAGGTTTATTCAAGTTTTTCAGTTGTGAAATGTATCGCGATGATTTTTTAAGGGGTCATCTGCACTTTAATTCTTTGAATTATTTTCGGAGAGCGGAAGCATCTGATAGTTTTAAACAAAACGATCCTTATGAATGTTGCAAAATATTTCAGCCTAATTCAATAAAAGTTTTCT
>JAEEGF011721895.1_pt1 | contig 22410 bp, 20 predicted proteins | sample 9134171 | NCBI WGS metagenome assembly JAEEGF01 (sample SAMN16246542, study PRJNA631951) | gut metagenome | biome: gut microbiome; feature: rumen; material: AP-attached | host: Bos | place: Iran: Karaj | collected 2018-10 | reverse complement strand
GAGTCGCCGTTACAAACGATCTTCATGCCGCTCCCGTCCTGGAGCGCTTCCGTGGAGCACGACGCGCCGCTGCCGATTATCGTCCACTCCTCCTCGGAGCAGACCCTGAGCTCGTTCTCGCTCTTGACCCAAACGTACGCCCCTTCGTTGTCGGTGGTACATTCCGGGAGGCTGTCCAAATCGGCGACCAGGTCAAGGGTGCCGTCTTCAAGAATGTTATTTGTAGTCTCGTTGGTGTCGCCGCAGGCGACAAGGAGGGTGACGATGCCACAAACCAGAGAAAGGGCTATTTTTCGCATATAAACCTCTTGTACAAAAATAAAGTAAATTTTCGCTACACAAAAGTCAATACGTAAAAAGCACCTCCACGCCAGAAGAGCCTAAAAAAGTACGCACTTTTCGCAGGTGGCACCTGCGGAGGCGGGGTCGCCAAAACGGCGCTCGGGATTGGGGCAATGCTCCTCGGTGCCATCGGGCATCACCCAGATGTCGTTCTCAAAGAGGTTGCACGGCTTGGGAACCTTGCCAATTATGAACAAACTGCCTTCGCTTCGCACCTTGCTGGACCGGACGATTTCGCGCAACTCGCCAATCATTTTTTCGTCGATCCCATAAGCTTCGCGCAGGCGTTCCCCGCAGCCGAGGAACACGGGCAAGTTCCACTTGACGCGATCGACGTTGACGCCTTCGGCCCAGCGGAGCAAATCGGCAACCGAAGCGAGCATCTTTCTATGGAGCGTCACCTGGAGGCACACCGTTCCCTGTCGCCGCAGCGAAAGCAACCTTTCCACGTTCCCGCGCCAGCGTTCAAATGCAATGCCCGGCATCATTTCGTTAAAGGTAGTCTCGTCAAAGCCCATGCAGCTCACCTTGATGTCGCGGCAGGCCAAAAGAAGGCGGCCCATTCCCGCTTCGCTCCCCCACACGCCCGGGAAAGACCCGTTCGTCGTCAAGTTGAGGGCGACGCCTTGACCCGCGCAATAATCCAACAAATTTTCAAAGTACGTATAAAGTAACGGCTCGCCCATGGTACTCGGGATGACCTCAAAGGGCTTGACACGGTCAATGGCAGCCTTTGCCACGGCCCAGGGCATTTCGCCCTTGCCAAACGCACGGCCCCGCTGGTTCAAAAAGCACAACGGGCAGCGCAGGTTGCACTTGTCGGGATTCGTAACCAGCGTGAGGCGCATTTTAAAAGCCCGATTACTTCCTTAAAAACTTGATGGCAGCCATGCCCGCTGTGGCGCCCTGTCCCACGGCTACGGCCACCTGCAAAATGCCGCCGGTGCAGTCGCCCGCCACATAGAGTCCGGGAACGGTCGTCATGTAGTCCTTGTCAAACACAATGGAGCCGTTCTCGAAGGCGGCTCCCGCCTTGCGCGCGAGGTCCAGGGCGCTTGCGCTACCGAGCGCCACGAACATTCCGTCAAACTTGGACTCAGAGCCATCCGCAAACGAGACCCCCTCCAAAGAGTCAGTCCCAAGCAAGCCCTTGAGGGGGCGCTTGTCGACCTTCACCGTTTCGGGAAAGTTCGCCGTCAATTCGGCGCCGTTGGTCAAGAGCGTCACGCTGCCCACCACAGGCAAAAGTTCACTGCACTCGTGCAGCGCATACTCGCCGGAACCGAGCACAGCGACATCCTTGCCACGGTAAAAGAAGGCGTCGCAAACGGCGCAGTAACTCACGCCGTGGCCTTCCATCTCGGCCATGCCGGGCAGGGGCTGTTTTTTGCGGGCAGATCCCGTCGCCATAATGCAAGCGCGACCGCGGTACTCGCCCTTGAGCCCCATCGCCACGAATTCCTTGCCGTCAAAGAGCAAATCCGTCAGTTCGTCGTCAGCGAATTTGGCACCCAGGGCGGTCGCCTGCTTTTTGCCGACCTCGGCGAGTTCCGCCCCAGAGAGGGGCCTCTCGAGGCCATAATAATTTTCAATCATGTGCGCCTTGGAAAGCGCTCCCGTGTCCTTGCCCACCAAAAGCACGTCCAAGTTGCTGCGCAGGGCATACAAAGCCGCCGAAATCCCGGCCGGTCCATAACCAATAATCAATACATCTGACATAAGTACCTCCTACACAAAAATACGAATTTATTTATCTTATTGACAACATCAAGGAATTTTTATTTATGCAGCGCTACACTCCCCGCGATCTTTTTGTCGAAGTCGGCTACGGTCCCAACTTTGCGGACCAGCTTATACAAAATGCCTATAGCAAGTTATTCGAAGGTGACCCCATTGACGAACGCATTTGCTTTGAGGCGGGAAGCGACATGGCCTACATCATCGACATCGGCCACGACGACATCCGCTCCGAGGGCATGAGCTACGGCATGTTCATCACGGCGCTTACCGGCCACGAAGAGCTCTTTGCCAAACTGTGGAAGTTCGCCAAGCGCTACCTGCGCAACAACGAAGGCCCGCACAAAGGGTTCTACTCCTGGCAGGTCTCCACGACGGACTTCACCATGATGGATCCGGGCGCCGCACCTGACGGCGAAGAGTACATTGCCGCCGCCCTCCTCATCGCCGCCAAAAGGTTCAACCGCGACGACTACAAGCAGGAGGCCCTTGAGCTCATCAACTGCATGATGGACAAGCCCGTGAACGAGCTAGTGGGGCCCATGATCGACCACGAGCGCATGCTCATCAAGTTCTCGCCGGTGCTGGGCAACGACTTTACCGACCCCAGCTACCACACGTTTGCCTTCTACCGCGCCTACGCCGAGGCTACCGGCGACGACCGCTGGAACCAGATTGTCAAAAACAGCCTCGAGTACATCCAAAAGGCGGCGCACCCCGAGACCGGGCTATGCGGCGACTACAGCGAATACGACGGAACCCCCAAAGCCATGCCCTGGTTCCCCGAGAGCAACTGCTTTAGCGGCGACGCCTGGCGCGTCGCCCTCAACCTGAGCGTGGACTACGCCCTCTTCCGTGGCCACGACTGCGAAAAAGAAATTTGCACCCGCCTGCTCAACTTCTTTGAGGCGCGCCGACCGTACCTCTCGGACTACGCCACCGACGGCACCCCCTACCCCCGCCAAGGCCGAAACGCCACCCCGGGCATCATCGCCATGAACGCGGCGGCCTGCCAGGTGCTGCAAACCGAAGACCCGCTCATGAAGCCTTTTGTCAAGGACTTGGCGGCGCTCTCGGTTCCCTACCGTTTTTGGCGCTACTACGACGGCATGCTCTACATCATCGGGCTCCTCGCCACCGCGGGCAAAATCGAGATTTAGCGCGCTCTTTTTTATTACCGCATCGGCAATTTTTTGTTTATATTACATATAAAGGAGATTTATATGCAGAACAGAATTTTGCCTATTTGCCTTACCGTCGCCGCAGCTTTCGCCTTCACCGCCTGTGAAGACATACGCGAAGAAACCTACCCCAACGGGAACATCCGCTTCCAGACCACCTACGTCAAAGACAAAAAAGAGGGCATGGAAAAGGAGTTCTACGAGAACGGGACGCTCAAGCGCGAAACCGAATACAAGAACGACCGTCGTGAAGGCATGACCAAGGACTATTACCCCGACGGTACTCTGCAAGACGAAATTCCCTATGCGGACGGCTACATCGAAGGCATCGTGAACCGCTACCACAAAAACGGCAAACTCGCCTCCAGCGCTAACTACAGCCAAAACAAGCAGGTGGAATTCGGCAAGTACTTTGACGAGAACGGCGACCCCGCCACCAGCGGCAGCTACAAGGACCCGCGAGACGGTTACGCTTACGAATGGGTGCGCATTGGCGACCAGCTGTGGACGGCCGAGAACATCAACTTCGCGACCGCCGCGGGCTCCCTCTGTTACCAGTGCAACCACTGGGGAAGACTCTACGATTTTGAAAACGCACAAAAGGCTTGCCTTGGCGGCTTCCATATGCCCACCAAAGAAGAATGGCAAAAGCTCCTCGACTTTGCCGGCAAGGACCCGGGCTTAAAGCTCAAAGCCGGCTACGGCTGGGATCCCATCAAGGGGACAGCCGTCTACGGCAATGGCAAGGACGAATTCGGCTTTGGTGCCAAGGCCGGCGGCGGGCACTTCGCCAAGAGCGATGTTGCCCTCAAAGACCGCAAGCTGCAGGATGCCGGTCAAAAGGCCTACTTCTGGACAAGCGAGGGCGAAGTCCTCGTGTTCGTGACCGACAAGAACACCGCCAAGTTCGAGAAGTTCAATCCCGAATTCGGCGCAAGTTTGCGCTGCCTAAAGGATTAGTAAATAGTGGTTAGTAAACAGGAAAAAATCGCCCCGGCCAAACCGGAGCGTTTTTTAATTTCAAGTGCGAGCGGTCTCTGTGAGCCGTAGGCGACTCGTATCAACGAGTCGTCAAAGGCGAGAGCGAGCGCCAGCCCTGTACTTGTTATACAGATTCTAGCGCGAGCGGTCTCTTCCCTTACGTCGTATATTCGGCGTTAATCTTCACGTAGCCGTAACTCAGGTCGCAGGTAAACGCGCTTGCGGATGCCTGCCCGATGTTGAGCACGAGCGTCACCTTGTATTCACGCTGGCGCACCACGGCATGCAAGGCCGCAGTCTGTGCCTCGTCGAGCTGGAGCGGGCGCCCGCCTTCGAGCACCTTCACGTCGCCGAAATACAGGTCGGTGTGTTCTGCCACCATGTTGCAGCCGCTGGAACCCGCGCTGCTGAGGATGCGGCCCCAGTTCGGGTCTTCACCGAACATTGCGCACTTCGCGAGGTTAGATGTCCCGATAAAGCGCGCCATGCGGAGTGCTTCCTCGTGGCTTTCGGCCTTCTCGATACGCAGTTCGATAAGCTTGGTGGCACCTTCGCCATCACGCACGATGTCTTTTGCGAGGCTCTGCATGATGAGCATGAGGGCAGCACGGAACTCGCCCTGTTCGCTGAGGCTCAGGTCCTCGTAACGAAGCCCGCTCATCCCGTTTGCGAGCATAATGCAGGTGTCATTTGTGCTGGTGTCGCCGTCCACGGTAATCGCGTTGAACGAGTCCGCAATGTCGGCACGGAACTCCGCAAAAAAGTCAATAGGGAGAGAAATGTCCGTCGTAATAAAGGCGAGCATCGTCGCCATGTTCGGATGAATCATGCCGCTGCCCTTGCAGGCACCGCCAATCGTCACCACGCCCTTCTCCGTGTGGATTTCCACGGCATGGCTCTTCAAGGCAAGGTCGGTCGTGAGGATGGCTCGGCCAAATTCCTCGGAAGCATCGGCGTGGAGTTTCTCGACGAGTTTCGGGATACCCGCTTCAATCTTGTCCATCGGCATCAGGTGACCAATCACACCCGTGCTGCACACGAGCACGCTCTTGGGAGTGAGACCCAGGGCATCTTCAGTAAGCGTCGCCATACGCTCGGCATCCTTGTAACCCTGTTCGCCGGTACAGGCATTGGCGTTACCGCTGTTTACCACGACCGCCGTCGCAAAGTGTGCATGCTCCAGGGCAGCCTTGTCGTAAAGGACCGGGGCGGCCTTCACCTTGTTGGTGGTAAACACGGCAAAGCAACGTGCCGCCTTTTCACTCTTCAAGAGTGCCATATCCGCATTACCGCTAGCCTTAATGCCAGCGCAAATTCCAGAAGCGGTAAATCCCTTGGGGGAGCAAACGCCGCCATTATCCAATAAATTGTACATACAATCTCCTAAAAGATGCCATAAAATTTATTAACTTATAGAGCATGGAAAAGATCAAGTTTACACAAGAAGCTTACGACAAGCTCGTCAAAGACCTTGAAAATTTAAAAAATGTGGAGCGTCCGCGCGTCCTCCAAGAATTGGTCGACGCCCGTGCACAGGGTGACTTGAGCGAAAACGCCGAGTACCACGCCGCCAAGGAAAGGCTCTCCTCCATCGACAACATCGAGATGCCCAGGCTCCAGGACCAGTTGGCCCGTGCCGAGGTCGTCGCCTTTGACCCAAACTGCGAAAAAATCAGTTTTGGCGCCAAGGTCTCCCTCCTCAACCTGAAGACCAAGAAGAACGTGAACTACCAGCTGGTGTCTCCCGAAGAAGCCGACGCCCTCAACGGCAAAATCAGCTTCAAAAGCCCCATCGGCGCCGCCCTCACGGGCAAAAAGAAGGGCGAGACCATCGAAGTCACCACCCCGAGAGGCGTGAACAAGTTCCAAATCGTCGACTTCAGCTAACCTTTAAGCCATGATCCTCACTCTCATCGGCGAAGACAACTTTACCAAGGACAAGTGCGTAGAGAAGTTCCTATGCGACACTCTCGGCGACCGCCGTGACGACCCCTTGGCCAAGCAAATCCTGTTTGCGACCGATACGAACATCCCCTCTATCGCCGACGCCGTCATTACCGCCTGCGACTCGGTGTCAATGTTCTCCCCCGAGCAGGTCGTGGTCGTCCGCAAGGGCGAAGCCCTCAAGGCGGACGACGTTAAGAGCCTTGCCAAGTGGCTCTCCCACGGTCCACAGTGCAAGCTCCTCATGGAATTCGAGAAGCTGGATGCCCGCGGGGAACTGTACAAGACGCTCGCCAAGGTGGGCGAAATCCAAAAGTACGAAGTCCCTAAGCAATACAAGATGGCAGAGTGGATTGCCGCCGCCATCCCCACGCACTTCAACAAGGCGATTGACCGTGACGCCTGCCAGTACCTCGCCGACGCCCTCGGCACCGACACCAAGCTCGTAAGCGAGGAAATCGAGAAGGTCCTGCTTTTTGCGCCCGACTGCCCCAAGATCACACTGGAACTTGTTCGCACGATGATCGTGCCCCAGCGCGAGATGGTCTCTTACGAAATCAACGACTCCTTCGGTATGCGTGACGCCAAGACCTATACCCGCATGTTGAACGAGATGCTCAACAACGGCGTAAGCGCTATCCAGATCGTGGGCTCGCTCTACCGCTATTCCGTGGACCTCTTGAACTTCTCGACTCTCCTCAGCAAGGGGATGCAGGCAAAGGATGCCGCGGCGGCCATCGGCAAGAACGACTTCATCTTCAACGTGAAGGGCAAGGCTCCCCAGTGCGCACGCAATTGGGGCAGGCCACTCCTTTGCCGCGTAATTCGTCGCCTGGCCGACCTCGACTACGAAATCAAGAGCGGCCTATGCAGCACACGCATTGCGCAGGAGCTCGCCCTCGCCTCCCTCGTGGTGCGATAAGCGAATCTTCTGCAGTTACACTTCCGAAAAAAATCAGACAAAAAAACCTCCACAAATGTGGAGGCTTTTTTAAACTTGCGTAGCAGAGAATTACTGCCAGTCGCCGCTTTCTGCGGCAGGAGCTTCGGGGGCGGGAGCCTCGGGAGCGGCGGCAGGAGCGGGTTCCGCTTGCGGTGCCGTCTGGGCAGCCGGAGCAGGTTGAGCAGCCGGTTGAGCGGCAGGAGCCGGCTGGGCAGCCGGGGCGGCCTGCGGTGCCACCTTCTGGGCCTGCGGAGCTTCCTTCTCTTGACCTTCAACCACAGCGGACGGTTCCGAAAGTTCCACATCGCCAATGTAGTTGCGGATGATACGCGGCGTCACAAAGATCACAAGGTCCTTCTTAATAACAGAATTACGGCTATACTTAAATAGATTTCCAATCAATGGAATATCTTTGAGGAACGGAATGCCTCGTTCTTCTTCTTGATTTTCATTACGAGTCAAACCACCTATCACAACCGTTTCTCCATCAGCCACAACAACTTTTGTCTTCGCTTCTTGGGTACTAATAACAACCTCACCCTTTTCATCATAGCTATATGAATTGTTTTCAGGATGCAAATCAAGCAAAATACGATTATCGCCAGAAACATGCGGAGTCACTGTGAGCTTGATACCCGTTTCCACAAGTTGTGTCGAAGATTCACCATCATCGTCAATCACGCGGATCGAGACCTTGTCACCCATGAACACTTGGGCTTCGGTGTTGTCGAGCGTCGAGACTTGCGGACTCGCAAGCACTTCCGTAGAAGCATCACCCATCAAGCTGGTAATGGCAACCTGGAGGTTATTGTCCAAAAGACTTGTAGTAATAGCCGTTGAAGCTTTATTAACTGCCGGAGAAGCGCCATTATTCGGGAAGGACTGAACCACAGCACTAGTACGAGTTGAAGCCGCAGCACTTCCCGTTGCCGTTCCGGCAACCCCTGGAGTTAGTGCCGTATTGCCCATCGTTGCCGTCCAGTCCACACCTAACTCACGAGCCAATTCACTACTTACCACAACGAGCTTGGCAGTAATCATGATTTGCAGCGTTTCCACATCCAATTCCGCTAAAGCGTTGTTCATTTGGTCAATCTTGTCTTCGGTATCGTACACAATAATCGAGTTGGTGCGTTCCACCGTGGTAATGCGACCACGACCGCTCTTCATGCTTTCAAGCACCTTCACCAGTTCCTCGGCCTTGGCGTGGTGCACCTGGAAGTTCTTACGTACCAGCGGAGCCGATTCGGCGACCTGCTTTTCTTCGTCAGCGAGCTTCTTTTGCTTTGCCAGGTAGGTGCTGGTGCGCTGGATCATGATGTACTTGTCCTGGATGACCCAGGTCAGTTCGTTCATGTTACAGATAATGTCCAGCGTTTCTTGCCAGGTCTTCTTGGTCACCTTGAGGCTCATCTTGCCCTTGACTTCGGGAGCAAGCAAAATGTCGACACCGGCAACCACCGAGACAGAGCGGAACACGGCTTCGAAGTCCATGTCCACAAAGTTAAAGTCATACAGCTTCTTGTTCGGGGCAACCGACCCTTCGGCAGGCGCAGCCCAGACAGTAGCGAAACTCGCCACCATAAGAAGAATGGTCAGAATTTTTGTCAGCTTTTTCACTTTTGACCCCCAAATTTATCGGGAAGACCCATGGAGTAGCGACGGCTCACACCGAATTCTTGAATAAGGAAGAGCACGTCTGTTTGTGTAATTTTAAGAACTTTACCATTGAGAATCTTGTCGCCTTCCTTGAGCGTATAAGACACGGAAGGATTCTTGGATTCCACTAGAATAGCCATCGGCACATCGGATTCCCAAATGATGCCCACCAGTTCCACCTGGTCAATGTTAATGCCTTCTTCGACAAGGCCCTTGATTTCGACAAACGGATCACGACGGCCAAACGAGCTGTATGTCACGCGATCCTCGTACAAGCCATCCAACTGGCTTCCCTGAGTCGGATTTTCACCCGCGAGATTTTCACCGCGTTCCTTGTCAATCTGTTTCAAGCGCTCCGCCTGCACAGAAGAAAGTTCATCCATGTAGCTCACCGCGCGTTTGTTCACAAAGCCAACGCGGCTGCCCGACTGCACCTTGCAATACAGGCCGGTCAAATCCAAATTCACAAGGCGGTCGCCAAACACCAAGCGTTGCAACACCTGGGAGTTTTCGTTCGGAGCCGCATAAAGTTCAATTTCATCGGCAACCACAATCAGTTCGCGCACAACCGGACGCAGGTGGAAGGCCTGGGAGCTAGACACAATTTTCTTGCTGTCCTTTTCAAAACGGCTCACAAAGGATTCAAAATTGGGACGTTCTTCTTCGACGCTCTTAATCCAGTTGCGGACAAAGATTCCATCGGGGCGAGCCGACCAGAACACAAATCCATCCTTTTTAACGGCTTTTTCGGCCACCTGCAAAATAAAGGCGCCCTCTTGCACAAGCATTACCGGCTTGGCTCCGGGCTGCAATTGGACTTTGAGACCGTTGGCGCCCCACGTCACGGCGCGTACCAGGGAGCCTGCGCCCACCTTGAATACAGGGGACTTTTTAGGGCCAGCAAGACCGATTGTGTAAGTCGAAGCCTTGTCGGGGCCAGAGACGTTCTTAATTTCGACCGGGCTGTCAGCCTCCAGGCGGAACTGTTCCATGCCGGAACCGATCAAGACGGTCATCTCTTTTAAGTTCGGGAGCAGAGCCGAAATTTTACCGCCTTCCTTGAGCGCCTTTTCCAAAGCCTTTTCTTCTTCGGCAAGGCGTTTTTCCTCTTCCTTGGCGGCTTTCTCGGCAGCCTTCTTCTCTTCGGCCAAGCGCTTCTTCTCTTCGAGGGCGGCCTTTTCGGCGGCTTTCTTCTCTTCGGCAGCCTTCTTTTCGGCAGCCTTCTTCTCTTCGGCCAAGCGCTTCTTTTCTTCGAGGGCGGCCTTTTCGGCGGCTTTCTTCTCTTCGGCAGCCTTCTTTTCGGCGGCCTTCTTCTCTTCGGCCAAGCGCTTCTTTTCTTCGAGGGCGGCCTTCTCGGCGGCTTTCTTCTCTTCGGCAGCCTTCTTTTCAGCGGCCTTCTTCTCTTCGGCCAAGCGCTTCTTTTCTTCGAGGGCGGCCTTTTCGGCGGCTTTCTTCTCTTCGGCGGCCTTCTTTTCGGCGGCCTTCTTCTCTTCGGCTAAACGCTTGGCTTCTTCCTTCGCCGCTTTTTCGGCAGCCTTCTTGCGTTCTGCAAAAAGCTTTGACAAGGTCCAGGCCTTGCCCTTGTTTCCCTTGAGTTTCAAAAGGAAGTTGGCGTCGTCAAGAGCGATTTCATTTTTGTCAGAGTTCAATGCCGGTCCCACAGTCATCTCGATCTTCAAGAAATCCATACCGCGGTACGGTTCCTTGAACACGCGCATGGAACGAACCATTTCAGCAGCGGCGTCTATATCGTAAGAACCCTCGCCCAAGGCGAAATCAGTTCCCGAAAAGCCCACCGTCAATTTTTGGGCCTTGGCATCGTACTTTTGGTAAAAAGTCGGTAAATCCTTGTTCGACGCAAACTGGAACACCACCGCACAATTCTTGGAATCACAACTGTAGCGAACATCCTTGATTAGCGCTGCATTTGCCGCCACCGCCACGAACAGGAACAAAGGAATGAATTTATTCATAATCATTACTGAGCCTTCTTGGATGTATAGGTGGTCAAGTTAAACGTAACCGACATGGTAATCGGCGTCCAACCGTGTGTCTCGGCCTTCTGCAATTCCGCAGCAATGCCCGAGTAACGGCTCAACCTTAAATTCGAGATTGCGGTCGGGTAATTGAAGTTCGCGATTTCGGCGAACAGGTAACCCAGCATGTGGTAACCCGAATTGACCGCAATAGAGTAACGATTCTCTATGTAGTGTTCCTTGGGAGAGCTTCCCTCGGGGTTGAATTTTTGGATTTGAACGCCGGAACTGCGCAACACAGAATAAAGATCCTGCAAACGCAGCGGGATTTTTTCTTCTTCTGGGAACATTTCCTTCAGTTTCTCAAAATCCTTTTCGGCTTGAACCAGCTGGAGTTCCAGCTCCGCCACGCGATGTTTTTTGGCGTTAATCTTGTCGAGTTCCGTCCGTGCCGAGCCAAGATCGCGTTCAAGGCGTTCACGTTCCACCACGAACGGGTCCCACATATAAGTATATACGCAGTAACCCACGGCAAGAATCAAAAGGATAATGACTATGGCGTATACGTTCTTTTTGTCTTTAAAGTCTATATTGCCCATACTACCCCTCCAAATCCTTTTTCAGGACAACCTTGATGGTAAAGTTGTATGCTTCTTCACCATCAACCTTGGTAGTAGCGATTGTCACCAGAGAAACCTTTTCGACACTCGCCTGCTTTTCGAGTTTTACCATGTATTCGGCAACTTCGGAGAAGTCAAACGTGGTGCCCTTCATTTCCAAGTCAAATTCGCCCATTTGACCGATGCTGGTAATCCACATGTTGGGAGGAAGCACCGAAGAAATATTCTCAAAGAGAATGACCCAGCGTTTTTTGCTGACCTGGATGCTCTTGAGCGCATTGATCTTGGTATTGATAACGGCTTGCTTTTGTTCCAAGTCGCCAATCTTGGTCAGGAGCGGACGCTCGCGTTCCACTTCCTCTTTTACACTCTGCACCTCTTGTTCCAAGCCGTTAATGGTCTCGGTAATAAACGCCTGCACCATGGCCACCGAAACGATGGCGACAATCAAAGCCACCGTCGGCCAAATCACACGGCGGTCCGTAATCCAAGAGAAATCCTTTTGCTTTTTTCGATACTCCGGAGGGAGGAGGTTAATCGAAATGCAAAGCGCTTTCTTTTCTGCAGCTTTTGTTTTTGTCTTTTTTGCCGCCATTAGAACTTCCTCATCGCGAGTCCCAGAGCAGGGGCATAAATGTTAGATAAACCGAGCGAAATACCGCCCTCACCAAAGACCTTGGCGTCGCACTCCACATAGCGGAACGGGTTCACCGTATCGGTCTCTATGCCAGTGCGTTCGGCAATGTAAGCCTTGAGTCCAGGAATGGAGGCGCCGCCGCCACCCAGCAAAATCTTGCTCAGTTCACTGGAATCTTCCGAAGACGAGAAGTAGCGGATACCGAACTCAATCTGGCCCATCAAGTCTTCAAAGGCGATCTTCAAAGTCTCTTCAACTTCGGCTTCCGAAAATCCATCCACGATAGACATGTCGCCTTTTTCAAAAATCTCGTGGCACTTGGCGGCATCGACACCCAAGTGCGTACACAACTTCGCAATCACCAAATCCAGCGAACCGCCGGTCATGGCACGCATCGAGTGGAACTTGCCGTTTTGAACAAACGCGATGCTCATCTTCTTTTCGCCAATGTTCACAATGGCTGCGGTCTGCTGGGCGTCCTCGGCAGAGGCGGTCGCCATGTACGAGTTGACCAAGCCAAAAATATCGACGTCCATCGCCGAGAGCTTGAGCGACCTGGACTTGAAGAACTGCGCCCAGGAGTCCAACAGGGCGTTCTTGGCGGCGACGACGTTCGCCGTGACCTCTTCGGCGTCACGAGATTCCACTTCGTAGTCGATGACGTTGTCCTGGTCATCGAAAGGCGGACGGGACTGCGCGGTCTGGAGAATAATAGCGGCTTCGTTCCCGTTTTTCGGGACTTTAACACTCAAACGGTCCACCAGCACACCACCGGCGCCGGCACCGCAGTTCACGGAAGCAACAACATCGACTGATTCATCGATAGGATGGCGGATCAGGAGCCTGGACATGGCTTCATTCAGCAGTTCAGCGCCATCCTTCTCCTTCTTTCCATCTTCACCCGTCGGAGCGTCGCCCTCGCGATGCTGGATTTCACCATTGACAATGGCACCTTCGGGTACAGGCTCCAAGTCGGCGTCGACAACGACCTTGCCACCGCGACTATTGTGGTAAACCTTAACGTACTTGATGCTGTAGTGGCCAACATCAATACCGACAGTTTCGCGTTCCCCGCGAATTTTAGCAATTAAACCTAAAGCCAAAATAAAACTCCGATCGGAAACAATACTACCCTAATTCTACCTTTAAATAACTCAAATGTCAAGCGGAAATTTCACCTAACTCATTGAAAATTAACTACTTAGCCCACTTTTTTGTCATTTTCGGAGATCTTTTTGTTCTTATGGACCTCAAAAATGTACTGAAGCACCATTTCCTGGGTCCAACCAAAGGCGCCGGTAAAGGACGCCGTCACAGAGAAATAATCCGGATATTTTGGATTTTTCCGCCCTAAACTGCGCAAAAGCTCGATTTCCACATCCTGGGGACCAAAGCTCGGAAGCTCAAAACGGATGTTCACATGCTGGCCACTTTCGCATTCCATGGGGAGTCCAAGAAGGATACCGCCAGCCGACAAATCGTAAAGCCTTCCTGAACAGGTGGTCCCGTCTGCAAAAACGGCCTCCACAGGGAAGTCCACCACTTCACGGACCCAGCGACGCAACTGCTGTTTGTCCAATTTTACCGAGTGCTCCACGACGAATTCCCCGGGACGGGAAGCCACGACCTCCAGCCAAGCCGAGTACACGGCATCTTCGGGCCTGGTCCAACGGATGCGGATCCGCTTGCCTTCAAAGGACGAAGCAGGGCCAAAACTGCTGTCGTACAACACAGCCCATTCCTTCTCGTTTTTCCACAAAATTTCGGAACGCTTGAGTTTGGCGCCGTTTTCGAGGATAACGTCGACGCGGTCGCCCACGCCGAACTGCCGCGTCGAGCGGACATTCGCCAGCGGGTTCTTCGCCGTAAAGTCAAGCTTTTCGCGGAGTCCCGCCACCGCTTCGAGCGTTTCATCGCGAACCGTATGGACATCCCTAAAATCGTAGAAATCGGCAACCGCCGTCTCAAAAAGCGAAGCGGAATTCAACACCGCATCCTTGTTCTCGAACTTGGAGGCGCGGACCAACTTTTCCAACGTGCGGATTTCCTTAGGCGTCAGGCCGAATTCCTTGACTTTTTCGTCAAAGACATCTGTCCCGAACATCACTTCGTTTTCGCGACGCTGATTGCTTCGATGTATTTCGACCAGGGCAATCAGCGCCAGAATGAGCGCCAAAACAAAGAGAACCCAAAGAAGTTGCGTTGGATTGATCATCGGCAATTCCCTGTGTTACACCTCGGTCCAAACACCGTGGATATAGGAACCCAGGATGGATCCCTGGAGCTCCGTCCCCAAAAGCGGGCTGTTGCAAACATGGCCGGCAAAATCGGACTCAACCACCTTGTGCGGTTTGGCCGGGTCGAACACAACCAAGTTAGTCAAGGCCTTATCGAACCCGGGCTTCGGGACCGACACATCGACCCCCACCAGCTTCGCCGGGGCAGTCGACAAGAGTTCTATGGCGCGGGCCTCGCCCACACGGGCACTCAGCTTGCCCCAAATGGCAGGAAGCGCCACTTCCAGCGAGAGAGCGCCAGGAACAGAGTCCTCAAAGTTCACTTCGGTATCCTGAAGGAGCACCGGCGTGTGATTCATGCTGATTGCCGTGACCGTGCCGTCCTCGACTCCTTTCCACAAGGCCTCGCGGTCATCGGCAGAGCGGATGGGCGGAATGATGTGATATGCGGAATCCAGCGACGTAAGGCAGGAGTCTTCCAAAAGCAAGTGGTACAGTCCAACGTCACAAGAGACATCCAAGCCGTTTTTGCGGGCCTGGCGCACCAAGTCCAACGTCTCGCCGCAGGTGATTTGTTTAAAGTGCACCGGCACATCCAAAAAACGCGCCGTTTCCAAAACCGTGTAGGCGGCAATCGTCTCGGCAATGCGCGGGATGCCCTTCATGCCGAGCATGTCGGAGTAGGCACCCTCGTGAACGCAGCCGCTCTTGCGAAGCGTGCGGTCCATGGGCTGGAAAAAGAATCGCTTGCCAGTCATTTTGCCATATTCCATGGCAAGCCGGAGGAACCTGGAGTGCGGGATGGGCGCGTTTCCGTCACCGAAGCCAGCAACGCCCTCGCAAGAATCCTCATCGGGTTCAACCCCCTCTGCCAGTTCCATCATTTCGGACAAACTATCTGTACCGAACGCACGGCTAAAGGCACCCAGGAACTTGATATCGAGGTTCGAATAAACGCCGTTCCGCACCAGGCGGTTCTCGGCAGCGGCAAGCTTTTCGCAATCGTCAATCGGGTTGGCGGAGCTTTCGTAAAGTCCACCATAAAAACCGCCGCGGTGCATGGCATCCAGGCCGTCACCAAAAGTGTAAACGTCATCGCGAAGCGGTTCCATAAAGTCGAGCCCCAGCCCAAAGAGGGCGGGCAGCACCAGGGCGCCTTTGCAATCGAACTCGACCTTCGCCGAGGAACTTTTGCCCGATTCGTCAATGCAGCCCTGGGAGTCAATGCAAAGCTGGTCGCGTTTTTCAAAGGACTTCCCGTTCCAGAACTTCAGGTTCTTGAGCACGACCTGGTCCATGTTGCCGGCCCCGCAAAGATGATAATCCTTATACCTTTTCATTGTTACGGCCTCCAGCCAAAAGGAAGAGCACGGCCATACGGACGGCCACGCCGTTTGTCACCTGGTCCAAGATGACGGAATGACTTCCATCGGCAATATCGGAATCCAGTTCCACTCCTCGGTTGATTGGACCCGGGTGCATAATGATGACCTTTTCCTTGGCATGCTCCAAAACATCCTCGGTAATGCCAAAAAAGTTGCGGTATTCCCGCATCGACGGGAGGAGGGCGTCATCCATGCGCTCCTTTTGCAGGCGGAGCGCGATAATGACGTCGGCGTCCCTGACCGCCTTGTTCACGTCGGGTTCCCAAGAAACGCTCCCCGCAAGTTCCTTGTACTGCAACAGTTCCGTATTGCGGGGAACCAGGGTGCTAGGACCGCAGAGCGTCACGTGCGCGCCCATGGTGGTCATGCCCCAGAGGTTGCTGCGGGCCACGCGGCTGTGGCGGATGTCGCCCACAATCGTCACGTTCTTGCCCTCGAGAGTGCCCAGCTTTTCTTCGATGGTGAGCATGTCAAGGAGCGCCTGCGTGGGGTGCTCGTGCGCACCGTCGCCCGCGTTCACGATAATCGCATTGCTGTTGTCGGCGAGGAACTTCGGGACACCCGTCCCCTTGTGGCGGACCACCACGATATCGATTTTCATGGACTCAATGTTACGGAGCGTATCGACGAGCGTTTCGCCCTTCTTCACGCTGGAGTTGGAACTCGTGAAGTTCACCGTATCTGCAGAGAGGCGCTTTTCGGCGAGTTCAAAACTCGTGCGGGTGCGGGTGCTATTCTCGAAGAACAGGTTCACTATCGTGAGGCCACGAAGGCTTGGCACCTTTTTGACCGGACGTTCCAAAATTTCTCTAAACTGCTTGGCATTGTCCAGAATCATGCGGATGTCTTGCTTGGAGACTCCCTGCAGGCCGAACAAGTGCTTGATTTGCAAAGAACTCACTTTAGTCCTCCACTTCCACTAAATAAACTGAATTTTCGTTGTCAATAGGTTCGATCATCACGCGGACTTCCTGGTTCTGCGCGGTCTCCACCGTGAGGCCCACGCAGTCGGGAGCGATGGGCAGTTCGCGGTGCCCGCGGTCCACCAGCACGCAGAGGCGTATGGCGGCGGGGCGGCCGAGGTCGAGGATTGCCTGCATCGCGGCACGAACCGAGCGGCCCGTGTAGAGCACGTCGTCCACGAGGATGACCGTCTTACCCTCTACGGAAGCGGGCATCTCGGTAAAGCGCATCTCGGTGGAAGCGCTGGGCTTGCGGTAGTGGAAGTCATCGCGGTAGAATGTCGCGTCGAGGCTGCCCATCTCGATGGGCTTGCCGAATTTTTGCGAGAGCCTGTCGCTCAGTTTCTTTGCCAGCGGAATCCCGCGGCTTGCCATGCCGAGGACAATCAGGTTCTCAGCGGAAGGGTGCATCTTTGCAATTTTCGCAGCCATCTCGTCGAGGGCGAATTCCATGGCCTGCGCGGAAAGCAATTCCTGGATACGTTTGCAGTTGTCTTTCATATACCTAGAAATTAGTTTTTTTAGGGCCAACTCGCTTTTAAAAGTTGTAATTTTCGTCCTATTTTTTATATATATGGGAAAAACAATAAATACCGGAGAAACATATGTTCAATCAGCTGGATAAACCGCAGGCAGGCGAAACCATCGCCATCATGAAAACCAACCACGGCACCATGAAGCTCCGCCTTTTTGAAGAACGCGTGGGCGAATGCGCCACGAACTTCATCGAACTTGCAAAGCAGGGCAAGTACGACGGCGCCCCGTTCCACCGCATCATCAGCGGGTTCATGATCCAGGGCGGCGACTTCACCCGCAGGAACGGCACCGGCGGACACTCCGCCAAGGGCCCTGGCACCACCATCGGCGACAAGTACGACCCGTGCCTCACCCACATGCGCGGCGCCCTCAGCTGGGCAAAGACCGCCATGCCGAACAGCATCGGTAGCCAGTTCTTCATCGTCCACGGCGACAACGTGCACTTTTTGGACCACGACCAGGTGGGCCCCGGCCCGGCTGACGGCTACTCCGTGTTCGGCCAGCTCTACGAAGGCTTCGACGTGCTCGACGATATCGCAAACGTCAAGACCGACCGCCGTGATGCCCCTTACGATGACGTGATTATCGAATCCGTGACCATCGAGAAGGCGTAATTAGTTATTGGTCATTAGTTATTGGTTATTAGTTCTGTAATTTGGGTCTTCAGCCCCTTTTTCTAGAGCCTGTGACCATTGACTAATGACCAGTGACCTTTTTTTATAATTTTTTTCAAAATTTCCCTTGACACGCCCATTTTTTATTCTATATTTGGTGCACCTTTCGGGGTTATAGCTCAGTTGGTAGAGCGCCTGCATGGCATGCAGGAGGTCAGGAGTTCGACTCTCCTTAGCTCCACGAAAAAGACTCGCTCAAAAGCGGGTCTTTTTTTATACCCGGCCACGCAGGGAAAAACGGAGCCGCCGTAATAAATATGTATCTTTCTCCACATGAATACGGTTTTGAACAAAGTTATATGCTTCGCCCTCGGTTGTGCAGGCATTTCCCTTGCACAGCAGTCCCCCTGCAACGAAGAAACCATGGATGCGTTCGCCTACGAGGACTGCCTCGCTGAACATAACTTGACTGTTCCCGGCGCAGAGGCCAAGCCCGCAAGCGACGGCCCCCGCCTGACGGTACTCGGCGCAAAGCAGCCCCCGTACAGCCCCTTCAACAAGGACGCCTACCTCACCTCGAGTTTCGGCGAAAACCGCGGTACGCGCTACCATGCAGGTTTCGACTTCTCTACGCAAATGGAGGAAGGCTGGGTCGTCTACGCCCCCGAGAACGGAACCGTGACCGAACTGAGCGTATCGCCGTTCATGTACGGGAAACTCATGCTATTCAAGGGCGAAAGCGGCAAGACGTGGGCGTTTGCGCACCAGAGCAGTTTCGGCAAGCTCGACGAGATGGTGATGGCAAAGCAGTACGCCACCAAGAAAAACGACGTGAAACTGAAACCCAACGTGCGCTACAAGAAGGGTGACACGCTCACCTTCGCCGGGAGCAGCGGCATCGGAAACCCGCACCTGCACCTGGAAGTACGCCTCGACAACGACCGCATCATCAACCCCGTCCTCGCGGGGACTGTCATCAGCGATACCATCGCACCGCAGATTTTCGGGGCAGCCGTATGGCAGGGCAACGAATTCGCGACCACCAGCGCAGAGGCCTTCAGCAAGGGCTGCGCCGTAAACCCCGTAAAGAACGAGTTCCCGCTCCACATGGCAATCAAGGTTGCCGACTACAGCCGGGAACCCAAGGACAACCCGATGTCCATCCGCCGCATAGAAGTGTGGCGCTACGACGAGAAGGTCTACAGCAAAACATACGACACGCTCAGCTACAAGAAGATGATCAACATCAGGGACGAGCTCCTGTGGGCCGAAGAAGCCGACACCGCCGGCGACTGGCACTACATCGGCGCAAGGATTGCCCCGCTTTCCTCGTACCGCCTCGAGGTGGAGGACTTCGCGGGGCACGTCACCACGCACAAGTTTACGTTGCACCCCAAGTGCAAGGGCAACTCGCAGCTCGCGACCACCCATTTCCAGACTTCCCCGCTCTACACCTTCCTTGCAAAGCCCATGATCGACCTGTTCCGCTGCGAATCGGGCTACACCTTCAAGGCAATGGGCAGCAAGGACGCGACACTTTCCGAAGACCTTTGCAAGGTGTTCAAGCACAAGCCCACGCTGCTTGCAAAAATCGTGGAGACCTACCCCGACTTGAAGGCAATCCAGTACAGTGCCGACGCGAAGTCCACCGGCAACGGGCGCGAGGTCGACGAGACCATCGCCGTGTTCCCCTTCGGCAAGCACCAGACCAGCATCAACTGGAACACAAAGATTGGCGATATCGCCGTTGGCCAGAAGATTAGCGGCATCCCGGTCGGGCACGATTCCACAATCCGCGTGCTCGCCGTGACACGCACCCGCACCGACAGCGTGGACTACCTGGAATTCCACCCCAAGGGGCTGCAGTTCCGCGGAAAGTGGGACGTGTGCATCGAGAACCCGGACAACCCCGCACCGCTCTACTGGCTGGGCGAAACGAGCCGCAACTGGTTCATATTCAGCAAGCAGAGTTCGGGTAAAAAGCGCTGCGCCAGCACGAACGAACTGCGCGACATCGCAAGCATCCAGAACGACGAGCCCCCGACACTCGGGTTCCCCTACTGGGCAGACGCGATGGCGTTCGGCCTGAACCAGCCCGTGCTCAGGATTCCCCTGATATACAAGTACGACGGCATTCCCGACGGCAACGCAATTAACGTAAAATCGGGCAAGAACTGGATTGCGGCGGAATACGATTCCGAACCGCGCGAAATCGTGATCCTCGCAGAAAAACTCCCCGATGCAGGCGAAAAAATCAACATCCAGATTCAGGACGAGGCAAAGCACAAGGTAAGCTACGACATCACCATCCCGGAGATGTAGCAAGCATTCTCTCTTTAGGGAATAAACCGAGCCTAGGGAATTACCGTGCGGCGAACTAGAGTTCGCCGTAATGTGTGAGCGTACGCCGGTTGTTTAACGCCGCGCGCACCAGGTCGCGAACGACTCCCCTCATGCGCGGGTAATCGTCCGGATGTATCGCCAGGCGGGGAATCCCTACCGGCAACCTCATGATAAGCGACCCGAAGGCTACCGCAAGTTTTTCAAGGCTTGCAGGCAGCCCCGCAAAACTTGCCACCGGAGAGGCATAGCGGAAACCCTTCGCCGTCGTGAGGGAAAAACGGTCTTCGTAGAGCATTTTCGCTGCACGCACCTGGCCCGGAAGATGCCGGTTCGAATACCACGTCGGCGGGATAAACGCCGCAGGCAGCGTATGCGTCACGACGCTCGTGGAACCTTCCGCAGAAAAAAGATCGTTCCAAGCCTTAAGGCCGCACTGCAACAGGCGCGAGGATTCGTACTCGCAGAGCCCCGCAAATTCGGCCTCGCCCCCCGTAAGGTTCATGCCCACAAGGCCCATGTAGCTGCGTCCCTGGCTGAATTCCGCCTTGTGCTTGTATCCGTGCAGGGCAAGTTCAAAGCCCTCCGATTCCAGTTGCAACAGCGTGTCACGGAACTCGCGCACAGCCTCCGGCGTTGCACCGTCGGTGCAGGGAATCACGAGCAGGCTGAACCCGCGCCCGCAGAGATCCTTGAGCGAGCGGATTTCGGGAACGACCTTCCGGTAATTCCAGATGTTTATATCGTGAAAGCAGAGGAGAAATTTACGGGCCATGCTGTGAAGATAGTAATATTAGACGAGAGAACGTGCCTTCGGTCTTACAGACGAAAGAGGAAAGAGGAAAAATGGCGCTTCACGCAATAAAAAAAGACTAAGATTCTATCGTCTATCCTCTATCACCTACCGTCTAAAAACTACATTTACCTTACTATGTTCGAATCCATCATCCTCGGCCTCTTGCAGGGCCTCGCCGAATTCCTCCCCATTTCCAGCTCGGGCCATCTCGTACTCGGGCACGAACTTTTAGGCATGAACGAAGCGGGCATGTTCTTCGACATCATGCTCCACGCAGGCACGCTGCTTTCCATCTTCGTGGTATTCCACAAGAAGATCGTGAACATTATCGTGGGTTGCCTGCACCGCGACCGCGACCAGCTGCGCGAAGCGGGCTACATTATCCTGGCCAGCATCCCTACCGCGATGATTGGCCTCGGGTTCAAGGATGTCCTCGAGGGGCTCTTCGAAAATCCGCGCGCCGTATGCGTCGCCGAACTCTTCACAGGCCTGCTCCTGTTCACCTCGCAGTGGGGTCCGACAGGCGCCAAGCATCCGGAAAATGAAGGCGTCAAGATGAACTGGTGGCGCGCTCTCGTGACCGGCGTCGTGCAGGGCATCGCCTGCATCCCGGGCATCAGCCGCAGCGGTTCGACCATCAGCGCCATGATGTTCATGGGCGTGAACCGCAAATACGCGGGCGAATTCAGCTTCCTCATGAGTATCCCCGCCGTCGGTGGCGCGGCCCTCCTCGACTGCATCAAGTGGGCCAAGTGCCAGAGCGCAGAAAAGGTCGCGCAGATGGCACTCGAGAACCCCGAAAAGGCGCTTGCCTGCAAGGATGCGGGCAGCTTTACCCCCGAACTCCTCGTGGGCATGGTCGTTTCGTTCATCTTCGGGATTATCGCCCTCAAGTGGCTCATGAACTTCGTGCAGAAGGGCAAGTTCCAGCACTTCGCCTGGTACGTCTGGGCCGTGGGTATCCTCGGGCTGATCTTCCTGTAGTAACAAGCCTTTCATCGGCACGGAGAATCCTTCCTAAGCCCCTCCCCAACACGCTTAAAAAAAACGGTGCCGCATACGCGACACCGTTTTTTTTGTCTAATTGACGGAAAGATTATACTGCGAACCGCTTATTCCGCGAACAGGGCCGTAGACAGGTAGCGGTCGCCGGTATCCGGGAGAAGCGCGACAATCGTCTTGCCCTTGTTTTCGGGACGCTTCGCGAGTTCCTTTGCAGCCCAGAGAGCAGCACCGGAAGAAATACCCACGAGCACGCCTTCCTTCTTGCCGATTTCGCGGCCGGCTTCGAAAGCAGCCTCGTTCTCGACAGCGATGATTTCGTCGTAGACCTTGGTGTTGAGCGTATCGGGAACGAAGCCCGCGCCAATACCCTGGATCTTGTGGCTACCAGCGACGCCCTTGCTGAGCACCGGAGAGCTGGCCGGTTCCACAGCCACGACCTTCACGTTCGGGTTCTTGCTCTTGAGGAATTCGCCCACGCCGGTCACGGTACCGCCAGTACCCACGCCCGCCACGA
>JAEEGF011871203.1_pt1 | contig 22411 bp, 14 predicted proteins | sample 9134171 | NCBI WGS metagenome assembly JAEEGF01 (sample SAMN16246542, study PRJNA631951) | gut metagenome | biome: gut microbiome; feature: rumen; material: AP-attached | host: Bos | place: Iran: Karaj | collected 2018-10 | reverse complement strand
CAGGACTTCTGGCGCCTTTCGGGCGTAGCTCGCGACTCCTATCTCTTTGCCCGCAATAAAGACATACACATTGATGACCTCCGTATCAATGCCTCGCTCGACGACAACTATGAGAATGGCATATTGGATGTTACAGGTAAGATGCCTGTGCAGAGGTACATGATCTACGAACTGCTGGATGCGGAAGGTAATAGAATAATACAAATTCCCACAGGATGTGGAAGGGCAATTATTGAGGGACTGAACATAAAGCACTGGACAGCAGAGACACCTTATCTTTATACATTGGTTGCAAAGGTTTACCTAAAAGACATTACAAATCTGACTGGTAAAGAAGAGAAAGTCATTAAGAAAGCTTTGAACGAGCTTGCCAAACAACAACCTGTAGAGGTTTTAACCCAGAAAGTGGGTTTCCGCCGCGTTGAAATCAAGAATGCACAGTTGCTCGTCAACGGCAAGCCCATTCTTATAAAAGGTGCAGACCGCCACGAGCTCGACCCCGATGGGGGCTATGTGGTGAGCCGCGAGCGCATGATTCAGGACATACAGATCATGAAGCGCCTGAACATCAATGCCGTCCGTACCTGCCACTATCCCGACGACCCCATCTGGTACGACCTTTGCGACGAGTACGGCATCTACATGACTGCAGAGGCTAATCAGGAGAGTCACGGCTTCGGATATGGCAATGATGCCGAGGCCAAGAAGCCCCTCTTCGCCAAGCAGATATTGGAGCGCAACCAGAATAATGTGCGCTCTCACTTCAATCATCCTGCCATCATTGTTTGGTCGCTCGGAAACGAGACGGTCAACGGCCCTAACTTCGAGGCCGCATACGACTGGGTGAAAGCTGAGGACAAGAGCCGTCCCTGCCAATGGGAGCAGGCTCATCGCGAAGGCCGCAACACCGACATCTTCTGCCCGATGTACTACACGCCTTGGAGTTGCGAGAGCTATTGCAAGGACGACAAATTCCAGAAGCCCCTCATCCAATGCGAGTACAACCATACCATGGGCAATTCCAGCGGCGGACTGAAGGAGTATTGGGAACTCATCCGCAAGTATCCGAAGTACCAAGGCGGCTACATTTGGGACTATGTTGATCAGGCTCTCCATCGCAAGCCCAACGCTAAGATGCTTACAGCTTCCCTCGACGAACTGAACAAAGTGGCGAACCTCCCCTATCCCGAGCTCAACAAGATTGACTATACCTATGGCGGCGACTACAACACCTACGACCCGTCGGACAACAACTTTAACTGCAACGGCATCATTGGTCCCGACCGCCAGCTCAATCCCCACGCCTACGAGGTTGCATACCAGTATCAGAACATTTGGGCAAAGGCAAAAGGCAACCTCGCTGAGACAAAGACCATCGAGGTCTACAACGAGAACTTCTTCCGCGACCTGAGCAACTATAGGCTTAAATGGGTGCTCAAAGTCGATGGTCTCCCTGCCGACTTCGGTATTATCTCCGACCTTGATGTGCAACCGCAGCAGACTAAAACCTTCGAAATTCCCCTCAAATCGGAACTGCTTAAGGACGACGATGCCGAGCTCATGCTGAACATCTACTTCATGCTGAAGAACGACGAACCGCTCATGAAGGCCGGCCAGGAAGTGGCCTACAACCAGTTGGCCATACGCCCCTACAAGAAGAAAGCCATCTCCCTGCCCTCTGCCAAAGCGTCAAAGATAAAGATTCTCGACAAGAAAGGCACAGAAGGCATCATCGTCTCGAACGACAACTTCATGGTCAGCTTCGACCGTCAGACGGGACTCATGAACGGCTACACAGTCCTCGGAGGCGACCTCTTGGGCGAAGGTGGGACGCTCAGGCCCAACTTCTGGCGAGCCGTCACCGACAACGACATGGGTGCCGGTCTGCACGAGAGCATGCTTGTCTGGCGCAATCCCGAGATGAAACTCACGTCGCTCAAAGCCGAGAAAGCCAAGAAGCAAGACCCCGTAAAGGTAACAGCCACCTACGAAATGCCGGAAGTGAAGGCTCGGCTCACCATGACCTACATCATTCTGGAAGGCGGCGCCATCCGCGTTTCCGAGCAGATGATCACCACGGCCGGAGCAGAGGTGAGCGATATGTTCCGCTTTGGCGTCGTCATGGATATGCCGTACAACTACGACCAGAGCGAGTACTATGGCCGCGGTCCCATCGAGAACTACGCCGACCGTAAGGAGTGTATGTGGATTGGCCTGCATAAACAGACCGCCGACGAGCAGTTCTTCCCCTACATCCGTCCGCAAGAAACAGGCACCAAGACCGACATCCGCTGGTGGCGGCAGACCAACCAGAACGGCTTCGGCCTTCGCATCGAGGCTGACGAACCCTTCACGGCCTCTGCCCTGCACTACAACATCATGGACCTCGACGAAGGCAAGCAGAAGGCCCAGCGCCACTCCCCGCAGGTTCCGGGGTCGAAGTACACAGAACTGTCGCTCGACATGTTGCAGACGGGCGTCGGGGGCATCAATTCGTGGAACAAGGACGCCCAGGCCCTGCCACAATATCGCGTCAAGTACGAAAACCGCCTGTTCCAGTTCTGGCTCATCCCTGGCTCGGAATAATAAGACATCGAGAAACAAGAGAAGTCCTCGCCACAAGCGGGGGCTTTTCTGTTAAAGCAAGACCTATTGTTTCTCTCTCTTGGGAACAATGTTCCTCTTGTTCCTTTTGTTCCTGTTGTTCCTCGTGTTCCCCCTCACAAATCGATGCCGTATTGATTGCAAATCCAAACATCATAACATCATAACATCATATTTTTTTTATGACACCTTACCCTAAATTTTAGCTCTATTATTATAATAATAGAATTTTGAAGTGTGAGTGTTGGTGTGTGTGTGTGTGAAAAAATATGATGTTATGATGTTATGTATAGTTTCTCCCCTCAGGCAGCCTCTGGAAAGTCTATTCCATACTCCTTGCAAATCCACTCCACAGCTTTGGGTGGCAATAACTGCTTATAGGGACTGACTCCCAACTCAGACAACTTCTGGCGGTTCGCGCTCAACCATCGCTGAAAGGTGCGGTAATTCACCCCAGCAGCGTCCAATTAATTTCAGACAATAATAGACAAAGGTAGACAAAGGTAGACAATGCCTCAAAAAATGTCCGTACCTTTGTATCGTCAACCGATGGAGCAGCGAAGGCAAACAAGTGCACTTAATTTGTCGAGTCGTGACAGAGGAAGACAAAGTCAAACCGGATGACACACGCGACAATCGCAATCGTCACACTAGACAAATGCAAACGTCAAACGTGACAATTCCCTTCGCGGAACACCATATATGAATGGGGACACGCAGCGGCACATCCCTATCCCAAAAGAAATTGACTTACTGAAAAAGGTAAATCGCCATCGTCACACTAGAGGGGGGAAGGGATAGAAATGCCAACCACATTGTTTCCGGTTATTTCCCAGCCTTCAGTTTTTCGCGGAGGAAGCGGGCGGTATAGCTTTCCCGGCACTTGGCGACTTGCTCGGGGGTGCCTGAGGCCAGGAGGAAACCGCCTGCATCGCCGCCTTCCGGTCCGAGGTCGATGATGTGGTCGGCGCACTTGATGACCTCCAGATTGTGCTCGATGATGATGATGGTGTGGCCGCGCGAAATGAGGGCGTCGAAGGCGTCGAGCAACTTGCGGATGTCGTGGAAATGAAGGCCCGTTGTGGGCTCGTCGAAGATGAAGACGGTCGGCTTGTTCTTCTCCATCCCCAAGTAGTAGGCGAGCTTGACGCGCTGGTTTTCGCCGCCGGAAAGGGTCGAGGAGGACTGGCCGAGCTTGATGTAGCCGAGGCCGACATCCTGCAAGGGTTTGAGCAATGAGATGACGCGCTTCTGCCCGTACTGGGCAAAGAACTCGATGGCCTGGTTGACGGTCATATTGAGGACGTCGTTGACATTCTTGTCGTGGAAGCGGACATCCAGTATCTCGGCCTTGAAACGCTGTCCGTGGCAGCTCTCGCAGGGCAGCACGAGGTCGGCCATGAACTGCATCTCGATGGTGACGGTTCCCTCGCCTTTGCACTCCTCGCAACGCCCTCCGTCGGTATTGAAGCTGAAGAAGGCAGGCGTGTAGCCCATCTGCTGCGCAAGGGGTTGGGCCGCAAAAATCTTGCGAATCTCGTCCCAAGCCTTGACATAAGTGACGGGATTGGAGCGCGTGCTCTTGCCGATGGGGTTCTGGTCGACGAACTCGACGGCACTGACCATCTTCGTGTCGCCCTCCAACGAGAGGAACTCGCCCGGGCGGTCGGCCACCTCGTCGAGCTGCCGCTTCAGGGCATTATAGAATATGTCGCGGACAAGGCTGCTCTTGCCACTTCCGCTGACGCCCGTCACACAGGTCATCACGCCAAGCGGGAAACGCACATCGATGCCCTTCAGGTTGTTGGCTCTGGCGCCCTTCACCTCGATGTAACTGCTCGATTTGCGACGGCTGGGGGGAAGAGGAATGGTCTCTGCGCCAGTCAGGAACCTAAGGGTGTGGGAGGTTTCGCCAGCACTGGCAATGCCCTCCGACGGGCCGTTATAGATGACCTCGCCTCCCAAACGGCCTGCTTCTGGACCGATGTCGATGAGCCAGTCGGCCGAGCGTATGATCTCCTCGTCATGCTCGACGACAATCACCGTATTGCCCAAGTCGCGGAGCTGTTTCAAGACCTTGATGAGCCGCTCCGTATCGCGGCTGTGCAGACCGATGCTGGGCTCGTCGAGGATGTAAAGGCTGCCCACCAGGCTGCTGCCCAACGAGGTGGCGAGATTGATGCGCTGGCTCTCGCCGCCAGACAGGCTGTTCGACGGACGGTTCAGCGTCAAGTAGCCCAAACCCACATCCAGCAGGTACTGGAGGCGGTTCCTGATTTCCGTGAAGATGCGCTTCGCTATCTTCTCCTCGTGTTCGCTCAGCTTGAGGTTCTCCACCCAAGGCAACAACTCGCTGACCGAAATATTGACCAGTTCGGTGATGTTCTTGCCGCCCACCTTCACATAGTTCGCTTCTGGACGAAGGCGGGTGCCGTGGCACTTGGGGCAGGTCGTCTTGCCACGATAGCGGGCCAGCATCACCCGGTTCTGTATCTTGTATTGCCCCTGACGCAAGTACTCGAAGAAAGCGTCGATGGAGAGCAGGCCCCACTCTCGCTCTTCAGGGAGTATCTTCCAGTCAGCAGGCACGAGGATGTCCTTGCCGCCAAGAGTCTCGCTCTTCATTTGTGGAAGCGAGGGGCATCCGTGCCAAAGCCAATCCTTCTCTTCCTGAGTCAACTCGAAATAGGGCTTGAAGATGGGGAAACCGCGCTCCGAATTGCAACGGATGAACCAGTCCTTCCACTCGCTCATCTTCTCGCCTCGCCAGCACACGACAGCCCCGTCGTAAACGCTCAGGGCCGTATTGGGGATGACCATCTGCTCGTCGATGCCAATCACCTTGCCGAAACCTTCGCACTCGGGACAAGCGCCCATGGGCGAATTGAAGGCGAAAAGCTTGTCTGTAGGCTCCTCGAAGGTAATGCCGTCTGCCTCGAAACGTGTGCTGAAGACATGTCGCTCTCCGCTCGGAACGAACTGGAGGATGGCCTCGCCACGCCCTTCGTAGAAAGCCGTCTCGCAGGAATCGACCAGTCGCGCTATCGTGTCGCGGTCGCTGCCCGTTGAAAGGCGGTCGATGACCAAAAAGAGTGAAGAGTGAAGAGTGAAGAGTGAAGAATCAATGTCTTCTATTCGCAGAACTTCATCATTCGCCAGCACCCTCGCGAAGCCGCTTTTGCGATACATATCGAGTTGTTGCTCGAGTGTTCTGCCTTCAGGCAAAGCGATGGGGCACATCACTATGAACTTCGTGCCTTCGGGTTGGGAAAGCATGCACTGGACGGCATCTTCCGTGGTGTGGCGCTTCACCTCCTTTCCGCTGACGGGCGAAAAGGTGTGGCCGACTCGGGCAAAAAGCAGGCGAAGGTACTCGTAAATCTCTGTGCTGGTTCCGACCGTGCTTCGAGGATTGCGGCTCGACACTTTCTGCTCGATGGCGATGGCAGGGGGAATGCCTTTGATGTAGTCGCATTCGGGCTTGTTCATGCGGCCAAGGAACTGGCGGGCATAAGCGCTCAGGCTCTCCACATATCGCCTCTGCCCCTCGGCATAAAGCGTGTCGAAGGCCAAACTGCTCTTTCCGCTACCACTCAAGCCCGTGATGACCACCAACTTGCCTCGCGGAATCTCCAAGCTGACATTCTTCAGGTTGTTGACCCGAGCTCCTTTTATCTTGATACAATCCTCCATCACTGCGGGATTTACCGACTTATTCAAACAAGTCGTTCAGTTCATCGCTCAGTTTGTCCAACTCGTCGCTGAGGCTGTCCAAATCCTTGCTCATGCCATCATCGAAGTTCTTCAGTTCATTTTCGAACGACTCCATAGCATCCTTGAATGCGTCTTCCAACTCGCCGAACTGCTCCTGAAGGCCGTTCTCGTCCAGGCTGTCAATCTGCAAGCCTTCCTTCAGGCCTTGTGCGTAAGCCCCGAAATTGGCGAAAACCTTCGAGAGCCCGCTGGAGAAAATCTTCTTGCCGTTCTTCATGACAGCTTTATAGAACTTGGCCTGCAGACGGCCGACCTCCTTCATTTGCTGGTTTGTCAGGTCGCAATTGTCGATATCATCGCTGATGGATTCCATTTCCTTCATAATCCCATTCCAATCCTCCACATCGTACTTGTCGCCATTCTCTTCGATGCGTTCAGACAACTGCTCGAGTTTGCTGATGGTTCTTTCTTCTTGGGATTGGCACGAGGTTAAGCAGAACAATCCCAGCATGACAGCTATAAAGGTTAACAAAGCTTTCTTTTTCATCTTTCTACAGTTATTAGTTGACTGATTATTTTGTAATTTCTCCGCAAAGGTCGCTATCCATCATCTCCTTGATCTTTTCCTTCGGCAATTTGTGGCCGAGCAGGAACATGAGCTTCGTGATGGCACATTCGGGTGTGCTGTCATAGCCGCTCACCACCCCAGCTTCCAGCAAAGGCAAACTGGTCTCGTAAAGCCCCATGTGGACGCAGCCCGACTGGCATTGGGTGATGTTTACCATCAAGAGGCCCCGCTCGTTCGCATCCTTCAGCTCCTCCTTGAACCACTTCAGCTGAGGGGCATTTCCTGCTCCGAAAGTACGGATCACTACTGCTTTCAGGCCCGGGATGTTGAGCACAGAATGCACAAGGCTCTGTTGAATGCCGGGGAAAAGCGTGAGCACAACTACATCGGATGCCACGAGATAGTGCGGCTTGAAAGGCTTGTCGGGATTGGGTTTGCGGATGGCTGCCTCGTTGTACTTGATTTGCATGCCGACCGTTGCCAAATCGGGATAATTGAACGAGCGGAAGGCGTTGAACTGCTCAGCATTTATCTTGGTCGTCCTGTTGCCGCGCATCAGTCTCTCCTTGAAATAGATGCAAACCTCGGGCACAATCGGCGAACCGTCTTCGTGCTTGGCCGCAGCTATCTCGATGGCGGTAATGAGGTTCTCCTTTCCGTCTGTCCTGAGTTTACCTATAGGCAGCTGGGAGCCGGTCAGGATGACGGGTTTGCCCAAATTCTCGAGCATAAAGCTGAGGGCAGAAGCCGTGAAAGCCATCGTGTCGGTGCCGTGCAGGATGACAAAACCGTCGAACCGGTCATAGTTGTCGGCAATGACGCGAACCAGTTTCCCCCAATGCTCAAGCCCCATATCGCTCGAATCGATTGGCGGGTCGAACGTGAAGGCATGAATATTGAAATCGAAACGCCTCAGTTCTGGCACTTCGTCGACGATAAGGTCGAAATTGAAACTCTCCAAAGCCCCCGTTTCCGGGTTCTCCCTCATGCCGATGGTCCCTCCTGTATAAATCAGGAGCACGGAAGGTCTTTGCATCTTGTCCGAATAATTCATGCCATGCTAAATAATGACCGCAAAATTATAAAAAAGAATGCTTATATTGCGAGATATATGGATATTTTTTCGTAACTTTGTGCCATTATGAAGCACAAACTACTATTTCTGCTGCTCTTGGTAGCGGCAACAGCGATGGGACAGAATCCCAAGAGAGAATTCCGCGGGGCTTGGATTCAGGCAGTCAACGGACAGTTCCAAAACCTTGGTCGCGACCGTATGCAGGCTATGCTCACAAATCAGCTCGACGATTTGCAGAAGGACGGCATCAACGCCATCTTCTTCCAAGTCCGGGTGGAGGGCGATGCACTCTATCCCAGTCAGTTAGAGCCTTGGAGCCGCTACCTGACAGGTCAGCAAGGACTGCCCCCGAACCCTTATTGGGACCCTCTGGAGTGGATGATTGGGCAATGTCACGCCAGAGGAATGGAACTCCATGCATGGATCAATCCCTATCGCGCCAAGACAAAAGGCACAACGGCTTTGGCTTCAACACACGAATATTCGCGTCATCCCGACCGTTTCTTCAACTACGACGGCTTGTTCCTCTTCGACCCGGGTCGTCCCGAGAATCGCGACTTCATCTGCCAAGTCGTATGCGATATCGTCAGGCGCTATGACGTGGATGGCATCCATGTGGACGACTACTTCTACCCCTACCCCGTTCCTGGCGTTCCCATTCCCGACGACGCATCCTACAACACATATGGAGGGGGCATGAACAAAGGCGATTGGCGTCGTCAGAATGTCAACAAGTTCATGCAGCAGATGTGCCAGCAGATTCGCCAGGTAAAGCCTTGGGTGAAGTTTGGCGTCAGTCCTTTCGGCATCTATCGCAACCAGCGTAACGACCCAAGAGGCAGTGCCACAAACGGCACTCAGAACTACGACGACCTCTATGCCGACGTGCTCGAGTGGGTGCGTCAAGGTTGGGTTGACTACAACATTCCGCAGATTTATTGGGAGATAGGTCATCCCGTAGCAGACTACTCGATTCTCATCCATTGGTGGAGCGCAAATGCAGGACAGCGTCCTATCTTTGTCGGTCAGGATGTGATGCGTACGGTCAAGAATGTCGACCCCAACAATCCCAGCCAACATCAGATGCATCTCAAATATCGACTGCAGCGCTCTTTGCCTGGCATTCAAGGCAGTTGCCAATGGTATGCTGCTGCGGTTTGCGAGAATCCAGGTGGTTATCAGGATGCCTTACGCCAGATCTATCACAGCACACCCGCCCTGCAACCTCAAATGCCTTGGATTGACAAGAAAGCCCCGAAGAAGCCTCGCAAAACGGCTATCGTTTGGACTGAAGACGGACCGATGCTCTTCTGGACCGCTCCAAAGGCTAAGGACGAAATGGACAAAGCACAGCAATATGTGGTCTATCGTTTCGGACCTGGCGAGAAGGTGAACCTGGACGACGCTTCACACATCCTGTGCATCACCCGCCAGACGATATTGCCTCTGAATTATCAAGGTGGCGAAACGAAGTACACGTATGTCGTCACAGCTCTCGACCGCCTTCAGAACGAATCGAAGGCAGCCAAGAAGAAGGTGAAGTTGTGAGCAAACCTTCACGCTATACGCCTGAAACTCAAATCGATGCAGAGGACTTCCATTTGAGGTTCGAGCAAAAGGATGTGTCGTTCGTCAGAGCGGAGATGGACGAAGTGGGCATCGTTTGCTACTATCAAACAGCAGAAATCCTGGCAGATAAAGACATACAGGCTTGGATTACGAAGACGCTGGAAGCCTTTGCCCGCAAACGCGTCAAAGAGAGACTGGTGCCGCGACTCCTCAATATGGCCGAGAAGCGAGGACTCGACGTGAAAGCCGTCAGGATTTCCTCTGCAAGAGGGCGTTGGGGCAGTTGCAGTTCGAAGGGCAGCATCAATCTCTCGCTCTACCTTGCACTCCTTCCACGACACTTGCAGGACTATGTCTTGCAACACGAACTGACGCATCTCATCGAAATGAACCACAGCCCTCGATTCTGGGCGCGACTCGACGAAGTGTGCGAGGGCAAAGCAAAGGCCTTGCGAAAGGAAATGAGAGGGTACAACACATCGTTTCTATGAAACAAATTCTCGCCGTTCTGATGCTTTTTCTCTGCTCCGAAACATGGGCTCAGAGGATTGTGTTTTGGAACGTGGAAAACCTGTTTGACTGCAACGACGACTCGCTCAAGGACGACCAGCAGTTCCTGCCGGAAGGGAGCTACCGATGGACGAGAGGCCGTTATTGGAAGAAGCTCGACAACCTGTCGAAAACCATTGCCGCCATTGCAGGAGAAGATGCTTGGCCGATGATTGTGGGGATGTGCGAAGTGGAGAACGACACTTGCCTTCGCGACCTGACCCGAAGGAGTCCGCTCAGAATGGCACATTATGCTTATATCCACGAAGAAGGGCCGGATGTCCGAGGCATAGATGTCGCCATGCTTTACGATTCCACGCAGTTCCAACTGCTTGGACATGAGGCGGTTCGCATTCCTTCAGCTGAACTGGGCTATCGTCCGACCCGCGACATCCTGCATGCTTGGGGACAATGTTCCTCGGTTCCAGACACTTTGCATCTTGTCGTAGTACATCTTCCCAGCAGAGCCGGAAGTGGTCGGGAAGGGACAGAACACCGTCGGCTTGCAGTTGAGACTCTATGTGACCTGCTTGACGAACTGGCAGGGAAAAAGGTCTTGCTGATGGGTGACTTCAATGCCGAACCGACAGACAAAATCTTCCGTAGCATCAACCAAAGAATGAAGTCGCTCGTTCCCCAAGACAAGAAAGAATTACGTCGGGCACAAGGCACTTATTTCTTCCGAAACGTATGGGGATTCCTAGACCATATCCTCGTCAGTACCAGTATGTTAGGTTTAGTTGAGAAAAGTGTTACTGTAGGTAAGTTCCCACATCTGTTAAACGAACGGGGAACGCCCAATCGCACCTTTCAGGGTCCTGTGTACAAGGGAGGAATCAGCGATCATTTGCCCATCTGGGTGGACTTGTTGAGCAAGTAAGCGTCCAGAATCGTGATGGCTGCCATTGCTTCCACAACAGGAACGGCTCTGGGAAGAACACACGCATCGTGCCTTCCTCTTGCAGTCAAAGTGGTTGCATTCCCGTGAACATCAACCGTTTCCTGTTCCATAAGCAGAGTGGCGACCGGTTTGAAGGCGACGCGGAAGTAGATGTCCTGACCGTTCGAGATGCCTCCTTGAATGCCTCCACTATTGTTACTCTTTGTGGTGATGCCTCCTTTACCGTCCGGTTCGAACAGATCATTTTGTTCGCTGCCCCGACCACTCGCCCCAGCGAATCCAAGTCCGTATTCGAAGCCTTTCACCGCATTTATGCTCAACATTGCGGCACCCAGTTTGGCCTGCAATTTATCATAAACCGGTTCTCCAAGTCCAACGGGACAACCACTTATGATACAAGCTATTATGCCTCCAACAGTATCGCCTTCTGCCTTCACATCCATGATGAGTCGGGACATTTGTTCCGCCACGTTTTCATCTGGGCAACGGACCGCATTCTCTTCTGCCTTTGCAAGGTCGTAATCCTTGTAAGTGCCAGGCAAAGCGATATCGCCCACTTGTTGCGTATAAGCCGCGATATTGATGCCGAGCTGACGAAGTGCGAGTTTGGCAAAAGCTCCGGCCACAACACGACTTATCGTTTCGCGAGCCGAACTGCGACCTCCTCCACGATAATCGCGAATGCCATACTTCTGTTCGTAAGTATAGTCGGCATGAGAAGGACGGAACACATTTCGCAGGTTTTCGTAGTCCTGGCTGTGCTGATTGGTGTTGCGAACGAGGAAACCGATAGGCGTTCCAGTCGTTTTCCCCTCGAAGATGCCGCTCAAGAGTTCCACTTCGTCGTCTTCCTTGCGGGCAGTCGTGAGTGCGCTCTGTCCAGGTTTGCGACGAGCTAACTCACTCTGTATGAAGCTCATATCGACTTCGATACCAGCAGGCATACCATCGATGACGCCACCGATAGCCGGTCCATGACTCTCGCCGAAAGAGGTGAGACGGAAAAGGGTTCCTATTGTGTTCATATATCGCAGAGGTTTATTTGAAACGATTTCGTTTGCAAAGTTACGAAAATTCTCCCTTACATGCCAACAATAAGGGAGAAATTTGTTCAAATAGGACCGAAGCCCATGCATGAAGTCGTTGTGATGGCGGTCAGAGCTGCAGTGATGGCGGCTACAATGACCTTCAGGATCAGTTCCCAGATGTTCTTGTTTTTCATGGCGAATCCAGTTTAGTGTTTAGTGTTTAGAGTCAGTTCTCAAGTTTTGAGTTTTGAGTTGTCGGGACTGCTCTTCGCTCGGTTCGTTATCCCGTGTGACGATTGCAAACTTAACGTATTACGTGGCCACTTTTAACACGTTGCGTTCGCTCATCTTTCACACTGCAAAGATACGGCAATTTCCCGACGCCACCAAATTCCGGCCCTCGAATTGGGGCGGTTTTCAGCACGAATTAGAGCGATTTTTAAAATGCCTCTCTCTCAAAACGTGTTGTGGAATTTGTGGAATTTGTGGAACCCCTTTCCACAGATTCCACAAAGTTCACAAGTGGAAAATAAGACACACGAGTTCCGCTGTTCCTTTATATATTACCAATTACATTAGTTAACTATAATATATAATATATATATAGCCGTCACATCTCTCAAAACGTGTTTGTGGAATTTGTGGAATTGTGGAATGCTATTTTGCTATCTCGGAGTTTGCAAAACGCATACTTTAGCAAACTTTTTTTCGATTTATTTTCGAGGCGTGCAGTCATTTAGTCATTTAGTCAAAATGAAAATCGAAAACAATCAGGAGTGTTTCGTGCAGCTCGAGGCATTTACATCAAGGACGGAAAGAAGATAATAAGAAATTAGAAGATTTGAAAAATAAGGAAATAAGATAAGGTCGGACTCCGATGGGGAATCCGACCTTTTGTATGTCTCCGGCTTTTTCAGTTATTTGCAGCCGCCGCAGCCTTCGCCTTTGCTCTCGCAGCCATCGCAGCTTCCACCACCACAGCCGCCACAACCGCCTCCGCAACCAGTTATCTGATTGAGGGCGTCGCGAATCTCGTCGTTCGTGGCTTCGCGCGTCTCGACCACTTTCCCCTTGAAATTCAGGCTCTTGCCTGCAAGGGGGTGATTGAGGTCGACGGTAATCTTCTCATCGCCAATCTCGACAATGGTACCGTTGAAGCGAGCTCCGTCAGCACTTGTCAAAGGCACTACCGCACCCTCGAAGATGAATCGCGAATCGAGCTTGCCGTTGATTTCGAAGACGTTACGGGGCAGAGCCTGCTTGCCAGCCTCATCGTAATCGCCATAGGCATCGTTGGGAACGAGTGTGAAATCGAACTCCTCCCCTGCCTTCAAAGGCACAATCTGAGCCTCGAAGGCGTCGAGCGTCATTCCCAAAGCACTGACGAAGATGAAGGGGTCGCCTTCAGCAGTCTCCTCAATCAGTTCGGCCTTCCCGTCCTGACCGTCTGTATAAAGCTTATACATCACGGAGATGTACTTGTTTTGATTCTCTGTATCCATCTTGATTATATGCTATTTAACGATTTATGATTTACTATTTGTCTTTTCTTGTGCAAAAGTAGGAAAAAACTATGAATTATGAACTATGAATTATGAATTATTTCCTATCTTTGCATAAAATTTGACGTCCTTATGAAGATAAAACCATTCCTGACACTAGCTTTTGCCGTGCTTTTCAGCGCGACAGCCAATGCGCAGCAGAATTCCCTGCTCGACAAAGTCAACCTCTACATGGGAACTGCCGACGACTTCGGGCAAATGACGCCTGGAGCGACGGTTCCTTACGGCCAGATCCAAGTCTGCCCAGACAGCAAACCTCGTCAGCATCCGGGTTACGACTTCGAAGTGCCCACCATTTCGGGCTTCAGCATCAATCGCCTTTCCGGAGTCGGAGGTAGCGGTTGTGGCGGAAATGTCTCTCTGATGCCTGACGCAACAGGTCAAGACGTTCGACTCCTGAAGCATACTGAGCAAGCTTATCCAGGCTATTACAGCGTCCAGTTGAGTAACGGAGTGTGGTTCACGGCAACGGCAGACCGCCGAATGGCAGTGGAGCGATTCTCCTTCCCCAATCCCTCGAAAGCCGTCCTCTTGCTCAATCCGCGCTCAGCATTCGACAAAATCTTTGCCGCGAACTTCGAGCAGAAGTCCCCTTCGATGGGACAAGGCTTTGCAGATTGTGCAAATACCTGTGGCAGAGGACATTACCTCCTTCACTATAGACTCTACACAAGCACACCTTTCGTACTCGACACGATTGCCGACGGTCGCAAACGCCTCACTTTCCCTGAACTCTCAGGCAAGTATGTGGAAGTCCGAATCGTAGTCTCCACAGGCCTGGCCGACGAGTTGGACAAGATGCCAGAACAGGCAGTATGGCGGACAGACTTCCAGACAATGATGGAAAGAGCAGAGCGTCAATGGGAACGCTTGCTCTCGACAGTCGAAATAGAAGGCGGAACGGAAGACCTGCAGACCATTTTCTATACATCTTTATATAGGACCTTCCACAGCCCGTTCCAAGTCACAGACCGCACGATGACGCGCTATCTCGGCACAGACAATCAGGTGCACGAGGCAAAGGATTGGACGTACTACAGCTCCTGGTCGCTCTGGGACACCTATCGCACCAAGTTCCCCCTCATCACCCTCCTCGACGAAGCACACAGTTCCGACATTATGCAGTCGTTGGCACAGCTTTACATAACGGGCAAGAAGGACTGGAGCACGAACTACGAATGCGTCCCGACAGTTCGAACAGAACACGCCATAGCCACCCTTCTCGACGCCTATCGTCAGGGCATCAGCATCCCTTCGCTTCTTGACGCTTATCCCGGTATGGTGGCAGAGGTGAACCGTCTCAGCCTGAAAAGCCCGGACCAATGCCTCGAAGCAAGTGGCGACTTCTGGGCCCTCGGACAACTCGCAAGCGAGCAAGGCAAGTCGGCAGACGCCAGCAAGTGGACTCGCAGAGGCGAGGAAATATTCGACAGCATCTGGCCAAAAGAGTTCCAGCACATCGACGAGACTTATACAAAGATGAAAGGCAACGGCCTCTATCAGGGAACACGATGGCAGTACCGATGGGGAGCGCCCATGTATCTGCCTCGAATGATAGAGCTTGTCGGCAAAAAAGAACTTGGCACACAGCTGCAAAGATTCTTCCGCGAAGAGCTTTATAACCAGGGAAATGAGCCCGACATCCACGTTCCGTTCCTCTTCGGACGACTCGGTTTGCCCGAACTGACAGGTGGAATTGTCCGCACTCTCGCCACAGAAAGCATCACCCATCGCTATGGTGGGAATGACGCATACCCCACTCCCTTCGTCGGTTGTGCCTTTGTCAATCAGCCTCGCGGCTATTGCTTCGAGATGGACGAAGACGATGGAGCCATGAGTGCCTGGTATGTGTTTGCCAGCATAGGAATGTATCCGTTGGTAGTTGGCGAGGCAGTTTATGAACTCTTCCCGCCAATCTTCGACAAAGTGACACTTCATCTCGGAGCAGACAGGCAGACAACTGTTGTCATCAGGACTGAAGGCCGCACTTCCGAGAAGCAGGAAGTCAAGAAAGTTCTCTGGAACGGCAAAGCCCTTCCTAACTTCCAAATTCCCGTCAAAGAACTCAAGAAAGGCGGCGAACTCGTTTTCAAATTCTAAAATAATCTAACTCAATATCGACATTATGAAACGTTTTTTGATTATAGGACTCGGATTAGTTTTTCTCGCATCTTGCGGACCTCAGAAAATTGAACAGGAAGGCTCTGACCAGACAGATCAGGACAATGACGGTGTATGGGAGCTGCCCAACTATACCTATACCGATTCGCTGATGCAAGGCAGCCACAAAGTTGTTTTTACCATCACCAGCCAACCCGACGAAGAACTGCCGGAAGTTGTTGACGAAGACGGAGTTAAGTACAGAGACAACCGCTTCAACCTCCTCATTGTAAAAGACGGACGAACTCTCTTCGAACGCAGTTTCACAAAGGCCGACTTCAAGTCCCAACTCCCAGAAGACTTCCAGAAATACGGCATCATGGATGGCCTGCGATACAATCATGCAGAGGAAGGCAAGTTGTACTTCAACACCTGTGTCAGCTTCCCGGAAAGCGATATGTCGTGCCCCTTCCTGCTCATCATCGGTCCTGACGGAAGCTATCGCCTGGAACCCGACACCACTTTCGACGAGGACGAGATGCCGGTTTAATCGGCACCGGCCCTATTTCCCGTCTTCCACAAAGACGTTCTTCACGGCATCGAGGTAGCCGTAGCCGTACACATTATCGGGCTGGAGATAGCTCGTTTCCGTCCATTCATTCCACGAATTTATGGTGATGAGGGGGTGCAGATGAGGTCTCGCATCAAGATACGCCTTTGCCTTTCGCAGAGCTTGTTCGAAGCGTTCTGGCGTATTGTCGCGAGTGACGGCACTCTTTCCTGTACGAGGACTGTTGTCCCATCCGATGCTTACATGCGGATAGTAAGGAATGGTGAATTCCTTTTCCAACTTTTCCCACTCCTGATAAGCTTGCTCGAGGATGTTGGCATAATCGTCGTCAACATTAAGGAAATGACAGAACTGGTAGTGCGACATGCTGTTAAAGCCGAGCTTCTTCAAGAATTCATTACGAGGCTTGTCTGTCTTTGCCGCATCGAATCCGCTGTAATTGAACTGAGGAGCCCACATCGTGAGCTGCAGTTCGAGGTCCGGGAAGCCAGCCTTCTTCACTTCCTTCCGGAACCATTTCAAGGCATCTTGAGCCTGCTCCACACCTCCTAATCCTTCGATGAAAGTAGAGAGTTCGTAAATCATGAACACAGGTTTGCCGTCTATCTTGTAGTAGTTTGGCTGATGGAAAAAGAGTTCGATGTTCCGGCGGCACATCTTTTCGAAGGCTTCACGACTCACCCCTCCCCGCCAAATAATGTTGCTCTCGCCAAGATGGGCAATTCGAGTGTCCCAGTAGTTCTCGACATTGTGGTTGGCCCACATCAGATAGAACCGCATCTTGCTCGAGTTGGCGGCTTTCAGGAAACCGTTGGTGAGTGTCGTTTCCATGAAAGGACGCTCGTCGAACCAATACCAATCGAAGATGAATACGTTCACGCCATGACTGGTTGCCTGTTCAATCTCCATTTCCATCACAGCCGGATCGGCTTCGTTGACGTATCCCCAAAGCGGATGACGGTTCCAATAGTGCCCGGGATGGCGCTTCTGCATAGTCATTACCGTTTCCCATTCGCCTATTCCAGAAGGCCAGAAAGGCCTCAAACGCGGGTCATCGGCGGCATAGGCAGGATAGAGATAGGCTGCGACATCGTAAGTTCTCTTCGACTGGGCAAAGCAATTGATGAAGGACATCAACAGGCTCAGGATAATGGCAGTTCTTTTCATGGCGGACATTTACGTTTGTTGCCTACAAAGATATGAAAAATAATTCAACCGCCAAAACTCTTGAATTCAAAAATGAAACAAGGGTGGAATTTTTCTCAATAATGGCTGACTGGAAATCTTCCCCCGCCAAGTTCCCAAACGACTAACGTGAAGTTGGCGATTTACTAACGTGAAGTTTGAGATTTACTAACGTGAAGTTTGAGATTTACCCACTAGTCGTTTGACTTTTACCTTGCAGATGTTTCCTGTCGGCTCGAGATGGCTTTGGAATCGGAACCAGATGAATGAAATGAAACGGCAAACTCTTCGGTGGTTTCAGAGCAGAGACAGAGGGGAAAATCAAGTTTTTCTGTTTTTTAAGTTCATCGTATTATAAAAAAATGTATATTTGAGCGAAAGTAACCGTTATATAACCTTAATCTATTCCTATCATGAGAAGATTTTACTCTTTTTTGCTCTTTGCAGCAATGTTGCTGAGCGGCTCCGCAGCCTTCGCGCAAGACTTGATAGAGGGCTACACACGCGTACTCTATCCGGAAGACATTCAGGAAGGGAAAGCGTACTTCATCATTAGCGACCGTACAAAGTTTGCCGGCAACGCTACTGGCATTCCAAAAGGTATGTCCTACAAGCTGGACAAATACAAGATTAGCTGGGACAAACCCGGAGAGGGCATCTTCTTCGTCTATTGGGGCGACTTTGACGAAACGGAGGAAGGCTTCCAATGGATTGCAGAGAAGGTGGGAGACGACAAATGGGCATTCAAGAACAAGGTGAAGGAAGAATACCTCGGCGTGAAAAACAGCTACGACGACGATGTGCTCTTCTCCTCCACACCCATCGGTTACACCCTGACTGACCTGGAGGACGGAGCTGGCCGCTTCTACATGATTAGCGACGACAGCCCATACTCGATACACGTACAGGGCTTCCTGAATGGTGCTCGTCCCAACAATAGCCTTGCCAAGCAGACAGTTGGCTTTTCCACACATATAGATGATGTGGCCACTAATGGTTACCCTGCTCGTTGGCAAATCTATGAAGTGGACAGCTACACAGGCAATCCCTATATAAGTTATGTGGAGGAAATTCAAGAGGGCGAGCAGTACTACATCGTTAGTGACCGCACAAAGTTCAACGGCAACAGCACTGGTCTGCCGAAGGCTATGGCCTGCCAACAAGATAACTTCAAAATCAAATGGGGCAGTCAGTATGTCTATTGGGCTGACCTCGACAAGGAGTCTGACGGCTTCATTTGGACGGCCGAGAAGGTTGGCGAAGACGGGCAATGGGCATTCAAGAACAAGGAGAACGAGCAGTACTTGGGCAACATGAACATGCCTGCCGAGTCCGACATCATCTTCTCCTCCAGCCCAATCGGTTACACGCTGACCGATTTGGAAGATGGTGCAGGACGATTCTTCATGACGAACGAAGAGTCGGAATACTCTCCTCATGTCCAGGGCTACCTTCGTAGCGACCGACCGAACAACAGTCTTGCCAAACAAAACGTAGGAGACGACGATTATCCGGGTGATGGCGCGACCTACGGTTATCCAGGACGATGGAAACTGATGAAGGTTAAACAAGACGTAGAGCCACAGAAGGAATTCTACACGGCTTCCAACGGCTACTACTATATCGTCAGTGGGTTGGACAATCCTAAGATGTGCTGGACCGACCAGAAACTTGATGCCGACGCTTACGAGAAGGGTGCAAGTCTGATGCTGAACGACTTGAACATCGGCGACCCGCGCAACATCTTCTACATCGAAGCAGTCGACAGGAACCAAGGACAGTACAAGATTCGCAACTATGTGACAGGCAAGTATGTCAGCAGCACGACAACAGAGGACGGACTTGCTTTCATGACAGACGAGCAGAATCCCTTGGTCTTCAAGACAGTCGCGGAAGACCGCAAGTCGCTCTACATCTATAACGGCGATGGGGAAATGCTTGCCAACAATCCCCATATCGGCACGACCCTGTTGACGGTTATGGTTCCTTGGAAGTTGCAGAAGATTGATGCTGCCGAACTGGAAAGCCCCGCTGCCAAGTTAAGGCTGTCTCTTGCTCAGAAGGTTGACGAAGTCGGCAATCCCGACTTTGAGACATACGACGGTTTGGACGAAGAGCAAATCCAGACACTCAAGACGGTTTGGAACAAAGCAAATGATGCTGTCTCGAACGGCGTGTACGACATCCTATACGAACGCCTGATTGCAGATCTTGATGCAGTTGCAAAGGGGGAATATGCAGAACCGGTTTACAACAAATACCAAAAGAGAGACCTGCGCGTCTTGAGCTATAACGTTAGGCATTGTGCCGGCAACAAAGACGGACTGAACTTGCCTCGCACAGCAAGGGTTATCTCCGCTCAGAATGCCGATGTAGTAGCTCTGCAAGAAGTCGATAGCGTCTTCTCTTCCCGCTCGGACAACAAGTACCAAATCAAGGAACTGGCCGAAGCTACGGGTATGTACGGCATCTTCTGTAGCGCGCTTACCGGTTACGGAATCGGCATACTCTCGAAGGAACTGCCGCTCTCCGTCAAAGTAGTCTCCCTCACTTCCGACTTCGAGCCAAGACGCATGCTAATGGCTGAGTACGAAGACTATGTCTTTGCCAGCCTTCATGTTGGTCTCTCTGCAAATGCAAGGCGTGGAACAGGCCCAATCATCAAAGCCGCAGCCGAGAGTTGGGTTGAGACAGGCAAACCGCTCATTATCGCAGGCGACTTCAATGATGATGGCACGGACGACGAGATGCAAGGTGCTCGTGGTGTGCTCACCCAGTATCTGCAAGAGAACGGCTTTACCTTCCACTCCGACATGACTACGCCAACATGGAGCGACGGCATTTACATCATCGACCACATCATCAGCTACAATCCCATCGGAGGCGTGGAGAAGGTCAGCTACGAAGTCGTTAACGACAAAGTGACATCGGACCACATGCCCATCTTGGGCGACCTGATCATCGGTTTCGAAGACCCCGATGGGATTGGGACAATAAGAACTGAAGATAATAAGATAATCGGAAATGACGTTTACGACCTCAGCGGCCGGAAATGGTCAATGAACAATGGCCAATGGTCAACGTTACCCGACGGCATTTACATCTTCAACGGGAAAAAGATGAAGAAGTGAACAAACGTGCAACATCTTTCATGCCGGGGACGACGATGTCAGCTCCGGCATTTTTTAGTATATCATCCTCGAGGGGACCTGTGTTAGCGGCAATTACAAAGATGCCTGCCTTGTGTGCCGACTCGACGCCAAGCGGGGCATTCTCTACGACAATAGCCTCCTCGGCTTTGACGCCCGCCTTCTGCAATCCCATCAGGTAAGGCTCGGGGTCTGGTTTGCCGCGCTTCACGTCGAAACCCGTCACCATCAGTTCCTGACGGAAGAAACCGGGGTAATGCTGCTCCAGACTCTCGAGCAATTTAGGCTGACCACTACCCGTGACAAGGACTATCATGCTTCCGAGATTCTTGGCTGCAGTCAGGGCTTCAAGGGCTCCAGTCATAGGCTTGGGAGCAGGAAGAGTGTTGAACAAATCCGCTTTTGCAGCATAGATGCGTTCTATCTCTTCCTCCGTCGCATCACGTCCCCAATAGCGTTGGGCAAGGATATTGATCGTGCCGCTACCAGTACGCCCTTCGTGAAGATAAGCCTCGTAGGCCGTCATCTCCAACCCGAACTGCGTCATGGCATGCGACCAGGCATAAGCATGATTGGGCATACTGTCGAACAATACGCCATCCATATCGAAAAGAACAGCTTTAACAGCCCCCTCCCCGCTCCCCCTTTGGGGGAGAGCTTCTGTCTCGCCTGATTGAAGAGTTGGAGGAAGTGTCAGCTTCTCTGTGGCACTCCCCCAAAGGGGGAGCGGGGAGGGGGCTTCCATTACAATCTTGCTTTGATGGCTTCGGTTTCCTTTTCGTAGCCGGGTTTGCCGAGCAGGGCAAACATGTTCTTCTTGTAAGCCTCTACGCCGGGCTGGTTGAAGGGATTGACGCCGAGGATGAGACCGCTCACGCCACAAGCCTTCTCGAAGAAATAAATCATCTGGCCGATGTAGTACTCATTCAGGCGAGGCACGATGAGACGCATGTTGGGCACGCCACCATCCACGTGAGCCAGTTGTGTGCCGAGCTCGGCCATCTTGTTGACCTCGTCCACGCGCTTGCCAGCCAGGAAGTTCAGGCCGTCGAGGTTCTCCTCGTCGCTGGGGAAGAGCAGTTTGTGCTCCGTTTCTTCCACGCTGACAACGGTCTCGAAGATAGTGCGCTCGCCTTCCTGAATCCACTGACCCATCGAATGCAGGTCGGTCGAGAAGTCAACGGCAGCCGTGAAGATGCCCTTGTGGTCCTTGCCCTCGCTCTCGCCATAGAGCTGCTTCCACCACTCGTTCATGTAGTGAAGCTTGGGCTGGAAGTTGACGAGAATCTCAATCTTCTTGCCGCTCTGATAGAGCGCGTTACGGACAGCTGCGTACTGCAGGCAGATGTTCTGCTCGAAAGGAACGTCGGCACCTACTGCCTTCTCCATATCTGCAGCACCCTGAACGAGCTTGGCAATATCGAAACCGGCCACTGCGATGGGCAGCAGACCGACGGGAGTCAACACGCTGAAGCGGCCGCCCACATTGTCGGGAATGACGAACGAGGTGTAGCCTTCCTTGTCGGCACAAGTGCGGGCAGCACCCTTCTTGGCATCCGTGATAGCCACGATGACCTTGCGGGCCATCTCCTTGCCGCGCTGCTGCTCACATTGTTTCTTCAGCAGACGGAAGGCCAGAGCTGTCTCTGTCGTGGTGCCGCTCTTGGAGATATTGATGACGCCAAACTTCTTGCCCTTCAAGTACTCTGTGAGTTCGTAGAGATAGTCCTCGCCGATGTTGTTGCCGGCGAAGAGGATGTTGGGGTTCTCGCCGTTGTTGGTGAGCCATTGGAAGCTGTTGCCCAGGGCCTCGATGATGGCACGGGCACCAAGATA
>JAEEGF011300142.1_pt1 | contig 22412 bp, 19 predicted proteins | sample 9134171 | NCBI WGS metagenome assembly JAEEGF01 (sample SAMN16246542, study PRJNA631951) | gut metagenome | biome: gut microbiome; feature: rumen; material: AP-attached | host: Bos | place: Iran: Karaj | collected 2018-10 | reverse complement strand
CCTTAATCTCAATCTTCTCTAAGTCAATGGATTCCGTAAAATTCTTAAGCTTCAGATTCTCTGCAATTTTTGATAATTTTGCCCCATCTGCCATGTGATAACCCTCCTTATTGCGTAAGATACACTCCTATTTTATATGATTTCTATTGGTTGTCAAAATCCTTGTGAAAATAGTCATAGACTGCCTGGGCCGCTTCCGTATTCATGGACTCAACCAAAGCCAAATCTTCCACGGTAGCCGCGCGCATATCATCCGCGCTGGCGTAGTGTCGCATCAAGGCCTTTCGTCTGGCAGGTCCGATGCCCGGAATGTCGTCTAAGAAGCTCTTGGTCTGAGCCTTGCCCCGCAAGGAACGGTGATACTCGATTGCGAAGCGATGTGCCTCGTCCTGTAAACGGGTAATGAGCTTGAATCCCTCGCTGCCCTTATCAATCGGAATCTCCACATTGTTATAATACAACCCGCGGGTGCGATGGTGATCATCCTTGACCATACCGCATACCGGAATGTGCAGGTTCAAGTCCTGTAACACCTCCAATGCAATGTTCACCTGGCCACGGCCACCGTCCATCATAATCACATCCGGGAACTTGGTGAAGCTGTTGGCTTCCACCGCATTCTCCCGATCCGCAAGTCCATGCTTGAAGCGTCTGGTAAGTACTTCCCGCATGGAACCGTAATCATCCGGTCCGGTGATGGTCTTCAGCTTGAACTTCCGGTAATCGCTCCGCAGTGGCTTGCCTCGTTCAAAAACCACCATGGAACCCACCGATTCGAAACCGTTGGTATTGGAAATATCGTATGCCTCCATGCGCTCGATACGTGGAAGGCCAATCAGTTCTGCGATTTCCTTCATGGCTCCGATGGTACGGCCCTCTTCCTTCTTGATACGTTCCTTGTCCTGGTCCAAAACCATCTGGGCATTTTTCAATGCCAGTTCTACCAGCTGCTCCTTAGCGCCCTTCTTCGGGGTATGAATATAGACTCTGCTACCACGCTTCTCCGACAGCCACGCCTCTATGGTCTCTGCCTCTTCCAACTCTTCCTGGACGATAACTTCTCTTGGGATGAACGGGGTCCCGGAATAAAACTGCTGCAAAAAGGCTTCCAACAATCCGGCTGCATCATCATCCACCCGTACGTTCAGGAAGAAATGGTCTCGACCTATCATCTTGCCATTGCGGATGAAGAAAACCTGTACCACTGCATCTTCCTCGGATGTTGCAATTGCAACGATATCCTTGTCCTCCCCATCGGAGTTGGTAATTTTCTGTTTCTGAATGCAGGCCATGACACTCTGTAAGAGATCACGATAAGAAGCAGCCTTCTCGAACTCCATAGCCTCTGCCGCTTCCTGCATTTTGCCTTCTAACATCTTGGCTACCGGCTGGTAATTGCCGTTTAGAAAATCAATGGCACCCTCTACATTTTTCCGGTATTCCGCTTCGGAAATATAACCCTGACATACCCCCGGGCACTGCTTCATATGGTAGTTCAGGCACGGGCGATCCTTGCCAATGGCCTCCGGGAACTTCTTATTGCAGGTGCGAAGATGATAGATCTTATGCACCAAATCAATGGTATCCTTCACCGCTCCGGCGCTGGTAAATGGCCCAAAATATTTACTACGGTCCTTTTTCATCTGACGCGAAAAAAGGACCCTTGGGAACGGCTCCCCCAGAGTCACTTTGATGTAGGGATAGGTCTTGTCATCCCGCAACATGGTATTGTATTTCGGACGATGCTCTTTGATCAGATTGCATTCCAAAACAAGGGCTTCCAATTCGGAGTCCGTGACAATGTACTCAAAATGATCAATGTTGGCTACCATCTGTTTTTTGCGTAGGCCCTCGTCATGACTAGGCTGGAAATATTGATGTACCCGTTTCGTCAGACTTCTGGCCTTGCCCACATAGATGATGGTATCGTTGGCATCGTGCATAATGTAAACTCCCGGCTGATCCGGGAGTTTAGCAAGTTCTTCTTCAATGTGAAACATTTATACTTCTTCCTCTACGAAGATGTTGTCCTCTGTCTCACCGCTAGCTTCCGAGGTAGCATCCTGCTCATCCTCTTCGCCCTGAATGCCGGTGAGTTCACGGAACATCTTCATGAATTCTTTACCGGTAATCGTTTCTTTCTCGTATAGATATTCGGAAATCTTGTTCAATACATCCTGGTGCTCACGCAACAGCTCTACTGCCTTGTTGTAGCTGGATGTAATAATAGCAAGTACCTCTTCGTCGATGGCAGCTGCAGTAGCCTCGCCACAATTCAAAGATGCACGACCTTCCAAGTATTGGCTCTCCACCGTTGCAAGTCCCATCATGCCGAATCGCTCGGACATACCAAATCTGGTCACCATGGCTCTTGCAATGTTGGTTGCATTCTCAATATCGTTGGCCGCACCACTGGTGTAGCTTCCGAAGGTGACATCCTCTGCAGCACGTCCACCCATGTAAGTAATAATCTTCGCTAACAGTTCATCCTTGGTCTCAAGGAACTTCTCCTCTTCCGGTGTCTGCAAGGTATAACCCAAAGCACCCATGGTACGAGGCACGATGGTAATCTTCTGTACCGGTTCGGAATTCTTCTGGAGTGCGGATACCAGTGCATGTCCCACTTCGTGATAGGATACAATCTTGCGCTCCTTATCACTCATGGCACGGTCCTTCTTCTCCTTGCCGCCTACAGCAACCAATTCGAAGGCCTCGAAGAGGTCATCCTGGTTCACGCTGTTACGTCCATGCTTTACGGCATTGATGGCAGCTTCGTTGATGATGTTAGCCAAATCGGAACCAACCAGGCCTGCGCTGGCAAGTGCCATTGCATCCAAGTCTACGGTCTCATCCATAGCAACATCCTTAGCATGTACCTTCAAGGTCTCCAAACGTCCCTTCAAATCCGGACGGTCTACGATGATGCGACGGTCGAAACGTCCCGGACGAAGCAATGCCTTATCCAAGACTTCCGGACGATTGGTCGCTGCCAGGATTAACAGACCCTTGGAGGTATCGAAACCATCCATCTCTGCTAATAACTGGTTCAATGTCTGTTCACGCTCATCGTTGCCGCCACCGAATCTGGTATCACGGCTCTTACCGATGGCATCAATCTCATCGATGAAAATAATACAAGGAGCAGCCTTCTGGGCTTCCTTAAACAAATCACGGACACGGGATGCACCTACACCTACGAACATCTCTACGAAGTCAGATCCGGCTAAAGAGAAAAACGGTACCCCCGCTTCTCCGGCAACTGCCTTAGCAAGCAAAGTCTTACCGGTTCCCGGAGGGCCTACAAGCAAGGCACCCTTCGGCAACTTCGCACCAATCTTGGAATACTTCCGCGGATTGTGAAGGAAGTCGACAACTTCCTGTAAAGATTCCTTGGCCTCGTCCTGTCCGGCAACATCCTTGAAGGTAACGCCGGTGGACTTCTCTACGTATACCTTGGCATTGCTCTTACCAACACCCATGGCACCGCCGCCCATACGACGCATCAGAAGTCCGAAAATAATCCACAGAATGGCAAGCGGTACTACCAAACTTAAAATGTTATAGATTAAGGAAGTGGTATTGTCGGAATTGCCGCGGCTAATCTCCACACCCTTATCCTTCAATGTCTTAATCAAATCCTCATCAGAGATGTAACCGGTATGATAGGTCACTTCCATCTTCTGGCCGGTGCTCTTGTAATAAGCTTCCTGGACCTTCTTGTCTTCCTCCGATGCAGTAAAATCCGAGTCTTCCTTCAGGGTAATCTCAATCTGATTGCCGTCGAACTCTACCGACTTCACCTGTTCATCTTCCACCAGCTCCCAGAACTGGGTATAGGTGATTTCCTGGCGGGTAGAACCTCCGGCGGTGTTGTACACGTAGCTGGTCACAAACAGCGCAATCAGCGAAAACAATACGAACAGAAGAATCGGCTGACGAAACTTATTGTTCTTATCGTTCTTTCCCTGACCATTTTGATTCTGATCGTTTTCGTTCATAATATCCTCCAAACAACGCAAGTATCTTTTGAAAAAGAAGATAGCGTATGTCTCATTTTTAGACTTTTTTACATAGTGACATTATAGAAAACCTAGATTTTAAAAGCAATAGCACCGCCTACAGTTTCATTTTCTTTTCACAATTCGTTTAGAATTTTTTTAGAATTGATTGCAAACAATTAAAAAAGACATCGACCAAACTCGGTCGATGTCTTCGTAATTCCTATTATTTGGAAAGAATTGCCTGGTCGTTGGTGAATTCTTCGCCGGAGACCTCCTCGAACTTATGTAATAAGTCCTCGATGGTCAGGCGCTTCTTCTCTTCCCCACGGATATCTAAGATAATACGTCCCTCGTCCATCATAATGAGACGATTGCCGTGGGCGATGGCATCACGCATGTTGTGGGTTACCATCATCGTAGTCAGGCCATGTTCTTCCACAATACGATCTGTGGTTGCAAGAACCTTAGAAGCAGTCTTCGGATCCAGCGCTGCGGTATGCTCATCCAGAAGCAGCATCTTCGGCTTCTGCAAGGTTGCCATCAGAAGGGTCAATGCCTGGCGCTGTCCACCGGACAAAAGGCCCACCTTAGCCGTCATACGGTCTTCCAAGCCTAAGTCCAAGGACTGTAACAGCTTCTTGTACTCCTGTCGTTCTGCAGCGGTAATACCCCAGCCCCATAAACGATGCTTGCCGCGACGGGCAGCAAGAGCTAAGTTCTCGTCAATCTGCATATCTGCTGCGGTACCGGTCATGGGATCCTGGAATACACGTCCCAAATACTTGGCACGACGGAATTCACACAGTCCAGTTACATTCACATCATCAAAATAGATGCTTCCTTCATCCACCGGCCAAACACCTGCAATGGCATTCAAAAGCGTGGACTTACCTGCTCCGTTACCGCCGATGACCGTTACGAAATCCCCGTCCTCCAATGTAAGGCTAACGCCATTCAGCGCCCGCTTCTCATTGATGGTTCCCGGGTTAAATGTCTTGTAAATATTTTTAATCTGAATCATAAATCATCCGCCCCTCTCCGGCCAGCTTTCCGGAAGGAACTGCTTGCCTTACCTTTCAGATATGGGACTGCCAGGAATGCAGCCACAATGAGGGCCGTAAATAATTTCAGACCGTCTGTCGGAACTCGTAACCAAGAAATGAATCCCATCACCATATAGTAAATCACACCGCCGATGATAACAAACACCAGACGCAGCATGAAGTTCGTACGCTTGCGAAACAGGGTATGACAAGCCACTTCGCCGATAATTACGGCAGCCAAACCGATAACAATGGCACCACGACCCATACCTACGTCGGTAAATCCATTCAACTGTGCCATGAGAGAACCGGCCAATGCAACCATTCCATTGCTCAGCGCAAGTGCAATGACCTTCATCAGGCCAATGTTAATTCCCTGTGCCCGGCTCATAGCAGGATTGTTACCCGTTGCACGAATGGCACTTCCCTGCTCGGTACCGAAATACCAATACATCACGCCAATAATCACTGCCGCAATGATAATCTCCATTACAATACTGATGCTGACTGCCAGCATGGACACACAAAGGCTGTACTTGCCTACGCCAATGGACTTGTTTGCGCCTCCCAGCAAAAAGATGTTCACGGAATACAACGCCAACTGCATCAGGATACCGGAGAGAATATCCGGAATACCAAGCAAGGTATGGAGTAAACCGGTGCAAAGTCCGGCCACCAGACCGGCAGCAAAAGCAGCTGCCATGGCTACCGGATAGGGAACACCGGAGGTAATCAGAACGACTGCCACCGCGCCGCCGGTAGCAAAGGATCCGTCTACCGTCAAATCTGCAAAATTCAAAATACGAAAGGTGAGATATACACCCAAAGCCATGATGCCCCAGATAATTCCAATGGCAACATCGCCGGGCATACGATTCAATAATGATACGAGTGTCATTGCCTATTACTCCTCGGTCTTAATTGCTGCGTAATCGGAAGGAATCTTCACACCGAAGGTCTCTGCCAATGTGGCATTGTATTCCTTCTTCACTTCATCTACATACTTAATATTCATGGTTGCAGGATCTGCCTTGTTCACAAGAATCTCATAAGCCATCTCGCCTGCAAGATATCCCACATCATAATAACTAATGGTCAGGGTTGCTACACCACAAGCCTTGCAGATACCCTCTTCACCTGCCAGTACCGGAACACCTGCCGGAACCACAACACCACCAATCAACTCTGCACAGCTTGCAGCTGTGTTGTCAGTAGGAATATAGATCACATCGCTGTCTGCGCATGCAGTCTGGGTAACGGTAGCAACATCATTGGTATCAGAGAATGTAAAAGAAGTTGCGGTATAACCAAGCTTCTCCAATTCCTCTGTCATCACCTGAGCCTGATACTTGGAGTTCGCCTCTGCAGAACAGTACAGAATGCCAACCTTCTTCGCATCCGGGAACAATTCCTTCATCATAGCAGCCTGCTGGTCCAATGGTGCCAAATCGGATACACCGGTGGCATTGCTGCCGGTTGCGCCGGTCCAATCCTCTGTAGCAATATCCAATGCAACTGCATAATCGGTAACAGAAGTACCAACTACCGGAATTGTCGTTGTGCCGGAAACAGCAGCCTGTAACGCCGGAGTTGCATTGGCCATAATCAAATCATATTCACTGGAAACAAATCCATTCACAATGGTATTACAATTGGCAGAATCGCCGGAAGCATTCTGAACATCGAATTCCACCTGGTCGCCTAGCTTGTCTCGCAAAGCGTCCTGGAAACCTTCTGTGGCCTGATCCAATGCCGGATGCTGTACCAATTGAACGACACCTACGGTATATTTATCCGGTGCTTCATCCACCGGCTGCTCAGCAGCCTCTGTATCGGCTGTATCCGCAGTTGTCTGTTGGGATGCATCTACGCCACATCCGGTGATGCTCATCACCAGCATAGATGCACAGAGTAAGCCTGTCAGTAATCTTTTTTTCATCCTTTTTCTCCTTTTACTTTTTCTTTTTTTCTTTTCCCTAAAGTCAAAAAACTTTCCTTGACTATAGCACTTTAAACCCTTAAAGTCAAAGAGAAAAGACCGCAAAATCGCGGTCTTTCGTCATTTATAAAACTCTTAAATTCTTCAGGGATACGTCTAAGATCGGAGAGGAATGTGTTAAGGCTCCGGAGGATACATAATCCACACCGATGTCGGTGATGGCCTTCACGTTCTCCTTGGTAATGTTACCGGAGCACTCGGTCTCGGCACGGCCGTCGATGTAAGCAACTGCCTCTGCCATCTGCTCGTGGCTCATATTGTCTAACATGATAATGTCTGCGCCGGCTTCTACCGCCTCGCGAACCATATCCATGTTCTCTACCTCTACTTCAATCTTGCGAACGAACGGTGCATAAGCCTTCGCTGCAAGAACCGCTTCCTTTACACCGCCTGCTGCATCGATGTGATTATCCTTCAGGAGAACTCCGTCGGATAAGTTATAACGGTGATTGTATCCGCCGCCAACGGTTACCGCATACTTCTCGAAGATACGGTTGTTCGGTGTAGTCTTACGGGTATCCAACAGCTTGGTCTTGGTACCTTCCAGAAGATCTGCAACCCCTCTGGTGTAGGTTGCGATACCACTCATACGCTGTAAGTAATTCAGTGCAGTACGCTCACCGGATAACAATACGCGAATATCACCGGTTACCTTGGCAAGGAGCTGCTTATTCTTCACGGCATCTCCGTCCTTAGCATAGAACTCCACCTTGGTCTCAGGATCCAGTAACTGGAACGTACGCTCGAACACCTGTAGTCCGGCGATGATACCGTCCTGCTTACAGATTAGCTCTACGGTTCCTAACTTCTTCTCCGGCATTACCGCATTGGTGGTAACGTCTTCGCTGGAAATATCTTCTCTTAAGGCCTGCAGAATCAACGGATCTGCATTCAGCTTCAATGTAATATCTGTCATCTTTTCTCCTTACTCTGCATCCAGGCGATGAATCTCGTCCCAGATGAGCTGTTTATTCTCCTCTGCAAAATCTTCCAGATTGTCGATACGGGCTACAATCCGATAGACCTTCTGTAACTCTTCCAAAGAAAGGTCGATGGTATCCGCAAATCGCGGTGTGCGCGCTCCGCTGTGGTCCGTATCGGTCTCGGACATGCGAAGGGCTGCGTTTTTGGCAAAAACCAAACTCTCCAAAAGGGAGTTACTAGCCAGTCGATTCCGTCCGTGTACGCCGTTGCAGCAAGTCTCTCCAGCTGCATATAAGTGGCGCATGGAAGTATGACTGTAACGATCCACATGGACGCCGCCCATGAAATAGTGCTGGGCCGGTACCACCGGAATCCACTCCTTGGTTACGTCATATCCCTCTTCCAAGCAATGACGATAGATGTTCGGGAAGCGCTTGGTAATATCCAAATCCGTAATGGCCATCATGTTCAGCCACACGTGCTTGGTTCCGTCCTTGGCCATCTGCTTGCGAATCTCGCCGGTCAATACATCCCGGGGCAATAACTCGTTGGTAAAACGGTTGCCGTTCTTATCCAATAGGACAGCGCCTTCTCCACGGACCGACTCGGAAATCAGGAAGCGACGCTCCTTCTTCTCGGTATAGAAGGTGGTTGGATGAATCTGAACATAATTGATATGCTCCAATTCAATTCCGTGGCGCAAAGATAATGCCAGAGCGTCTCCCGTCAGGTGCGGATAGTTGGTGGAGTTCTCATAGATACCACCGATACCGCCGCAAGCCCAGATAATATGTCCACCGAAAACCGCTTCTAAGCTACCGTCTTCCATCTGTAACAGCACGCCGTCACAGGAATTATTCCGACAAAGAATATCAATCATGGTCGTGTGTTCCAACAAGGTCACATTGGATAACTTTTTCACCGCTTCTAAGAGCTTGCTGGTAATCTCCCGTCCGGTGACATCTTCGTGATAAAGGATGCGGTTGGTGGAATGGGCGGCTTCTCTGGTATAGCGAAGCTGGCCGTTTTCTTTTTCAAAATCCACGCCGTATCCAATCAATTCGTTAATCACGCCACGGGATTCACGAATCATAATATCCACGGATTCGCGACGGTTCTCGTAATGTCCGGCACGCAAAGTGTCTTCAAAAAAAGCATCATAATCCTTGTCGTCTTTTAATACACAGATTCCACCCTGAGCCAAGAAAGAATCGCTCTCTTCCATATCGCTCTTGGTCACCATAAGGATCTGCCAATCCGACGGCAAGTGTAGCGCAGTGAAGCATCCGGCAACGCCGCATCCAACAATCACTGCATCATACTTCTTATTCATGTTCGTCTCTTTCTAATACTACTTCGCCAATTCTAACATACGCATCATTGGTGCTTTCGCATTCTCCATAAGATCATCACTTAAGATAATCTCAGGCTGCTCCTCCTTCAATGTGGCGAGAAGCTTCTCCATGGTAATCTTCTTCATGTTAGGGCAAATCTGCATCTCGGCTGCCGGATAGAAGGTCTTGTCCGGATTGCGCTTGTGCAACTCATGCAACACACCAAGCTCGGTACCAATTAAGAATTCCTTGGCATCGGACTCAGTTACATAGTTGATAATACCAGCCGTACTTCCGATATAATCTGCCTCTTCAGTTACCTCCGGCTTGCACTCCGGATGTACGCATAGAAGGGCATTCGGATGCTCGGCCTTGGCCTTCAACATATCTTCACGGGTAAGTGCATGATGAACATGGCAATATCCGTCATTGAAAATGAAATTCTTCTCCGGGAGCTGGTCTGCGATGAAGTGTGCCAAGTTCTGGTCCGGAATGAAGAAAATATTCTTCTGTGGCAAACGGGATACAATCTTCAGCGCATTGGCACTGGTTACACAAACATCACTTACTGCCTTCAACTCTGCTGTGGAATTCACGTAACATACCACAGCCAAATCGTCGTACTGCTCACGCATGGCAGCAACGCTCTCTACGGTTGCCATATGGGCCATTGGGCAGTCTGCAGCATACTCCGGAATCAATACCTTCTTGTCCGGATTCAATACCTTCGCACTCTCACCCATGAAACGAACACCGCATAAGACGATGATATCTGCATCAATTTCCGTTGCCTTACGGCTTAAGAAAAAAGAATCACCTACGAAATCAGCAGCATCCTGCACCTCATCATAGACATAGTAGTGAGCCATGATGACGGCGTTCTTTTCTTTCTTCAACTTCTCAATTTCGGAAGCCATCTGTTCTGTTGTCATGTTTTCTCCTCATACTTTACATGCAATGTGGTTTTCTCTATTAGAATACTCGAAATACAGCCAAACGCAAGTATTTCCTATGAATCTTCTATGGATTATTTCTTCCCACGCAATTCCTTCAGGTCCAGAATCCGTTGATTCCGGCTTCCTCGAAACTGCAAAGAGATATCTTTTTCTTCCAGCTTGAACTCTCCATCCACAAGAATGTCATAGGCATCCAACAGTTCATCCGTCACCTCGCAATGAGCCTTGCCATCCGGCGCTGCCAGGTCCGTCTCATAGGTGTAACCGGAATAGCACCAGATATTCTTATCCGGATGGAGCTTCTTAATCTTACGAATCATAGGAGCCAATGCCCGCTGATTCTCCGGTTCCATGGGTTCTCCCCCTAAGAGGGTCAACCCCTCTGTGAAAGGATCATCCAAAGAATCGATGATTTGCTGAGCTACTTCCTCGGTAAAAGGTTCTCCATAATTGAAGTCCCAGGTCTGGGGCTGGAAACACCCCTTGCAATGATGGGTGCAACCGGAAACAAACAGCACCGTACGAACTCCGGTACCGTTGGCGATGTCATGATACTTAATTACGGAATAGTTCAAATCACTCACCCCTTTTGGTAAAAAATCCCTGCACCGCGGGATTGCGATGCAGGGCATAAAACTTATCGTTACAATTGCTTCTTATAAATGAAGGACACGATCCTTGATCTCCTGGGTACGTCCCTGGTTCCAGAACTGGGTTCCGATGTAACCACAGGTACGACGTGCAACGGACATCTTGTCCTGGTCACGGTTACCGCAGTTCGGGCACTCCCAAACCAGCTTACCGGACTTGTCCTCTACAATCTTAATCTCACCGTCATAACCACATACCTCGCAGAAATCGCTCTTGGTATTCAGCTCTGCATACATGATGTTATCATAGATGAACTTCATCACAGAGATAACTGCAGGAATGTTATGCTGCATGTTCGGAACTTCGATATAGCTGATTGCTCCACCCGGAGACAGCTTCTGGAATTCAGACTCGAACTTCAGCTTGTCGAATGCATCGATTTCCTCAGTAACATGTACGTGATAGCTGTTGGTAATGTAGTTCTTGTCGGTAACATGAGGAATGATACCGAATCTCTTCTGTAATGCCTTGGCGAACTTGTAAGTAGTGGATTCCATCGGAGTACCGTATACGGAATAATCGATATTCTCTGCAGCCTTCCACTCACCACACTTATCGTTCAATTTCTGCATTACCTTCAGAGCAAATTCCTTGCCCATCGGATCGGTGTGAGAAACACCAAGCATACGGTAGCACATCTCGCTTAAGCCGGCATAGCCAAGGGAGATCGTAGAGTATCCGTTGTATAACAACTTATCAATGGTCTCACCCTTCTCAAGACGAGCCAATGCACCGTGCTGCCACAAGATTGGAGCAACATCAGATACGGTACCAAGCAAACGCTCATGACGGCAACGAAGTGCTCTATGGCATAACTCCAAGCGATCCTCTAAGATTGCCCAGAACTTGTCCATATCTCCATAGGAAGAACAAGCAACGTCTACCAGGTTAATGGTAACAACACCCTGGTTGAAACGGCCGTAGTAACGACGCTCGCCTTCGTGGTAATTCTTACGCTTCTCAATATTGCCGATACCTGCAGCGGTAAAACGATCCGGTGTCAGGAAAGAACGGCAACCCATACAGGTGTAGAGGTCTCCACCCTTCAGCTCCTTCATAACCTTAGCAGAAATGTAATCCGGAACCATACGCTTCGCGGTACACTTAGCAGCCAACTCGGTTAAGTAGAAGTAAGGTGCATCTTCATGAATATTGTCCTCATCCAAAACATAGATGAGCTTCGGGAATGCCGGTGTTACCCAAACACCCTTCTCATTCTTAACGCCCTGCATTCTCTGAAGAAGAACTTCCTTAATAATCTTGGCAAGGTCTTCTCTGGTCTGGCCTTCCGGAACCTCGTCCAGATACATGAACATGGTTACGAACGGAGCCTGTCCGTTACAGGTCATCAAGGTAATCAGCTGGTACTGAATGGTCTGGATACCGTTGCGGATCTCTGTCTCCAGACGATTCTCTGTCAACTTGTCTACAATCTTATCATCAATAGCTTCGCCGCACTCTTCACGCTCAGCGATGACCTGGGCACGAATCTTCTTACGGCTGATGTCAACGAACGGAGCCAAATGTGACAAAGAGAAGGACTGTCCGCCGTACTGGTTGGAAGCAACCTGAGCCACAATCTGGGTGGTTACGTTACAAGCAGTAAAGAAGCTGTGTGGACGCTCAATCATGGTCTCGGAAATCACGGTTCCGTTCCACAACATATCCTCTAAGTTAATCAAATCACAGTTGTGCTCGCGCTGTGCGAAATAATCGGAATCATGGAAGTGGATGATACCCTCTTCATGAGCCTTGGTAATCTCTTCCGGCAAAAGTACACGCTGGGTCAAGTCCTTAGATACTTCACCTGCCATGTAATCACGCTGGGTAGAGTTAATGACCGGGTTCTTGTTAGAGTTCTCCTGCTTCACTTCTTCGTTCAGCTGGTCAATGAGGGCAAGGATACCGTTGTCTGTGGTGTTGGTCTTACGGGACAGCTCACGCTTATAGCGATAACGAACGTACTTCTGAGCAACCTCGTAGCAACGCATCTCCATGATACCGGTCTCAACCATATCCTGGATATCCTCTACGTTCACTGCATGGGAAGATTCAGCGACCTGACGGGCAATCTTGTCAGCTACTGCCTGAATCTGGAAATCGTTCATCTGATGGATTCCGGCAATCTCCGCATTTGCCTTACGGATAGCGTTGACAATCTTCTCCTTCTGGAAGTCTACCTCACGGCCATTACGCTTAATAATGTGGGTGCGTACTTCTAAATCTTTTGTTTCCAAACCAAACTCCTCCTCTATATTTATAAAACTTCTCTAGTTTTCTAATAATTCAATGGAAAAAGTGAAATTACAAGACAAATCACAAAATCTAGAACAAAATCGATCGGTCGAACACAACATCTTGTACATCACCCATGATATACCATAGGGAAGAAAAATGGAAGAGGCAAAACCAAAAAATATGTAAAAATTTCCAAAAATAATACAAGGAAACGTGGTTAAAACGTTTTCGTACCCCAAGATATAGTGGTTGACTTCCTAGGTTTCTCTGTTATAATGAACATATGAACAATCATTCAGATGTTCATATGAGGAAAGGAGGACAATATGGCAGTTGCAGATGTAGAGCATTGCGAAGAGACCTGCGTACACAACGACGTTGTCAGTGTGGTACGTTCTCAGTTGCCGGACGAGGATGAGATGTATGACTTGGCCGAACTGTTTAAGGTCTTTGGAGATTCCTCTCGAATCAAAATATTATTCGCTCTTTTTTCCAATGAAATATGCGTATGCGATCTGGCTGAGAGTCTGAACATGACCCAATCCGCCGTATCCCACCAGCTAAAGATTCTTAAGACCGCAGGTCTGGTGAAGGCACGTCGTGACGGCAAGCAGATGATTTATTCCTTAGCAGACGACCATGTACGCACCATCATGGGACAGGGCAAGGAACATATTGAGGAGTAAGTAAGGAGATTATATTATGAAGAAGAAGTTTAAATGCGAAGTTGATTGTGCAAACTGTGCAGCTAAGATGGAAGAAGCTGTGAAGAACATTCCGGGTGTCATCGATGCCAACGTGAATTTCATGACTCAGAAGCTCACCTTAGAAGCACCGGAAGAGCAGTTCGATGAGTTATTAACTGCTGCCGTTGCTGCATGCAAGAAGGTAGAGCCGGACTGCGAAATCGAAATCGCCTAATACGTGATACTAAGCGGTCGCCTCTTGCGGCCGCTTTTCTGCTATTCAGGAGGACTTGTATATGAACAAAAAGCAAAAGAAAATGTTACGACGGGTCATTGTCGTACTGATCATCTTTTTTATCCTATTAATTGCTGAACACCTTGGATTCTTAGAGCCGATTCCTTGGTGGGGACAGTTCATCATCTATGTGATTCCGTATCTGATCATCGGATATGATGTTATCCGCAAGGCAGCCATCAACATCCGACACGGACAGGTCTTCGATGAGAACTTCCTGATGATGGTGGCAACCTTCGCCGCTTTTGCCATGGGCGAATTTTCCGAGGCCATGGCGGTCATGCTCTTCTATCAGATTGGTGAGTTGTTCCAGAGCTACGCGGTAGGTAAGTCCCGCCAGTCCATCTCCGATATGATGAGCATCGCTCCGGAGTATGCCAACGTAGAAGTGGACGGCGTCTTGGAAGAAGTGGATCCGGATGACGTTGCCATTGACAGTATCATCGTGGTAAAACCGGGAGAAAAAATCCCGCTGGACGGTGTAGTTACGGAAGGTTCCTCCTTCTTAGATACTTCCGCCTTAACCGGCGAATCCGTTCCTCGTCGCGTGAACGTTGGGGATGATGTCATCAGTGGTTGCGTGAACCAGGACGGTACCTTGAAGATTCGTGTCACCAAGGTATACGAAGATTCTACCGTTGCCAAGATCTTGGAGTTGGTGGAGAACGCCAGCAGCAAGAAGGCTCGCCTGGAGAACTTCATTACCCGTTTTGCAAAATACTACACGCCGGTGGTTACCATTGGTGCTGCATTACTTGCCGTAATTCCTCCATTGATTCTAGGGGACGGTTGGGCCAACTGGATTAGCCGTGCTTGTATTTTCTTAATTGTTTCCTGCCCATGTGCGCTGGTGATCTCTGTTCCGTTAGGATTCTTCGGTGGTATCGGAGCGTCCTCCCGCATCGGCGTTCTGGTGAAGGGCAGCAATTACTTAGAAGCCATTGCTTCTGCAGATACCGTGCTTATGGACAAGACCGGAACCTTAACCCAGGGTACTTTCCAGGTAACCCATGTAATTCCAAGTAATGGTGAGAAGGATGAATTATTAGAGTTGGCCGCTTACGGCGAAGCCTTCTCCAATCATCCGATTGCCCTCTCCATTCGTCAGGCTTACGGCAAAGATGTAATTTTAAGTCGTGTTGGAAATGCAACAGAAGAAGCCGGTCATGGTGTCTCTGTAACGTTCGACGACCATGCACTTCTGGTTGGTAATGAGAAACTGATGCAGGCCCATAACATCGATTATGTTCCTTGCAAAGAAATGGGTACTGTCTGCTACGTTGCTTGCGATGGCATCTTCCGTGGTGCAGTCGTAATCTCCGATATTATTAAGTCAGAGGCCAAGGCTGCCATCGATGCTATGAAGGCTGCCGGCGTTAAGCGCACGGTTATGCTTACCGGTGACAACCAAGAGACCGCAGAAGAAGTTGCTCTCCAGGTTGGTGTGGATGAATTGCATGCGAACCTGCTGCCGGGAGACAAGGTAGACCGCATCGAGGAATACTTAACCAACGCTTCCGGTAAGGTTGCCTTCGTTGGGGACGGTATCAATGATGCGCCGGTGCTTATGCGTGCCGATGTTGGTATCGCCATGGGTAGTCTCGGCAGTGATGCTGCCATTGAAGCTGCGGACATTGTCATTATGGACGATGACATCTCCAAGATTGCCAAGGTGATTCGGATTGCGCGGAAGACCATTCGCATCGTAAAAGAGAATATCGTCTTCGCCATTGGAGTCAAGATTCTCGTGCTCATCTTAGGCGCGCTTGGCATTGCTACTATGTGGCTTGCCGTATTTGCCGACGTCGGTGTTGCCGTGCTTGCAATTCTTAATTCCATGAGGGCGTTAAAAACCGAATAATACAATAAGGCCCCTTGGCCACCCACAACGTATTCTCCCGCGAGGTCGCTCTCGCTTCCGCTTTGGACGTAGCAGATACTACAAAGCCTGCTTCGCAGCCTTCTAGTACTGACGTCCAAAGAGGCTCGCTACAGAGAACACATTGTGAGTAGCCCGGGGCCTTTTTTAATTACAGCATGATTACAAATTGCAAGCTCTTACCGTCTTTACTTTCGGCGGTGATTTTGCCATGGTGGGCAGCTACGATGGCTTTGACCACCGACAGGCCGATGCCGTGGCCGCCGGTTTTGGTGCTACGGGATTCATCCGCGCGATAGAAGCGTTCGAAGTAGGCATCATGATTGCCGATCTCGATGGAGTCTACCGTGTTGTAGACCGTTAGTTTACAATGCTGCTTGCCTTTGGTGATTCGTTCCATTTTTACGCGAATGGTGCCATGCTCATCAGAGTACTTCATGGCATTATCCAAGAGCAGCGACAGCATCTGGCGAAGGTTGGTCTCATCGCCATAGTATCGCACTTCCGGTGCAATGATACGTTCCAATTCTTTCCCCTTAGAAATTGCTACAGCTTCATAGGAATCCAATGTCTCGTCTACCAGTTCAGACAGGTTGAACTCTCGCATCTCCAGCTTTGTGGATTCTTCATCCATGCGGGACAAGAAGACCAGCTTCTCCGTCAAGGAGGTCAGTCGCTTAATCTGGTTGCGTATGCTCTTGGTCCATTCGCTCTCTCCCGCTTCCATCTCGATGACTTCCGTATTGGCGTCGATGATAGCCAGCGGTGTCTTAATCTCATGGCTGGCATCGGTAATGAATCGTTTTTGCTTCTCGTAGCTCTCTGCCACCGGGCGCAGTACGATCTTGGAAAAAATTAGTACCAGCACTAGGTAGGACAAAGCTCCGATGGCGCTAACAATTAAGCTTGCGCGGAAAAAGGATGAGAAGGTTGCAAGTTCTCGATTACAATCCAAAAACACATAGTAATTGGTTCCATCCAACTTGGTTGCCTTGGCATAACGGAAGCCCTGGTAATAGCCTGACGTCTTGCTTTTTGACAGGACTTCTGTTGCCATTGCTGTTGCGGTCTCTTCCGTTACCGACGCAATACTATCCAGATGAATGGTAGACACCGCTCCGTCTTCATCCAAATCCACAGAGAAGTATCGGGCATCGAAAGGTGTCTCCTTCATAATATTATTATTGAACAAGCCTCGGCTCTGGGATATCTGGGGCTGCGCGCCTTCTTCCGGCGGCTGCATTCCCATCCGTTGCTGCTTCAAATTCTCGAAGCTGCCTTCATTCGCTATCAACATCTCCATGCGCTGTCTGGTAGACTTATCCACATTAAGATAGTTGGCCATGTCGATGATTCCGATAATCAGAGCCAACACAATAAGAATGGCCAGCATGGATGCTGCGATGAATTTTTTCCTTAATTCTCGAATCATTCCGTTGCCTCCACACAATATCCCACGCCTCGAGCGGCCTTAATAGCTACTTTTGCATCCAGGGATGCTAACTTTTTTCTCAAATAGGAGACGTAAACCCACACCACGTTCTGCTCCGTCTCCGTATCATATCCCCAAATCTTGTCCATGAACTGGTCCGTGGAGATAATCTGCCCCGGATTGGTTAGTAGCATTTCCAACATTTGGAATTCCTTATTGGCCAGTCGAAGGCTACCCTTCTCGGTGGATAGTTCATAGGTACTGCGGTTCAGCGATAGATTCGCAAATTGCAACACGGCATCCGTCACCTCACCCTGGCGTCTGGTAATGGCCCGAACTCTAGCCAACAGTTCCTTCATTGCAAAGGGCTTTGTCAGATAATCATCCGCTCCGGCGTCCAGACCGGTGACGCGATCGTCGATTTCAGACTTGGCCGTAAGGAGCAACACCGGAATGTCATTCCCTTCCGCGCGAATCTTTTTTAACACGGTGATGCCATCCATCTTGGGCATCATGATATCCAGGATGGCCGCATCGTATAAGCCACTCTCCAAATAGTCTAACGCCTCGGCGCCGTCATATACCGCATCCACTGAGTAGTTATTATGTTTTAGAATTGCCACCAATGCGTTGGACATCTCCAATTCGTCTTCCGCTAATAATAGTCTCATAGCAAGCATCTCCTTTTCTTAGTTTCACTTTGCCACAATTCCCGCCAATTGGCAATTTACAAATTTAAAGTGAATTTAAAGTTGGCTTTAAGGTTCGTTTAAGTATCGGTTGCTAAGATACAACCATCAACAAGAACACAAGGAACTCGAAAGGATGGTAACAACATGAACACTTTATTCCAAGGATTATTTGATACAGCAACTACAACGGTGATTTCCGTTTCAACATTTCTAACCTGTGTTGCGGTGGCACTTCTGATTGGAGCTTTTCTCACATGGGTATACGCTTACAAAAGTAAATACACGAAGAGCTTCCTTCTTACCCTATTTATCTTACCGGCCATTGTCTGTGTGGTCATCATGATGGTGAACGGTAACATCGGTGCCGGAGTTGCGGTGGCAGGAGCCTTCTCCCTTATCCGTTTCCGATCTGTACCCGGAACAGCAAGAGACATTGCAACCATTTTCTTAGCAATGGGCGCCGGTCTCCTCTGTGGCATGGGATATCTGGGATATGCAGCACTCTTCGCCGTAATTATCGGTGTGGTTATGATCTGTTTTACAACACTTCGCATCGGAAGCCGCAGTACGGAAGATACTAAGGTACTTCGCATCACTATTCCGGAAGATTTGAACTACAGTGAAGTCTTCGACGATCCTCTGGAGAAATATACTTCCCGTTATGAGATGACTTCCGTAAAAACCACCAACATGGGCAGCATGTTTAAGCTTACTTACGATATCAACTTAATTGATCCGAAGAAGGAAAAAGATTTGATTGACGAACTTCGCGTTCGAAACGGCAACCTGGAAATCAGCATTATGAGACAGGAGTGTGGTATCAATGAGTTATAAGAAGTTTTTATCATTTGTTGCAATTACAACATTAGCAAGTTCTATTATTTTGACCGGATGTGGCACCTCCTCTGCCACATCCGCTACCTCCTCTACCGTAACAGCTACGGAAGCTACCGCTAGCGATGATAGTTCCGAAGCATCTGAATATTTTACGGAGCGGGATGTTGACTATAGTTATGATGAAAGCAGCGCTACCAAGGTAACCTTAAGTGATGGTGAGACCTATACCATCTCCGAAGAAGGAGTCTATATTTTTTCCGGTAGTGTCAGCAATGCACAGATTGTGGTGGACGCCAACGAGACCGATAAGGTCCAGATTGTATTGGATGGTCTTACCATGACCAACGAGAGCACCGCATGTATCTACGGATTGAACGCAGACAAGATTTTTATCACAACTGCAGATGGCTCTACCAACAGCCTCTCTGTCACCGGTGAATATGTCGCTATCGATGATAACAATATTGACGGCGTGATTTTTTCCAAGACAGATGTGACCTTAAACGGTGGCGGAACTCTGAATATCGAAGGAGCCACCGGACACGGTGTGGTATCCAAGGATGACTTGAAGGTAACTTGTGGTAATTACAACATTTCTGTTGCCAAGAAGGGACTCGAAGGTAAGGAAAGCGTTCGCATCGGCGGCGGTTCCATTAACATCACCGAATGCTACGAAGGTATTGAATCCCAGGAAATTATCCTGGTAGATGGCGAGATTAATATTACTGCCAGCGATGACGGTATCAATGCAGTCAGTGCCGATGATTCTTCCGATAACGACGGCATGGCGGCCGATGGGGTGAGCTCCATCACAATCCTAGGCGGCACCCTCTATATCAACGCTTCCGGCGATGGAATTGATTCCAATAACGCTCTTACCATTAGCGGTGGAACAATCTATGTAGACGGTCCGATGGATTCTGCCAATGGCGCCTTAGACTACGCCGGCAGCGGAACCATCACCGGCGGAACTTTCTTCGCAGTTGGTAGCAGCGGAATGGCGCAGAATATGGGCAGTGACTCTACCCAGGGATGTATCTTAGTAAACCTCCAGTCCAACGAGTCCGGCGAGATTCAGCTGTTGGATTCCGATGGCAATGTGATTGCAAGCTACACGCCAAGCAAGTCCTACAGCAGTGTGTTGGTTAGTACCGCAGGTATCGAAGATGGTGCCACCTACACCTTAGTCACCGGCAGCACTTCTACCGAAATTACCATGGACGGTTTGATCTACGGTGCCGGCGGCATGATGGGCGGCGGCCGCATGGGTGGCGGTCGCGGACAGATGGGCGAGATGCCAAGCGATGGCAACTTCCAACCGGGCCAAATGCCACAGGATGGTCAGATGCCGGAACTTCCGGAAGGCGAAGCTCCTAGCGGGGACTTCCAACCGGGCCAGCGACCAGATATGAACGAGAGTACAGAGAGCAACTAGAAATATGTGCCGCCCGGTACACCTATAAAAAAGACCGCGTTTTTTGATAACGCGGTCTTTTCATATCCATCTTCTATTCTTCGAACATGTAATTGTTGTCTTCCTCGGATGCTCCATCTGTCTCTCCATATACATTCATATGGGCACGCTCATAGATTCCGGTGGTCGGCTCTGCTTTTACCACCTTTGGAGTTTGTGCCGGCTGAAACGGTGGTACGCTTGGCTTGGAAGTTGGATTCTCTTTTACCGGCGGAGCGGAGAACTCCGGCTGCCACAAATCCTGTCTTGGATTTGCTTCCTCTGCGGCCTGCTGAGCTTTTACCTTGCGAATTTCCGGTCCCGCACCAAGAGCCGTAAACAAGAACAGCATTCCAAGACTGATTAAGAAATCAGAAACCATCTCAAATTCTGCTAGCATAAACGGCATGCTAATCAAGATATCGATGAAGTAAATATCAGAATAGTATCCCTTTAATTCGTTGTAGATTGCAATGCTCCATTCCAGATAAGCCGCAATCAGCGTCATAAGCACCATTACAATGGATACTGCAATAATGCCCTTCTTGCTCATAGTGCCTGCTAATTTACGGTATCCCTTCAGCGCGCAAATCGCCATCACCACACCTGCAATCGACGCTACAAATCCAAAATGATCCAACAGCAGCATCAGTGCAACTCCCACCAGCGATCCTCCGATTGCTCCAATCACGCCGCGGAATACATGTTCCTGTGCTTGCATCTGTTGTGCATATAATCTATCCATTTTCTCTGTCTCCCCTTAAGTTGTGTTTTATTACACAGAATTTCATTTCTGCGTCCGAATTAAATCATATAAGAGTTTCCTCATCTTTTCAAGGAGAAAACGTGGTTCCTTGGGGACGAGGCTATTGGTTTTCTATTGCTGCTGTATCAACTTCATAGAGCTTGTAACAGACAAAATCTCCTTCTTCCAACGAAATTGATGTATTACGTTTAATCATCTTACGTTTAGCGATAAATTGCTTCATCTCATCCAGCGAATTAAACAACCCAAATTCATTCAACTTATATTCTTTTAACAACTCAATTCTTTCACTAACAATATCATTAAGCACTGCAGAATAATACGAGCCTCCAGCATATGCGTAGTCGAAGCCCAAAAACTTCATTTTCACACTTTCTCCATGGTATACCGGTTCTTCCCTGTCTGTTTCACAAAACAAGACTCGTATTTCTAGTTTTAAACTTCTTGCTACTCCTAATGCCTCTTTGATTACCTCTAAATTGTCACATACATCTACCCACTTTTCGCAGTACCATGATCTATCAATTTCTTCATCATAGATTCTTTTAAGCTCATTTGAGTATTCCTTCAAAGCCCAGTTATCACCATCAACCCCCATATATGAATACTTGCCCAAGCTTCTTTTCTGTACTATAAATCCATTTTTATTCATTACAAATCTCCTAATCGACATATGGTACATGCACATTGTAAATATGTGTATGATCCATGTATCCTCCCCCTGGAAAATGTTCTCCACTTCCCGGATACGATTGATGATGTTGGGGGACATTAAACTCTTCGGCCCACCTATCAAGAACCCTTGCTTCTTCACCGCTGATTGGATTTCCTGCTTTGGCATTTCTTGCAGCTTCTTCTGCTAAATCTTTTAACGCCTTTTGATCTGCTGTCTGCCGCTTTGGCGGACACATATTATGCACCAGCACATGGTTCTCGCCAACAAAGTATGTATGGCTATCACAAACTGCAAAGTTGTAAACCATGACCGGTTCATCGTAATGGATGCATTCTACTGAATCAACGGTTGCTGTATCTCCATTTGCTGTTGCAAGCTCATCACCTTCCTTTAGGTCTTTCGCCTGTACCTCTTCACCTTCTGCATTATAGAATGGATGCTCCGGAGTTGCCTCTATCGATTCACCGTCAATAGTAACAACATAGGTCTCATCAACTTCATGCGCATAGGTTTCCAGGATAACCTTACGGTCTAATTCTTGAGACAAGTC
>JAEEGF012071784.1_pt1 | contig 22417 bp, 17 predicted proteins | sample 9134171 | NCBI WGS metagenome assembly JAEEGF01 (sample SAMN16246542, study PRJNA631951) | gut metagenome | biome: gut microbiome; feature: rumen; material: AP-attached | host: Bos | place: Iran: Karaj | collected 2018-10 | reverse complement strand
AAGGTGACCGGCGCACGCCACATCTTCATGAGCCAGGTGGACGGCAATACCGAGGTGAATCTGGAGCGTTACAAGGAGATGCGCGAACTCATCGACCGCGAGAATCCCGACATCGTGATGACACACTGGCCGCTTGACGGACACCGTGACCACGCCTGCTGCGGTATCCTCGTGATGGACGCTTGGCGACGACTGGACCGCCGCTTCAAGTTATTCTATTTTGAAGCCATGTCGGGCACCCAGAGCCAGATGTTCCATCCCACCCATTGGGTCAACATCGAGAGCGTACTGGAACGCAAACACGAGGCCTGCAACTGCCACGTGAGCCAGCACATGGACGAAGTGTACCACTGGCATGCAACTATGGAACACTTCCGTGGCCTCGAGTGCCGTTGCGAAGCCGCCGAAGCCTTCGCCCAGCACAGCGACGCCCTCCCCACCCTACCGTAACAGATTTCCATACCAAATAATCAGCGTGACATGAGGAACAAACCTCATGCCACGCTGATTTTTCTTGTGTGGTTATTAATCAGAAGGTGAATCCGGCGCCGACCATGAAGCCGATGCGCTGGGCACCCATGCCGTAGAGGATGTCATAACGGCGGTTCAACAGGTTGTGAGCCTGAAGCCACAGGTTGACGCTGCTGTTGAGGCGGTAATTGGCCCCGGCCTTCAGGTTGACGGCATCTTTCATCTTGACAAACTCATACAGACGGTCTCCGTCGGCATCCCATTTGTCGCCGAACAGTGCCATGCGGCCGCCACGGTATTCCAGACCAGCATTGATTGTCAGAGGACGCCATGGGGTCACCTTGAGGTCAATGTTGGCAACCGTGGAAGCGCGGTCAACACCCAGTTTGTAGCCGTTGTAGTGATTGTCGGCTTCAAACAGTTCGTTGTCGTGAGGAGCATACTTGACGGATGCTGATGCCTCGATGAGTGAACGGTACTTGTAATTGACTTCGGCATTCAGGTAGTAGCCGCGACTATCCAGCACCATATAGGTGGACATCATACCGAGCATCAAGGCCTGGCTAGGATAATCAATGCGATAGAGGATACCCGGCTGGTCCTTGACAATAGCATAGCCCAGCGACACCTTGGCACTCAGTCCCTGGAAAGGTCCCACCTTGATACCGCCCTCGGCTTCGAGCGGTGTGTAGATGCTACCGTACATGAGCAAAGGCAGGTCGTAGCGGTAGTTATAGAAATGGGTGGGGACACGGTAACCCAAGTTCTTGCCGCCGAGGACGTTGGCAAATACCGAGAAACCGTCAACCAACGACAGGTTGGCACGCACGTTAGGCGAAAGGCGGAACGCCGCACCGTCGCTGAAACTGATGTGTGCATTCAGTCCCAGTTGCAGCTTGAACATGTCGCCACGGATGGTATAGGTGGGTGAGAGGGTAATCATGCCGACCTCGTCGAACAGGTCAAGGTCGCTGCCTGATTTGGCCTTGGTGCCACGGCGCAGGTACTCGCCTCGGATGTTTAAGGCGGCAGTGGTCAACTCGGTGAGTTCATAGGAGCCACCCAGTGTCAAGATGCCCCAATTGTCATGGGCACCATGTTTATACAGGGTATTGAACGACTTGTCGTAGGCCGCATGGCCGTACTGCAAACCGACATTATATTTCAGCGGATTGTCACGCAACATGAACTGGCTCTTCCAGCCCGCATTCAGGTTGAAGTCAAAGAAGGTCTGCTTCTCGGAACTCCAATCATAGGCGGGGGTCATGATTGACATTTCACCGGGAAGGACTCCTGCTGTGTTTTGGGAGACTTCAAATTTGTTCCAGCCACCATACAAGTTGTAGATATCCACATGGGCCTTGGCGCCCAGCATGAAGGTGCCTTTGCCCAAGTCCCTGCTGTAATCCACGGCGAAGACGTTGTCGTTGTACTTCTGCCTATTGCGGTTCTCGTCAAGGGTAATCATCTTGCTGGGGTTCTTGCTATTCCACGTGCTGTTGTGATTGAGCCACAGACCCAATTTTTCGCGTTCCTCATTGATGAGACGGTAGCCGAAGTCCACACGGAAGTTGCCTTGCGTACCGCCGCCCACGTCGAGATAGCCACGCTTGTCACTGAAATTATGGGCTGTGCGATAGCCGTAGGGCAGCAGCGTGGGGATACTGGTCGGCACCTCGATGGGAGAGGTCAGGTCACTGTAGCCCAGCTGGGTCTTCTTTCCCGTCACTGTAGGCTTTTTCACCTTGGGAAGTTCATTTTTCTTGACCGCCTTCTTCTCGAGTGGCGCTACATCCTTTTCGAGTGTGATTTCCTTGCTCAGGTTCTTGTTGTCCTGGGCGTAAGCCCCGTTGAGGGCAAAGGCCGCCATCAACATGGCGATATATATCTTTCTCATCTTCATAATAAATGTATGATGCTTGACGGGTTAATTCTTGCTTTTGGTACTCTTTGCACCCTTTTTCTTGCCGTTGTCGGTGCTGGAGTTGGTCGTTGACGAGGCATTGCTGCCTTTCCACTTGTTCAGACGGCTATCCACCTCGTTAAAGATGTCTTTCTCCTTGCCGGGGTAGTTGTTCTTAACGCTCTGCAGGTATTCGCGTGCCTGAGCCACATTACCCTGCTTGTAATAGACATCGGCGAGGGTGATGAAACTCTTGGCCAGCCAATAGTTGTGGTTTGTGCCGGCATCGATAAGCGCGTTGACCGTCTGCTCGGCGCCCTTGTAGTTGCCCATCTCATACTGCATGCGCGACAACTCATAGGAAGCCTGGGCACCGCACTCGTGGTTGGGATCCTTGGCCAGTTTCCTGAAGACTGTCTCGGCGTCCTTGGTATTGCCCACCTGAGCCAGCGAAAGACCCTGGTCGAGCATGACTTCTTTCTCCTCGTTGACGGTGAGACCGCCGCGATCAAGCAGCGCACCGGCGATATTCTTCACCTCGTTCCAGTTGCCCATCTGCTTGGCAACACGCAGGGCGCCCAGTTGTGCCAGCGTGCGGTTGTCGTCGCTGGAAGCACGTTCGGCGAGTTCCTTATAGCTGCGCAGGGCTTCATCATACTTGCCCTGACGAGCCAGGATGTCGCTGCGCATGGCGAGAGCATCCTGGGCATAAGAAGCGTCTCCACCGCCATTCAAAGCCTCGTCGATAGCGGCCATCGCGTCATTGTAATTGCCTTTTCCGTAGTGATAGCGGGCAATGTAGTATTTAGCCTTGGCGGTATAGGCGCCATCAGGATAATCCTTGAGATACTGCTGCATCTTGTCGATGCTGGGGCGCGTGTCGATGGCGGCTTTCTCGGCGGCCTCAAAGGTGAGTCTCTCCACCTCATTCACGTCAATCTTGGGCGCATTGGGCACGCTGTTCAGGAACTTGCCGAACTCAGCCAACTGACCACGGTCGGCATAGATGACTTTCAAGTCCTCGGCAGCCGCCTGGGCCTCGTCACTGGTGGGATACTGGCGAATGACCTTCTTATAGGCCTCGATAGCGGCATCCTCCTTGTCCATGCTCTTATTGACCAGCGCGGTCTGCAGGAGACCCTTGCGGGCTTCAGCACTCTTGGGATAGTTCTTTAACAACGTGGAATAAGTATCCAGTGCATCACCGTTCTTGCCGAGCAATGCCTGGGCATTACCCTTCTCGAGCATAGCCTGCGGAGCAAGGTCACTCTTGGGATAAGCCTTGATGAGCGCATCCATCTGGGCGATTTCGTCGGCATACTGGTGGCCCAGCCCCATCATGATGCCCTTCTGGTACATCGAGTAGTCACCGCTCGTGTTCTTGTCGAGCTTTAATGCCTGGTCATAAGAAGCCTGTGCGCCGCTGAAGTCCTTCAAGTAGTACTGCGCCTGACCGATGCCCTGATAAGCGCTTGCAGCCAAGTCATTGGTCAGCTGTTTACTGTTGATGGCATTCTGGAAGGCGGTCTTGGCCTCGGAATAGCGGTTCTGGTTCAACAGGCTATAGCCCAGGTTGTACTGCGCCAAGCCGTAGTTCTCATCGCCCTTATTGACCGATTTCACATATTCCTGCTGCTGCTTGGCAGCCTCCTTGTAGTTGCCCGTACGGTACTGCGTCTCGGCAAGCCACAGGCGGCTCTCATTAAGGGCGGTCTTGTCATAATTGCCCACGTCAATGGCCTGCTTGAAGTAGTTGGCGGCATCCTGAGTGCGATTGGCGGCCAATGCCTGGACACCAAGATTGTACAGCACGTTCTGCTTGGCAGCAAGCACCTTGGCGCCCGGCTTCTTGATACGGTTGATGCTGGTGAGCGCCCTCTGGTAATCGGTAGTTCCCATATAGGCATCCACCAGATAGCCTTCCACATTATCTTTATAGCGGGAGTTTGGATACTCGTTGAGGAAGTCCTCAAACAGGTCGATGCTCTTGTCGAACGGTGTGCGTGCGCCCTTGCTCAGACCCACGGCATAGTTATAGTAGGCCGTTTCTTTGACATTGCGGTCACAGTCCATCATCGCCGCCTGCTGGAAAGCCATGTTAGCTCCATTCAGGTCACCCAACTGGCGCTTGGCCTGTCCCATATAGAGATAAGCGCTCTGGGAAAGAGCATCGCTACCCTCTAGCACGTAGAGCATGTCGTTGACCACAGCCTGATAGTTCCCGTCACGATAGTCGAGCACGCCCATTGTATAGGCCGCCGTGCGGTAAGGCTCGCCCTCGGGATTGTCCATGTAGCGGCGCAGGTAGGTGCGTGCCTCCACGTCATTGTTCTGATGGTAGTAGCTCTCGCCCACAAGACGGTTGAGCTCAGCATCAAAATAGTCGTTCTGATGCTGGGCGAGCAGGGATTTACCCTTCTCAATGACATCACGGTAACGCTTCTTGTTATAATCTATCTGAGTGAGGTAATACTGGGACTGGAAACCTAACTCGCTGTCCTGAGGCAGACGGCTGAACTTGGCCTGGGCCTCGTCATAGTTACCCTGGGCATAATCCAGATAAGCCTTGTAGAACTCGCTGGCACCTCCATATCGGGCGGTATGCTCCAGTTCGTAATACTGACGCTCGGCTTCACGATAGTTACCCAAGCGCAGGTTACAGTAAGCACGGCGATACTCCAGGTCCTCGTCGTTGTCCAGGTCGAGGGAACGGTTACGCACCAGGGAGTAGGCATTCAGGGCGCTCTCCCACTGTCCGCGATAGAAGAAATAGTTACCCGCCTTGAGCAGAGCCTGCATGCCAAGCGGTGACGCAGGGTACTGGTTATAGAACTGCAGCAATGCGCCAAGGCTCGATTCCTCGCCACGCTCAAACTTGCTCAGCGCGATGTAGTAGTCGGCCTGTTCACGCATGGATGGGGTGCTGGGCAGCTGTTTCATGTGCTCCAGCTGGTCGATGGCACCTACATAGTTGTGCGATTCATACATCTGTCGTCCACGCTCGAGATAGCCAGCAGCATCGCTGGACATGATGGCAGGCTGGCCCACGGCGATAGCGGGAGCCACTACCAGCGCTGACAATAGGACTTTCTTGATTGTTTTCATATTGTTGTATTTCTTGTTGATTGCACGCTCTTCACGCCACACCGTCGAGGCATGGCGCACCGTTCACATTAATATTAACTGCAAATGTAGCGATAAATTGCCAAATAACAGCCACTCGACATCTAAAATAATCCTAAAAAAGCAAGATAAATGTTGCACAGTGCCCAAAACGCTGTCCCAGGAGCCCACAATGAAGAAAAAACAAGAAAAAACGATTTGTTTTTTGGTATAATGCAAAAAATAACTACCTTTGCGTGGTTTTTTGGCGAGAAGCCCTAAAAATGAATGAAATAACTTAATATAAACAACTGTAAATGGCTACATTAGAGAAAATTAGGCAAAGGAAGAAAGTCCTTGCCCTCGTAATCGGCGCCGCCTTGCTCGCATTCATTATTGAGGAAGGTGTTCGCGCTCTCGGCCTGTTAGGGTCAAGTACTACTGTCGCAAAAGTCGGCAATGAGAAAATTGAAATTCACGCTTTCCAGAAGCGTATGGAAATGGAGGCAAATGCTGATCAGAATAATGCTCAGCAGACCGACCCCGAAGTGCGCCGCCAGCAAGTTCTGGATGAGATGATTCATGAGGAACTTCTTAACCAAGAGTATGAGAAGGTGGGCATCGAGGTTCACAGCGATGAAATCACCCAACTGATGACCGGTAAGAACGCAGCTCCCGCTGCCGTTCAATTTGCCGAGCAGGTAGGTGCCAAGTCTCCCCTCGAGCTCTATGAATTCATCACTAACCCCGGCAAACAGGGCGTTCAGGAGTCCCAGATTGCTGAGCTCAAGATGGAGTGGCAGAAGCTCACCGAAGACATCTATAAACAATACCGTTTCGCCAAGCTGCAGTACCTGATTGGCGGTTGCTTCCCTGCCAACGACCTGGATCTCGCCCAGCTCGCTGAGGAGCAGTCCATCACCAACGTAGTGACGTTTGCCAAGAAGGAATACTCCAGCATTCCCGATGATAAGTATCCCGTGAGCGATGCTGAGCTGCAAGCTGAATGGGAGAAGATGAAACCCGTCTTCAAGAAAGATGAGGAGTTCCGCAACATCCACTACATCGCCGTCAATATCGTTCCCAGCGTGGAAGATATCGCTGCTGCCCAGAAGATTGCTGACGCTGCTTACATCGCCCTGCAGAAGGGTCGTGGCGTTGATTCGGTTCGCCTGCTGGGTACCGTACAGATTGACACTGCCAAGGTCATCCAGAAGGATCTGCCTGCCAAGGTGCGTGACTTCTTCACTAGCGCCGAGGTGGGTGCCACCCGTCGTGACAGCGCCATCAACAACCACCACGTAATGTATAAGCTGATTAACAAGCAGTTAAGCATTGACTCTGTACAACTGTCCTATGTCACCATCCAGGGCGACACCAAGACACAGGATGCCGTTCTCCAACAGCTCAACGCTGGCAAGACCCTTGATGAGCTGAAAAAGGCTTATCCCCAGAAGGTAGAAGGCAAGCTCAACGAATGGCAGCGTGCTTACAGCGCTCACGATACCCTGAAGGCTAAGATTGTCAATGCCGGCAACGAATACATTGTGTTCAACCGTAACAATGAGGGTGCCGTGCTGATGAAGGTGAACGAAAAGAAGGCTCCGAAGATGTTCTATACCCTGGCTACCGTTACCTACGATGCATATGCCAGCACCAAGACCAGCGAGGAGTTGCGCGACAAGTTCCAGGACTTCCTGAACAAGAACAAGACCATCAAGGCCTTTGAGGAGAACGCAGCCAAGGCTGGTTACAACGCCACCGAGATGCTCATCAGCCCCAGCTCAGCACAAATTGGCCAAATGAAGGATACCCGCAAAGTCATTAAGTGGGCGTTCGATAACAAGAAGGGTGATGTGTCACCTATCTTCAGTGACAACAATGACGTACTCATCGCTGCCGCTATCGACGACATCTACGACCAGGAGTATCTGCCCTACAACTTCCCCCAGGGTAAGGAAATGCTCACCAAGCGCATCCGCAACAGCAAGAAGGGTGACGACCTGATGAAGCAGTATCAGGGCAAGGCTAAGGATGTGGAATCCTACGCTATGATGATGGGCAACAAAGTTGATACCGCCAACGTGGTATTCTTCAACGGTGATCCCAAGATTGAGCCCATGATTGTTGGTCGCATCAGTGCCGCCAAGCCTGGTGTCATGCAAGGCCCCTTCAAGGGTGAGGATGCAGTCTATGTTTACAAGGTGGTTAAGCAGGAGAAGGCCGAGCGCCAGCCCACTAAGGAAGAACTCGAGCGTACCTACGCTCAGCGTCGTGGTGTGCAGGTTATGGGTAACCCCACCTTCATCAACAAGCTTCTGGCTGGTTCCACCAAGGTGAAGAAGAACATCATCAAGTTCTTCTGATGAACAACGACACGCCTTTCTAAGGCAATCATACCAAGTCCCGCAGCAAGATGCTTGCGGGACTTGTTTTATTATTTTTTGGCTGGTTTGAGCTTTTTTACCGCCCAAATTGGCCATATCTCAAAAAAAAAGTCTAATTTTGAAGGTTAAAACCAAAACGTCAACTTTTTAATGTCAACAGTAAACCAACGACAAGACGAAATCATTGAGGAATTTGAGGGTCTGGACGACTGGATGGACCGCTATAGCGTCATCATCGACATGGGCAATGCCATGCCAGCGCTGGACGAACAGTATAAGACGGCCGACAACCTGATTGATGGCTGCCAGAGCCGTGTGTGGCTCCAGGCCGACTGCATCGACGGCAAGATGCGCCTGCAAGCCGACAGCGACGCCATCATCGTCAAGGGCATCATCTCGATGCTCGTGCGCGTGCTCGACGGCGCGACGCCCCAGGAGGTACTTGATGCCGACCTGTACTTTATCGAGCGCATCGGGTTGCGCGAGCACCTCTCCCCCACCCGCAGCAACGGCCTGCTGGCTATGATCAAGCAAATCCGCGCCTATGCCATCGCCTATCAGGCACGCGAACACTCCGGCTGCTGAAACAACGACAATAACATTATTAATATATTAACCAATAAACCAAAACAAAATTATGTTTAAAAACCATCCCAAGGGTCTAATCCCTGCCGCATTGAGCAACATGGGCGAACGCTTCGGCTACTACATCATGAATGCCGTGCTGTTGCTTTTCCTGTGCTCCAAGTTCGGCCTTGACGAGGGCACATCGGGCGCCATCTATAGCGTCTTCTATGCCGGTATTTATGTATTAAGCTTAGTCGGCGGTTTCATTGCCGACCGCACTCAGAACTACAAGGGTACCATCCAGTGGGGTCTTGTTATCATGGCTGTTGGCTATGTGCTGCTTTCCATCCCCGTTGTCCACTCGGCTGGCAACCACATGTGGCTGCTCGTGTTCACCTGCGTGGCACTGTTCCTGATTGCCTTCGGTAACGGTCTGTTCAAGGGCAACCTGCAGGCTATCGTAGGTCAGATGTATGACAATATGGAGGCCGATGCCGTCGCTGCCGGCAAGTCTGAGGAAGAGATCAAGTCAATCAAGGATCGTCGCGACTCTGGTTTCCAGATTTTCTACGTGTTCATCAACATCGGTGGTCTGATTGCACCGTTCGTTGCCCCGCTGCTGCGTCAGTGGTGGCTCGGCGTCAAGGGCATGGTGTATGATGCAGGTCTTCCCGCATTGTGCCACCAGTACCTGAAAGAAGGTGCCAGCATGGCTAGCGATCAGATGACCAACCTCACCGCATTGATGGAGAAGGTAAACCAGGGTGGTCTCGACATGAGCAACATGGATGCCGCCTGCAACAGCTACCTTGAGGTGTTCAACACTGGTGTACACTACAGCTTCATCGCATCGGTAGTCGCCATGTTCATCTCGCTGTTCATCTTCATTGCCTATAAGAGACTGTTCCCGACTCCCGCCAAGAAGGAAGCTGCTGCAGTCGAGCAGTACTCTGCCGAGGAAAAGAGAGCCATGGCCAAGGAAATCAAGCAGCGCATGGCAGCGTTGTTCGCTGTGCTGGGTGTGTGCGTATTCTTCTGGCTGTCGTTCCACCAGAACGGCCAGTCGCTGTCGGTATTTGCTCGTGACTATGTCATCACCGACAAGATTGCTCCCGAGATCTGGCAGGCAGTGAATCCCTTCTTTGTTATCTTCTTGACTCCCATCATCATGGCCATCTTTGCTGCATTGGCAAGGAAAGGCAAGGCTATCTCCACTCCCCGTAAGATTGTCATCGGTATGGCAATCACCGGTCTGGCTTACCTGTTCCTGGTAGTGCTGAGCATGGCTTATGACTATCCCAATGGTGAGACCTTCCGTGCCATGGGTATTGACCAGCAGGCAGCCATGAAGTCGCAGTGGTGGGTATTGATTGCCACTTACTTCTTCCTGACCGTCGCCGAGTTGTTCATTTCGCCGCTGGGTCTGTCGTTCGTTTCCAAGATTGCGCCCAAGCACCTGCAGGGTATCTGCCAGGGTCTGTGGCTGGGTGCTACTGCTCTGGGCAACCTCTTCATCTGGATTGGCCCGGTTATGCTCAACAAGATGCCCAAGCTGTGGATGTGCTGGGCAGTCTTCCTGGTTATCTGCCTCGTCGCCATGGGCGTCATGTGGGGTATGGTCAACTGGCTGGAGCGTGTTACCGGCGAGAAAGAGTAATCCCGATACACATTATTAATAATTAAAATAAGAGAATCTGGAAAATCTAGAATAACTGGATTTTCTGGATTCTCTAAATAAAAAGACTATCGATTATGTTTGAGAACCAACCTAAAGGACTTTTTGCGTTGGCATTGGCCAACACAGGCGAACGCTTCGGCTACTACACGATGATTGCCGTGTTCGCGCTGTTCCTGAGGTCAAACTTCGGTTTTGACCCCAAGTGGGCTGGCGAAATCTATGGCGATTTCCTCATGCTCGTGTACTTCCTGCCCATCGTTGGCGGTTATCTTGCTGACAAGTTCGGTTACGGCAAGATGGTGACCATCGGTATCATCATCATGTTCCTGGGTTACCTGCTGCTGTCGGTACCCCTGGGCGGACAAACCGTCGCCATCGTTGCGATGTTGGCAGCTTTGCTGCTCATCAGCCTGGGTACAGGTCTATTCAAGGGTAACCTGCAGGTAATGGTGGGCAACCTCTATGACGACCCTCGCTATGCCAACCAGCGTGACGCCGGTTTCTCGCTATTCTACATGGCCATCAACATCGGTGCCCTGTTTGCTCCGACTGCCGCCGTCAAGATTACCGAGTATGCCCAAACGCATCTGGGTTACACCGCTCCCGGCGAGGCCTATCACTTTGCCTTTATGGTAGCATGTGCTTCTCTGGTGCTCTCGATTGCCATCTACTACCTGACGCGCAGCACCTTCCGTCACACCGAGGAGACCGGCAAGAAGGCCAAGGCCGCTGCTGCCACCACCGAGCCCGAATTGAGCAAGGAGGAGACCAAAGCCCGCGTCATTGCGCTGCTGCTCGTGTTCGCCGTGGTTATCTTCTTCTGGATGGCGTTCCACCAGAACGGACTGTCGCTGACTTATTTTGCCGACGAGTTCACCGCCAAGACCGCATCGGGCGTGCACACCATGCCGTTTGACGTCATCAACCTGGTGATGCTTATCCTCATTGTCTATGCCGGTTTCTCGCTGTTCCAGAGCAAGACAGCTAAGGGCAAGGGCATCTCTGGAGTCATCATCTTGGCCGCCCTGGCCGTGCTGGGTTACAAGTACACCCGCGCCAATGGCACCATCGACATCTCGGCTCCCATCTTCCAGCAGTTCAACCCGTTCTATGTGGTAGCGTTGACACCCGTGTCGATGGCCATCTTCACCTATCTGGCCAATAAAGGCAAGGAGCCTTCGGCTCCCCGCAAGATTGCCTACGGTATGCTCGTGGCCGGTGCAGCGTTCTTCATCATGCTGTTCGCCTCACAAGGGCTGCTCACGCCTAACGAACAGGCCGCTCTTGCTGACAACGGCAAGCTTGGACCGCTGGTATCGCCCTACTGGCTGATTTCGACCTACCTGGTTCTGACTTTCGGTGAGCTGTTGCTCTCGCCGATGGGCATCTCGTTTGTCAGCAAGGTGGCTCCTCCCAAGCTCAAGGGTCTGATGATGGGTGGCTGGTTTGGTGCCACTGCCATCGGCAACAAGCTGGTGAGCGTCGGTGGTTACCTGTGGGGTGACCTGCCCCTGTGGGTAGTATGGACCGTGTTCATCGCCGTCTGCCTCGCCGCCGCCATCTTCATGTTCGCCATGATGAAGCGCCTCGAGAAAGTCGCCAAGTAATTCCCCTTAACAACGAGCCACAGGCTCGCAATACCCCGACAAACCGCAACTGCTACAACAAGCAGCCAGTTGGAGTATTGCGAGCCTGCGGCTCGCTTAAAAATTGAAAGAAATGGATGACAAGCGCAACGAGGGACGCAAGCAATGGTCCCAGAGACATCCTGACGTCCCCGCCACAGCGTCGATGAAACGGCGAATGGTTAGTCATGACTACCAGAGAAGGTCCATCTACATGATTACCCTGTGTGTAGAAGGACGCACACCACGGCTCGGGGCCTTGTGCGGGTCCGACGACAGCCACCCGCTGCCGTGGGTAAACCTCACACCGCTAGGCGAGAGCGTGAAGGACGAATGGCTTGGCATCCCTCGCTACTACCCACAAATCAGAGTGCTAGCATTGACCGTAATGCCCGACCACTTACACGGCATTCTGTTTGTCACCGAGCCGCTACCCGTCCATTTGGGAAAAGTCATCAATGGGTTTAAAACCGGTTGCAACAGGACGGCTCGGGAATTGGGCCTATCAGTACCAGTGTGGGAACAGGGTTATACTGACGGGGTGTTACAAGGTAAGGGTCAACTCGACCGCTGGAAAGCCTACCTTAGTGACAACCCTCGACGGCTATGGATCAAGCGACAGCATCAAGACTTTTTCACAGTATCTCATCATCTAACCATTGCAGGGTCAACAGTGAGCGCAATGGGCAACCATCAACTCCTACAACACCCGTCAATCATGCAGGTTTACTGTTCACGACGAATGAGCAAAGAGGAAATAGCACGTGAAGGAGACTGGATTCTCGCCCAAAGAGCCGTACTTGTTTCCCCTGCCATCAGCCCTGGAGAAAGAACCATCATGAACAGAGCCCTCGAGGCGGGAATCCCCGTGATTTTCATCTGCAACAACGGCTTCGCAGAGCTATCCAAGCCAGGCGGTCGGCTCTTTGATGCCTGCGCTGCCGGCAAGGTGCTGCTCATCTCCCCATTCACTCACCACAATGATTACCACCCGCTAACCGCCGAATGCTGCCGCCAGATGAACGCCCTGGCTCGAGCCATCGCCACACTGCAGTGACACGGCACAAAACGAGCCACAGGCTCGCAATACCCCGACAAACCGCGACGGCTACAACAAGCAGCCAGTTGGAGTATTGCGAGCCTGCGGCTCGCTTATTTTTTCCTCTTCCTTGAAAAAACTGAGACCCCAAAACCGATAACTGAAAACTTCTTTGTACCTTTGTGCTTTAATTCTGTAGACAAATGGAAGAAGTAACTTACCAGGGTCTGACGTTTGAGCCCTACATCAGACGTGAAGAGATTGCCAAGCAGGTGTACCGCCTTGCCCAGGAAATCAAGCGTGACTACGCCAATGAGAATCCCCTGTTCCTGTGTGTCCTCAATGGTTCCTTTATTTTTGCTGCAGACTTGTTCCGTGCCTGCAACCTGCATGACTCCGAAATCACATTTATCCGCTTCAAGTCCTACGAGGGAATGTCATCAACAGGCAACGTGAAAGAAATCATGGGTTTGACTGAAGACATTACGGGTCGCAACGTGCTCATCGTTGAGGACATCATCGACAGTGGCGTCACTGCTGCCCAACTGCGCAAGGAACTTGCAAAGCAAAATCCCAAGAGCGTGAAGATGGTGTCGCTGCTGTTCAAGCCTGACGCCCTCACCGTGGGCAAAGCGCCCGAGTATGTAGGCTTTGAGATTCCATCTAAGTTCATCCTCGGTTACGGCCTCGATCTTGACGGTCTGGCTCGCAATCTGCCCGACATCTACGTCCTGAAAGAGAAATAAGTTCAGAGATAATATACATTACATAAATAATAGAACACTTAATAAGATCATTCAAGATTATGTTGAACATTGTTATTTTTGGTGCACCCGGATCGGGAAAAGGCACCCAGAGCGATAAACTCATCGACCACTACAAACTGTTCCACATTTCAACCGGCGATGTGCTGCGTGACCATATCAAGCGCGGTACCGACCTGGGCAAAACCGCCAAGGGCTACATCGACCAAGGACAACTCGTGCCCGACGAACTCATCATCGACATCCTGGCACAGGTGCTTGACGACAATAAAGACAACGTCAAGGAAGGCGTTATCTTCGACGGATTTCCCCGCACCATTCCTCAGGCCGTTGCCCTAGAGAAGTTGCTTGCCGACCGCGGAACCAAGATTGATGCCGTTGTAGGTCTCGAGGTTCCTGAAGAGGAGCTCATCAAGCGTATCCTGCTGCGCGGCCAATTGAGTGGCCGTTCTGATGACAACGAGGAGACAGCCCGTAAACGTCTGGAAACCTATCACAACCAGACTTCACCCTTGAAGGCCTATTATGAGGAGCAGGGTAAGTACCACGCCATCAACGGCATGGGTGATATCGATGCCATCTTTGGGCTCATCAAGGATTCTCTTGACAACCTGTAATTGAATGATTCACGGGAACGTGCGCCAACAAAGGCACGTTCCCGTTTTTTCCCTGGAATAAGATGGGCGAGAAGAACAAGACCAGCCTGTGGCAACGCTTCATGCAAAATGTCAAGTACTGCATCAGTGGGGTGTGGAATGACAGGAGGACTCTTCTTTCGGTCAAAATCCTGAAGGTCATCAATCTGAGTGTGCGCTCGTTTATGGATAGAGACCTGCAGATGCGCTCTTGCGCCTTGACTTACAACACGGTGCTCGCCATCATCCCAGCGCTTGCCATGCTATTTGCCATAGCGCGTGGCTTCGGGTTCCAGAATCTGATGCAGAGCGAGCTGTTCCGCTATTTCCCAGCCCAACGACAAGCGCTGGAAACAGCTCTGACCTATGTGGACAATTACCTGGCTCAGGCTTCCCAAGGCATCTTCATCGGTATCGGTCTGATTTTCCTTTTGTGGACGTTAGTCTCGCTAATGAGTAATGTGGAAGACACTTTCAACCACGTCTGGGGTGTGACCACGATGCGTTCAATTCAGCGCAAATTTACCGATTACACAGCTCTGTTCATGCTGTTACCAGTGCTGATGGTATGCTCGGCGGGCATTTCCATCTTCATGAGTGACGCCGTGCAACGTGTGTTTGAGGGCAACCCTATTTCGCCCATGATGCACCGTCTGCTGGCCTTCATGCCAACGGTCATCTCATGGCTCATCTTCACAGCTGCCTATTACTTTGTGCCGAACACCAAAGTCAAGTTCAAAGGAGCGCTGTTTGCTGGCATCCTGTGCGGAACGCTGTTCCAGATTATCCAATGGCTATTCGTCACCGGACAGGTGTATGTGTCAAAGTATAATGCCATCTACGGCAGTTTTGCTTTCCTGCCCCTGTTACTGGTGTGGATACAACTGTCGTGGCTCATCACTCTTGCCGGAGTAGGACTGACCTACGCATGGCAGAACTTTGACAGCTTTGCCCACAATGATAAGGTTAAGGGCATTTCACAGACCTATTCTAACAACATGGCAATTGCCATCCTTGCCCTTGCCGCTAAAAAATTCAAGAATCACGAACCCGCATTGACACATACCACACTCATAACAGAGTATGATATACCGGTGCAACTCGCCGACAAGCTGCTGAACAACCTGTGCCAAGCCGGCCTGCTTCAAAGCATCAGTCAACAGTCGGCAGACGACGAAAAGGCATTCCAACCCGCCTTCGACCCCGATGAACTCACCGTAAACTCAGCCATCAATGCGCTGATTGACCAAGGCGAGAGCGACTTTATTGTCGAGGCCGACAAACGCTTCTCAAAGCTGCTGGAACACATCGCAAAACAACGCAGAGACCAGCAAAAAGCTATCGACGACACCCCGTTGCTGGATCTTATATAAACATTATTACCCCTCTATAAGCTGATGGCAAGATGCCGACAGGATAGAGCCAATCAGAAAAAAAACACATAAAAGGCGTGCATATCAACAAAATGTTGTATCTTTGCGCCCGAAAATAGACCGGATGCCTGAATGGTGGAATCGGTAGACACGAGGGACTTAAAATCCCTTGGCCATTGCGGCCGTGTGGGTTCAAGTCCCACTTCAGGTACTAGAGCGAAGCGGTTGATAATCAATGATTATCAACCGCTTCGATTATTAAATGCAGCTTATATGCCACTTATTTCATCACTTCGATAAAAGCCTTACCGATGTTATTGACAATGTCGCTTGCCACCATGCCGTAGGTGCCTTGCTCCTGCTCGGCAAGGTCACCAGCCAAACCATGAAGATATACACCGAGGACAGCCGACCAATCGGCAGGATAATCCTGTGCTATGAGGGCCGAGATGATACCGGTGAGGACATCACCACTACCCGGGGTCGCCATACCGGCATTGCCACTGCTGTTCACATACACCTTGCTGTCAGGTCGCACCGTCATGGTGTAGTGACCCTTGAGCACGATAGTGATGTTATAGAGTTTGGAAACATCGATGGCCTTCTTGAGGCGCTCCTCGTCGGTAGCATGTTCGCCGAACAAGCGGTCAAATTCGATAGCATGCGGCGTAATGATAGAACGCGGAGGAATGCTTTTGAGCAACATCGGGCGACGCGAGATGCAGTTGAGGGCATCGGCATCCAACAGGCATGGACGTTTGAAGTTCATGATGAAATGGTGCACCGCTTCGAGAGTCACATCATCAACGCCCATACCGGGACCCAAAGCGACAACGCTATAGGTGTGGCGCAAATCAATCGTGCTGGTGACGATATCGTTGCGGTCAGGCTCGAAGAGTGCTTCGGGAACCGCTGTCTGCAACACTTGATAGCCATAGCGAGGTGCATGGACAGTCACCAGTCCGGCACCTGCACGCAAAGCACCTCTTGCCGCCAGAACGGCGGCACCCATCATGCCATAGCTGCCCGCCACAAGCAAGACCGTGCCGTTGTCATACTTGTTAGCAAACGGATTGCGAGGCTTAATTACATCTTGCACATCCTCGCGCTCGATAAGATAAAAATCAGTGGGAGTACGCGCCAGGCTCACATGATCCAGCTCCAAGTCAAGCACCCTGCACTCGCCAACAAACTCGGCATTCTCCGAGAAGTAGAACGAGAGTCTCTTGCTCTGGTAGGTGAGCGTGAGATTGGCACGGATGATGTTGCGACGGTCATTACCCATATTCCACTCACCGAACATACCCGACGGCAAATCTATCGACACCACATATGCGCCGCTGGAATTGATGTACTGCACCAACGATGTGTAACCACCCTTGAGCGGCGTGCGCAATCCGCTGCCGAACAAGCCGTCAACCACCACGTCGTTTTCATCCAGCGCAGGCGGGTTAAAGGTCTGAATCACCTCGATGAAATCAATATTCTCGCCGACAGTTTCCAGCAAACGGTCACGGTTGGTGAGACAGCAGGGAGACAATTGTGCCGACTTGATATTAAACAAGTACACTTCGGGCCTGTAACCCTGTTCATACATGATGCGAGCCACTGCAAGGGCATCGGCGCCATTATCGCCAGGTCCTGCAAAGATAACAAAACGCTGGGAAGTGCGCCAACGCGAAATCAGCTCATAAGACACAGCCGAAGCCGCCCTCTCGATGAGGTCAAGCATCTGTAAATTATCTTTTTCGAGGGTGCGGTCGCCGATACGACGCAGTTCATCGTTGGTGAATATTTTCATTGTGGTTGAGTGAGTTTCAAGTGTTAAAAATCGAGCGATAAAAAATTGCAGACAAAATTACTTCTTTTTTAGCGTATGGAGGAGAAAAAAAACGAAAATCTATCGAAATAATTTCTTAAAAAATGTGTTGTGTGCAGACTTCGCAGTTTAGAAATGTGTCAGCTAAATGTTAAATCCAGTGCCGTATCCCACCAATTTGTTGACATTTTTCTTGTTGCGAATCATTCATATCAACATTTTTACTATCTTTGCAGCCTTAAAATATTATAATAATCAACGTTTAACCGACAATGGGAAAGCATTTACTACTTATCATTTCACTCTTATTAACTGGGCTGACCAGCTGGGGTCAATCGCTCAACATCGGTGGCCACCACGCCGCTCTTGACACCCTTAATCACATGTGGTTGTGCAGTGTTCCGCAATCTTTCTTTGGCAATGACTACACTGCCGCAATTACCTATGGCGACGAAGTGAGCGAATTTGCCATCAACGAAGTTGCTGTACCCAGTGGCGACGAATACACGTTCATAGGCATCAATGGCGGCACCCAGTATGCAGTAACCTGCCAGATGGGCGACAGCCTCTTCACCGGTTACATCACGTTTACATGGCTGCCCGTGTTGGAGATTTCGTGTGACATCGATCTCGCTTACCAGTATGGTACAGTTTATGTCAGCGAGCCCGACTCGGCTCTTGCCGAACCGCTGAAGATGAAGATGAAACTGCGCGGAGGAGCAACAAACAAGCCTTACAAGCACAAACGCAATTTCCGCTTGAACTTCGTCAATGACGACAGCACCAAGTGCAACCGTCGCTTCTTCGGTCTGCGCAAGGACAACAGTTGGATTCTGGACGCAGGCCAAATGGACTTCCTGCGCGTTCGCAACCGCGTGAGCACCGACCTGTGGCTTGACATGGCGCGTCGTCCCTGGTATGCCGACACCCTGCCCAATGCCCACAACGGTTCCCGAGGCAAGATGGTCGAGGTCATCCTCAACGGCTCATACAACGGTATCTATAACATGTGCGAGCCTATTGACCGCAAGCAGATGAAAGCCAAGAAATATGACGAGGAGAACAAGGAGTTCCATGGTCAGTTATGGACAGGATACACTTGGACCCGTACCGTATGTATGAGTGATCCTAAACCTGCACCTCGCTCTGGTTTGGAATGGGATGGTTTTGAAATCACCTATCCGGATTACAAAGAGGTTAGACCGTCGAATTGGGAACCCCTTGCCGACGCTGTCTTCTTTGCCGGACGTGCCGACTTGAACAAAACGACACTTGCTGACAGCACTCAATATTACTTTGACATTCCTGTGATGCAGGATTACTACATCTTCATCATTGCACTGCAGGCTTTGGATAATGAAAGCAAGAACATTTATTACGTGTGCCGTGACATAGCTGAGAATCGCCGCTTGACAATGGTTCCTTGGGATTTGGATATCTGCTTAGGTGCAAATTATGCGCCCTCGGTTGAACGTCCCCAAATGATTAGGCCCGACCGTCCCGTCGATTGGATTTCCCATCTTCCCATGGTTGACATGATGAAGAAGATTAAACCCTATCGCGAAGAGGTTCTTGCACGCTATCGTGAGCTGCGCGAGACTTGGCTTGACACCGAGAACCTGGTAAAACGCTATCGTGATGCCATCACCGAGCTGCAGGAATGTGGCGCTGCCACACGTGAGGAGAGCCGCTGGAGTGGCGACACCGACCTGGCAGGCAAGGAACTCAATCTGGGCAACGAGATGGACTACGTCGAGAACTGGATTCGCCAGCGCATGGCATATCTCGATGAGTTTGTATTCATCGAGGGAGAAGAATTCCCCAAGGGTGACGTTAACGGTGACGGCGAGGTTACTATTGCCGACATCAACATTGTCATTGGAATCATCTTGGGCAGCGAATACGATGACTACACCATGGAGCGTGCCGATGTCAACAAGGACGGTGAGTACACCGTTAGCGACATCAACGAAATCATCAACGCTATCTTGCATTAAACTGTCCTAGACAATCCGATAAAAGGGACCCTGCTGTCAAACAGCAGGGTCCCTTAACTTTATTCACATATCCATTGAAACATATTAAAAACGCAGCCACGATGTGACTGCGTCCCACTGAGTGATTCGCGTGGGATTACAACCTAATACTGATTATCAATCAGTTATGTTGCGTTGTATCAAAAAATGTGTGATTTATGTGTGAAAAAGGCTGGAATCCCTTCCCAGGGACACCAGCCAAACCAATAAAATGATTTGCTTATAGCAATATCATTGCCGCAAAGATAGCAATTATTTTTATATGGTCATCGCCATTTTGGGACGATTGCGATGTACCACATAAATAATATGATGATTACAAAGATAGCACTTTAACTCCCATGCGGCGCGCCATCGTGCGGATGATTGCCGGGCCTCTCTCCCTGCGGTTGCCTATCATGTCATTACAGACATCATTGGCCAGGGCCTCGGCAATGGCGCGGGATGCTGCGCCCGTTTCATCGTCAAGCCCCAAGAATAGCCCGCAAATGGTGTCCTTAATTTCGTCACGGCTCGCCCAAATCATGGCCTTGCGCTCTTTCTCGCGCTCGGCCTCAATGTAGAGGCGCAAAGGTGTTTCAACCTCGTACAAGTCGCGGACGGATGCAGGGATAAAGCCCTTATCCTCTTCAATGGTCTGCCCGTTGCGGATTAACCGCATAAGGCCCGATAACGTAAACACTACCGGGGCAATGCGGGTGCCCACATTTCCCGCGGTAGTGCATAAGCCCGAAAACTCCACATCATCCCCGCGGCGGCTGCACCCGGTAATATACCAGTAGCCCTCGGGATTGTTACGGCGGTCGGGATAGTACAACTTACAACATACAAAGGCATCCAAGCCCTTGCCATCTTGTGAGCCAAGCGGATATTTTTCCGCTAACTCGTCAATCTTTTTTGTTTCTAAAATATCCATGAAAAAATCATTTAATTGTTAATATAAAACCCCCTGGGATTAATCCCGGGACGGCCTTGTCCTTCTTGTATGCGCTGCAAAACTTCTTCCTCGCTGCTTGCTGGTGTGTAGCCCGATTTGCACCGGACAATAACGGCGGTGCGGTCATCGTCTTTTGCCATCTTTTCCAGCGCCATCTTTTCCCTTTCGTCAGCGGTTACAATCGTTATTGCACCCCCCTTGTTGCCATCGCCCTGCTCCAATTCTACCGCATTAAGTTTCGGCAGGATGTAGGGCAATATCTTTGCTATGAAATTCAATCGTGTAGCAGGGTCTACCGCGTCCAGGTCATCAATGATTGACGCACGGCGATTCTCGACTAAATCCACTATCCAGCCGCGTAACTTCTCGCTTTTCTTGTCTTTTGAGCCTGTAGGCCTCCCGGACGGGTTGCCGCTCTTGCCTTTTTTAAATGCCATTATTTGAATCTCCTTTTGTTGTTTATTCGTTGTTGTTTACAATCGTTACTACTCCGTCATTAATCGCTACCAACTTCAGCCGCTTGCAGCGGGTCAGCAACTTGTCGGCTGCTTTTGCAAAGGTCTTAAAGTAGCCAGTCATGCAAGTAGTGATTACTGACGCGTCAGCAGGTCGGCACCCGTGGAAATCCTGATACCATCCCAGGAACTCCCGCAAATCGTTATCCTTAATATCGTCTATCGTCATAGTGTCTAATACTTTAACTTGTACCACATAAATAACACGCGTGCGCGCAAATCGTGGTCAGGGTTTATATTATATTTTTCTTTCTTTTATTACGATAGTAATATTCTTGTTTATGTAGTACTTTTCTTTCTTTGTTGAATTCCCTTTATAATGTGGTACACTCAAAATCTATGGCGGTCTACCCGTATCGGCTGGGCTTTTGCCGCGCCGCTTCCTTGCTATTTCCTTGCCGTTTTTCAAATGCTCTATGGCCTCGGCTATCGGTATACTATCGTGAATCATGTAATAGGCACCGCCAGGGCCTCGGCTTTGTCCGTCCGTCTGCAAGTGCCATTTCTTGATTAATGACTTCCTTAACTTGTCACGGCTGCGCCGCTTGCAGTAGTGAGCGATGAACGGCGGCAAATCTTCAACCGGGACGCGCTTATCGTTGCCCGCCATCCTTGACAATATAAACTCCCAGGTTATCCGCTTTGCCACGGGTATAGATTCAAAAAACAAACCACGGCCCAGGATTGAACGAATTGAGCAATAGGCCAGGAACTGCAAACACTCATAATCGCTTTTGTCATCGTCACGAAAAGATAGTAACCACTCTATAGGAATCCCGCAAAATGCTTTGCCCCTGGAATCGGCTACCGCGTCCATGTAGTCCAAGCAACATGAGAATAAAGATTTGTTGCGGCCGCTTGTGGTCAGTTCCATTTCATCCAAGACTTGCGAGAATAGCGGTGCGCTATACTTGTGGGGATTCTGCCAGGCGCTGCACTCCCGGCGGTACCAGTCCGCAACCCCGTAAAAGATAATATCCCCTACCATCGCCTTGAACTGGCGCACGTCCAGGCGCTCCCCGTCAAGTTCCCTAAAGAATGATATAGGGAAATTGATGTACTTAGGCCGCGGCTGCTTGTAGCGGTCTTTTCTATGGCTCTTCTTCCAGTCCATTTTCTGCTGCTATCTCAAATTCAAATTGCGACATGTGGTAACGGATAACCCGTGTTGCAAGTTCAAGGGCATTATCTACCACTTCATAGGTAATGACTGGTTTGTGAGTATCCTGGTCTAAAAGGTCATAGTCCACGGCCTCTCTTATCTCTTTTTCCAATCGGTAGAGCGCTTGCACCAGGTTTGCATATTTAAAGGCCAAATCAACTCTTGCCATTTCCTCGCTGCTTTCGTGGGCCTCTTCCATTGTGTCCAGGTAGTTGTCTATGTTCTTTTGCTTTGCCATCGTTATCTATCTTTGCGGTTTGACAATGTTGTTAGTTTCTCTTGATCTGGGCGGCTCGCTCCACATCTGCACGGCGGTAGCGGACTACACCGCCAATCCTAATCCGGGGCAAGAATCCCGATTTATCCCAAACGTGTAGGGTCTTATCAGTAACCCCAATCATGGC
>JAEEGF011440069.1_pt1 | contig 22418 bp, 14 predicted proteins | sample 9134171 | NCBI WGS metagenome assembly JAEEGF01 (sample SAMN16246542, study PRJNA631951) | gut metagenome | biome: gut microbiome; feature: rumen; material: AP-attached | host: Bos | place: Iran: Karaj | collected 2018-10 | reverse complement strand
ATTCTTTCCGCTGTTCAGGGCGGTCGTTGTCCCGGCACGGCAGGCATATTCCCACTGTGATTCGGTCGGCAGTGTGTATTCATAACCTCCCGGCAGACGGCCCGCCGCCTTCTCGATCTCCGTCAGCTTCTTGCAAAACTCCATTGCGTCATTCCAGCTGATCTCCTCCACAGGATTATTATCTCCACTGGTATAAGACGGATTCGTCCCCATAACGGCTTCATACTGCGCCTGTGTCACTTCAAACTTGCCCAGCCAGTAGCCCTGTGTCAGGGTCACTTCATGCTGGACTTCATCACCCCATCTGCCCGGTTCGTCTGACGGACTGCCCATGATGAACGTGCCCGGATTGATCCAGATCATATCCAGTTCCACATCCTTCGCCAGCGGAATGGTGATATTCTTATTGACCAGCGCCACGCGGAACCCGTAGTAGCGGTCCCGGCCGTCCGGGTTGCGGCTGAGCCGGTGCGCCGAACGGCAGTTGTACGCGTAGTAGTACCAGCCGCCGCCGCGTAACACGCGGCGCGAGCCTGCAGCAGGACCTTTGGGATCCGTTACGGATGATGTCGGATATTTTCCATACCAGTCCAGACACCATTCCCATACATTCCCGTGCATGTCATAGAGTCCCCAGGCATTCGGCTGTTTTTGTCCCACCGGATGGGTCGTCTCATCGCTGTTGTACTCATACCAGCCCACTTCATCCATTTCGGGACATTGTTTTGTATCTGACAAATTCTTTCCACTGTTCAGGGCGGTCGTTGTCCCGGCACGGCAGGCATATTCCCATTGTGCTTCGGTCGGTAAAGTAAATTCATAACCTTCCGGCAGTTTCCCGGAAGCTTTCGCGGCAGCTGTCAGCTTGGCGCAGAAATCTATCGCGTCACTCCAGCTTACCATATCCACCGGCAGATCAGCACCTTTGAAGAGGGAAGGATTCGTTCCCATGACCGCTTCATACTGTGCCTGTGTCACTTCATACTTGCCCAGCCAGTACTCCTGTGTCAGGGTCACCTGATGCTGCGTTTCATCATCAAATCTGCCCTGTTCACCCGACGGGCTGCCCATCGTGAACGTCCCCGGCTTGATCCAGATCATATCCAAATTGACCGTACCCGACAGCGGGATCGTCTTGTTTCTATGATCCGATTGAATGATTTTTTGGCTAATGACATAAGTCACAGCGTAGTTGCCGATACCATAAGCGGTCGCGAACGGAGTCGTGATCGCAGAGGTCTGCGGATAGCTGTAGCTGCCCACATCAGCCTTGGCGCTTGTCGCGGCACCGGCTGTCAGCTTGTCACCCGCCATCAGACCGGTCACTGTCGCCTTGGTGTAGCCGGAAACCAGCGGAGTTCCATCATACAACTTGGTGTCATTGATCGTGATGGTCAAGGTTTGTCGCTCGATAACGTTCTGCGCCAGCGCCACACGGAAGCCGAGGCTGGTGGATGTAGCGGTGTTCAGGCGGGGATCCCTCTCCGCGGAACGACACTTCTTGGCACCATCATCGTAATAACTGTAACTGCCTCCGCGCACTGCGGGGTACGGTTCTGTGTTCTCTCCCACCGGATCCACTACCGGTGTTGCCGGATAAGCTCCATACCGGTCCAGACACCATTCCATCACATTCCCGTGCATGTCATAGAGCCCCCAGGCATTCGGCTGTTTTTGTCCCACCGGATGGGTCTTGCTCTCGCTGTTGCACCAATACCAACCCACCGGATCCAGATTGGGACACTCACCCTCGATTTGGTCGTCTGTCTCAATATCGGTTCCATTGTTGAATGCCGTAGTCGTCCCGGCACGGCAGGCATATTCCCACTGCGCCTCGGTCGGCAGGGTGTATTCATACCCCTCCGGCAGACGGCCGGCGGCCTTTTCGATTTCTGTCAGCCTGGCGCAGAAATTAGTCGCGTCCACCCAGCTGACCATTTCCACCGGCAGATCGGCTCCTTTGAAACGGGAAGGATTTTCTCCTATGACCGCTTCGTACTGTGCCTGAGTCACTTCGTACTTGCCCAGCCAGTACCCCTTTGTCAAGGTCACCTGATGCTGGGTTTCATCCCCGCCGGCACCCAGTTCATCTTCCGGGCTGCCCATCATAAAGGTACCGGGCTTGATCCAGTTCATGTCCAGAGCCACACCGCCCGGCAGGGAGATCCTTCCGTTTTTACCCGGCGACAGCGGATCAATCGGTTCATCGGAGGCTTTGGCACAGAAAAACTGCTGATTGTTTCCAATCTGCACCTTATACGGACTGGAAGCAGAGGCAACTGCTGTCCAGCTGACAGCGTCGGTGCTCTGATATAGCGTTCCGGTATAAGTTATTATAAACTCGTTCCCGTTGATTTTGTAACTAAGGCTCGGAGCCGCGGCCTGAGCAGTCACCGCCGTTAAAGCCAGACCCAACAGGCTGGATAAAAGTTTATGATTCATGGTCATAATCAAAATAAAAATCCATTGTCCATCAATGGTTCACATAAAAGAACATAGCACATATTTTGCCAAACCGCAAGACCGAACGTCGGCCCCGCAAATATCCACACCCTCAAGATGCAAAAAGACGAGCGGGTCGCTCGTCTCTACAAAAACTATTTTATATCAATGACTTATCCTTATTTATCCGTGTCCATCTGTGGTTCTTTTATGAACCACACGGAACACCAGACACTAGATTTTGACTTTTCGCCACTGTTTGATCAGGCTTTCATTGTGGTAGCGGTTCACCGCCGTCACGCCGTACATATAATTCCGGGTGCCGTTCCGGTAAATGATCTCGAAAGAGGTATCGCGGGTCGTTCCCACGATATTTCTCGCATCGGTGATATCCAGGGGCGCACCCTCCGGCACACGGTAGATGACAAAATACGCCGCGTCATTCGGATTGCGTGGATTCATATTCGCCGACCAGTCCAGGAGATAACCCACCTGGGTTTTCCTGAGTGTCAGATTCCGGATCTCTGCCGGGGGTTCCTGATTCATCTTGGTATAGGCCGGGATCAGTGACGGATAGCGGTGATAATTCGTGCGCAACTGATCGGCAATGCCGCCCGTATTGTGCAGGATCTCATTCGCGGGCCAGAAACAATTTCCGGAAATGTGCTTCAGGGTGCGTGTCATTTCCATCTTTTCCTGAAGCTCCTTCATATCCATGGTGCGCTTCACGTTCTGCCCGATATAGAGATGCTGGTCATAAGCGTTGCGGTCCCACCAGTGCACCAGCGTGGTGTAATCGGCCAGCTTGTGTCCGATCTCCCAGTAAACCTGCGGCATACAATAATCTATCCAGCCGGATTTGACCCACTTGATCACATCCGCGTACAGATCGTCATAATTCTGGAGACCGTTCGTATTGCTGCCGGAGCCGTCCGGCGTGCTGGCCTTATTGCGGTAGATGCCGAAGGGACTGATGCCGAAACGCACCCACGGTTTTGTCTCCATCAGCGTCTGCTTGATCTCATAGATCAGGCGGTTGACATTGTCCCTGCGCCAGTCGTTCCGCTGGTTCTCCTTCCAGCCGGCCTTCAGACCGTACTTCTGGAAACTGGCATCATCGGGGAACGGTGCGCCCTTTACCGGATACGGATAGAAATAATCGTCAAAGTGGATCGCGTCCACATCATACCGTGAGACGATATCCTTGATCACCCTGCAGATGAACTTACGGTTGTCGGGAATGCCCGGATCGAACACGATCAGATCCCCGTACTTGATAAAGCGCCACGGCTCCTTCCTGTAAATGTGATTGGGGGCAAAAATGGACTCTCCGCCCGATGCGCTGGCACGGTAGGGATTCAGCCACGCGTGGAACTCCATATTCCTCTTGTGGCACTCCCGGATCATGAAGTCCATGGGATCCCACATCGGCGAAGGAGCTTTGCCCTGTTTGCCCGTCAAAAAACGGCTCCAGGGTTCATATTTGGAGGCATACCACGCGTCGGCCTCCGGACGCACCTGGAAGATGATCGCGTTGATGCCGCATTTTTTCAGAAAGTCCAGCTTGCGGATGAAGTCTCTCTGCATTTCCTGCGGAGTCATCCGGGCGTACTCGTCCTGGAACACCGTCTGGATCCACGCGCCGCGGAATTCACGCTTGGGGATCTGGATGCCCGCTGTCCTCGGTCCGGCCGGGATATGCGTCTTCGGCTTTGGCTTCAGCTGCATTCCCTGCTGGGGATGATGACCCGGCTTCGGTCTCGGCTCCTGCTGCGAGGTGCAGGAAGAAACACCGACCAGAACAGCCGCCAGTAAACTCAAAACAAAACTGACCTGAAAAAATCTAAATCCTTTCATAATCCGCACAAAAAATACTAAATACTCTTAAAAAATAAAATAAAAAACCGCATCTGCTTCATTTACAACAATGTCTGGTACAACTCCAAAGTACGCCGTGCCAGCACCGGCAGGGATGCGCATTCTTCCACCCGGCGATGCATGGTCTCCCGTTCACCGATCGGCAGATCCGATCCGTTTTTATAAACCCGTTCCATCGCCGCGGCCAGCGCGTCCACGTTCTCCGGCGGGACCAGTTCCCCCTGCCCGACGACCTGAAACGCTTCGGGTATCCCGTCCAGCTCCGACGCGATGACCGGACGGCCGCAGGCAAAGGCTTCCAGCAGCACCAGTCCAAAAGATTCCGTCCCGATCGCCGGATGCACCAGACAGTTGATCGTGTTCATCACCTTGGGCATATCATGGCAGTAGGGAGTCAGAAACGCTTTTCCTTGCAGTCCAAGCCGCTCGATATCCTGCTGCAAAGTCATTCCCAGCGTTCCCCTTCCGATAATGAGGAACCGCGCGGAAGGCAAAAGCCGATGCACCTTGGCCGCCGCTTTCAGAAATTCACGCTGTCCCTTGCCCCGGGGATGGTCATAGCTGCCGACCACGGCAAAAAGAAAATGCTCAGGCCCCACCTGCCACTCGGCACGCAGATGCAGATCATTGCCGCGAAGACAAAAACGATCCGTATCAATGGCGCAGGGGATCACTTTTATCTTGGAGGTATTCCCGTATAAACGGGGACGATGGTGACGCTCCGCTTCCGGTGAATCCGGGTCGTCAAAACCCTGCTTCATCACCAGCTCCGTAAACTGCGAGACCGCGATCACCCGGTCGCACAACCCCAACAGGAGCAGACGGCTGGGCAATGAACGGGGGCTTTTGGCCAAATGCCGTGTCAAAACGACCTTAGGCCGCTTGAGCGACATCATCACCGAGAGAAAAGTCGGCCAGTAATCCCGGCCGTGATGCGCGTGGATGATGTCATAGCCTCCATGCCGGATCTCACGGGCAACGGCTCGCATAAAGTGTATCTTGAGAGGCCCTTCCGGCGGAGTGACGATCTGCGGGATCTGGTTCGCTTTGACCTGAGGCTCGAACTCCCGGCCCCCCGGCCCCATCAGCCGGGCATCCACACCCAGCTTGCGGAGTCCGCCGACCAGCTTGACACACTGATCGTCAGTCCCTCCGCCGCGAAGCATCGTATTGAGGTGGAGCACACGCATGACCGGTCACTTTCTCCTTTTGTAAAGTCCTAAACAGTAAAGCGGTGCCAGTAAAAAGTACCGGTAGAACTCCGGGCAGGGCAGCGTCCGGATCAGAAGTCCCAAAGAAAGTCGGGGAAAAGCGGTCATGATCTCATAAGAAACGCTCCACTTTCTGATCAGCCGAATGATCAGCCGCTCGATGCGCAACAGCTCCGGACGGCGCTCCGGTGATGCTCTTAAAACCTGATGCAGATCAATCAGATATTGTGAATAAGCCTGAACGAACCAGGCATCACGGTGGACAGCTCTCTTGCGGTAATCCTTTACCAGATCATCCGAAGCGGGCGCGTTCGTCGTGCTGGCTCCGTGGGTTCGGTACTGCACCAGCACTTCCGGCAAGGGGGAGATCTTCCCCATCAGCAGCGCCCTGAAAGCGATGATATTATCCCATCCTCCAAACGAGGGCGGGATCGGCGGGAACGCGTCCGAAACCACACGTCTCCAGGCCGTGACCGCTCCAAAAGGGATCCTGATCCGATGGTGGACATCCGCCAGAGTGCGGGCTTTTTTGCGGACATCTTTCTCAAAATTCTTGTAAACACCTAAAACTTTTCCCTCCGAGTCGATCGGTTCATGCCGGCTCCAAACCATCAGCGTCTGATCTCCCTGCTTCTCAAAAAAATCCACGATACACTGGACCCGGTTCGGCAGAGAAAGATCATCCCCGTCATTCCAAACAAGGATATCACCGGTGGCCAGCTGGATCGCCCTGCCCGCGCCGCCGCCGATCCCCAGATTGCGCTCGTTGCGGTTCAGCTTCAGACGATGCGGCCCGGCATAAGAAGCGGCTTCCTGCTGAACGATCTCCCAGGTCCTGTCTGTGCTGGCGTCATCGGAAACAACGATCTCCAGGTTGGGATAAGTCTGGGCAAAAGCGGCTTGGAGCGTCTGCCGGATAAAAGCCTCTTGATTATAGGTAACGATGACCAGCGAACAAAGGGGCTGACTCATGACGGAGTGTTCTCCTTATCTGACTTCGGGGGAATAAAAGTCTTGCTGTAGCGGACTGCCGCCGCGAACCCGGCGATCCACGCGATGAAATATCCCTGCCAGCCGTCTAAAAAGCCTAATTTCAAGACATATCCGCGGAAAAAACGGTAAAAGGGTCTGAAACCGAGATCCAGAATGCTCGGCCGTTTGCCGGAATCACGAAAATTCTGCACAAACGCCTGACTGTAAGGAGCGATCTTGGCGATCATCTGATCCAGACCTTCACTGGTGTAGTGGAGCAGATCGGACTTGAGACGGCCGATCTTCCCATCCACCTGCAAATGATCATGCGGATTGATCCCTCCCCAGCGGGCTTGTCCCCGCTTCCACAAGCGAAGCTGACGATCCGGGTACCAGTCGCCGTGACGGATCCAGCGTCCTTCCAATCGGGTCAGGCGCGGGAATTCAAAAGCGGAAAAAGCGGAAGTTTTGGATGGATCCCGAAGGGTGCGAATGATTTCTGCCCGCAGTTCCTCCGAAACGACCTCATCCGCGTCCAGTCCTAATATCCAGGGCTGGGAAGCTTTCTCGGCGGCGCTGTTCTTCTGGGCAATGTGTCCCTTCCAGGGTTCGCGATAGACTTTGGCCCCATACTCTTTGGCAATGAGATCGGTTCCATCGGCAACCTCCTCATTTAAAACAACAATGATTTCCGATGCCAGACCCCGGACGCTTTCCAGCGCGCCGCGGATCCGGTGGGCTTCCGCCCCGGAAATCATGCAGCAGCTTAGATTCAATTCACAATTCATAACATGAGACATGATTACGAATTACGAATCAAAACGCTTTAAAGTGCTTCCCAAACAGCCTCTTCTTCAGAATCGCACAGAGGGAACATATCGGCAAAACCGGAAATCTCCAGAATGTGCCGCACTGTTCCTTTGGGAACATAAATAGCCATCTTGCCGCCATTGGCCGCAAGCTCTTTGCCCAGAGCCAGAATGGCGCACAATCCCGCGGAACTCATGTATTCCACCTCGGCAAAATTGAAGACAAAGTTCAGATTGCCAGCCTGTAACAGAGGCTCATAATAAGATTTGAACTCAGGCACGCGTTCCGCGTCCACACGGCCGCTGACACTGATGATCTTCACCTTATTAGTAGGATCGGTGCGGATCGCCGCTGAGGAGGCTAAGTCCTTCTCTCCCAGCTGTGCCATTATGTCTTCCAACCTGGTAAAAATGGGGAACATCTGATTGAAGCCGGAAAGCTCCAGGATCTGATGGACCGTACCCTGCGGAACACATAAAAAGATCTTTCCGTTCAAGGCTTTGACCTTCTTACCAATAGAAAGGATACCGCAAAGCCCTGCCGAACTGAGGTATTCCAGTTTGGAAAAATCCAGAATGATCTGGTTCCCGTACTGGCTCAGGACAGCATTGCAGCGGGATTCAAAATCAGAGACTACATCCGCATTCAAACGGCCTTCCACTTTCATGTGGGCCGCACCTAACATCTCGCTTACTTCGATCTGCATCGCAACAAGTACACTCGATTTGCTCAAAATGAGCAAATCATTTTTTCATATTTTTTAAATTTTTATTTCTCGCCAAACGCTTTGGCAATCAATTTCTGATCCGGTGCCGGGGTCATCAGACTCACCACCGGAACAACGATCATGGGCACGATCATCGAAATGGCACCCGCCACCGGGATGCCCGGACTGCCCCACTTAATAAACAGGATAATAGAGATCGCCAAACCGGAAATCATTCCCGCGTAAGCACCTGCCTTCGTCGTCCGTTTCCAGAACAGACCATAGACATAAGGAGCCAGAAAAGCTCCGCCCAGCGCGCCCCAGGCGATCACCATCAGGTTCACAATGAAATTGATCTTCACCAAAGCCAGCAGCAAAGAGACCAGCACGAACAAAGCGCATAACAATCTCATATAGAGCATGGTACGTTTTTCTTTCTGCTTCTGTTCCAATGTGGAAAAGGTCCCGTAGATATCAATGGCGATAGCCGAACTGGATACCAGCACCAGTGAGGAAAGACTGGACATAGAGGCTGAAAAGACCAACAGCAGGATCAGAAGAACCAACCACGCAGGTACATACGTCACAATGAAATGAGGGATCAGGATATCCAGATTCAGTTTGCCGCTTTCGGTCATGATCGGTGCCAGATCTTCCGCGGAGGGGAAGAACAAGTGCGTCAGCGCGCCTGTATAATAAGCACCGAAAGAAAGGATCAGGGAAAGGGTACCGGCAATGAAGACGATCCTCAGCACATCCCGTTCATCCTTCATGGAGTAGAACTTCTGCACCATCTGAGGCAGCGCCCACGGCCCAAAGCTCGTAATAAAGACCAGAGAGACCAGGATCAGCCACCCGGCGAACAGCCCCCCGCTGTCAGCCGCTGATTTCAAGGCTCCATCCGGCGTGAACAGATCCGGCATATTGACCGGAGCGCACAGCTGGTGGAAAGTCGTGGCCAGACCGCCCTTCATGTGGATAAGCAGATAGACCATCAGCATCACGCCCAGGAACTCCACCAGACCGCGAATGAAATCGCTCACCGCCACTGCGAAATAACCGCCCATCACCAGATAGACACCGGTCAGCAGTGCCAGAAAGATCAGCGCGTCACTGTAACCCAGCCCCATGGTCTTTTGGAACAGATAGCTCAATCCCATATAAACCGATGCGGAATAAGGCACTAGCAAACAAAAAATCGTAATGCCGGACAGGACTTTCATCGGCTTGCTGCCATAGCGTTCGGCCATGAACTCAGGCATGGTCATCGCATTGAGCCGCGCCGTCATCACACGCGTCCGCTTGGCCAGTACCAACCATGCTAAAACCGTCCCTATCAATGTATTGCCCAGAACGATCCAGAGCGTCTGGATACCAAAGCCCCAGCCCAGTTTACCGGCATAGCCAATAAAAATCACAGCGGAGAAATAACTGGTTCCGTAAGCAAACGCGCTCATCCAGGGTCCCAGAGAACGGTTTCCCAAGAAGAAGTCACCCACATTGTGGGTCCGCTTCATACACCAATAACCAATACAAAGCATTACCAACACATAAGCACAAACAATGCCCGTGTAAAGCAGCGTGTGATTAGAAAAAGCACCTGAATTTTCCATATAATAATTGCAAAAATGCAACAGCCCTTTATTTTGACTCATACTCAGCGCCTTGTCAACAATGCGCTCGCTTTTGAGACAAGGCTATTACATATCGAACAATAAAAAAGGAGAAACCTTCCCGTTTCTCCCGTAAAATCTATTCAATCAAATCGGACTCTACTCCGCGTAAACGTACTTGGCCGCCTCTTTCTTGGATATTTCGTACTCTGAAGCAATTTGTTCTATGATTTGCTCATCTGATAAACCAAATTGACGACAAAGCCGTATAGATATTTGGATTCCTTCCAAGCGCCCTTCTTGACGGCCTTCTTGACGGCCTTCCTGGATTCCCGCCTGACGGGCTTTTTGGGCTCTTTTTTCAACAATTTTTTCCATTATTTCACACATTTCTTTTTCTCCTTCTGGATTGCATTTTAAATAATAAACTCTCGCTGCCAGCACATCGTAGTGCATCTTCCGGGGATCGGTCTCTCTCAAGTCGCTCATCAGCCAGCCCACCGCGTCATCCCCTACATAAGACGCGTTCGCATAGATGATGTGGGAGCCGTCTCCCAAGGGTTCCCCGCTTTCTTCCTCCGTTCGGATGAAGTGGTAAAGGGCTTTGCCTTTCTTGAACACATCGTTCTTTGTGATAAAGATCGTAATGCTCTCCTTGAGTGCATCATAATCTTGCCCCTTGCCCAGCATCTCTATATCCATCATGCTGCTGTTAAAACGGGCACGTTTGGGATCAGCACCCCTGTCATCACACTGGACCTCGATGTCATAATGCTTGCCATCTTTGTCCACAGCAAAGACATCCAGACAGACCGAATGCCCCCGGAGGTTCTTATATTCCTTGCTTACCGTGAAGCTCACCACTTCCAAATCATCCCGCTGCAAGAGGATCCTCAGTACCAGCTCAACAATGGGTTTATTCCCCTTGAAGACACACTTCATCAGTGTGTCATCCAGCATCCGCATCTGCTTCAATCCGCTGCGGTACTCCTCATACTGTTCCTGAGAGATATCTGCCATTCTAATCTCTTTTGAGAGAATTCTTTTCTCATCCGGCAACAGTACCGGATGAACGTAAGAGTAAAGTACCAGATATTTTCCCCTAACGCAAGACCGATATTCAACCGGAACACCATCCGTCTAACATTTCATAACCTTTTCCGGGTTAAAATAATGCGAGACGACCGAATCGGCCGTCTCTGCGGAATTTTTCGATTTCCGATCATTCGACCGGGACCAGTGCCACACGAAATCCCAGATCGATGTTCTGGTAACCGGGGGAATTACTGCGTCGGGACACACAGCGGCAATTCATCAAACTGCTGAACCAGCTGCCGCCGCGATACGCGCGGAATGAACTCTTCACAGATTCTTTGGGATTATACATATCTAAACACCATTCCCATACATTCCCGGACATATCATACAGTCCCCAGACATTCGGTCTCAACTGACCAACAGGATGGCTTTTATTACCTGAATTCAGATCGGACCAAAAGCCGCCGCCAAATAGTACTTCTTTATCCTCTTCTTCTTTAGAATCTTTATCATCTCTAAGCAGCAGAAACTTCTCTGATATTCCGGCCCGGCAGCCGTATTCCCACTGTGCCTCGGTGGGCAGGGAGTATTCATATCCTTCCGGCAAACGTCCCGCTTCTTTCTCGAATGCTGTCAATTTTTTGCAAAATTCTCTCGCGTCAAACCAGCTCACCGAATCCACCGGCAGATCCGATCCTTTGAAGTGAGACGGATTCTTTCCCATGATGGCTTCATACTGACCTTGTGTCACCTCATATTTACCCAGCCAGTACTCCTTTTCCAGAGTCACGTCGTGCGGGACAATCGGTTTCAGATCGATTTGCGGAGACTGGCTCAGGATCCATGAAGCAAAGCTCCCCATCGTGTACGTACCCGGTTCGATCCAGATCAATTCCAGTGTTCCCCCTTCAGGCAAAGAGACCTCGCGGTTCTTTTCCGCGCGTTTCGCCAGTTCCTGCTTCTTCCGCTCTTCGGCTGCTAATGACGCAGCAGCAGCTTCCTCTGGAGAGACAGTTTCCTCCAAAGAAGCTATTTCCTGATCCTTTACCTCGTTCACAGGTTCCGGCAAAGCGGATCCCGTTTTATCTGCCGGCACACTTTTGCAGCCGGCTGCCAATAACAGCGCTGTCACCAGCACTCCCGCGGACAGACTTCGCGTCCATTTTTCATTATGTTTCGTGTTCATCATTTATCGTGTTCCTTCATTGATCATTTTCCAGCGCGAACATCCATTGCTTTTGGATCACTTCGCGCGTTTCCAGACAATATCTTTTGGTCAGTATCACGCGATTTGAGCTGACCATCATAGACAAATCGCCTTTGACCATGATCCTCTTCAACGCCAAAGTATCGGAGGATGCCATGATCTCATTTTTTTCTTCTGCGTATTTCACCGTGGTGTCATCCACTGTGGCACTGTCCGCCGCGGCATTCTCAACAGGAGTGCCGCGGCACCCCATCCAGAATATCACCGCCGCAAACAGGATAGACGCGGATATACCGCACGCGGCATTTTTCTTGTATTCTTCCTTATTCAAAACGATGGATCTTGTGTTTTTTGAAGTTGCGGGAGCCTGATCAAAAAATTTTTTTCGACAATACTCCCTGTCGTTTATCTTGTGATCGCTATATTTTAATAAACCTCTTTTGAGTGATCCAACAGGATCTTGATGGAAGTATTCCGGGCAGCATTCCCTTCAAAGGAAATGACCGCGCTTTGGAACGCTGATTTCCGCGTTCCTGAACCCAGTGACATACATGCCGAAGCGCTCATATCCAGAGCGCCTGTCAACATTTTATCTGCTTTGAGTTTTCTCATAAGTATAATGACACGGCAGCTTATTGATCACGCCGCCGCGCCGCGCGGCTCGTTAAACCGCGCAGTTATTGGACGCTGCCTGTCATCAGATTATTCAATACCCGTTTTTTGTATCAGCAGCCCGTAGAAAAGAACCACAGATTCACACGGATAAACACAGATATTTTTATTATTAAAAAATCCCCGACGAACTCAACCGTCAGGAATCTTTGTTTTCAGATCAAAAAGCGTCTATTGAACTGGAACTAGAGCGAGGCGGAAACCATTACTGTAATAACCGTTGTATCCACTAATGTTGGGTGCTTTACCACTACGAAATGCAGAACGACAGTAGACCGCCAATCTACCGTAGCAACCACCACGAAGAACGTGATACTCACCTGTACTCGGACCCATAGGATCAGTCACTGTTGAAGTCGGATAATCCCCATACCTGTCTAAACACCATTCTTCAACATTCCCATGCATGTCATACAATCCCCAGGCATTTGCCTGTTTCTGTCCCACCGAATGTGTTGATCTATCGCTGTTATGGGTATACCAACCCACTTCATCCATTTCGTGACAAGGTTCCTTCATTGTTTGTTCCTTTGTCGAGATGTTCTTTCCGTTATTGAGTGCAGTTGTCGTTCCTGCACGACAGGCGTATTCCCACTGAGCCTCTGTGGGCAATGTATATTCATACCCTTCCGGCAGTCTCCCAGCTTCTTTTTCTATGGCCGTTAGCTTGACACAGAACCTCTTTGCATGATTCCAACTTACACTGTCCACCGGCAAGTCATCTCCTCTGAACTCAGAAGGATTCGTTTCCATAACAATTTCATATTGTGATTGAGTCACTTCATATTTACCTAGCCAATAACCTTGTGTAAGGGTAACTTCATGCTGAATTTCATTATCATCTCTGCCCAACTCGTTTTCGGAACTCCCCATTATAAATGTGCCAGGCTCTATCCAGATCATATCCAAATTTACTTCCTCAGATAAAGGAAGTGTATAACTCTCACCTGCCTTGATTTCTACAGTCTCGATTGGCTCAGTAACCGATTTTGTCTGCACACTATTATATTGGATCGGAGCCAATGCAATACGGAAACCGCCGTATTCCCAAACGGTGTCTGGAGTGCAACCACCCCTCATCGCTGAACGGCAACAGCCCGCACTATTGCCCCAACTGCCACTACGTATAATGCGAACTTCACGCAAGGCTGGTCCCATTGGGTCAGTCACTGGTGAAGTTGGATAATCATCATACCAGTTTAAACACCATTCTTCAACATTCCCATGCATGTCATACAGTCCCCAAGCATTAGGCTGCTTTCGACCTACTGGATGAGTTTTTCCTCTGCTATTGTAACAATACCAACCCACTTCATCCAAGTTGGGACAAGGGTTACTCACCCTTTGCTCCCATGTTGGAATATTCTTCCCATTATTGAATACCGTAGTCGTTCCGGCACGGCAGGCGTATTCCCACTGTGCTTCTGTGGGCAAGATATATTCATACCCCTCCGGCAGTCTCTCTGCCTCTTTCTCAATTTTCGTTAATTCTTTGCAAAACTTCATCGCATCAAACCAGCTGACATAATACACCGGATAATTGTCACCTACGCCATAATATTCTCCATCATAACCTGTTCGATCAGAAGGATTCGTCCCCATAACAGTTTCATATTGTGATTGGGTCACTTCATATTTGCCCAGCCAATAGCCTTGTGTAAGGGTAACTTTATGCTGAATTTCATCATCATCTCTGCCCAGCTCGTTTGTCGGACTGCCCATCATAAATGTGCCCGACTCGATCCAAATCATGTCCAAATTTACATCCTCAGATAAAGGAAGTGTATAACTCATACCTGCCTTGATTTCTACAGTCTCGATCGGCTCAGTAACCGATTTTGTCTGTTCGCTATCATATAGGATCGGAGCCAGTGCAACGCGAAAGCCAAGAAAATTATAACCGCTTTTGCTGGGATGATGGTAAAGTCGATCCGCCGAGCGGCAATCGTAAGCATGGTTGAAATAGCTACCACCACGTGTGACACGTTGAAAGTTAGTCGGTCCAACTGGATCCGTTGCTGGTGATGTCTGATAATCTCCGTACCCATCCAAACACCATTCCCATACATTCCCGTGCATATCATACAGTCCCCATGCATTCGGTTCCTTCTGGCCTACAGAATGAGTTTTATAATCACTGTTAAACCAATACCATGCAACCAAGTCTAAGTTAGGACAAGGATTCACTATCTTTTGATTCTCTGCTGGAATATTCTTCCCATTATTGAATGCCGTAACCGTTTCGGCTCGGCAGGCATATTCCCATTGAGCCTCTGTGGGCAAGGTATATTCATAACCTTTCATCAGTCGCCCTGCCTTCTTCTCAATTACTGTTAATTTTTCGCAAAATTTCTTCGCGTCATTCCAGCTTACCATTTCCACCGGCAAGTTCTCACCTTGCCACATAGAAGGATTTTCATCCATGATGACTCTGTACTGCTCTTGCGTTATTTCGTACTTCCCCAACCAGTATCCTCTCGTCAAGGTAACTTCATGCTGTGTTTCATCATAACTTTCACTCCTTCCCAATTCGTCTGTTGGACTGCCCATCATGAACGTGCCAGGCTCTATCCAGATCATGTCCAGACTTACTTTCTCAGATAAAGGAAGTGTATAATTTTCACCTGTTTTGATTTCTACAGTTCTAACCGGCTCCGCAACCGATTTTGTCTGCGCACTAGTCTGTACACTATTATATTGGATCGGAGCCAATGCAACACGGAAGCCCAAAAAGTCGACCCGATCTTCAAGTGTACCCCAATCCCGGTCTGCTGAACGGCAATGGCGCGGAGCGTTGGACCAGCCACCACCACGCCCCACGCGATTCGTGCCTGTGCTAGGTCCTTTGGGATCTGTCACTGAACCGGGTGAATAACCTCCATACCAGTCTAAACACCATTCATTCACATTTCCGTGCATATCATACAATCCCCAGGCATTGGGCTTCTTTTGGCCTACCGGATGCGTACATATCGAAGGATTTTTTCCTTCATTCCAATTCTTCATACCTCCATTCATCCAGTACCATCCTACTTCATCTAAATTATCGCAAACTCCTCTCAATCCCCTTTTTGCTGATGTCACATTCCTTCCACTGTTCAAAGAACTCGTTGTCCCTGCCCGACAGGCGTATTCCCACTGTGCTTCTGTCGGTAAACTGCATTCGTACCCTTTGGGAAGCGTATCTCCCAGCTTGTCCGTCAGCTTCCGGCAGAACTCTATCGCGTCATTCCAACTCACCTGTTCCACCGGCAGATTGTTTCCTACAAACTTGGAAGGATTATTCCCCATAATGGTCTTGTACTGCTCTTGTGTCACTTCATACTTCCCCAGCCAGTAGCCTTTTGTCAGAGTCACTTCACGCTGTATCTCATCATCATCTCGTCCTAATTCTTCAACAGGACTGCCCATCATGAACGTGCCAGGCTCAATCCAGATCATGTCCAGACTTACTGTTTCAGATAAAGGTATTGTGAGATTTTTCTCTTCCTTGATCTTTGGTGTACTAATTGATTCAACAGACGATACCGGCTTATCCATCTGCACACTATTACAACCAAGCAACAATACGAGTGCTGTTGCAGCTATTCCTAACGTGATGCCGCGAATCCAATTAACTGTATTTCTATTTTTCATATTGTCAGCTTTATTTTTTTAGTTTGCAAACTTGCTTGATGGAGAATGAAATAACAACTTCTTACTCCTTCTCCGTCTGTACTTCTTTCAACAAAAGGATCTCCGCGGTCAGGGCTTCGTGATCCGGGGCAAAGGCTGCCGGAGCGTACTTTCTGCTTCCAAACGTCACGGAGTTCGCCGCGGAGTCATAAGAAAACGCTTCCTCGTTTTTGCCGATCTGCCAGCAGACCGATGTTCCCTGGGCATTGGAGAAACAAGTTCCCACATCCCGGTAATCCACGTTCCGCGCCTTGATCTTGCCGCTCGCGTCCAGCCCGGACAAAACATAGTGGCGCACGATCCCTTTGAATTCGCCTTCCTTTACTTTGTCTTTGGTAGGCACGATCTCGATCACGTCAAAAGTTCCGGCCGGTCCCTCCAGCGCGTAGCATCCGGCTATGCCCGTTTTTTGGACATCTGCGCCCGCGACTGCCGTCTCCGAAGTGGCCGCGGACTTGCTGGAAGCCATACAGGCTCCGCCCACCAGCAGTATCATCACGCACAGAAATGCCAGCAGTTTGCCGGGGATATGCGGCATACTGGTCTTGCCCGTTTCGGGATCGTATTCCGCGCCTTTCTCGGTCATGAATCCATAGTAGGCTACCACGATGAAACAGAATGCCGGCACAATATAGGAGAAATTGATCCCCATCGCGTCCGAAACACGTCCCTGGACAGCCGTGATCACCGCACCGCCCAGAATGGCCATGATCAGACCGCAGCCGCCGATCTTCATCTTCTCACCCAGACCTTCACTGGCAATGCCGTAAATGGTCGGGAACATCAGGGACATACATCCGGAAATGCAGATCAGGGAGACCACGCCGGTCTTTCCGCCGATGAACATCACCGGCAGACAGCAAAGCACCGCCAGGACCGACATCGTGGCCAGCAGCATATTCGGCGAGATATATTTCATCAGCCAGGTGCAGACAAAACGCATCCCCACAAAGGCGAACATCCCCGCGATGTAAATATCCGAAGCGGATGCCTCCAGGATGTGAAGCTCCTGCATGGCGTAGCGGATCGTGTAGGACCAGACACAGATCTGCGCCCCGACATAGAAGAACTGCGCGATCACGCCCCAGAGATAATTCCGGTGCGAAAGCACCTCGCGCATCTGATAGAAGAAGCTCCCCTTGTTGAAATGGAGCGCGTCCATGGGGATAGAGACAAAATTCCAAATATTCTTCGCGATGCCTTTGTCCGGTTTATTGGCGCTGCAGGCCGGCATCTTGCACAGCAGGATAGCGACCCACACCACGACCAGCAGCAAGGCAAAACCGACATACGCCGTGATCGCGCCGTGGAGTTCTCCCAGCTGGAGAGTGTCCAGACTCTTGGAATCGATCACATCCAGGATCGCGCGGTCGTTCGGGTCAAAAGGTGTCAGATTGCTCAGGATCAAAAACTTGCTCAGGATCATCACACCCAGGATAGAGCCAATCGGATTGAACGACTGGGCCAGATTCAGGCGCCGGGTCGCCGTTTCGGGATCGCCCATCGCCAGAATATATGGATTGGCCGAAGTCTCCAGAATGGAACAGCCGCCGGCGAAGATATACAGCGAGATCAGGAAGTAAACATACTTCATCGTATCGCTGGTGCTTTCGTACCCGAAAAACAAACTGGACGGATAGAACAAAAGCCCGCCTACGGCAAACATGCCCAGACCGAACAGCACGCCCACCTTGTAGCTGAAACGCTGCACGATGAGAGCCGCCGGGATCGCCAGACAGAAATACGCCCCGTAAAAGGCCATCTGGATCCATGAAGTCTGAAAATCACTCATGCTCATCAGCCGCTTGAAAAACGGCAGCAGTGTGTCGGTCATATTGTTGGCCAGTCCCCACCAGGCAAAACAACTGGTCAGCAGAATGAACGGGAACCATACCCCCTTGGGCACGACCGGAATGGAATGTTTAGTCTCTTTACTCATAATCTTAAATCTTCTCTTTTCCTGTGGTTAAAATTTTAATCGTTCAGCCAAAGATCAATCGGCTTTTTCACATTAGGCCGGAACGGCAGTTTCACCTTTGCGCCGGTTTTGGCCGACTGATACGCGGCCAGCATGATCTCCAGCACAGCGCGCCCGTCTTCACCGGTGGACACCGGCTGCTTGTCATTGCGCACGCAGTCAATAAAATGCGCCAGCTCGTGCGGATAGCCCTGGTTGAAAGCCTCCTCGAAGATCGTAAAGCTCCACCCCTGGGTGCTGCCGGCCTTCTCCATCGCGTAGCCGTACCCCTTCTGGCTGTAAGTCAGCGCGGAATTGCCCGTGAACAGATCCGCGTAAACCACGCCTTCATTGCCGTAAACCTCGATGCGGTCATCCATGCCACCCTGCTTGGCCCAGGAATTTTCCGCGATGCCGATCGTTCCGTCCTCGAACTCCGCGATCGCCACGGAATTATCCTCCGCTTTTGTCCGGCCGATGTGGTACAGCGTTCTCATGGTGGCATAGACACTGGTCACCTTCGCGCGGTCCAGCATCCAGCGGAACCAGCCGAACGCGTGGCAGCCCATATCCATCAAAGCGCCGCCGCCGCTCTGCTCGATGTCATAAAACCAGGCACTGTGCGGACCGCTGTGCTTTTCGCACTGGCGCAGCTGGAAGATCTTTCCCACCGCGCCCTCTTTGATGGTCTTGCGCACCCGCTCATACTTCGGTGCGAAGCATAACTCCTCCGCGTACATCAGTTTACGGCCATACTTGCAGCAGGTCTCGATCATCAGATCCGCCTCATCCATGTTCAGGCAGAGCGGTTTCTCGATAATGACATGCTTGCCGTGCTCCGCCGCGAAACACGCCGCCTGGCAATGAAGGAAATTCGGCAGACAAATATCCACCACTTCACAGTCCGAATCCAAAATCGCTTTCTTCCAATCGGAGTAATACTTTTCTATCCCGTGGCGGCGCGCCGTCTCCATGGCCCGCTGCTCCGTCCGGGAGTAGATCCCCACCAAAACTGCTTCAGGTACAAATCGTTTATAAGATTCAATATGTATATCCGCGATGAATCCCGCGCCCAGCAATAAGACTTTCGTTTTGCTCATAACGTAGCTAATTCCCAAGCACATCTTAGCATTTTTCATCAGAATTGCAATACAGAGTTGATGTTTTCTCTATTTTTGATATAAGTTGTTCAGCATTTCTAATGAATGTGCCGAACAAACTAACGATCTCGCGACTCCTCTTAACTGGGGCGTTCGTTATCGTTATGAGTGTTTCCTTCCCCTTTTCCAAGACTCTGGCGCTTGTTCTGTTCTCCGCGGCGGGTCTGACCGACTTCTTTGACGGACACATCGCCCGGCGGGACAAGCTGATCACCAACTTCGGCATCCTGATGGATCCGCTGGCGGATAAGATACTCACTTGCAGCGCCTTCATTATTTTTGTCGAACTGGGGAGCATTGCCGCCTGGATGTGCACGATCATTGTTGCCAGAGAACTCTCCATCACCGGATTGCGTCTGCTGGCCGCTTCCAGGAACCGGATCCTGGCCGCCGAACGCTTCGGCAAACACAAGACTATCTCTCAAATCGTCACCATCATAGCCATCCTGGTAGGAATGGCCTATCCCGAATGGGGCAAGCTGGGCGAGCTTATATTCAGCTGCTGGGCCGGATACTTCATCACCGCTTCGATATGGCTGACGATCCTCCTGACCGTCATCTCCGGTACTATCTACCTCTGGAAAAACCGCGACCTCTACATCAGCGATATGTGATTGGCATGATTACCACTGCCAGTCGAAGCGGTCGATATCCTCCTCGATCAGCTCATCGCCGATCTGCACCTCGATCATGGTCAGGTCGGTGACCGCTTTCAGGGCGTGGCGCTGTTCCTTCTTGATGCAGATCACATCGCCCCGTTTGACGGGCCGGGTCTCGCCGTCTATGACCAGCAATCCTTCCCCGTCCGTAAAGGTCCAAACCTCGTCCCGGTGATGATGCACCTGATAGCTGATATTCTTGCCGGCCTTTAATTTAAGGAACTTGGTCAGCGACTTGTTGCCATCGCCGTAGGTCGTTGTGTCCAGCACACGGTAGATGCCCCAGCGCCGCTCCTCGTACATGGGACGGTTGGCCAGACGATCCGCGTAGTGCTTGATATTTTCGGCGGATTTCTTGGCGCAGACCAGTATCCCGTCCGGCGAACCGGCCACGACCACATCTTTCAGACCGTCACAAAAGACCGGGATGCCCAACTCGTTGATCACATGGGTATTTTCATTCTTCTCTCCCAGAATGACATTGCCGATACTGTTCTGTGAAAGCTCTTCCGTCAGGGTCATCCACGTGCCCAGATCCTTCCACTGGCCCGCGAACGGCACTACCGCCGCCGAACCGGCTTTCTCGGCCACTTCATAATCCAAACTGATCTTGGGAAATTCCGTGTAGCGGGAGCGAACGCCCTCAAACGTATCCGCCGGAACATACTTCGCCGCAATCTTGAGGAGATACCCCAGACGGAACGCGAATACGCCGCCGTTCCACAAGGCTCCGTATTCCAGCAGCTCCTCCGCGCAGGAAACACTCGGTTTCTCAATGAAGCGCAGCACCTTGCGCACAGTCTCCCCTGTTTTTTCGGGCGCGGGGACGATATATCCGTATTTGGAAGAGGGATAAGTCGGGCGTGTCCCCATCAGCACCAGATCAGCCGCCCCGTTTTGGACGGCTTCAGCCATCTGCGCGATCACCTGAAAATAACCGGCTCCGGTATAAGGATCGCACGGCATCACGACAACCACCTCATCCGCGGGGCATTTCTTTTCATACGCCAGATATGCCGCCGCCAGTGCCGCCGCCGGAAAAGTATCTCTGCGTTCCGGTTCCGTCACGATGTCCACACCGTCTCCTAATTGGTTGACGATGATATCTCTCTGGGCGATATCCGCCGCGAAAGTGATGCTCTCGGTCAGACCCGCCTCACGAATCTGCCTCACCACTCGCTGGACCATGGATTCCTTCTCTCCCGCAGGCGTTTCCAACAGCGGCAGGAATTGTTTGGAACGGGTATCACTGGAGAGCGGCCATAGACGTTTGCCGGATCCACCGGACAGCAGTATGATCTTCATAACGGTTTTCAAATGGGTTATATCGCCTGATCAGGCGAAGACTCCGCAACATATTGAGACTCTGCCGATTGTTTGTAAAGTCTTTTCTGAATAAAGGGAGTAAAAAGGAAAAAAATGGAGCGGGCGAAGGGATTCGGACCCTCGACATTCACCTTGGCAAGGTGACGCTCTACCAACTGAGCTACGCCCGCATATTGTCAGCCGCGTGACTGACAGGGCAAATGATACCGCTTACAACGGCGATTGCAAGCGGTTTTTTGATTTTTTTTAATTTTCTCCTGTTTTTTGCCCGCAAACAGATGAATAGTCTGAATGAAATCGTTTTGCTTTAATCCTTTTGAACAGTCAATCCTTCCTGCACAAAAAGCTCTGTCAGTTTCTTATAACATTCCTCAACCATACCTGGATAGAGTGCAACCCAATTTTTTACATTATCTGTGTTATCAGCAGTCTTAAAAAACATATTCACAGCCGTACCATTCGTGACTTTTTCTTCTATTGTGAAGGATCTTCTCTCAGAAACAGGTTGCATGCGAACTAGTTTTCCATATTTCTGAAACACGCATATCGTTATTTTCATAGGCTCATCCCAATAAAGGCGATAACCTGGAAGATTTTTCATGAACTCCATATCAATACCTGATTTTTCAACCTCTGATTTAAATTCTTCCTCAATTTTCTTACGTTTATCATTCATTTCCTTGATTTTATCTAAATCATTCCCCTCCACCTTCAATATATCTCTCGGATGTACACTGTTTATCGTAATGATTCCCGGTTCTGTAATAGATGAGATTTCCAATCCGGCTTTTTCCAAAGCCATGACGATTGAACACATAACTTCTTGATACTCCTGATCAAACCGAATTTTGCCTATTGTGTTGGCCAGTTCCAAATCCTTTTCTCTCCAGGCATTACGCAATTCTAACGCAGGCTGTTTCTTCTCATAATATTTTTTTAGAGACTCCTCTATTTCCTCATCTGTTTCAGAGCCCTTTGCTAGAACCGTTCCATATTTCGTTGTTACAAGACGAGATGTTGTTTTTCCATTGCTTTCCTGCGCGTTCACAGTGCAGACAGCGGCCGGCACCAGAAGTGCCCCGACTAATAATG
>JAEEGF010915093.1_pt1 | contig 22424 bp, 16 predicted proteins | sample 9134171 | NCBI WGS metagenome assembly JAEEGF01 (sample SAMN16246542, study PRJNA631951) | gut metagenome | biome: gut microbiome; feature: rumen; material: AP-attached | host: Bos | place: Iran: Karaj | collected 2018-10 | reverse complement strand
CTGGACGTGATGCTTCCCGGCATGGACGGGCTGACCCTGTGCAGGAAGCTGCGCGAGGAAGCCTTCAGCAATGTGCCCATCATCATGCTGACCGACAGCACCTCGCTGGAGAACCGCGTGATCTGCCTGAACTGGGGCGCGGATGACTTCGTCACCAAGCCCTTTGCCATGCTGGAGCTGGAGGCGAGGGTGCGCGCCGCCGTGCGCCGGGCGCGCGCCTGGGGATCCACGAGGATCCTGCGCTGGTCCGGCATCGAACTGGATCCGCAGCGGCACACGGCGTCCTGCCACGGACGGGAACTGCGCCTGCGCCCCAAGTGCTTTGCCATGCTTGCCCGGCTCATGCGCTCCGCGCCGGGCGTCGTCTCGCGCGAGGACCTGGAGCATGAGATCTACGGCGACGCCCCGCCGGAGAGCGATTCGCTGCGCGTGCACGTGCATCTGCTGCGCAAGGCCCTGGCCGATGCCGGGGCGCCCTTGCTCAAGACCGTGCCGCATCTGGGCTTCCGCCTGGACGACGGCGCAGGCAGCCCGGACGGGGACGCAGAAGGATAAAAAAGAAGGCGGCCGCAAGGCCGCCTTTGCTGTGGGTCGCGATCGCAACGTCCGTCAGCTGTACTTGGGACGGCGGCGGAGCTTTTTGCCGATCCACTGCGTGGATGAGCAGATGACCACGAAGAACGTGGGGATGAAGAAGATGCCCAGCACCGTGGCCACCACCGTGCCCCAGAAGACCGCCGTGCCCACGGCGTGCTGGCTGGCCGAGCCGGCGCCCGTGGCGCGCATCATGGGCAGCACGCCGAGGCCGAAGGCCAGGGAGGTCATGAGGATGGGGCGCAGGCGGATGCGGCAGGCCTCCACGGTGGCGTTGATGAGCGTCTTGCCCTCTTCCCGCAGGTTGCGGGCGAATTCCACGATGAGGATGGCGTTTTTGGACGACAGCCCCATGACGGCCAGTATGCCCACCTGGAAATAAACATCGTTGGTCAGGCTGCGCAGCCAGGTGCCCGACGTGGCGCCCAGGATGCCCAGCGGGATGACCAGGAGCACGGCAAAGGGGATGGACCAGCTTTCATACAGCGCCGCCAGGGCAAGGAAGACGACGAGCACGGAGAGGGCGTAGAGCATGGTCGTCTGGCTGCCGGCCAGCTTTTCCTGGTAGGAGAGCCCCGTCCATTCCATGCCGAAGTCCTTGCCCAGCTTCTTCACTTCTTCTTCCATGATGGCCATGGCGATGCCGGAGGCGATGCCCGGCTTGGGCTCGCCCTGGTATTCCAGGGCGGGCATGGCGTTGTAGCGTTCCAGCAGGGCGGGGCCGAAGGACCAGTCGGTGTTGAACACGGCGTTGAAGGGCACCATCTTGCCGTAGATGTTGCGGAACTGGATGCGGTTCAGGCTTTCGGGGTTCTTGCGCACGTCGGCCTCGCCCTGGATGAACACCTTTTTCACGCGGTCGTGGTGCACGAAGTCGTTGACGTAGGCGCTGCCCAGCATGGCCGAGGCGTCGGCGTTGACGGCGGCCAGGTTGAGCCCCATGCTCGTGGCCTTCTCGTTGTCCAGGTGGATGTTGAACTGCGAGATGTCCGACATGCCCGTGGGGCGGATGTAGGCGATCTGCGGGTTGCTGAAGGCCCCGCCCATCAGGCGCATCCCGGCTTCGGCGAGCTTCGCATGGCCCAGCCCGGCGCGGTCCTGCAGCTCCATGGTGAAGCCGTTGGTCATGCCCAGCGCGATGATGGCCGGCGGGATGACGGCGATGACCTGCCCGTTGAGGATGCCGGCGAAGCGCTGGCGCAGGCGCCCAGCCATGGACGCGGCGTCCTGCCCGGGCTTGGTGCGGTACTTGTAGTCCTTGAGCTTTATGAAGCCCATGCCCGTGCTCTCGGAAACGCCGGCCATGCCGTAGCCGCTGACGAACATCACGGATTCCAGGATGTCCTTTTCCGTGGCCCAGGCGTAATCGGCCACTTCCTTGAGCTGGGCCGTGGTCTGGGTGAGCGTGGAATTGGGCGGCATCTGGGCGATGAGCATCACGGCGCCCTGGTCTTCCGTGGGCAGGAAGGACGAGGGGATCTGCTTGTAAACGAAGCCGAGGGCGGCGACCAGCATGCCGTAGATGACCATCATGCGGAAGCCGCGGCGGACCATGCCGTCCACGCTGCGGGTATAGCGCATCTGGTTTTTGGTGAACATGCGGTTGAACCAGCCGAAGAATCCCTGCTGCGCGCCCTGGGAATGGGGCTTGAGCATGCTCGCGCAGAGCGATGGCGTGAGGATGAGGGCGACGAGCACCGAGAGCGTCATGGAGGAGACGATGGTCACCGAGAACTGCCGGTAGATGACGCCCGTGGAACCGCTCATGAAGGCCATGGGCAGGAACACGGCGGAGAGCACGACGCCGATGCCGATCAGCGAGGAGCTGATCTGGTCCATGGACTTTTCCGTGGCCGTGACCGGGTCGAGATGCTCTTCCTGGATCACGCGCTCCACGTTCTCCACGACGACGATGGCGTCGTCCACCAGCAGGCCGATGGCCAGGACCATGGCGAACAGCGTGAGCGTGTTGATGCTGTAGCCGAAGGCCAGCAGGATGCCCAGCGTGCCCAGGAGCACCACGGGCACGGCGATGGTGGGGATGATGGTGGCGCGGAAGCTCTGCAAAAAGAGCAGCATCACGAGGAAGACCAGGCCGATGGCTTCCAGCAGGGTCTTGACCACCTCGTGGATGGAGGCGAGCACGGGGGGCGTGCTGTCAAAGGCCAGCGCATAGGCCATGCCGTCGGGGAAGTAGCGTGCGAGTTCGTCCATCTTGGCCTTGACGAGCCTGGCCGTCTCCAGTCCGTTGGCTCCCGGGGCGAGGGTGACGCCTATGCCGGTGGCCTGGTGCCCGTTGTACAGGGATTCGATGCCCTCCATCTGCGAGCCGATGGCCACGCGCGCCACGTCCTTGACGAGCACGCGCTGCCCGCTGTCGGTGACCTTGAGGAGGATGTTCTCGAACTGCTCCTGCGAGGTCATCAGGCTCTGGGCCTTGACGTTGACGTTGAGCACCTGGTCGTTCAGGCCGCCCACCGTGTTGGCGCCCAGCTGCCCCACGGTGACTTCCGCGTTCTGCGCGGTGATGGCGGCGCGGATGTCGGAAGGGGTGAGGCTGTACTTGGCGAGCTTGTCGGCGTCCATCCAGATGCGCATCACGTACTTGCCGCCGAAGACCATGACGGTGCCCACGCCCTTGGTGCGGCTGATCTCATCCTTGATGTTGGTGCTGATGTAGTCGGCAAGGTCGATGCCCAGCAGGGAATCGTCCGGGGTGTAGAGGCAGACGACCATGAACATGTTGTCGTTGCCCTTGGCGACTTCCACGCCCTGGGACTGCACGGCGGCGGGCAGCTGCGAGAGCACCTGCTGCACCTTGTTCTGCACCTGCATGTGCGCCACGTCCGGGTCGGTGCCGACCTCGAAGGTGATGACGATGGAGCACATGCCGGCGGAGTCGGACTTGGCGCGCATGTAGACCATGTGGTCGATGCCGGTGAGGTTCTGCTCGATGACCTGGGTGACGGTCTTGTCCACCGTGTCGGGGGAAGCGCCGGCATACCGGGTGTTGATGCGTATGGACGGCGCCGCGACTTCCGGATACTGCGATATGGGCAGGGTATAGATGGCCAGCACGCCGAAGAGCATGGTGACGATGGCCAGCACCCATGCGAAGATGGGGTGGTGGATGAAGAAGCGCGACATTACTTACCGCCTCCGGCCTGCGTGTCCTGCTGCATGGCTCCGGGGGCGACTTCCTGCACGGGCATGCCCGAGCGCACGTTGTTCACGCCGTCCATGATGATCTTTTCGCCGACCTTCAGCCCGTCCGTGACGTACCAGTCCGTGCCGATGGCCTTGTCGATGGTGATGACGCGGCGCACGGCATTGCCGTCCGGGCCGATCAGATAGACGTAGGGCGTGCCGTTGGCTTCGCGCAGCACGGCTTTCTGCGGGGCGAGCACGGCGTTGTCGTCTTCGCCCATGATGACCTTGGTGCGCACGAAGAGCCCGGGCAGCAGGGCGCGGTCGGGGTTGGGGAACTCGGCGCGCAGGAGCACGGTGTTGGTGTTCTCGTCCACGTCCACGCCGGTGAAGTTGAGATGCCCCACGGACGGATAGACGGATCCGTCGTGCATGGTGAGCGTGGCCTGGATGTTGGAGGGCATGACCGTGCGCACATCGCCGCCCCGTTCCTCGAACTGGCGCTTGAGGTCGTACAGGTCGTCCGAGGACTGCGAGACCTCCACGAAGATGGGGTCGGTCTGGTAGATGGTGGCCAGCGGCTTGACCTGGCTGGCTGAAAGCAGCGCGCCCACGGTGAAGCTGCTCTTGGTGATGATGCCGCTGATGGGGGCCTTGATCTCCGTGCGGTTCAGGCTGATCTCGGCCGAGCGCACGTTGGCCTGCGCCGCCTGCACGCTGGCCAGCGACTGCTTGAGCGCGGCCTTGACGTCGTCGTAGTCCTGCTGGCTCACGGACTTGGTGCGGAGCATGTCGGCGGTGCGGCGCTCGCGCAGGCGGGTCACCTGCAGGTTGGACTCGGCGCCGGCCAGGGCGGCCCGGGCGCTGTCCAGGGCGGCGCGGTAGATGTCGGGCTCGATGCGGTAGAGCACGTCGCCTTCCTTGACATAGGTGCCTTCGGTGAAGCAGCGCTCGCGCATGATGCCGTTGACTTCGGGGCGCACTTCGGCCCAGCGGTAGGCGGTGGTGCGGCCGGTGAGCTCGCGCTCGATGGAGACCTTGTGGGGCTTCATCTCCAGCGTGGTGACGCGCACGGTGCGGTCGGCCATGGCCGCCTGCTGCGCGGAAGGCTTCTTGTCCAGGTGCGCGTCAAGGAAGTCCGTGACGTATTTCTGCACGGAGGCGACCGTTTCGCTGAACCAGCCGGGCGCGCCATCCTGGGTGTCGCCGCAGCCGGTCAAAACAAGGGGGAGCGCCATAAGCACCGGCGCGAGAATACGTATGTTGGACATGGTCGTCTCCGGTTATCGGTAGCGCAGGGATGCTGCGCGGTCAGTCTTTCCAGCCGCCGCCGAGGGCGAGGCAGACTTCGGCTATGCTGGCGAGGTGCTGGGCGTGGGCCGCCGCAAGGGCCTGCTGGGCCGCAAAGAGGTTGCTCTCGGTGGAGAGCATCTCAAGGTACGAGGCAAAGCCGTTGTCGTAGCGGGTGCGGGCATGGGTCACGGCCTTCTGCAGGTATTCCACCTGGCGGGAGAGGGCCGCCACGGAATTGGCCATCTCCCGCTGCTTCACCAGGGAGTCCCGCACGTTTTTGAAGGCGGTCTGCACGGTGAGCTCGTAGGCGGCGACGGCTGCCCTCTTGGAGGCTTCCGCCGCGTCCACGCCGCGCTTGATCGTCCAGAAATTGAGCGGCAGGGTCACGCCGCCGCTGAGGGCGGTGTAGGCATTGCGCGCCTTGAGCAGGTCGTTCAGCTCCAGGCTGGCCGATCCCAGCATGCCCGTGAGGGAAAAGGAGGGGAAGTAATTGGCCTTCGCGGTCCCGATGTCATAGTTGGTGGCGCGCAGGTTGGCTTCGGCCTGGCGGATGTCCGGGCGCCGGTCGAGCAGGTCCGAAGGGATGCCGGAGGGCAGGACGGGCGTGCGCTTGAGCGATGTCATGAGCGAAGACGGCGCCTTGAGCGAGCCTTCCTTCATGATCTCGGCGGGGGAGCGCCCCAGCAGGACGGCAAGCGAAGTTTCGGCGGCGCTTTTGGCCATGCGCGCAGAGGCGAGCGCGTTGCGGGCCGTCTCCACGTTGGCGCGGATGCTCAGCAGGTCGAGGTCGCTGATCTGCCCGTTGTCGAAGCGGTTCTGGTAGATGCGCAGGGAATCTTCGCGGTTTTTCAGCACGGAGGAGGCGATGCTCTCCTGCCAGGTGTAGGCGCTCAGCCAGAAGTAGGCTTCCACCGTGCCCGCGGCCACGGAGAGCATGACGTTGTCCTTGGCCGCTTCGGTGGCGACGAGGGCCTCCCGGGCGGATTCCGCAGCGTTCCAGTACTTGCCCCAGAAGTCCAGCGTCCAGCTCGCCGCCAGTATGCCGGAGAAGGTGTGCGTGTTCTTGCCGCCCTGGCGCATGGCGATGGGCGACATGGCGTCGCGCGCCATGTAGCGCGCACCTTCGCCCTGGGCAGCCGGAACGGGCAGCAGGGCGTCGCGCGCGATGCCGAATCCGGCCTGGGCCTGGTCGATGCGGGCCATGGCCTGGGCGATGTTGCGGTTGGCGCCGAGGGCTTCTTCAACAAGGGCGTTGAGCACGGGGTCGCCAAAGCGTTCCCACCATTTCTCCTGGAGGGCCTGCGACTGCGACACGGTCCATTCCGCAGGCATGTCCATGGACGGCCTCTGGTATTCCGGCGCGAAGCTGCATCCGGCAAGGGCCAGGACGGCGGCAAGGGTTGCGAGTTTGGTGAAGAAAGCGGGCATGGATCGCTCCTCCGGGCGCGCTGGGCGCTCATGCAGCATTGCCTGATCGTTATGCTGAAAAATCAATGCGTTGGAAACAGAAGGGACAGGTGCGGCCGTGGTGCCATCCTGTCGGAAACGGTAGACTTAACATAAATTTATTGTTATAAAAAGTCAAATGCCATCAAAAAATTGATAGGTGCATCGCTGCGGCATGCGCCGGGAGGACAGGACATGAACTGGACCATGGACCAGCTGCGTTCGTTCGTGGCGGCGGCGGAAAAGGGTTCGTTCACGGCTGCGGGGCGCAGCCTGGGCAAGGCGCAGTCGGTGGTCAGCACACAGGTCGCCATGCTGGAGGACACGCTGGGCGTTGAACTCTTCGACCGGGGATCCCGCTCCCCCGTGCTCACCCGCGCCGGGAAGGACCTGCTCATCGAAGCCAGGGCCATGCTGCGCCATGGCAGCCGCTTCGACGCCTGCGCCCTCGCGATGTTCAAGGGCGAGGCGGACAGCCTGAACATCGCCATCGAGCAGGGCATGCCTTTCCAGGCCGTATCGGACACCATAGCCGCCATGCTCAAGCGGTATCCCTTCGTCACGGGCAAGTTCTTCCAGGAGTCCTCCGACACCGTGCAGCGCATGGTGGGCAGCGGCGAAGCGCAGATGGGGCTCGTCTTCGACGACAGCAGGCGCAGCGCCAGGAATTTTGAATGGGTGTGCCTGGGGCAGCTGCGCTACTGCATCGTGGCGGCCCGGGATTCCGAACTGGCGGGCCTGCCCGTGGCCACGGAGCAGGATCTGGCGCGCCACCGGCAGATCCTGTACCGCAAGGACGAGCAGAGGTATCTTTTGAGCTCTTCGCGCTGGGAGGTGAACAACATCTTCTGCGCCATCTACTGGGCCTCCCTGGGCATCGGCTGGACGGCCGTGCCGCGCATGATCATGGAGCGCATGCGCAAGGACGAATCCGAAACGCTGCGCAGCCTGGCCGTCGTGAACATGGAGCAGCTGGACCTCGTGGTGCGGAACTTCTTCCTCATCTACAACCAGGATTTCGCGCGCAGGGAGATCCTGGACTTCTTCCGCCGCGACCTGCGCGAGCGCTGCGGCAGGATGGCGCTGGACAAGGGTGGCTTCTTTTAGCGCGGCGGCCGGCGCAGGCTGGTCCGGGCACCGCACCGGCGGCATGAAAAAACGCCCGGCAGGGCCGGGCGTCCATAGGCAGGAGGGAGGGGCCGCTACCGTGAGACGCGGCGGGCGGTCATGTAGTACTTGTCGTAATAGGTGCCGGCTGCCAGCGTTTCCACCCGCACGCGCTTGCGGGGGTTGGGGCTGTGCACGAAGCTGTTGTTGCCCACGTAGATGCCGGAATGGTAGCCGCGCGGGGTCTTGAAGACGAGCACGTCGCCGGGGAGCAGGCTGTTCCTGCTCACCTTGGAGCCGAAGCTGGCCTGCTCGATGCTCATGCGCGGGATGGCTATCCCGTTGGTGCGGCACGACCAGTAGACGAGGCCTGAGCAGTCGAACCCGTGGGAGGGGGATATGCCCCCGGAGACATAGGGCTTGCCGATCTGGCTCGCGGCCGTGGCCGCGATGCTCCTGCCGCTGCCGTCGCGCCCGGATACGGGCAGGATGTCCAGCTGCTGCATCTGTCCGCCCCAGCCGCGGTGCCCGCGGTAATGCCTGTTCTGCGTGGCATAGCGGTATTGCGCAGAGGTGACGTAGGTATGCTGCTTGGGCAGGCGCTGCTTTTGGAAACCGCAGCCCGTCATGGGGGCGAGGGAGAGGCAGAGGAGGAGGAAAGCTCCCAGTTTGAGCAGAAAGCGCATGTTTTTGTGCATGATCCTATCCACGAAAGAGGTTGACGTTTCCCCGGACAATCGTTTTAGCGCAGCGGCGCGCATTTGGCAAGAGCCTGCAACATATTGAAATAAAATAGAGGGGCAGATGCCGGCGGATCCTGCGGGAGGGGATGCCCCGCAGAGGGGCGTCCCGGGCCTCCGCGCCGCGGGAACAAAAAGGAAGGGCGCATCGGCTGATGCGCCCTTCTGGGAACCGGACACCCGGCAGCAACCGTTACCGTTGCTTCCTTTCGGACCTGGCGGGGTTGGCGGCGCGGCCGCCGCCCGGTTCCCGCTGGCACGCACTATACGTCCGCCATGTGGCACTGTCAAGCCCGGCGCAGGCAGGCTACAGGCCCACCTTGCGCAGGATGCGCTGCCGTTCGCGTTCGTCCTTCACGATGACCGGGCGGTAGTCGTTCGTATGGGGCACGCTGCTCAGCCTGGCAGGGATGACCTGCCAGTCCAGCAGTCCGCCCCGGGTGAAGCGGGCGCGCACGAGCATGCTGTCCTTGTCGGCCGGGTTCTTGTTGGCGCCGAAGACGAAATTGCCCATGCTGTACACGATGGGCACGCCCTTGTAGACCTGCACGTCCTGGACGACGTGCGGATGCGCGCCGACCACGAAGGAGGCCCCGGCATCGGCGGCGGCATGGGCGAGACGCTCCTGCACGGCGTTGTGCCGGTAGGTGCGCTCGACGCCCCAGTGGAACTCCACGATCTTGGCGTGCGCCCTGCTGGCGGCAAGGTCGCGCCGGATGCGGGCGATCAGCCCGGGGTCGGCGGACCAGCCGTTGTAGCCGAAAAAGGCGATGGTGACGCCGCGCACCGTGGTCTCGTAGACGTGCCCTTCGCCGGCGTAGGCGATGCCCGCGCGGCTGAGCACGCGCAGGGTGTCGGCAAGCCCGTCCCTGCCGCAGTCGAGGATGTGGTTGTTGGAGAGGTTGACCACTTCCACCGAGCCTTCCACAAGCGCCTGCACATGGGCCGGATCGCCCTTGATGGGGAATTTTTTGACGACCTTCTGGGGGATGCTGGTGAGCGGGCCTTCCAGGTTGACGAAGGTCAGGTCGTCGGTGCGGAAATATTCCCCCACGCCGCCGAAGGGCCACTTCGGCCCTTTCTGGCGGAAGACTTCGCGGAACAGGCCGCCCGGGGACTGCCCCTTGAATTCGCCGAGCGTGCAGTCGCCGGCCATGGTCACCGTCACGGGCTCCCCGGCAAGGGCGGGGGCGGCCATCAGCACCAGGAGCAGGAGCAGTACGTTTTTCATTGCGTCACCTCGTGATGGAGAGCAAAGGCGAAAATCGGCGTTAAGTCAACCGCCGGGCATGGCGGTCCCTGCCGGGGCGCATGAGCAGGCGGGATGGGCATGTCCGGCGGGGCACCGCCGGAACGTCCTTTTTTTCCTTTCCTTTGTCATGGCAATCCGCTATGATGGCCGCCGGCGGCCTTGCCGGGACCTCCCCGGGCAGGCCTGCCGCTTTTCTGCTGCATCCCTTTCCAAAGGCTGTACCATGGGCGGTTTTTTTGGCGTTGCTTCGCACAGTGACTGCGTGCTCGATCTGTTTTTCGGCGTTGACTACCATTCCCACCTGGGCACGCGCTGCGGCGGCATGGCCCTGTACGACGGGGACCGCGGTTTCCAGCGCCAGATCCATGACATCGAAAACTCCCCCTTCCGCACCAAGTTCGAAGATGACCTCGTGGACTTCCGGGGTAACCTGGGCATAGGCTGCATCAGCGACATCGACCCCCAGCCGCTGCTCGTGCGCTCCCACTTCGGCATGTATGCCATCACCACCGTGGGCATCATCAACAATGCCGAGGCGCTGGTGGAGGAATATTTCTCGGACCACGGGCACCAGTTCATCGCCATGGCCAACGGCAAGATCAACTCTTCCGAGCTCGTGGCCGCGCTCATCAACCGCAAGGAAGACATGGTCTCCGGCATCCGCTACGCCCAGGATGCCATCGACGGCTCCATGACCATGCTCCTCCTCACGCCGCAGGGCATCATCGCCGCGCGCGACCGCATGGGCAGGCTGCCCGTGCACATCGGCAGGCGCGCCGACGGGTTCAGCATCTCCTTTGAATCCTTTGCCTACCACAAGCTGGGCTACGAGGACGCCTACGAACTCGGCCCGGCCGAGATCGTCCGCGTCACGCCTGACGGGTATGAGACCCTGGCCCCCGCGTCCGGCAAGATGCGCATCTGCGCCTTTTTGTGGACGTACTACGGCTATCCCAATTCCAATTACGAAGGCGTGAACGTCGAAGTCATGCGCTACCGCAACGGAGCCATCCTGGCCAGGCGGGAGCTCTTGCACGGCACCCTGCCCGACGTGGATTCCGTGGCCGGCGTCCCGGATTCCGGCACGCCGCACGCCATCGGCTACGCCAACAGCTGCGGCATCCCCTTTGCGCGGCCCTTCGTCAAGTACACGCCCACCTGGCCGCGCTCCTTCATGCCGGCCAACCAGTCCGTGCGCAACCAGGTCGCCAAGATGAAGCAGATCCCCGTGCCCGAGCTCATCGAGGGCAAGAAGCTGCTCTTCGTCGATGATTCCATCGTGCGCGGCACGCAGCTGCGGGAGACCGTGGAATTCCTGTACAGTTCCGGCGCGGCCGAGGTGCACATGCGCTCGGCATGCCCGCCCATCATGTTCAGCTGCAAGTACCTGAATTTTTCCCGCGGCAATTCCGACATGGACCTCCTCGCCCGCCGCGTCGTGCAGGAGCTGGAGGGCAGCGAGGGGCATGAGCACCTGGAGGAATACGCCGACTCCTCAACTGAGCGCGGTCAGAACCTCCTCGGGGCCATCTGCAGGAAAATGGGCTTTGAATCCCTGGGCTACCAGTCGCTGGACGGCCTGCTGGAGGCCATAGGCATCGAGCGGGACAAGATCTGCACCTATTGCTGGACCGGCAGGGAATAGGACGCCCCGCCGCCCCCGGCCGCATCTCCTTCCAACGTGGCCTCAGCTTCCGGCGCCGCGCAGCATGGCGAGCGCCGCTTCCGCCGTTTCTTCCGCCGTCACGCGCAGCAGGCATTGCGGGTCGGTGCATTCCGTCCTGGAGCAGGGCTGGCAGGGCAGGGCAGGGCGCAGTTCCCTGTGCATGGGCGAAGGGAAGCGCCATTCCGGTCCGGACGCGCCGGGGATGACCAGGGAGGGCACTCCCAGCGCTGCGGCCATGTGGCGCGGCGCGGAGCATCCCCCGATGTGCAGCGACGCCCGCGCCAGGCAGGCGGCGGAAAGGCGTATGCCGGGCACGGAAGGCGGCACGAGCAGCGCCGCGGCATCCACGCCCATGTCCAGGCAGAGCGCGCGCAGATGGCTGATCTCAGGGTCTTCGCCGGGGCCGCGCAGCAGGAGGAACTGCATGTCCCCCGCCGGCCCGTGCGCCAGCAGGGCGATCAGCCGGGCCCAGCGTTCCGCCGGCCAGCGCTTGGTCGCGCGGCGGTGCGTGGAGTCGATGCTCACGAGGCGCGCTCCGGGGCGCAGCCCGGCGGAGGTGAGCAGGGCTTCCGCTTCCTGCCGTTCTCCGTCCGCCAGGAAGATCTCGGGCCCTTCGCCGTTCCAGGAGATGCCCAGGGGGGCGAGCAGCGATGCCTTGGTCTGGCAGGCATAGCCGGGCGCAGGCGCTGCCATATGCGTGTACAGCCGGCTGCGGGGGAAGCCGCAGGTGGAGGAGAGGCGCACCGGCGCCCGGGAAAAAAGCGTCATCAGGCAGCAGCGGGGGAGCTGCTGGAAATTGACCGCCAGGTCGAAGCGGCAGCGGGCGACGGCGCGGTAGAAAGCCAGCTGGCCGGGGAAGCCCGTGCCCTTGCGTATGGCATGGAACACGCTGATGAAGGGATTGCCGCGCAGCAGCGGCACGCATTTCTCTTCGGTGAAAAGATGCAGCTCCGCCTGGGGGAAGCGTTCGTGCAGCAGGCGGAACACGGGCGTCGCCAGAAGGACGTCGCCGATCTGGCGCTGCTGGCAGACGAGGATGCGGCGCGGCTCAAAGGTGGAAAGGTCAGCCTTGCGCATGGGCTTCCTCCGCGGCGGGCGCCGGCTTGCGCCACCATGCCAGGAATTCCTGGTTCCCCTTGGGGCCCTTGATGGACGCCGGCACGACGCCCAGGGATTCCAGGCCGCAGCCGCGCATGTGCTCCAGCACCCGCTCGACGGCCCGGGCGCGCAGGGCCTCGTCGCGGACGACGCCCCTGTCGGTCTGCCCGGGTCCCACCTCGAACTGGGGCTTGATGAGGCACACCGCCATGCCGCCGGGCTTCAGCCAGGGCAGGCAGTGCGGGAGCACCATCGTGAGGGAGATGAAGGAGAGGTCGGCGACGACCATGTCCACCCTTTCCGGCAGAAGGTCCGGCGGCGCCGTGCGCAGGTTCACGCCTTCCAGCGACACGACGCGCGCGTCTGCGCGCAGGCGCTCGTGCAGCTGGGCGCGCCCCACGTCCACGGCATAGACCCTGGAGGCGCCGTGCTGCAGCAGGCAGTCGGTGAATCCCCCCGTGCTGGCCCCGGCATCCAGGCAGACCATGCCGGTGACATCCAGGGAAAAGGCCTCCAGGGCGGTGAGCAGCTTGTAGGCCCCGCGGCTGACGAAGCGTTCTTCCCCCGTCAGGATGAAGCGCGTGCCGCAGCGGTAGGGATGCCCGGGCTTGTCGACGCGTTCGGGCAATGCCGCCGGGCGGTCTTCGCCGGGGAGCACGGAGACCTTGCCGGCCATGATCAGGCGGCGGGCCTGTTCGCGGCTCTCGGCGAGCCCCTGTTCGAAGACGAGCTGGTCGGCGCGGGCTTTTGCAGGCATGATGGCTCCCTACCGGCTGCCGGCAGCCCGGCGCTGCTGTTCCTGCTCCCGGTGCAGCTCTTCGAGCCTCCGGGCATCCGCCTTGCGCTCCTGCTCCAGGAATGCCTGCCTCAGGGCTTCTTCCTCCGCGGCCAGGCGGCTGCGCGCCTCATCCTGCCCGAGGTTCGAAGCCTCGATGATGTCGCCCGGGGCAAGGTGCATGCACCTGCCTTCCGCGTAGCAGAAATCCATGAGCGGCATGACGGCCTTGTGCCCGTAGGATGTCCGGGGGAGGTGCCCGGCGCGGCGCGCGTAGTCCATGCCCAGGATGTAGCCCGAGACGAAGTATTCGCGCTGCTTTTCGTCCCAGCCTTTGTACAGCATGGCGTAGGCGTTGGAGTAAACGACGCGTCCCTCTTCCGGCTGCCCCTGGGCAGGGGCCGGGACGGCGCACAGGAGGAACGCGGCCAGGGAAAGGGCGGCTGCTTTCATGCGGGCTCCTTGGTGAAGCGGTGGATGCAGGGCGGAGCATACCCGAACCCGCCGCAAAAGACAACGCGGGACCGGCGCCAAGGCGGGGAAAACGGCTTCCCGCTGCGGTGGGGATGGCCGTGAGGGACTGGCGGGGAAGCAGCGCGGCCCCGTGCGTCCTTCCCCGGGGTGCGGCCCCGGAGGGTCACAGGCCGTCCTGGCCTGCGGTCCCCTTGTAGGCATAACCTGCTGCCGCGATGGCGCCGGCGAGGTCCTTTTCGCTCACGTCCGCGGCGAGCTCCATGTCCACGGTGCCGTCCCCATGGTGCGGGAAGGCCGCGGCCACGCCGTCGAGGGCCTGCAGGGCGTCCTTGACGCGCATCTCGCAGTGGGCGCACATCATGCCGTCCACGCGGATGCGCAGGCGTTTCGGCTCCATGCCGGTGGGCTGCGCAGCGCGTACGATGCCGCGGTATTCATAGCCTGCGCTGGTCACGGCGGCGGAGATGTGTCCTTCGTCCACGTCCGCGGCGAGCTCCATGTCCACGATGCCTTCCTCATGGTGCGGGAGGGCCGAGGCCACGCCTTCGAGGGCCTGCAGGGCGTCCTTGACGCGCATCTCGCAGTGGGCGCACATCATGCCGTCCACGTAGATGGAGAGCCGCCGCAGGGCAGGGGCCTCCGTGCGGGGCCCGTCTTCTCCAGGGGAGCCTGCGTCCCCTTCCCCCAGGTCCAGGGAAATGTCCATGGGCTGCAGGCCGGCGCTCCTGCCCTCCGGGCGGCCGGCATCGTGCAGCCTGAAGAAGTTCAGGCGCAAGGCGTTGGAAACGACGCAGAAGCTGGAAAGGCTCATGGCGGCCGCGCAGAACATGGGGTCCATCTCCCAGCCGAACAGGCCGGAAAACGCCCCCGCGGCCAGGGGGATGCCGATGATGTTGTAGATGAACGCCCAGAAGAGGTTTTCCCTGATGTTGCGCAGCGTGGCCCGCGAGAGGCGGATGGCTGCGGGGACGTCGGTGAGCCGGCTCTTCATGAGCACGACGTCGGCGGCGTCGATGGCGATGTCGGTCCCGGACCCGATGGCGATGCCGGTGTCGGCGCGGGTGAGGGCCGGCGCGTCGTTGATGCCGTCGCCCACCATGACCACCTGCCCGCGCTCCTGCAGCCGGCGGATGATGCGCTCCTTGCCGCCGGGCAGCACGCCGGCCGCCACATGGTCCACGCCGGCCTGCGCCCCGATGGCGCGGGCGGTGAGCTTGTTGTCGCCGGTGAGCATGACCACGTGCAGGCCCATGTCCCGCAGCTGCTGGACGGCGGCCCGGCTGTCGTCCTTGATGGTGTCGGCGACGGCGATGATGCCCAGCAGCTCGTTCCCGGAGCGGAAGAAGAGCGGGGTCTTGCCTTCCGCGGCCAGGCGCTTTGCGTCCTCCGCCATGGCCGGCGGCACAGGGCAGCCCCGGGCGATGAAGCGCATGTTCCCCCCGGCCAGCTCCTTGCCGCCGAGCGAGGCCGAGAGCCCATGCCCGGGCAGGGCGCGGAAGTCCGTGACGTCCTCCGCCTGCATGCCCAGGGACGCGCAGTGCCCGGCGATGGCCCGGGCCAGGGGATGCTCGCTCTTGCCTTCCAGGGCGCAGGCCGCGCGCAGCAGGCGCTCCCCGCCGGCGCCGGGGGCGGGCACGATGTCGGTGACCTGGGGCTCGCCGGCCGTGATGGTGCCGGTCTTGTCGAGGGCGACGATGGAAGCCCTGCCGGTCTGCTCCAGCGAGGCGGCCGTCTTGAAAAGGATGCCGTTGCGCGCACCGACCCCGCTGCCCACCATGATGGCCACGGGGGTGGCGAGCCCGAGGGCGCAGGGGCAGCTGATGACCAGCACGGAGATGCCGCGCGCCAGCGCAGCTCCGGGGTCCGCGCCGGCAAGGAGCCAGCACGCCGTCGTCAGGACGGCGATGGTGATGACGACGGGCACGAAGATCCCGGAGACCTTGTCGGCCGTCTGGGCGATGGGGGCCTTGGTGGCGGCGGCGTCGCTGACCATCTGGATGATCTGGGCGAGGGTGGTGTCTCCGCCGACGCGGGTCGCCCGGCACCGGAGATAGCCGGACAGGTTCACCGTGGCCGCGGACACGGACATGCCGGGCGTCTTGTCCACGGGGATGCTTTCGCCGGTGAGCGCGGATTCGTTCACGGAGCTCGCGCCTTCCAGCACTTCGCCGTCCACGGGGATGCTCTCGCCGGGGCGCACGGCAAAGATGTCGCCCTGCCGCACTTCGCTGATGTCGACGATGCGTTCCTCCCCGTCCCGCAGCAGCGTCGCTTTCTTGGGGGAGAGGCTGAGCAGCTCTTTCAGCGCGCTGGTCGTCTTGCCCTTGCTGCGCGCCTCCAGCATCTTGCCCACGGTGATGAGGGCCAGGATCATGGCCGCGGCTTCAAAGTAGAAGCCGTCCATGTACTTTCTGACGGCGGCGGCGTCGCCGGCGAGCTGCGCGCAGGTCAGGGCGAAGAGGATGAACACGCTCCAGCAGAAGGAGGCCGCCGAGCCGAGGGCCACAAGGGTGTCCATGTTCGGCGCTCCGTGGAGCAGGCCTTTCGCCCCGCTGATGAAAAAGCGCTGGTTGATGACCATGATGAGGCCCGCCAGGAGCATCTCGTAGATGCCCATGGCGGCGTGGTTGTCCTGGAGGAAGGGGGGGAGGGGCCAGTCCCAGAGCATGTGCCCCATGGAAACGTACAGCAGCGGGACGAGCAGGATGAGCGACCAGATGAGCCTGCGCTTGAGCACCGGGGTCTCCTGGTCCCTGAGGATGTCTTCGCCGGCGGAGGGCAGGTCCCGGCTGCTTCCGGGCGCGCCATCCTGGAGCCGGGCCCCGTAGCCTGCCGCGGCGACGGCGTCCATGACCTCCCCGGGGGATGCCGTGCCTTCCACGCCCATGGTGTTGGTGAGGAGGCTCACGGAACAGCTTTCCACGCCTTTGACGCCCCTGACTGCCTTTTCGACGCGCGCGCTGCAGGCGGCGCAGCTCATGCCGGTGACCGTGTATTTTCTCATCGGGAACCCTCTTTCGGAGCCGGCAGGCCGGGACCTGTCCGGAGCAGCCGCATGGAATTGAGCACGGCGATGACCATGACGCCCACATCGCCGAAGACGGCCTGCCACATGGTGGCCAGCCCCAGCGCCCCCAGGATGAGGAGCAGGGCCTTGACGCCCAGGGCGAAGACGATGTTCTGCGTCACGATGGCGTGGGTGCGCCGCGCGATGGACACGGCTTCGGGCAGCCGGGCCGGATCGCCGGACATGAGCACCACGTCGGCGGCTTCTATGGCCGCGTCCGAGCCGAGCGCCCCCATGGCGACGCCCACGTCAGCGCGGGCGATGGCCGGGGAATCGTTGACGCCGTCACCGATGAAACAGATGGTATGTCCGCCCCCCCCGACCCTGTCAAGCGTTTCCAGCCATTCCACCTTCTGCAGGGGGAGGAGGCCCGCATGGTATTCGCCTATGCCGACCGCGTCTGCCGCGGCAGAGGCGCTTTCCTCCCCGTCGCCGGTGAGCATGGCGATGCGCCGTGCGCCAAGGCGCCTGAGCGCGGCGATGGCAGGCGCGCTGCCCGGCTTGGGGGCGTCGGCAATGAGCAGGCAACCGGCGTACGCGCCGTCGGCGGCCACATGGACCTGCGTATAGGGGGAATGCACCTGCGGGCATGCCACGCCCATTTCCTGCAGCATCGCGCGGCTGCCCGCGGCGATGCGCATGCCCTGCCATTCCACGGTCACGCCGCGTCCGGCGGCTTCCCTGGATCCGGTGGCGCCGGGGGGGGCGAAGCCCGGCACGGCGCGCATGACGGACCGCGCGATGGGATGGGCGGAAAGGCTCTCCGCGGCGGCGGCAAGGCGCAGGAGCCCCTCCTTGTCCATGCCCGGGGCCGGGATGGCGTCGACCACCTCGAACGAGCCCTTGGTCAGCGTGCCTGTCTTGTCGAAGACGAAGGTGTCGGCACGGGACAGGGCTTCGAGGAAGTTGCCCCCCTTGACGAGTATCCCCCGGCGCGACGCGGCCCCTATGCCCCCGAAAAAGGCCAGCGGCACCGATATGACCAGTGCGCAGGGGCAGGAGATGACCAGGAAGATGCAGGCGCGGCGGAACCATTCCGTCCATGCGCCGCCGGTCAGCAGGGGCGGCAGCACGGCCAGCAGCAGCGCCAGCCCGGCCACGGCCGGCGTATACCACCGCGCAAAGGACGTGATGAAGTTCTCCGTGGGCGCCTTGCGCGCGGCAGAATCTTCCACCATGCTGATGATCCGTGCCACGGTGGAATCGGCATAGGGCTTGCCGGCGCGGATCTCCAGGGCGCCGTCCAGGCAGATGGAGCCCGAGAGCGCCGTGTCGCCCGGGGCTGCGCGGCGGGGGAGGGATTCCCCGGTGAGGGAGCTCATGTCGAGCATGGATCCGCCGGAAAGCACGGTGCCGTCCAGCGGCACGCGTTCGCCCGGCCTGACGAGGAACACCTCTCCGGGCAGCACGGCAGAAGGATCGGTGCTGACCAGGCTCCCGCCGCGCCGGACGAGGGCCCGCTCCGCCCTGATGCTGAGCAGCGCCCTGATGGAACCGCGTGAGCGCTGCACCGCCCGGTCCTGGAAGTATTCGCCGACCTGGTAGAAGAGCATCACGGCGGCAGCCTCGGGGTATTCCCCGATGGCGAAGGCGCCCAGGGTGGAGATGGTCATGAGGAGGTTTTCATCGAAGACGCGCCCCCGGACAATGTTCCGGGCCGCCTTGCACAGCACATCGCCACCGAGCAGGAGGTAGACGGCGGCAAACAGCGCGGCGCGCAGCCAGGAGGGCAGGGGCGCCAGGAGGCAGGCGGCCAGCAGCGCCGCATAGAGCGCCGCGCCCGCGGCAAGGCGGAGCAGGCGCCTTTTGCCTTCCGTGCCCTCGTCCGGGGCCTGCGCCGGCGCGCGCCCGGCATCGTCCAGGAGCGAGACCTGCACGCCGGGTTCGTGCCGGGACACGATGCCGCGGACAGCGCCCAGGGGGTCCCCGGGGAGGGCGGAGCAGCGCAGCGTGAGCGTCTGACGGGCGAGGTTGAGGGAGGAGCCTTCCACGAAGCCCAGCCCTGCGGCTTCCTTCTCGATGAGCGCGGCGCAATGCGGGCAGTCCAGCCCGCGCAGCAGGAAGCACAGCTCCGCGGCAGCGCGCTCCTGCACGGCGACGTCCGGCTCGTGTTCGGCCACGATGGCGCGCACCCTGTCCAGGAGCCCCTCGCCGTCATCGACCGTGATGCGCAGCGTCTGGCGCATGAGGTCGACTGAGGCCGCGCTCACGCCGGGCAGGGCGGCAGCCTGCCGTTCTATCTCCGCGGCGCAGTGCGGGCAGTCCAGCCCGGCCAGCACGAATGTCTTTTCCATAGGCACCTCCGGCGCCCAGGAGGGGCGCCTGGGGGAATGCTAGACCTTGGAGCTGCTTTAAGGTCAAGAGGAAAAGGAAGGACGGCGGAAAAAAATATCAAGCATCATCCTGATGCAGGTCGTCCGCCATGCCCTGCAGCTGCCGGCAGCAGGAGAGGTCGAAGCTTTCCAGGCCCTCCAGGATGCCGCAATGCTCCCTGCCCGTGCCGTCGCACTGCTGCCGGAGGCTTTCGAAATGGCTCTTGAAATGCTGCAGGGCGGCTATCTGCCTGTCGATGCGCGCGATATGCCGCTCCACCAGCTCGTTGATCCAGCCGCAGCTCTTGCAGGGGTTGCTCCTGAAGTCCAGGAACTCGCGTATCTCCGCAAGCGAAAAGCCCAGCAGGCGGCAGTGCATGATGAAGCCCACGCGCCGGATGTCCTCCTCGCCGTAGATGCGGTAATTGTTGAAGGCCCGCCCGGGGGCCTGCAGCAGCCCTTTCTTTTCGTAGAAGCGCAGGGTGGCCACCGGGCAGCCCGTGCTCCTGGACAGGTCGCCTATCTTCATGACGGGGCTCCTTGGGAAAGCATGCATGCGGCATGCGCTTAAACACAAAGTCCCACCAGCCTTGCGGCTGATGGGGGAAAGAACGATGTGCCAGGCCTAGTTGCCCTGCTTCTTGAGGATGGTGCGCACGGTGTCGGAAAGCTGCGCGCCCTTGCCGATCCAGGCCTGGAGCTTTTCCTCGTCCACCTTGACGCTGGCGGGGTCGGTGTTGGGATTGTAGTAACCCAGGAATTCCAGCGGGCGGCCGTCGCGGCGGGAATCGCTGTTGATGGCCACGATGCGGTAGAAGGGGTGCTTCTTGGAGCCGGAACGGGTCAGTCTCACTTTTACGGACATGTGTCTCTCCTGAACAGGCAGCAGCGCTACCTTTTTTTGTTTTTGCGTTTTTGCTTGTCGCGTTTCTTTTTCGTGGCGGACCTGCCGCCCGGCATCCCCGGGACGCCTCCGGGAAGGCCCTGCAAGCCCATGCCGGGCAGACCACCCAAGCCCGGTCCCATGCCGCCCAGCCTGTTCATCATGCCCTGGGGAATGGCGGGCATGTGCTTTTTGGGCTGCATCATGGACTGCATCATTTTCTTCATCTGCTCGAACTGGCGCAGGAGCTGGTTCACGTCCTGCACCCTGGTCCCGGAGCCGCGGGCGATGCGGGCCCTGCGGCTGCCGTTGATGATATCCGGATTCCTGCGCTCCCTGGCCGTCATGGAATTGAGGATGGCCTCGGTGCGGTCCAGTTCCTTCTCGTGCCCGCTCAGGTCGCCCAGCTTGTCGGAAAGCCCGCCGAGGCCGGGGATCATCTTCATGAGCGAGGAGAGGGAGCCCATCTTGCGCATGCGGCGCATCTGGGTGCGGAAGTCTTCCAGGTCGAATTTGGCCTTCTCCATCTTGCGCGCGAGGGCTTCGGCCTCTTCGGCCTTCATCTCGTCCTGCGCCTTTTCGAGAAGGGTGAGCACGTCGCCCATGCCGAGGATGCGGCCGGCGATGCGGTCGGGGTGGAAGACCTCCATCTCGGAAAGCTTCTCGCCCATGCCGACGAACTTGACGGGCGCGCCGGTGACGCTCTTGATGGAGAGCGCAGCGCCGCCGCGGGCGTCGCCGTCCATCTTGGTGAGCACGACGCCGGTGATGCCCAGCCGATCGTTGAAGGACTTGGCCACGGTGACGGCGTCCTGGCCGGTCATGGCGTCGGCGACGAAGAGGATCTCCTGCGGATGGACGGCGGCCTTGATGTCCGCCAGCTCCTGCATCAGGGGCTCGTCCACGTGCAGGCGGCCGGCGGTGTCGATGATGACCACCGTGCACTGCTTTTCGCGTGCGTCTTCCACGGCTGCGCGGGCGATGTCCACCGGATCCATGTCCGGCCCGGAGTCGAAGCAGGGCATGTCGATCTGCTTGGCGAGCGTGCGCAGCTGGTCGATGGCGGCAGGGCGGTAAACGTCTGCGGGGACAAGGTAGGGGCGCATCTTCTGCTTGCGCAGGAGCAGCGCCAGCTTGCCCGCGGACGTGGTCTTGCCGGAGCCCTGGAGGCCGGCCATGAGGATGACGGCGGGCTGGCTGCCCTGCAGGTCCAGCGCCGTGCTGTCGCCGCCGAGCAGGGCGACGAGCTCATCGTGGACGACCTTGATGACCTGCTGGGCGGGGGTGACGCCCTTCATCACTTCCACGCCGACGGCGGCTTCGCGCACGCGCTCTACGAAGTCCTTGACGATCTTGAAGTTCACGTCGGCTTCCAGCAGGGCGAGGCGCACTTCGCGCAGGGCGTCCTGTATGTTGGCGTCGGTGAGCTGGGCGCGTCCGGTAAGGCTGCGGAACACGCCGGAGAGTCGGTCGGAGAGGCTTTCGAACATGGCTTGTCCAGGATGGGGTTGGAAAGGAGATAATTAAGCAACGAGCAGGCGCAAGTCAAGCGCAATTTGCCTGCGGCGGCATATTTCCCTTGCGGGGCGCAGGGCGCGGGGATAACCTGTGCGGAACGGTCCATCCGCGGGCGGGACCGGCCCCGGATGCGCCGGAGAAGGAGCAGGCATGGACATCGTGGCCCTTGATTTCGAAACTTCCGGCTACGCGCCGGACAGCGCCTGTTCCCTGGGCATGGTGCGCTTCGGAGGGGACGGCGCAGCGGCGACGTGGCATCACCTCATCCGCCCGCCCAGCAGGCGGGTCTGCTTCACGCACATCCACGGCCTCACATGGGGGATGCTCAGGGACCAGCCTTCGTTCGCGGAGCTGTGGGACGAGATAGGCGGCTTCATGGCGGGCGCCGGGCTGCTCGTGGCGCATAACGCCCCCTTCGACAGGGCCGTGCTGGAGGCGAGCTGCGCGGCAGCCGGCGTGCATGCGCCCGGCATCCCCTTTGCCTGCACCCTCAGGGGGGCGCGCCTCATGAAGAGGCAGCTGGGGCTGCCGGACTGCCGGCTGGATACCGTATGCGCGCATTTCGGCATCCCCCTGGACCACCACCAGGCGCTCTCCGATGCCCTGGGCGCCGCGGGGATATACCGCCGCCTGCGGGGCCTGGGCCTGACGGATCACGACATGCTCCTCCGCCCTTGCCCAAAACGCTTAACCGCCGTATAGTCCCTCAGCAGAAACAGAGAGGCCCACATGATCATCCGATGCCCAAAATGCCATTTCCAGCGCGAGATGCCCGGCAGCGCCATCGAACCGGGCAAGAAATACAAGGTCACCTGCCCGCGCTGCGGGGAAGTGTTCGGCTTTTCCCTCCATGTCCCGGAAGAAGACCTCAAGCCGGCATCCCCCGCGCCCGTGCCGGAGGACCAGGCAGCCCCGGACACAGCCGCCGCGGCTGATCCTGCGCAGGATCCCCGGGACGGGGAAGGGCGCGGTGAGGATGCCCGGGACGCTGCGCCGGACGGGGCGCCGGCTGGACGCGCGCCCGACGACGCGCTGCCCCCGGGCGCCGAGGT
>JAEEGF011580306.1_pt1 | contig 22426 bp, 19 predicted proteins | sample 9134171 | NCBI WGS metagenome assembly JAEEGF01 (sample SAMN16246542, study PRJNA631951) | gut metagenome | biome: gut microbiome; feature: rumen; material: AP-attached | host: Bos | place: Iran: Karaj | collected 2018-10 | reverse complement strand
CCCCGATGTGTTCAACATCCTGCTGCAGGTGCTTGACGACGGCCGTCTGACCGACAACAAGGGCCGTACGGTGGACTTCAAGAACACCATCGTCATCATGACCTCCAACATCGGCGCAAACATCATCCAGGAGAACTTCGCCATGCTCAATGGCAGCAACGACGAGGAAGTCTTTGAGAAGACCCGCAACGAGGTCATGGAGCAGCTGAAGCAGTTCATGCGGCCTGAGTTCCTGAACCGTGTCGACGACATCATCATGTTCAAGCCTTTGGACGAGAGCCAGATTGCCGACATCGTGAGGATGCAGTTCCGCAGCGTGCAGAAGATGCTGGCCGCCAACGATATCAAGATTGACATCACCGATGCCGCCGTTGACTTCATCGCAAAGCAGAGCTACAACCCGCAGTACGGTGCACGTCCTGTGAAGCGTATGATGCAGCGCGAGTTGCTCAACTCGCTCTCGAAGATGATCCTGGCCGAGTCGGTCGACAAGACAAAGACCATCATCGTCGATGTGCAAGGTGATGGCTTGATTTTCAGGAATTAAGCCTATGCCAATGTTAATGAAAAGCCAAGAGGTGCGAAAGCGCTTCTTGGCTTTTTTGTTTTGATAGATTGGCATTTTGAAAAAATGTCTATTTTTGCACTTGTTAATCACATAATATGGGCGTAACATACGACAACGATAAGCAGATGTTCGTGTTCGACTTTGAACATGATGGGGTAGAAGACATCGTCAAACTGACTGGCGACGGCTATCAGGTGGAGGCATTTGGAAAGTGCTTCTACTATGACTATGAGTTCTCCGAACAGGTGGATAGCAGTGTCCGTAGCGCGTTCATCAAGTATGTGAAGTTCAATGATAACTTGCAGGACAGTCCCGATTTGACGCAATTTATCAAGAAGGCAGTGGACAATCTGGACAAGAAGATCAACCTTTACGATTATAATCTGGTGGTGATGCCCGAGTCGTCGAGCAAGGTCAACCAGTATATGCTTCGCTATATCTATCGGTTTGCCCAGCCTACATTGCGGAAGATGGAGTTGGTGAAGGCTTTGCCGGCGAATATTTCTTTCGATATGGACGCTTATCAAGGACAGTATCTTGACGATGTGTTGGAAGACGGTCGCCCGCGTTACACCGAAGCCCAAAAAGAAGAAGCCAAACAATCCATCAATAAGATGCTAGACCTCATCCATCAAAAGGATTATTTCACCATTGCTAAGGACGTGAAAAAGAGTCGTTTCCGTCCCTATATGATGGATTTCTTGAAATTCGCTTCTGAAACTGATGAAAGGCTCTGCGCTTCCATTCGTCAGCAAAATGTGTTGGTAATCGATGACGTAACTACCAGTGGCTCAACATTAAATGAAATCTTGAGGACGATCCGTATCCTCAATGAAGACAATGAAATTACCATTTTCAGCCTGATAGGCAGAAAGGATTTGATGGCTGAAGCTGTTTAGAGGAATTACTCTTCTTCCATCTCAGCAGCATTGATTTCATCCAATAGTAGCATGGCCTTGTCATAGTCCTTTTCGAAGACAAACACCGAGGCGTCGCCTTTGATGGTACTGGCTGCCCAGCCGGCACACAGGCTCTCCTCCTGGAAATTCCGGATGAGGAACTGAATGTCGTTGTCGGCAAGTACACTGCCGATGAATTCGGCATTGACGATTGAGCCAGAATAGACTCTTTTGATTTCGTTTTCCATGGAATTACTTTTTTGGTGGTGCTGCAAAGATATACAATTATTTTGATTTGTCCACATTCAGCATCACAATCGCAAAAAGCATCACGAAAGCCGCTATCCACTGCATGGGTGAATACTTTGTGCCATTCACGAAATAGTCGAGCACTACAGCAGTGATGGGATACATCAGTTCAAGGAAGGTGGAAAGAGAGGCTTTCACATGGCGCAAACCGTAGTAATACAAGAAGATGGCTCCAGAACCTGTGGTCAGGCCGATGAGGGCAATGAAGAGCCAGTTGCGTGGCGTCACCTGCGAGAAGTCACCGATATGGCCAGTGAACAACACGATGACTAACATGATGAGCGTGGTGAAGCCGTAGCGGAAGAAGGTAGAACTGACGAAGGAATAGTTGCCCAAAATCTTCTTGGAAAACACCGTCGAGCTACCGAAGGAGAAAGCCGCTAACAACGACAGCAATGCCGCATAAACAGTAGTGATGCCCTCGGTGCTGAAATCAGGAAGTGACCAGCCAAAGGTGAGGAAATAGCCGCCAATAAGGGCGACACCAGCCCACAGTGCGAAGTGTCTCTTGATCCTCTCTTTCAAGATGATGCGCGCCAAGATGACGGCAAAGACAGGTTGCAGTTTTTGCAGCAGCACCACGACGGAAAGGTTGTTGAAATGCAACAAAAACAGCGACTTAACAATGGCCAAGGTGCCCAAGGCGCCGCCAAACAAGGCGATGAGCATGAAATAGATCAAGTCGGAGCGCGTCATGGTCTTCAAGTGACGGTATTCCTTGAAGAAGAACAGGTTCATCAGCAAAAAGGGGAAGAGGTGGATGACGAAGACCACGAAGGCCGTATTGAGGTTGTAGAGCTGAGGCGTGAGCAAAATGCCGTCCACGCCCCAAAGCATGGCGGAAAGCGCCACGGCCAACGCCCCAATGAGTTTTGTATTTTGTTGTCTTTCTTTCATTTTGAATTGCTATTATGGCTTGAAAACACTTAAAACGGGTTTGCCGCGCCATGCCGCTGGCCTTTCCAAACCAAGGATGTAAGCAATGGTGGCAGCGATATCGTATTGTACCACAGGCTCTTCAATCAAGTAACCAGATTGTACATTCTTGCCAAATATGACAAAAGGACTCTCCATGTCTTCCATCGCCAAGGTGCCGTGGCCTTGCTCGTGACCGCCGTGGTCGCCAGTGACGATGATGACGGTGTCGTCGTAAATGCCAGCATTTTTGAGGGCTTGGATGATGCGTCCCACACAAACATCGATGCGGGCAAGATAGTCGTAATAACTCTCGGTGTACCAACCGCTACTGTGTCCGGTGCCATCAATGCCGTCGAAGACAGGGATGAACAGCATCGGCTTTTTGTCTATGATATATTGCACGATATGGTCGCAGTTGCGCTCCACCGACTGCCAATCTTCCTTGAAATATTTCATGTAGCTAATGGACAAAGTATCAATGACATATTTAATGCCTTCCCATTCGTAGGTGCATCCTGTTTCTGCATCAGGATATTGTTCGCGGACCAGGAAAAAGATGGTTGGGAAGATGCCGTGGGCATTGGTTGCCATTGAGCTTACCTCTGGCGTTTTCGAGTTCCAGGTAGTGTAGCCATGCACTTCCGGTCCCGCTCCCATAAACATGCTTGCCCAATTGACGCCCGAACTTGATGGGATGACGGAACGCTTGTGCATTGTGTAACTCCCATTATTCATGAGGCTTAACAGGTTGGGGACATCGTGTGCTTTCTCAAAGTCATGTGAAGCCCAGCCATCAAGGCCAATCAAAACGACGTGTTTTGCCAAAGGAGATGTCTGCGATTTAGCCGTAAAGGGAAAGGCAAACATGAGTATGATAAGAAAACTTAAGCCTCGCATGGTGTTATTGTTTGAGCAGTTTGTCGTTGGCAGAGGCTTCCTTCTCCCAGCGCACGCACATGATGATGGAGTTGACAAGATAGACGACGTACATCATCGTGATGGGGAAGTTGCCCGCCTTGATATACAAGAATATGCTGACGCAATTGATGGCAATCCAAAGCCACCACTGCTCGCTGAACATCCTAACCATCAAAACCATGGCTACCACCTGCATCACAGCCTTGGCCGAATCGGCAAAGGGGGCAAGGTCGTTGGTGAAGTGTTTCATCAGCAGGCCAAAGCCAACCGTACCCACCACGATGATGGCAAGACTGATGAACCTGTTCTTGTTGGTCATGTGGACTTTCATCACTTCGTGGGTTTCGTGGTTCATGTTCTTTGCCCAGGTGAAGAAGCCCACAAACTGCATGACGAAATTGTAGACGGTCACGCCAAAGTCGGCATAGAGTCTTGAAATCAAGGTGATGTAAATCATTAGGCAGCAGTGGATGAAGCCGAAGAGATAGTTGGAAAGCTTGCCTTTGCCACCCAGTACCACGTTGATGATGCCACAGGTCGCCGCCACGATGTGGATCCAATAGAATTGGTCGTTAGCCTTTTCGTATTTGAACAGTATGGACATCACCGTGATGATGACGCTCACCAGCACTAACCAGATGATGTCGAAAGGTTTCCAACCTTTGAGGTCTTCTTTGATTAAGTCTTTGATATTCTGCATTGTAGTAGTTATTAAACGAGTTGAATTGAAAACGCCTCAGAATAAGGAATAAGCTGATTTCCGTCGCGATAGCGCAGCCATGCATTTTCTTTATGGCTATTGTCAATAATCTCTTGGGTGTTCATGGGCTGTATTATGGCCAAAACGTCATTGAGCGTTTTTTGTTCCTGCTCGCTAAACACGCTGGTGTTGCACGAACCGCTGCTCAATTTGGTGCTTTCCATGTCGTGCGCCACCACAATCTCTTTGCTGATGCCGTCGATGTTGTCGTAAACGGTGTCATAATGTACGGGAACGGGACCGTATTGGATGGCCTGGTACTGAAGTCCGCTGATGGACTGGCCGTGCAACTTGTAGTGCCTAAAATCGGCATAAAACATTTCCTTGTTAAGTTTCGTGGGGAACACTCCGCCTTCTTTGCAAATGAAAAACTTGGTCATTTCGGAGACCTTTTCGACGCTTAATTGACCAAAGCCATTGTAAATGGAGCGGCGGATGTCACGATAGATGAGGCGTTTTTGTGCCTCGTTCTCCGACTTCACTTCCAAAGCTAAAATGGATTGATGCACCTTGTTGTATTCCCCTTCGTCAAATTCGGCACGGCTGTCCTCCAATAAATGAAGCATGAACTGGCGGTTCATGGCCGCCGAGAGCAACTTGCCGTTGGATTCCGAAGGCATTTGGCCTTTTTCGTATTGCGCATACTGGTTGACGCCGAACCCCAAAATCTTGGTGATTTGTTGGTAATTCAAACCATAACGCAACCTGATATCTTTGATTTCCTCAGGAAACGGGATGCCGTGGTTCACACGATATTGGGAATAGAGCTCGTTGAACAGAAGTTCGTCTTGCTCTGTCGTCGTAAATCGATTACCTGTATCTTCGCAGACATAATAGCGCACGTGGACCGAAAAGTGCTCTTTTCGGAACTCATGGTTTTCCATGGTGCTCACCTCCTTTACTTTCCCTCCAGTGAAAGGACTCTTTATTTCAACATATTTTTCCATGTTATTTCTCCTTTTTGAATGCATAGTTGATGGGATGTTCAGCTATGTGGAACGAGATGCATATTGTGCGGTCGTTTGGCTGTCCCATGGCGATTTTGATATAAAGTTCTGTTCCGTCCATGTCTCTCCCGAATACCCACATTTCATCGAAGAAGTCAGTAGGCAATGTTTCCACATAATCGTCTGGCTGTAATTGGCGTACAATCTCATCCCTTGCTTTAGGGGTGATGCCCAATGCCTTCAAGGCTTCTTCGTTCTTGTCCCTGTCCAAATAGAAGATGCCCCAAACATCGAACTTGATGCCGAACCGACCGAGAAAATCCTCAACTTCTTGTTTCGCTTTTATCATAGCTGTCTGTAATCACGATGCAAAGATACAATTTTTTATATTTTTAAGTGTAAATTTTTCAAAAAATATCACTTTTTAGTGTAAAATTTCGTTTACAATCTCCTTTAAAGCCCTAAACCCCTCCGGAACCGGGAACATCGCAAAGGTATGGAACATACCCTCGTATTCATAAAAATGACCTGTTTTACCTGCTTTTTCGTAGGTTTCCTTGAGGAAAAGGTCGTCGGGCTGTAGGATTTCATCGGAACCGTAGTAAACATACAGGTTGTCAACGCCACTGAAGTCGCCGAACACAGGGCTGACCCATGGATGCTGTGCAGACAAACGGCCTTGCCAAATGGCGTTCAAGGTGATGACGCGGTCGAGTTGTAGCATCGTGTCTTTGTCCTGCAAGGCGCGCATCGCTGCCTCCTTGGTGTGGCTGAGGTCGACACAAGGGGAGAGCAGGGTAGTGGTCAAGGGCTTCTGCCAGCCGTTTTTGTGGGCTTCTTGAGCCACGACTAAGCACAAACATGCCCCTGCGGAATCACCTACAAGGTGGATTTCATCGTATTGGTTTGTTTCAGAGATGTTTTTATAATATTCAAGCAAGGTCTTTACTGAATGTTCGCAGTCGTATTCGGGCGACTTAGGATAGACGGGCAGCAAAGCATCGCAATGCGTACGCAAGGCAAGGTCGTGCAGGAAACGCCAATGGAAGAACACGGGAGGGTAGATGAAGGCACCGCCGTGGAGGTAGAGGAGAAGTTTGCGTGAGGGGCGGCCCTTCGACCCATCGACAGGCTCAGGGTTCAGGGACCTTAGCGTTTCATCGTGTCTGAAAACCTGCATCTCAAAACCTGTTGACGCGTTGAATTTCTCTTCTGTGAAAAAGCCTCTGAAATAGCGTGGCACGCGTACAGGTCTGCGGTTCTCGCGGCGGCAATGCTCTAATTCCTCCATCACCTCTTCGGGTGTGGCGTCACGCAACTGCTTGAACATCAGTTTCAGGTACTTTTCTGTAAAAACTTTTCCTGCGTTCATAAATCTTATTCTCGCATTTTTACGGCTGCCACAGTGTGACAGCCCTACAAACTCTAAACTTTAAACTGACTCTAAACTCTACACTCTCAACTCTCAACTAATGTTTCTGGTATATTCTCAAATCAAACATCGTTGCCGCCGAAATGATATGGTCGAAGATGTCGCTTTGGATTTCCTCATAGTTGACCCATTGCTTATCGCTGCTGAAGGTATAGATTTGCAACGGTACACCAAACTCGGTGGGTTGCATCTGCCGCACCATCATGGTCAGGTTGTGGTTCAACTTGGGGTTGTTGTTGAGGTAGGCCTTGATGTAGGCGCGGAAGATGCCGAGGTTGGTCTGCTGGCGACCGTTCATAATCTCGCTTGTGTCGATTTTATTGGCCTTGTTGTATTCTTCAATGTCTTCTTGACGCTGGATGATATAGTCCTTTATGAGAGAATAATGTTTGTATTTCTCCAACATTTCAGGCGTGCAGTAACGGATGGTGTTCACATCGATGTTGATGGTGCGCGCGATACGTCGTCCGCCCGATTCAGTCATCCCGCGCCAATTCGTAAAGGGAGACGAAACCAATGTGTAGGTCGGGATGGTGGTGATGGTGTTGTCCCAGTTCTGCACTTTTACCGTGGTGAGGTTGATTTCCAATACGTTACCATCGGCAGGACCAACGGCAATCCAATCACCTATACGAAGCATGTCGTTGACAGAGAGCTGGATACTGCCCACAAATCCCTTGATGGTGTCTTGGAAGACAAGTATGATGATGGCCGACATGGTACCCATACTGATCAGGACAGTGCCGATTTTGGTGCCCAACACATAAGCGATAATAATCAAAACCGTCATGATGTAGAGCACGATCTTGATGACCTGTACCAGCCCGGTGATAGGCTTGATTTTTGACATTTCATGCATGTTGTACAAGTCTTCGCCCGTCGAAACGAAAGCACTGAGAATCATGGTACAAATGATGATTTCAAATACGTTGACCGCTTTCGTCAAAAATGCCGCTGTTTCTGGAAAGTCAGGGAGCACGTGGTTTAATAATGCTCCAGTGATAAGGGCAGGAATGAGCAAGCACATCCGACCTATGACTTTGTTCTTGATGAGCAAATCATCGTACTTGTTGGTTGAGAGTTGGATGATTTTGTAGACGGTTTTCTTCAGGATGAACTTGATTAGGAAGAAAACGCCTAAACTGAAAACCAACAGGGTCAAGGTGGAAATCGATTCGGCGATGATGGCCGAAAGATTATAGTCAAGCCCCATCTTCAGGGTGAAATTCTTTAGGATCGTTATGTATTTTTCAATCATATTCCGCTAATTTTGGTTTTAGTATATCCTTTCTGGAGCAGTAAGGCCAACACTTTTTCGCGAAAGTCGCCTTGCAGCAAGATTTCGCCGTCTTTGACGCTACCACCCACGCCGCAAGCCGATTTCAGTTCCTTGCCCAACACGGCAAAGTCGAAGTCGGAGCCTTGGAAGCCCGTGATGAGCGTCACTTTTTTGCCAGCGCGTTGCTTTTTGTCGAGCATCACGCGTAGGTTTTGCTTGGCAGGTGCTATGGTGACGGCTTCTTCTTCCCCGTAATCGAAGACGAAGTCAGGATTGGTGGAGTAAACGGTTCCGTTGTTGTCACTTTTGTGTTTCATTGCAAATGATGTTGAGACTTAATGGGTTGACTTTGAGATGGAGGTCTTTTTCCATCATGATGGACTCGCCGTCAAGGTTGATGACATCGGCCTTGGGACGAATGATGGTGGCCTCTGGGGTTTGTATGATTTTGACTTTGGGCGCTTTGTCCATCATACCATCGATCATATAGCCTCCCATGATGGGGAGCTCCAAAGGGTTGGGCTTCTGCACGATGCATAGGTCCACCTTGCCGTCCCACAACGAGGCATGGGGCGAAATAGGGAAGTCGTAGCCCATCTGATTGGAATTGGCAAAGGAGATGAAGAAAGCTTCGACGTCACAGGTCTCATCTGGCGTGATGATGGTATAAGGCTGCTCCTTCATGGTGATGTAGTTGCGGACGATGTATCTGAAATAGGTCTCGAAGCCACGGTGCGGGTCTTTACTGTAGTCCTCGGCCACTTTGGCATCGTATCCTGTTCCGGAAATGCTGATGAACGACTGCCCATTGATGTCCACGGTGTCGATTTTTCGACGATGGTTTTCGTTGATGATGTGTAGGGCCTTGACGGGATCGAGTGGGATGTTCAAGCAATGCGACAGTCCATTGCCCGAGCCGCATGGAATGATGGCCAAGGCCATGTTGGTTCCTATGAGCGGCGTTCCCACTTCGTTGATGGAACCATCGCCACCAGCCACTGCGAGAATGTCAATATGCTGGTTGACTGCATCTTTCGCGAGAATACTGGCATGGCCTGAATATTGCGAGATGAAGATCTCATGGTCGAATCTCGTGTGGTCAAGATGCTCCTCGATTTGCTGCGGAAGATGGTCTTTGTGCTTCTTGCCGGAGATGGGGTTAATGATGAATCGTATCTTCAGCTTGCTCATGGAAGTCGTCTGTTGTGGGTTTCAAATTGTTGGAAATCATCCTGTTGTTGTACACTTGAAGGAAACGGTACAACTTGTCGTACACATCGGGACATTGCAGCCGGTCGACGAGATTGTTGTTCAGGAGCGAGTCGTTGATGGGCTTGAATATTCCGAAGGGCTCCTCGCCATCGGATTGTACCAAATAGGTGCCGTCGCAATATTGATAGGTAAGGTTGTAATAGCTGGCAAAAGCCTGTTCGCTGATGGTGTCAAAGAGGTTGCGCCCGAAGGAAAACAGCGTGTCGTTGACATCCAGCGCGGAGAGGATGGATGGCCCAAGGTCGATTTGTTGGGCAATCTCGTCACAATGCAATGGCTTGATTTTCTTTGGATAATAGAAGGCAATCGGGATGGAATACATACCCCATACATTGCAGTATTCGGGCTGAAAATGCTCGCTGTTGGAATAATCCGCCGTGATGACGAACAAGGTATGGTCGAACCATGGCATGGGTGCAGCGGCTTTAAAGAAATCCCGCATGGCGCAATCCACATAATACACCGTTTTCTCAAAGCCCGTCCAGAAATAGCTTTCCTTGGGCAGAACGAAATCCTTCGGGACCTTGTAGGGATAGCGTGATGAAAGGGTGTAGATGGTGGTGGCAAATGGTTCATTGACGCGGTTCAGAGTTTGGGCTGCATATTGCAGGAAAGGCCCGTCGTAGATGCCCCATTGTCCGTCGTAGTCGCTGTCGTCGCCATATTCGATGCGACCGAAGTATTTGCTGAAACCGGCGCGGCGCGAGAATTCATCGAAATCCATGACACCGTTTTGACCGCCATGCATGAAAATGGTGTTGTAGCCACGTTTTTGCAAGTGTTGGCAAAATGCGTCAAAGTCGTTTTCGGCATAGGGTGACCTGACAAAGTCGTTTTCCATCATCGCTGGGATGCTGGCCAGGATGGAAGGCAACACCTCAAGGCTTCGCCTGCTGTTCGACATGCCGTTGAATGTAAGGCTCTGGGCGAGGAGAGAATCAAGGAAGGGAGTGAGTTGGGAACGACGGTCGTGACTGTAGTACCCAATCATTTCCTGTCCAAGGTTTTTCATGATGATGACCACCAGATTGCTTGGAACGGTGTCGAGGCTTAAGCTGTCGCTTTCGATGAAACGATTGGCAGTCAGGTCGGTATGAATAGGGGAGAAGTTGCTTTGGTATTCTCCCTCTCTTTCTTTCAGTTCGGTTTCGTGTGTGGTGATAAGGCAAAACGGTGTGTTAAGCAGGATGGGCGCGTTTTGTGGGTCGGTGTAGTGCATGGCCGTCTTCGCATTGATGGGGTCGGCTTGGAGTCCTCCTCGGGCGGCAATAATCGTAAACAAGAGCATGACAACCAAGCTGATGGTTTGCCGAAGCTGCCAATGCGGCTTTTCTTCCTTTTCGGGGGCTTGGAGCTGGGTGTTTCTTGCCACGACGCTGATGACCATTATAAAAAGGATAAAGATAACCAACAGGTACCAATAGTCGAAAAAGACTTGTCGGGTTACGCCAAACGATACCTCATCGGATTGTCTCAGCAACTTGATGAGATATATGGTGAGGTGTTTCCCAAAGAAATGGAAACAAATGATGTCCAAGAAATTCAGGAAGATGGCAATGGCGTTGGCGACGAGATAAACGATGTCGACGATGCGCTGAAGTCCCTTTTTGTAGATAATGCGCGTAGGAAGGCAATAGAACAAGATGTTCAGCAAGTTGATGCCGAAAACGATGGGAAGGTCGAACCGCATCCCGCTGAAATATAAGGCCAAAGCCTGTCGCAGATTAAGCTGATGGAAAAACTGAATGTTGAACAAATAGAGCATCCAGCGGCTGATGCTTAGGGCCACTAATGAGGCTAGTAGACGGTAAATCAGCAGCATATAAGGCGACGAGAGCCAGTCTTGGAATTTCTCTTTATTCGTTTTGCGGCGCATGGTTTTGTTGTTATAGCCGTTGCAAAAATAAGAAAAAAGGTCTATCTTTGCCCAACTTTTCGATTAACAAGATTTGAATGATGACTAAATTGCGCTCTTTATTGGTTTTACTGGCATTGTCGTTCACTTTGGGTGGTGTCGCCCAGGAGTTTCCCAAGTACGGCAAGCCTGTCGACATCCCGATTTACCTTTCCGCCACCTTTGGTGAAATCCGTCCCAACCACATCCATGCCGGCCTCGACATCAAGACTCAAGGCGTGGAGGGAAAGAAGATCTATGCCGTGGCTGATGGCTATATCAGTCGCATCGGAGTGTCGCCCTACGGATATGGCAATGTGTTGTATATCACGCATTATGATGGCTATACCTCGGTGTATGCCCACTTGCAGCGTTTTTCGGGACCGATTGCCAAATATGTGAAGCAGTACCAATACAAGCACAAGAAATTCGCCTCACAAATCTATCCCGAAAAAGACAAGTTCCCCATCAAGAAAGGGGATTTGATTGCCTATTCTGGCAATTCCGGCGGCTCAGGTGGCCCTCATCTTCATTTTGAAATCCGCCATACGGTGAGCGAAAAGCCCGTCAACCCGTTGTATTTCGGCTATAAGATTGAAGACGATGTGCGCCCTCTGATACAAGGTGTGTCGGTCTATCCTTTGGGAGATGAGGCCACTTTGGAAGGCGACATCAAACCTTTGTATTATTCCGTGACGGGAGGCGAAAAAGGCAGATACAGTCTGAAAGATGGTAATTATGTGCATGGTCATGGTGAGATTTCGTTTGGCATCCGCACCTACGACCAGGTGGGCACTTCGACCAACAAAAACGGTCCTTATCTCTATGAGCTTTTCCTCAATGATGTGCTGGCTTTCCAAGTGGAGGCCGACAGCTTCTCCTACAGCGAGCCGCGTTACGTGAACAGTCTTTTAGATTACCGTCACTACAAGCAGAAAAAAACAAGCTATGTGCGCACTGAGACCGACCCGCTCAACAAACTGCACATGATTGAGGTCAAGAATGGTACAGTCGTGGTTGAAGAGGGCGATACGGTGAATGTCTGCTTCAAAATATCTGATTACGTGGGCAATAGGTCGCAAGTCAAGTTTAAGCTTGTGGGAACGGCTCCCGTTGAGGTGGAACGCCCGATGCACCGCCGCAGTGAGTATTTGGTGAAGGCTGACGGCTCGCAAAACAGTGATATCACGATTGAGGATTTCAATGTCTCGATGGAAAAGGGTACGCTTTTCCGCGACGAGTGGATTCAAACGGGACAACGCGACGAAAAAGGCTGTTGTTCACGCATTTATCGTTTTGGCGATGAAGAGCTGACCACGTTCAAGAAGTTTACCGTGCGCATCCGTCCCAATGCGGAATGGGCCTCGGATTCGAGGTTGTATATTGCCAATATTGACAAAGACGGCAAGGTGTCGTCCTTGGGCGGCAAAATGAAAAACGGCTGCATGGAAGTGAGTACCTACACCATGGGCGAATATGTCATCAAGGTCGACTCGGTGGCCCCTACGGTCAAGGCTTCCAACTTCAAGGATGGCCAGTCGGTGAGTGCCTTGAAGTCGCTGCGTTTCAAGATTTCGGACGACATGACGGGCATCGAGACCTACGACATCTATTTGGACGATGAGTGGGTGCTTGGTCAATATGATGCCAAAAATGCCCTGCTTTATTACGAGTTCGACGAGAAAATCAAGAAAGGCACCAACAACGTGAAAGTCGTGGTGACCGATGGCGTGGGCAACAAGAAAACCTTGAAAATGAAGGTGGCGTATTAATAGCCTACGTACTGATAGGCACCGAGGTCGGGGGTGCCTATGCGTGAAACCCCATCCAAATCGTAAGGCACTTCATTGCCATACAACGGATTGCCCATGCCGATGACTGGCGAGGCAAGGCTGTCGATGTGGCAGTCGGGCCTCCTTTGGTCGACAAAGAGCGGGTCGAGGTTGAAGAGGCAATGGCTGAAGCCCGGCATATTGTTGTTGTATTTCTCCGTTTTGATCAGGCAATGGTCGAAGAGATAGGTGGAGTCGGCATCGGGACCAAATACCCCCTTAAACTCATCCTTTTGCTTGCCGTAGATGATGCAGTTGTCCATTTCCATGTGGAAAGGATAATAAAAGACTTCGTTGTTGGCATCAATGGCTCGGTTGGCCACCAAAACGGCATTTTCGTTATTGTTGTGCTCGTTGGCGTTCCAATAGTTGGCAATGGTGCCGTGCACGAAGCGGTATTCGCCGCCAAAGGCCCAGAAGTTGGCGAAGCCGCAGTTGGCGATGACGAAGTTTTTGGCCTCAACGGCATAAAGAATGGAATACAACCCGTAGCCGCTTTGGTTTTCGACGATGGTGTTGTCGATGCGCAAGGCGCATTCCGTCGCTTTCAGTACCGATTGGCAGTTGATGCCGATGGTGCCGTTGCGGATGATGGCATGACTGATGCGGTGGTCGGCACCAGGGCGACCATCCATCATGAGAATTTGTTCCCACTGCCCAGGCGTGTTTTCGTAATAGGCTTCCAAACGGTCGCCTTGGACGATGACAGGCTCCTCAGCGGTTCCGTCGATGATGAGCTGGCCGTCGCTCCACGAAAGGATGCCACCGCCTTGGTGGCAATAAATCTGAGTACCTTTCTCAATCCTCAAGGTGCCATAACTGTTGATGAGCGCATAGCCGTAGATGACGTATGGCCGTTCCGAAGTCCAAACCGTGGTCTCAAGGCTGTCGGCGACAATATGGTAAGGATAGGGCGTACCACCCATATTCACCACCTTGTCGGCAACGATGTAGTTGGCATTTTGCCCCCAAGCCAAGAGCTTGACAGTCTGTGTATTGCCATTAGTGACAAATTCCAGTTCGTCTTCCACCACAAAAGGTGTATTCAGGTCGTTCGGGTTGATGGTGACGCGCAGGAAGGAGAAAAGGCTGTCGGTGGCAGGGATGACTTTGTCGTAAAACTCTGTTGCATTCTCACCGTCAAGATTGAAGCGGAAAGGCGAGCCTTCGCCTCCCATGAGACGTATGGAGCTGATTTTCAAGTCGTCGTCATGCTGGTTGTAGATTTTCAGTTCATGCGTGGCCGAGCCTAAGGAGGTGAAAACCGTGTCAAACAGCACCGTATCTGCCGAAAAAGCAAGTTTTAGGTTGGAATCGGCGTTGATGGGGTTGTTTTTCTTGCACGAATAGCCGGCCAGAAGAAACAAGGTCAATATCAATATGGTATACTTCGTTTTCATAACAGGATTTTGAGTGGCAAAAATAAACTTTTATTGGATACGACCATAAATGGATTTTATTGTATTTTTGCGGAAAATATCACGATAATGAAACGTTTGGCAATCATTGCATCACTTTGTTTGATGCTTTTCGGCTTTGCTGGAAAGGCTTCGGCCCAATTCCTTCCCGATGTACCGGATATGAAAGGGAAGATGATTTATGGTGGCAACTTCGGCCTCGGCATGTCGGGCAATTACCTCAGTTTGTCCATTGCCCCTCAAGTCGGTTACCGCATTTTCAGCCCTTGGGAAGTGGGCGTGCGCCTCATTTATGATTTAGACTGCAATTTCAATCGGATGTATGGCAATACTTATGGCCATTATTTTGGCGTGGCTCCTTATACCAATTTCCAGGTTTACAAAGGCTTGTTTGTCCATGTCGAGGATGAGGTCATGTATGGCATTGTCAGATGGAACCACGAGAACGTAAGCCAAAATTGGTATAATAGTGTATTTGTGGGAGGAGGCTACCGCAGTTATGCCTATGATGGCAGTTATATCTATTTCATGGCGCTTTACAACCTCAGCTGGGGTGCTTTGCAATCGACTGCTTGGGACACGCCCTATGTTTCACCAATCGCGCTGCGAGTAGGTTATTGTTTCTGAACGCAGCTCGCAAGTCATAGTCCTTAATACCGATCCATCCGCTCCAACTCGCGCTTCGAGTCTTTCGTCTTCAGGCTTTCACGCTTGTCGTAATAGTGCTTGCCTCGGGCCAGCGCGATGTCCAATTTGGCCAGACCATTTTCGTTGATAAACAACACGACAGGCACGATGGTGAAGCCCTTTTCCTGCACTTTGTTCTTTAGCTTGCGCAGTTCACGGGCATTGAGGAGTAGCTTGCGGTCGCGCTTGGGGTCGTGGTTGTTGTAGGTGCCTTGGGCATATTCGGCAATGTGCATCCCAATGACAAACAACTCGTTACCCTTGAAACTGCAATATGAATCCGCCAAACTCGCCTTACCGCCACGGATGGACTTGATTTCCGTTCCCGTCAGCACGATGCCTGCCGTCAGTGTCTCCACGAGGAAGTATTCAAAAGTGGCGCGTTTGTTCTTTATCTTGATGTTATTGGTGTTCTTTTTTTCCATTGCGGCTGCAAAACTACAAAAAACTTGCCGAAACTGACCAAAAAAGTGTACTTTTGTCGCTATGAATACCATAGGTCACAACTTTAGGCTCACCACCTTCGGTGAATCGCATGGCGCTGCTATCGGTGGCGTCATCGACGGCTGTCCTCCGAACTGGAAACTGGATTTTGATTTCATTGAATCAGAATTGCTTAGACGCAAGACAGGTCAATCCCCAACGAGTTCCCGACGCAAAGAGACCGACCGAATCGAATGGCTCTCAGGTTTGCTCGATGGCGTCACTTTGGGCACGCCCATTGCTTTTATGGTGCACAACGAAGACGCCAATCCAAAGGATTATGCGACCCTGAAAGACGTCTATCGTCCTTCGCATGCTGATTTCACTTATGAAAAAAAGTACGGCATCCGCGACTGGCGAGGTGGGGGTCGGGCCTCAGCTCGGACCACCTTGCCTATTGTGGTGGCAGGTGCCATTGCCAAACAGATTTTGAAAGGCGAAGGCATCCAAATCATTGCCGAAGTGATATCAATGGGCGATGTGGAACAAGCCCGAAAAAAAGGCGATACGGTCGGGGGGATTGTGGAATGTCGTATCTATCGTGCGCCGTCAGGTTTGGGCGAACCGATGTTCAATAAGTTCTCGGCAGAGTTGGCCCATGCCATGTTCAGCCTTCCGGCAGTGAAAGGCTTCGAAATCGGTGACGGCTTTGCCTTGGCGAGTATGAAAGGTTCCGAAGCCAATGACGCTTTTATTAATAAAGAGGGTAGAATCACCACTTTGACCAACCATTCCGGTGGCATCCAAGGCGGCATCACCAATGGTAATGTCGTCGTTTTCCGTGTGGCTTTCAAACCGATACCCAGTATTGCCCAGCCTCAGCAGACCGTGAATCGGGCAGGGGAGACTTGTGAAATCACTATCGAAGGACGTCATGATGTGTGTGCCTTGCCGCGTGCCTTAGTCCTCGTCGAATCCTTGGCAGCTATGGTGACCTTGGATATGGAGCATTAGTGCTCTTTCGAACCCATCAACAATCCAACAATCAACAATTCAACAATCAACAATTCAACATAAAAATGTTCTCCTGTCCCATCCAAATCCGAATGAGCGACCTTGACCCTTACAACCACGTCAACAACGGGTCGCAGTGCAACTACTTCGACATGGGTCGAAGCCGCTATTTCGAGCATGTCTTCCAAACCGAAATCGACTGGTTGACTTTCAAATATGTCCTCGTCCACGTGGACTTAGACTTCCGTATGCCCGTGCATTTCCATGACCCTATCGTCTGCGAGAGCCGCGTCACCGAGATAGGCAATTCGAGCTTCAAGATGGAGCAATGCCTGAAAGACTCCGAGACGGGCGAGGTCAAGACCTTGTGCCATGCGGTGGTGGTGTATTTCGACCGCGAGGCGAACAAGGCGGAGCGGATTCCCGATGCTGATAGGGAAAAGATGCTGAATGCCAACTAAATATGTATAACCTCGTGCCGAAGGCACGATACTTTATTAACCCTACACAAGCGCAGCGCAGTGTAGGGGCTGCAACAAATCGAACAGAATATGAATACAAAAAGAATGATGATGGCTCTGGCACTCTGCATGCTGATGACCAGCCTCCAAGCCCAAACCGAAACCGAACTCAACGCTTGGAACGATGTCAACGTGTACGAAATCAACCGCTTGTATCCTCGGACGAATGTCGTCCCTAAGGGAGAACAATGGTCGCAATGTCTTAACGGCGACTGGAAGTTCCAATGGTCGGAAACGCCCTCCAAGGCACCTACCGACTTCTACAAGGAAGGCTACGATGCCTCGGGTTGGAAGACTATAAAAGTGCCGGCCAACTGGGAACTGAATGGCTACGGCACGCCCATCTATGTCAATGTGGACAACGAGTTCCGTCCCAGTGAGCCGCCTTTTGCCCCGACGATCGACAATCCTGTAGGCTGCTATCTGACAGAATTCAACATTCCAGAAACATGGAAAGACCGCTTGACCTTCATCAACTTCGGCGCGGTGAAGTCGGCGTATTACGTTTGGGTGAATGGCCAGTTTGTGGGCTATACGGAAGATGCCAAGACCAATGCCGAGTTTGACCTTACGCCATACGTCAAGGTGGGGAAGAACACATTGGCGGTGAAGGTGTATCGCTTCTCCAATGGCTCCTATTTTGAGTGCCAGGACTTCTGGCGCATAAGTGGTATCGAACGCGACGTGATGCTGTATTCCAAACCTGCGTTAAATGTTTACGACTATGAAGTCCATGCCGGATTGGACAAGAACTACCAAAACGGCACTTTCTCCATCAAGGTTAGGCTACAAAGCAAAACCAATAAGATACAGAAAAACAGTAGCTTAATTGTCGGTGCATACGAAGGAAAAAAAGTTGATGGCTTCCCCGAAAATATACTGTTCACGCTCTCCAAGCCGCTCAATGATTTGACCTTTACGCAAGCAGAAGACGGCTATTATTATGCCGATGCGGAATTGTCGGTCGACAGCAAGGAGATAGGGAAGGTGTTGCCTTGGTCGGCGGAAAGCCCCACCTTGTACCAATTGAGAATGTCTTTGGCAGACAAAAAGGGCAAATCCATAGAAAAACTGACTTCATCTTTCGGTTTCCGCACATCTGAGATCAAGGACGGCAAACTGCTCATCAATGGGCAGTACGTATTAATAAAAGGTGTGAACCGCCACGAACATGACCCTTATACAGGCCATGTCATCAGCCGCGAGTCGATGGAGCGCGACATCGCCTTGATGAAACAAATGAATATCAATACGGTGCGCACCTGCCATTATCCCGATGATCCGTATTGGTATGAACTCTGCGACCGCTACGGTCTTTATGTTTGGGACGAAGCCAACTGCGAATCCCATGCCCAAGGCTACGGCGAAAAGAGCCTCGCCAAAGACCCGCAATACAAGGAAATGGTGTGGCAACGCAACCGCAACATGCTTGAACGCGACAAGAATCATCCTTCGGTTATTATGTGGTCGATGGGCAACGAGTGCGGCAACGGTGTCAACTTCGAGTACACTTACGACTGGCTGAAAAACCGCGACAAAACCCGCCCCGTGACTTACGAAAGAGCCATCTACGACCGAAATACGGATGCCATTGGCCTGATGTATGCCAGCCCGAAATATCTGCAAAAGTTTGTGGATGAAGGTCTTGACAAGGAAGTCAGACCTTTCATCATGGTGGAATACTGCCACGCCATGGGCAACAGCATGGGCGGCCTGAAGGACTATTGGGATGTGATTGAAGCCAACGAGCAACTGCAAGGCGGCTGCATTTGGGACTGGGTGGACCAGAGCTTTATTGTTCATGACAAGGACAAGGATGTGGATTGGTTGGCGGTAGGCGGCGACTTTGGTCACGCTTACGGCGTGGGCGATGACGATGCTTTCTGCGCCAATGGTGTTGTAAGTTCAGACAGAAGGCCGCATCATCACGCTGCCGAGGTAAAGAAGGTGTATCAGCCTATCAAGTTCACTGCCAAGGACTTGACTTGGGGCAAGTTCGAGGCCAAGAACTGGCTTTCGTTCACCAATGCCTCGGCATTCGATTGCGATTTTGAGATATTCTCCGCCGAAAAGACTTTGCAGAAAGGCAAAATCGACCTTGATATTGAACCTTTTGGCACACAAGAGATTAATATTGAACGCCTGCGCATTTACGGCAATCCTGGCGAGGAGTTCTTCGTGCGTTTCTCGGTGAAACTGAGAGAAGACCATCCCTTTATGCCTACAGGTACCGAAATTGCCTACGATGAGTTCAAGTTGGAGTGGCCCTCGGCGCCGTTGGAACCTTTGGTGAAGGAAAAACAAGTGCAATTTAATGCCAGCAATGCTTCGGTTTATAATGATAATTTCACTGTGACTTTTGATAAGGCAACGGGTGCCATTGTTTCTTATGTCGTTAAAGGTCAGGAACTTTTGAAAGGTGGATTGCGTGACAACTTCTGGCGTGCTCCGACTTTGAACGATGAAGTGGACAGTTGGGCTTTGCCGCGCTGGAAAAAAGCGGGTTTGCAACACCTGACCGCTAAAAATACAAGTTTGCATTTCGAACGTCAAGACGATAATACGATTGCGGTTACTGCGTCCATTGAGTATTATGATAGTTCCGATAAGCTCCAAATTGTGGCCAACAAGGTGTATCTCGTTGATGGTGAAGGCAATGTTATCATTACCAATCGCGTAGAGCCGATGGAAACGGTGACTTCATTGCCAAAAGTGGGTATGCAGTTCTGTGTGCCGTTGGATTTCAATAAACTGACCTATTTCGGCAAGGACACTGAGAACTATCCCGACCGTAATGCTTCAGGCAAGATGGGCTTGTACAATGTGAATGCCATGGAACTGTTTGAACATCATGTTGTGCCACAGGACAATGGCAACCATGCCGATGCGCGTTGGATGGCCTTGACGAGCGACAAGAACAACGTTGGATTGTTCGTTACCATGCAGGAACCTTTCAATTTCAGCGTGTACAATTACACTGACGACAACCTCACCGCTGCCCGTCGCATCAATCAACTGGAGCCCAAGGATTTCTTGACCGTCAATGTGGACTACAAACAAGCACCCATCGGAACAGCCACCTGTGGTCCTGGCGTGGACGAGAAGTATGTGCTTGGCAATCAGGTGTATCCATACACCGTGTCTCTCCGTGCCTTCGACAAGTCGCAAGACCCGATTGAGTTGACCCGTTTCCAAGTGCCTGATGCCACCGCATTGATGGTCCCAACTCCCGAAATCCGTTCCTCCATGTTGGGTGACGAGAATTACCGCATCTACAACCGCCCGATCTCCATTTCTATGACTTGCACGGATGAAGAGGCAGAAATTCGTTACACTTTGGATGGCTCTGAGCCGACGGCAAAATCAAAGAAATTCGATAAATCCTTTATTATCAACCAATCGTGTATGGTGAAAGCCAAGGCATTCAAGAAAGGAAGGGTATCGTCGTTTGCCACCTTGCGGCAGTTCGACCGTCTGAACATCAAAAATACGACCTTCGTCAACCCGCCCGTGGAGCGTTACGGCAAGGATGCCGATATCGCCTTGATGGACGGCAAGAAAGGTGTGCCTGGCGATTATTACAACGATTGGTTAGGCTTTGAGGGTGTCGACATGGAGGCCACCATCGAACTGGCTGTCCCGACCACCATCAACATAGTGAAGGTTGGTTTGTGCCATGAGCCGCAGTCCTGGGTGATGTGGCCCAAGGGCGTGTGGGTCAGCTTCTCGAAAGACGGCAAGGTGTTCACCGACTGGCAGATGGCCGAGTTGCCCGTCTTCGACCGTCCCGACAAAATGCAAGGCTTTGGTCGCATTGAGGCTCGTCTTCGCACCGATGGCAAGGAATGGAAATATGTCCGCGTGAAAGTGGAGAACCAAGGCGTACTGCCCGAGTGGCATCCCTACAAAGGGGAGAAGGCTTGGATTATGGTGGATGAGGTGGTGGTTGAATAGTTTAGAGTTTAGGGTTTAGAGTTGGGAGTTGTACAACTAGCAATTGTCGCTTTGCGTCATTGACTCGCTTTGCGTCATTGCCATTATTATAAAAACCCGACATTGCATATCGGGGTGAATTAGGGTCGCCCTTTCAGGGCTTTGTTGTCGCTTTGCGTCATTGACTCCGTCGAATCTGCGATTTGCGAGGAACGAAGCAATCCAGAAAACCAGTTGCCAGTTGTTCAGTTAGCACCCCTTTCAATCCAGCCTTTCTGCCCATGTCATCCCGGCGCTGGCAGGTGTGGAGGCTGGGATCTATGGGCAGAAAGCCATCGAAATCTGTGGCTGTTTCAAGGCAATTGCCATGCCGTCAGCCTTATTTACTGTCAATCATCCTATTTTATATCTATTTTATTTTATTCTAAATAACAGAAACTGCATTTATATATGCAGAAAACCAACATTTTAGCATGTTGATAATTATGTTGACAAATTAATTGCGATTTTTTTATTCCCATGTCACCAAAATGCTTTACTTTCGCCGAACAAAAAATAATATATGTTATACATAACTATCACAGACACAATCATTCAAGACTTGTATGCCGAGGCGATAGAGACCTTGACTTACGTGAGACTTGAACCCGTGGAGAGGAGCTATCTAACCAATAGTTCCATATTCTGCATACATCAACCTGCGAGGCCACGCCTTGCGCAAGCAAAACCAATGACGAAACCGACGTTGCGGCCACGTTGCCGTTCGTTTATGCTTGCCAGAAGCGGTCACAATCCTGACAGTGACTCCGTAAGCCATTGATAGGATCCATTTCGGATGTTTCCTTTTTTCGAGGTCAAGACCAACGACCGTTCATGAATTTAGGTAGATGATAGTCGTACTTCACGATGAAATGTTAGCGCGGTGGACATTTTGTCATACACAACGATTGATTTCTTAACGCGATGCGGAAAGACGTCGTCGTTGATGACGGAAAAGTCCAAAAAGCGGGCGTTTTAATCAAGATTAACGACTGATTTCCTCAACCGTTGAGCAGTCGAGCCATCGAAGGCCATCGAAAAGGACGAAAAAGCAGACATTTTGTCGTAGGCTACGACCAAACAGTTCACTCGGTGAACAAAAGCGTCGTATGACACGACCAAAAGTTCACGCGGCGAACAAATCGTCGTACATCACGACGAAAAGTTCACGCGGTGAACAAAAGCATCGTAAGACATGACGAAAAGTCCACGCGATGGACATAACGTCATGCATCACGACGAATGTGCTGAATGCCCGAATGGATGAGCCAAGCATGTTGATGCGTCCCTTCCTCGCAGCAAAGCCGCTGCTGCCGGGAAAACAACCATACGTGGACGGCCTGAGCCGTACTAGTTTATCTTT
>JAEEGF011006728.1_pt1 | contig 22431 bp, 18 predicted proteins | sample 9134171 | NCBI WGS metagenome assembly JAEEGF01 (sample SAMN16246542, study PRJNA631951) | gut metagenome | biome: gut microbiome; feature: rumen; material: AP-attached | host: Bos | place: Iran: Karaj | collected 2018-10 | reverse complement strand
AGGACTATTGCGCCAAGAAGGGATACGACGACGTGCGTCCCCTTGTCGCTTTCTCAGGAACCGTGAAGTATCAGGGCAAGGAGTACACGGAGCCTCAACTCAACTCCACAAGTGAATACAAAATCAGCGAAGCTGCTCTTCCGCTCTACTTCGCGTCGGATATGTTCAATATCCTGATTGTGGCGGAAAAGTATCAGACGGGATTCGACGAACCGCTCCTGCACACTATGTTTGTCCCTAAGGGGTTGAAGGGAGTGAAGGCCGTGCAGACTCTATCACGCCTGAACCGCTCCTGCAGGGGCAAGATAGACACCTACGTCCTCGACTTCAACAATACGGCAGAGAGTATCAAGGCGTCCTTCCAACCGTTCTACGAAGATACACTCTTGGGTACTCCCGTGGACGTGAATGTAGTGTACAAGTACCTCAATGAACTGAATGCCTACCACTTGTGGAGCCAAGCCCAAGTCGAGGCCGTGTACGACGTCTACAAGTCCGAACAGGGAAATACCTCTCTTGGCAAGTTGTCTTCGCTCTACAAGCCGATTTTGGCCGATTTCGAGCAGATTGACGAGGAAGATAGGTTCAAGGTTCGTTTCCTTGTCCGTGCGTTCGTCAGGTTCTACGCTTATATGGCTCAAGTTGTTAGGACATTCGACAAGGAACTGTTCAAGACTTATATCTTCTGCGACTACTTATTCAAGCTCCTCCCCAAGAATCCTCACGAGAAAGTTGACCTTGACAACAAGCTCTCTCTCGAGCACCACCGTTTCGAAGTGCAACCGACAGGCAGCATTGAACTCAAGCCTACTACCGAGGACAAGACTATTAAGGGTGAGAAGGGCGGCTCAGGTAAGAAACAGGACGAGAAGCGAGACCTCCTTGCCAATATCATAGATAAAATCAACATTATGTACGCGGGGCAGTTCACCGAGGCTGACAGGGTGATAGTTGAGACTATCTATGACAAGTTTAAGGCAGAGGGCAAGAAGTTGAAGAAGCAGGCCAAGAACAGCGACGTCAATATGTTCTCCCAAAACATATTCCCCGAGGTCTTCTCCAAGATTGCTCAGCAGTGCTACGTCGAACAAATGGACGCCTTTGCCAAGCTCTTCGAGGAACCGACTTTCTACAAGAGGGTCTGCGAGGAAATGGGAAGGGCAATGTACTTCAACTTTAAAAATGGTGAGTAGGGGCAACTTAATATTTTAATCAAAACTATCCCATTTCATTGATAGTAGAATCAAGCCTGTAAGTGTTAAACAGGCACGAACTTAAAATTGCACATTCAACGTATGGTAGACGACACAATCCAATACAGAAGGTACAACGCCTGTATCTGTTCCTTCTTGACAAGCGGGTTAACGGGGGTGTTGAGGTATCGGTTCGAGAAGGTGGGCAATGCCCGCGTGTTTTATCCTTATGTTCTCGACGAGCAGTTCGACCGTTTCAACAAGGGACAAGGCGTTGTCCCCACGGAACGTTGCAAGGATAAATCAAGCCGTACCTATGCTGATTGGGACAAGTTCCTCCTGTGCTTCCACCCTGAAGGGAAGGTAGATAGAATGTGCGATTATCTTGTCTATATCGCCGACGGAAAGGCGGGATATATTCCTTTGAGCGGGGAGATACAAACCTCTAAGCCAATCGACACTCTCAAGGACAAGAGCGGCTCATACATTGATATACAAACAACGCTGCTGAAGGATTTGTCCCGTGCGAGCAATGAGTTCAACGGCTACTCTGTCTATTACAGGAATAAGTTTGAGAAGGGGGCGTTTACCATTTATAAGCAGCCTGTTCCATTCGAGGTTCTGTATCCAATACTCAAGTCAGGAGCCTTCACCAAGGAAGCCCTGTTTATCAAGTTTACGCTAAATGTAGCCTCAACGTTCAAGGCTGAAGAAGTGAGCAACTATTTGGATATGAACCGAAAACGCTTTATAAATGGCGTATCTCGACATTGGAAGCTGGACGGTGCCACAGATATCCTGAACAAAGAGTGGTGTTTCCATACGCGGCTCTTGTTCGAGCAGATTGCCAAGCAGAAACTTAGCAAGAAGCAGTCCCATTTGGTTGAAATGATATTGGGGTACTGCAATAACAAGTTGAAAAAAACAGATTCGGCGAGCGGAAGAGGGGGCGTCCCACACCTCTCCTTCTTCAAACAGACTATTGACGTCAAGAAACTATATGCTGCATTGATTAAGGAAGGCTTCATTTCAGAAGATACGGGCGAAGAGAACTTTACCTATTATATGACGGGAAAGGGAGACGTCGTTCCTACTGAAAAGATTGTATGGTATAGTTCCAATGCAAAACTGACTTATCTTATCTATTCTATAGAGGGCTATGGCAACTGTGAGTGGAGCGTGGTCTCCAAGATATTCCGCAGTTCGCAAGCAGGCGAAATCTTTGCCGATAGCCTGAGAACGTCGTTCCATAAGTCTTATCATTATTCCTCCAAGGAAGCAAATAAGAAGTATTTCCTTGAGTTTATGAACAATCTCTAACGAGAATACCTTCTTTTTTTTGCTCAGCCGTCCCATTGGGGCGGCTTTTTTTTGATTACGTTTGATTACGCAGAAATAACCGTAATACACCGTAATCGTCTTATTAATAATAATATACATATCTTTGCAAAAACGAAACATAATAGTATAACTAAAAAGGTATATGATTAAAACAGTTAAAAACCGCAAGGGCGTCAAGGTTACGCTGCTTGCGAGCAAAAGCAAAAGAGTTTCTAAAAACGCAAGACGCGAACGCGTCTTCCAAATCGACGGAATGCCTGGGTACTTCACAGGCGGTACTATCAACGGAGAGAAGATTAACATAATCTACTCCGTAGAACACCCTTCTATCGAATCGGGCCTTGATAGGGTACGATTCCAAGTCTATGACAATGCCGATAAGTCCAAGATTGTCGCAAAGAACTTTGAAAAGGTCTCTGCGCTTGCATTGGAATACTTCGGTGTAAAGGTCTATTGTTATAACGAAATCGCAAAAAAGAACAGCAAGCAAGCGTCCCCAAGCGTCAGTACGGCTGCCTGTACTCTAACTAAGCAGTCTCGTTGCGGTTTCAGGTCGTTATTTAAGGTGCTCTTCGAGCGGCTCAGAGAGAGGAGGGCGGTATGAGGTAAACAAGAGTATGCTATTGACGCCAATATCAAGGATAGTTCGATAGCGTGATATTCAAATCAACCTAGAAGTCAGGGTAAGGCGTCGCCTTGAGTTCTCTCCTTCACCTCAGGGCAAGTAGCCCTATCTCCCAATCATTTACATTTATCATAGCGCATAGAGGTGCGTTCAGGGGGATTATGCGCTCAATTAAAATATTATCGCCTATGGAAAAGGCAATCAAGGACGACGCCCAAGTGTCCGTAAACAAGGGCAATCAAGAAAACACTCTCCTTTCTCTAAAAGAGGTGGTTGAACTAATCAATCAAAACACTTCACTCGAGATAGACGGGAAAAATGCCGAAGTATCATTAAAAAGAGAAGGGTTGAAGATAGCACTAATCTATGCGCGTTTTTGTGTTTTCTATTATGACGAAGAAAACAAGGACGGCACATACAGAGTCCGTTGGTGGCTGGATTATGTTAATGATTACAATGTCGAGGACGTTTTTGACATTGTTGACGAGTTGAACAATGTGGCTTCATTGCTTGAACGGAATGGCGTTAGGATAGAAGAAATAGTTGATAATTAATGATATTCAGAAGAAAATGAAGAAACTCAAAAGAAATTATCTTACCCTCTTAGGTATGGTATTCGAGACATTAATAAGTGTCGATAAAAAAGAACTTGGACTCACAAGAGATAAAGAAGTCGAAATTCTCAATGATATTTGGGAAAATAGGAAGTCTATTATCGCTACTTTAAACGGCTCTCAAGCAGAGAGGGTAATGTTTATGTACACCTTGTATGAGAACAAGGTAGTATTCGAGGCTTTCAATCTAAGCGAACTATCATTCTCTTGGAATGACCTTTCTTCAAAGTTTGTTGACAGTTCTGAAAGCGGATATGCAGTAGTATTAGTATCCGATACCTTAAAGAGCGTTGGTTCGCGTCTATTCTTGGAAAAGGATTTAAACTCTGCTTACGTCGCAGGGTGTGCTCTTATGTCGAAATGAATAAGCCTGATTATCAGTTCTATGCCATTCCGAATAGCGTGTTCGAGTGTAGGCAACTCTCGTCTGACTCGAAACTCCTGTTTGGCCTCCTTCGCGGGAGGGAATACTACCTCGCCTCCAAGGGCGACTGCTCTTGGGGCGGGTGGTTCCCGACCACCTATGCGGCATTGGCGTCTGTTCTTGGGAAATCGACCGAGAGCATTCGTAAGAAATACATACCCGAACTTGTCGCTGCAGGATTGATAGAGAAAGAAACCGAACAGGGGTTCGATAGGAGGCAATGGATACCAAAGAGAACTTGTCAGTTCAGGATTAAGTGGGATTATATTATCAAAAAACAATAACAATGTATAAATCAAAGAAATACGTTTGGCAGAAAGACCGTCAGTATCGGTCTTGGGTGCCCTGTGTTGACGTTGAGGTGTTTCGTAAGCGGGTCAAGGCTTTGGCCGACTCTGAGAATTGGAACGACAAGCGGTTCGAAACAGACTTCTTCTCTCAACTCTACGGTAGAACTTCGCTAACCGACGAGGAGTATGAGACGTTGGTGAAAAGGATTGCTGCGTTTTTCGACCTCCCGTTCTAAAGATTTATTATTTCAGTAATACTTTAACATTATTTTATTAACTTTGCAATGATTACAGAGCGTCAGAGAGAGGCCTATGCCAAGTTGCTCGGTCAGTTGGGGGAAATCGCCTCGACTGACACCGACGCTGTACTTGACGCTCTGTACACCCTTGCAACGTGTGCCATTGAATACAAAGATTATAAAGACAATGAAAAATCAAAGAGATTATTATACCAGGAGAACCCTTGAAGGGAAAAGGGTATGTACGATTCTGACTCGTGTCAGCAAAATTGAACAGGCAAATGGCCTTGAGGTGCAAGAGAAGACTTGTATGGACTATGCGGTACGGAACGGGATTGAAGTGGACGGAGTTATAAGGTGTATTGGCAAGGGGCAAGAGTCCGCTCAAGACATATTCTCGTACATAGCCAATCATAAGCAAGTGAACACCATACTTGTTTATTCAAATGATAGACTTACTCGGCTCCCTGAAGTGCTACGTGAGATACAAGCGTTTCTTAAAGTAAAAGGCGTCGCTGTCATATCTGCTACGGACGAAAATGTAGACTGAACGGCTATATGAAAAAGACAAAAGGAGCATACGATAGGACAACACCTAAGGGTAAGAGAGTTTGTCTGATATGGACAAGGGTGAGTACAAAAGAACAGGCCGAGAATAACCTTTCCCTCGAGACTCAAGAAAAGGCCTGTCAGGAGTTTGCCAAACGAAACAGCATTGAGGTTGACAAGGTAATGGGGCAAACCAACGAGAGCGCCAAGACCGAGGGAAAGAAGTTCAAGGAAATGATTACCTATGCGGTAAAGCAAAGGCATATCAACACGATACTTGTCTACTCTTACGACAGGTTTTCCCGGAGTGAGGAAGGAATAGCGACAAGAGCAATGCTGAAAGCAAAAGGCATTTCTTTGGTTTCTGCCACTCAACCCATTGACGACGACAACATTTCAGGCGCACTTATGCAGAAACTGATTATGCTATTCAATGAGTTCGAGAACAATCTCCGCAAAGACAAGTGTACTGCAGGAATGATAGAGTGCTTGGAAAAAGGGGATTGGTTCTCGCAGCCCCCTATGGGATACTCCAAGAGAAAGGATAGTCCGAACAAACACGAACTCTATATCAATGAGACGGGAGAACTGCTTGCCCAAGCGTTCAAGTGGAAGGCAACAGAGGAAATCCCTGATACCGAGATTTGTCGCCGCCTCAACGCTCACGGCCTAAAAATGTACAAACAGCGCCTGAGCGAGGTCTTCCACAATCCGTTCTATTGCGGTAAAATCAAGCACGCCCTGTTAGGCAAAGACAGTGAGGGCAATGACAGGATAGTCCAAGGCAATCACCCGCCGCTCGTGGACGAGGCGACGTGGAACAAGGTGAATGGTCTTCAAACCCATATCGGCTATACCCAATCCAAAGAGCCGGAACTATTTCCCCTGAACAAGCACGTCGCCTGTCCTAAGTGTGGGCGACACCTTACAGGCTATACTGTGAAAGGGCTTCAGTACTACAAATGCAGCCACAAGGACTGCAGGGTCAATGTGAGTGCAATGGAACTGCACTCCAAGTATCGCCACCTTCTGAGAGACTACTCCGTTCCGTCGCCGCTCCTTCCCATTGTTGAAGATATGGTAAAAAGCATTCTTAAGGAACGAGAGGAGTATCAGTTCAATGAGGCCACAGAACTGAAAGCCCGTAAGACAAACCTATTGACCCTGCTCAAACAGGTTATGCTCCGTTACGGAAAAGGCGAAATCAAGACTGACGTCTATGAGACGACGAGAGAGGAAATCGACCAGGAACTCGCCGATATTGACGCTGTTCTCGAAAAGGAGTTGACGAAAAAATCTAACTTGGACAACCTCGCCCGAGAGGCGGCTTTAACTGCCTGTAAGTTAGACGATTTGTGGGCTTATGGAACTTTCGGAAATCGTCAGAAAATCCAAAATCTTGTGTTTCCAGAGGGTATAGTTTGGGAGCATACAAATCGAGAAAATCTAACCAAAATCGAGAATGAAGCCTTTCGCGTAATGCGTTCAATATCAGACAGTTTCAAAAACGAAGAGACAAAAAAAGAGGAAAAATCTTTCGATTTTTCCTCGGTAGTAGCGGGGGCAGGACTCGAACCTGCGACCTCCGGGTTATGAGCCCGACGAGCTACCGACTGCTCTACCCCGCGATGTGGATTGCAAAGGTAGGGATTTTTTTTATATTTGCAATATGGAAATCAACAATCTGGAAAAATTCCTTGCCAAGGTGCGGGCCGGACAGTGCCCGCTGGGCGGCTGTGTGTCCTTTTCCGATCCGGCCGTGACGGAGGTCGTTGCGGAGGCCGGTTTTGACTTTGTCTTCATCGACGGAGAGCACGGGGAGATCGACCGCAATACGGCGATGCAGCACTTGATGGCAGTCCGTGGAACAGACTGCGCATCGTTCTACAGGGTGCCGGCTTGCGACCATACGGAGATCAAAAAGGTCATCGATTTCTGCCCGGCAGGCATCATCGTACCGATGGTGATGAATGCCGAACAGGCTGCATTAGCCATTGCTGCAATGCGTTATCCGCCCGTGGGCAACCGCGGTTGCGGTTTCCGCAGGGGTCTTCGTTACGGCGCCGGTGACATGGATGAGTATTGGGAGGCGTCCGCCCATGATCCGCTGGTAATCCTTCAGATCGAGCATATCGATGCCGTTCGTGACTTGGACCGGATCCTGGCCCTGCCGGGACTGGACAGCGTGCTGGTCGGGCCATACGACCTGTCGGCCTCGATGGGCAAAGCCGGGCAATGGGACGATCCCGAAGTGGCTGCCGCCTACGACGAGGTGGCGCGCAAGGCCAAAGATGCCGGCGTGCTGCTGGGCGTTTCCCTGGAAGTGGAATACGCCGCCTGGAAGAGGCGCGGCGTGGATTACATGGCCGTGCGCAGCGATACCGGTGCAATGCTGGAGGGTTTCCGCAACTCGATGCGCGCCTTCTGGGAAGCCTGACGTCCGTATCGCCAAAACCACCGTGGAGTTCAGAGAGCGGAAGCTTTATCCCCTTCGGGGGAATGCTCTCTGAACTCCACGGTGGCTTTAGCCCGGAAACAAGGGCTCAGGCCAGGAACGCCAGCATGCCGGCGATGTCGCCGCGGTCGAAACTGCGCTGCTCTCCGGATGCGAGATTCTTTATCTGGACGCAAGCTGAGGCCATCTCGTCGGCGCCGTTGATTGACAGGAACGGGATCGCCTTGCGGTCGGCGTAGTCGAACTGTTTCTTCAGTTTCGCGCTGTCCGGATAGACCTCTGCCGCGACTCCGGCGCCTCGCAGCGCCTGGGCGACGCCGACGGCATAGGCCGCTTCCTCCCGTCCCATGTTGGCAAACAGCACGCGCGTCGCGGATTTCAGCCCTTCGGGGAATTTACCCAGGCCTTTCAGCACGTCGTAGATGCGGTCTGCGCCGAAGGAAATGCCGACACCGGACATGTCAGGAAGCCCGAAAATGCCGGTGAGGTTGTCGTAACGGCCGCCGCCGCAGATGCTGCCGATCTGCCAGTCCAGGGCCTTCACTTCGAAGATGGCGCCGGTATAATAATTGAGCCCGCGGGCCAGCGAGAGGTCGATCTCCACTGCACTGAGGACGCCAGCAGCCTCAATGTAACCGAAAAGCTCCTCCAGCTCGTCCAGGCCCTTCAGGCCGGTCTCAGAAACGAGGCCCGAAGCGCTGCCGCCGTTCATCAGGGCGCGCATGGCGGCTATCTTCTCCGAGGCGCTTCCGCTCAGTTGCAGGATGGGCTCGATCACGGCGACCGCCTCTTGCGTCAGGCCATTCTCCATCATCTCGGATTCAACCGCCTCCAACCCGATTTTGTCCAGCTTGTCGATGGCAACGGTGATGTCCACCACCTTGTCCGGGAAGCCGCAGATTTCCGCGAAACCCGTCAGGACCTTACGGTTGTTGATTTTGATCAAGACGTTGACATCCAACAGGTTGAAGACGCGGTCCACGATCTGCACGAGCTCCAGCTCGTTGAGCTGCGAGCGGCTGCCGATCACATCCACGTCGCACTGGTAGAACTCGCGGTAGCGGCCTTTCTGGGGACGATCCGCACGCCAGACCGGCTGGATCTGGAAACGCTTGAACGGGAAAGATATTTCGTTCTGGTGCTGGACGACATAACGTGCGAACGGTACGGTCAAGTCATAACGGAGTCCCTTTTCGCAAACCACGAGGGAGAGAGCCTTGCTGTTGTATGCACGGTCGCCGTCGGGAAGCCGGTATGTATCATAATCGATGCCGGAAAAGGCGTCTCCGGAATTCAGGATGCGGAACAGTAGCTTGTCTCCTTCATCGCCGTATTTTCCCAGCAGGGTTGAGAGATTCTCCATCGCAGGCGTCTCAATCTGTGCGTAGCCAAAAGTCTTGAAGACAGATTTGATGGTGTCGAAAATATAGTTTCTCTCGGCCGTTTCCTGCTGGCCGAAGTCGCGGGTTCCTTTGGGAATGGAAGGTTTCTGTGCCATGGGCAGAATATATTCAATACTGACAGACTGCAAATTTAGGATTTTTTACTGATTTTATTAAATTTGCCATCCGTTATATTACATGCAAGAAAATGAAGGATTTCGTTAAAATGGTTCTGGCCGTCATCTGCGGCCTTTTCATCCTCGGCATCATCGGGTTTTTCCTCTTCTTCGGCTTCATCGGTTCCATGGCTGCCGTCGGCAGCGGCACCCCGTCCATCCCTAAGGACGCCGTCTTGAAAATCGACATGGGTGAGATCACGCTGGCCGAGCAGTCCTCCGAAGAACTCTCCATGCCCAGCCTGGCATTGCTGCAAGGTTCCCAGACTACCACTGTCGGGCTTTGGGACGCCGTCCGTGCCATCAATGCCGCCGCGGAAGACAACGCCGTCAAGTATATCTATCTCCTTCCGGAGAACACCGCTATGGGTATGGGGCATATTTATGAGTTCCGCAAAGCGCTGGAGCATTTCCGTGAGAGCGGCAAGCCCATCATTTCCTATATGGACAATGTGAGTACGGGGGGCTATTATCTCGCTTCTGTTTCCGACAAGGTCTATATGACCTCGCATGACGGCATCACCTCCATGTTCCACGGGATCAGCGGGCAGATGGTTTTCCTCAAGGACATCCTTGACAAACTGGGCGTCAACGTGCAATTGATCCGCCATGGTAAGTATAAGTCTGCCGGTGAGATGTATATCCGCAACTCCGCCAGCCCCGAAAACATGGAGCAGAACCAGGAAATGATTTCTTCGATCTGGAATGAATTCGTGCGCGGGATCTCCGCCAGTCGCGGAATCCCTGTCGACCAGTTGAATGCGCTCATCGACGGTTTGAAACTCAACTTCCCCCAGGATTTCCTCGATGCGAATCTGGTGGACGGCCTCTTGACGAAAGAGGAGCTCAAGGGTAAGTTGGCCAATCTGGCTGTCGTCGACAAGTTCAAGGATGTCAAGATGGTGTCCTTCCCTGATTATGTCAGCGCCAAAGCGACGCCGAACCTGAAGGCCAAGAAAAAGATCGCCGTGGTCTATGCGAACGGCGATATCGTGGACGGAAAAGGCAAACAGAGTGTCGCCGGAGACCGTTTCGCCAATGTCATTGCGAAGGTCCGCGCCGACTCGACCGTCAAGGCTGTGGTATTCCGTGTCAATTCTCCGGGAGGCAGCGTCCTGGCTTCCGAGAAGATCCGGGAAGAGATTCAGTTGCTTAAAGCCGACAAGCCTGTCGTCGCATCCTACGGCAACTACGCCGCTTCCGGAGGATATTGGATTTCCGCCGGCTGCAACCATATCCTGTCCGATCCTACGACGCTCACCGGTTCCATCGGCGTATTCAGCATGATTCCCGATTTCAGCAAGACGATGAAGGACATCGCGCATGTCACGTATACGCCGGTCAATTCCAACAAGCACTCCGACGTCATGTCCTTGATGCGTCCCCTGGATACGGATGAAACGGCGTATATGCAAACGTCTGTCGAACGTATCTACGACCGTTTTGTCAATCTGGTGGCTGAGGGGCGCAACCTGACCTCCGATTTCGTGGACAGCGTGGCTCAGGGCCGCGTCTGGACGGGACAGGACGCGCTCGCCATCCACCTTGTGGATGAGATCGGAACCCTGGAGGATGCCATCAAGTGGGCGGCGGATGCCGTGAGCGAGAGCCTGGATGAGAGCGACCTGAAGAATTGGAATGTCGTGGCTTATCCTAAGCCGCTGACAGCGATGGAACAGATGATGGAGATGATGGGGAGCAAGCCTGCAGGGGAGGATATTTTCAGTGGAACGGTCCTGGAGCCTGCTGCGAAAGCCCTACTCCGTTGGGCGGACGGCTTGAAAGCGGGTGGACGTTCCGTCATGGTCGCCCGGATGCCTTACGAAATCGTCTGGGCTGATTAAAGTGATTTGACAGAATCCCGGACTACGAGACCCGGCGGGAGGAACAAGTGAGACGCGTTCTTCTCGCCGGCGATCTTTTTCAATAACAGCTTGACCGCCATCAAGCTGATCTCCTGAACGGGCTGTGAGATACATGTGATCCGGGGAGTCATGTAATTGAACAGCAGGTTGTCGTCGAAGGAAATGATGGAAATGTCATCGGGAATACGACGGCCAGACTCCGTGACGGCTTTGACCGCTCCCAGAAGAATTTTGTTGCTCAAGGCGATGACTGCAGTCGGGCAGTCGGAACCGCTCAGGAGCAGATTGGTCTCCGCATATCCGTTCTGGATGGAAAACCTGTCCCCGGAAATGCGGATATGGTCTTCAAGTCTGAGACGCCGCATCGTATCGGTGTAGCCCCGCACCCGTTCCCGGCAAGTCATGGCATCTTGGCTTCCTTGGATACAGGCAATCCTGCGATGACCACAGGAAACAAGGTGTTCGACCGCCATGACAGCCCCTTTGTAATTGTCCGTGGTCACGAAGGACCAGTTATCCCCTTTTTCAAAATAGCGGTCCACGATGACCACCGGCAGATCCGCACCGACAGCCTTGTCAAACGCATCGGTTTCCTTTCCGCAAGGGACGGCGATGATGCCGTCAACCTTACGTGCAAGCAGCGTCGAAAGGCCCTCACACTCGTTTTTTACGTTCTCCTGTGTATCTACTACGATGGTAGTATAACCTACGTTTTTAGCCTCTGCGATGATACAGCTGGCAATCCCAGAAAAGAAAGTATCGTCAACTCCGGGGATGAGCAAACCGATGGTGTCGGTCTTGCCGGCCCGCAGTCCTTTGGCCAAGAGACTGGGAGTGTAGTTGGACTGCTCGGCCACCTCCCGGACGCGGGCGACGGTCGCTTCGCTGATCCGATACTTCTCCGCTTTCCCGCTGAGGACGCGGGAAACAGTGGAGACTGAACATTGGGCCTTTTCTGCGATGCTGGCTAGTGTGTCAAGCGCCATCCTGGTGTCGTTTAAACGTTTATTTTTCCCCGGATCTCTCAAAAGAAACCCGCTATCTTCCGCAAAAATACACGCAAAAAAGCAAAAAAAACAAGCATGAAAGGTAAAATACCGATAATTTTTATATATTTGTGCCTATCGTTTGCGCAACTAAAATCTAACTATAACCACAAACTTTATTAACTAAAAAACGTAATGATTATGAATCAAAAGTTCATTGTTCGTTTCTGCTTGGCGGCTCTGCTGCTCTTCGGACCGGCTTTCGTGTCCGTCTATGCGGCTCCCGCCAAAGCCGATTCCGACCAGACTCCGGGCAGGACGGTGACCGTCCGCGGTGTCGTCTATGACGACCAGGGACAGCCCCTCCCCGGAGCGAGCGTGATGGTCAAGGGCACGACCCAGGGCACCGTCACCGACCTGGACGGAAACTACTCCCTCAACGTCCGGCCCGACCAGACGCTCGTGGTTTCCTTCATCGGCATGAAGGACCAGGAGATCCCCGTGAACGGACGGACTTCCATCAACGCCGCGCTCGACACCCAGGCGACATCCCTGGATGACGTCGTCGTGGTCGGTTATGGCGCCATCAAGAGAGCCAACCTTACCGGCGCCGTCGACGTGGTCGATTCCAAGGCTTTTGAGAACAGGGTTGCGGCTAACGTCGACCAGATGCTGCTGGGAAATATGCCCAACGTCGGCATCGCGACGATCGACGGCGCCCCCTACCGTGACGTCAACAACCTCTCCGGTTACCAGATCCGCGGTACCTGGAACACCCTGGCGTCCAGTTCGGCTGCCGGCGACTACTTCGGTTCCCTGGTCCTCATCGACGGTGTCGAGGGTGACCCCGCGAGCCTGAACCCCAATGATATCGAAAGCGTGTCCGTGCTGAAGGATGCCGCCGCTTCCGCCATCTACGGCAGCCGCGGCGCCTACGGCGTCATGCTCATCACGACCAAGAACGCCCCCAAGGAGGAGACGGTGACCGTCACTTACAGCGGCAACTACAACTTCATGACCCCGACGGCCCAGCCCGACCTCGTCACAGACGGCGAGCTCTATACCAAGGTCCGTGCAGAGGCGTACTATGGCTGGTATGGCAAATATGCCACCACGAACAACGTCTGGCCCGCCAAGACCAACCTAACGACCATTACCGCCGGTTACCAGGATGCCGAGAAGCAGGCCGCCGCAGTAGGCGGTGTCTTCACGACCAAGAAAGGCGCCTATGAGTACTATGGCGACACCGACTGGTGGAAGATGATGTATAAGGACCACACCGCTTCCCAGATTCATAATATCTCCGTCAGTGGCAACAACGGCAGGGTCAGCTACCTGCTCTCCGGCCGTCTATATGATTACGACGGTATCTATGTCGGTAAGTCCGACCCCTACAAGAAGTACAACCTCCGCTCCAAGATCGACATCAAGATCACGGACTGGCTCTCCATCGGCGAGAACCTCGAGTACGCCTATGACCAGGTCGACTATGGTATTTCATCCAACGGTGACGGCATGAACGCCCCTCAGGTGCGCGCGAAGACCTACGGCGCTCCCACATGGACCGTCTTTAACCCCGACGGGACATTCACCAAGGCAGGTGGTTATATCCTCTCCGGCCTGATCGGAGACGCCTACGACCCGATCTCTTACAAGCGCAAGGGAAAGACAAAGGACGTCAGCGCCTTCAGGACTTCCACCTCTCTCGCGGCTTCCTTCTTCGACAACACCCTCCGCCTGCACGCCGACTACACCTTCCGCACCAAGGGCATCGTCTTCGAGACCAAAGATACGGGCGTGTGGTACAGCGACGGCGTGGATCCCGCTACGGGCAAGGCTATCATGACCTTCTCCCAGCCCGACAACGGCAATCCCGAGAAGAACGACTACTATCGCCAGAGCATCAGGCGTAATACGACCAACCAGGATTGGAGTGTGGTCAACGCCTACGCCGAGTACGAGAACACCTTCGACCGCCACTGGCTCAAGGCTATGGTGGGTTACAACTATGAGCAACGCAACCGCATGGACGAGGAGATCAAGATGTACGGCCTCGACTATTGGGATGCGGACGCCGGCAACCCCTGGGCCTATGCGCTCGGCACCATCGAACGGAACGGCCAGGCCGCGACCGGTTATGCCAAGTATTGGGACGGCAGCAAATTCAAGCGCTGGCGCAACGCGGGCGTCTTCTTCCGCCTCAACTATTCTTATGACGACAGATATCTCCTTGAGTTCAACGGCCGTTACGATGGTTCTTCCGTGTACGTCAACGATTATCAGTGGGGCTTCTTCCCTTCGGCTTCCGCCGCATGGCGTCCGACCCAGGAGCATTGGTGGCACATCGATCCCAAGTGGATCAGCGCCCTTAAGTTCCGCGTGTCCTACGGCGTACTTGGCGACTGCATGAGCGCGGGCGCCTACAACACCGAGGATACCTTCGACATCGGTGTCTCCAGCAGCCGCGTGATCAACGGAGCGTCAACCTACCGGGTTTACGAAGTACCCGATGTGACGAACTACCAGTACACCTGGTCTAAGCTCAAGACCTTCAACGTCGGTGCTGACGCCTCCTTCTTCAACAACAAGCTCGACGTCACCTACGACTACTTCATCCGCCGCAATGTCAACATGCTCACGCCCGGTACAGAGCATGCTTCCACTTACGGCCAGTACGGAGCCAACAGCAACCTGGGCAACAACGCTTCCATGTCCACTTACGGCTGGGAGCTGACTGTCCGCTTCAACCAGCCGTTCATGCTGGCCGGCAAGCCTTCCCGCTTCGGCTTCCACGCCTCCATCGGTAACAACTACGCCATCGTCGACGAATACAACGGCAACGAGTCCGGCAGCATCAAGCCCTTCACCTATCATGTCGGCCAGCGTCTCGGTGATGTCTACGGTCTGCGCAGCAACGGCCTGTTCAAGACCCAGGACGAGATCGACAACGCTTTCGGCCAGGGCAAGCCTTTTGTCATCGGCGATGAAGACCTGCGCTATCACTCAAAGCAGGCTGACATCCGTGTCGGCGACCTCTGGATCCTGGACCTGAACGGTGACTACAAGATCGACCTGGGCAACCAGCAGCTGGACGACATGGGCGACCTGGAAATCATTGCCAATAAGTGGGCAAGATATCCTTTCTCCTTCGGTCTTGACTTCGACTGGGGCAACTGGTATTTGAGCGCCAACTTCCAGGGCATCCTCCATCACGACTTCATCGCGTACGGCGGCTTCATGCCCTTCAACCTCTACGCCAACCCTTACGGCCCGATGACCAAGTGGAGTCTTGACAAGTATGCCAAGTTCGACGAGAACGGCACCTTCCTCAACCCCGACACCGCCATCCTGCCCGGTCTCTCCCAGGGACACCGGCTCCTGCGTGACCACACCCAGACCAACTGGAACGTCAAGTATGCCGACTTCCCCATCGACAAGTATGTCTATGACGCCGGTTATGTCAACCTTCAGAACCTGCAGTTCGGTTACAACATCCCGCGCAAGGTCCTCAAGAAGATCGGTATCAGCGCCGCAAAGATCTACTTCTCCGGTGAGAACCTCTGGAACTGGTCTCCTTTCTACAGGACATTCGGCCGCGACTTCGATATCACGACCCTTACCTACGGTGGTGACGATCCTACAGAGGCCCTCAACTGGTTCAACGGTTATGGCTGGCAGTATCCGAAACTCCGCACCTTCTCCCTGGGCCTGAATATCACGTTCAGCGGTAAGTCGAAGAACACCGCCAACGTCGGTGCGGCCGGCATTTCCGCCGCTGCACTGGCTGCCGCCAACGCTGCCGCAGAGGCCGCCCAGGCTGCCGCCGACAAGGCGCGTGCCGAGGCTGACGCCCTCCGCGACGAACTCGCCAAGGCCCTTAAGGCCAAGGATGACTGCGAGGCCTCCAAGGATGTCAAGCCGATGGCCGTCCGCCGCGCCGAAGCCCTCCACGTGGAAGACATCTATTTCGAGATCAACCAGAGCGTCATCCGTGACTCCGAAGCCTATAAGGTCGACAATCTCGTCAAGGTCCTCAAGGCCAATCCCTCTGCGAAGGTCAGCATCACCGGCTACGCCGACCAGGCTACCGGTACTGAGCAGCGCAACTATGTGCTCACCAAGGAGCGCGCCGAAGTCGTCGCCGAGGCCCTCAAGGCCGCCGGCATCGGCCCCGGCCGCATCTCTACCGAATACTACGGCACCGAGAAGGATTCTTCCTGGACTCCGGAGAACAACCGTCTCGCCGTCTGCATCGTGAACGACTAATATGGATACGATTATGAAAAAGATACTTTCCATCATTGCACTGGGTGCCGCGTTTGCATTCGCCGTTTCCTGCGACTTGTCGGAGTATAACCCCAACGAGCCCGGATACGAGAAGGTGTTCAGCAGCGCCACCAACGTCCAGTATGTAATCAACAGTTTCTACGGCGGCTTCGGCTCCGTAACCAATGCTTACAGCAAGGACGCTGCGACCGATTACTTCCCCGCCCTGAATCTTGCCGCAAGGTTCCAATCCGGCTACTCTGCGACTTCCACCGACAAATGGGGCTCATGGGATGACATCTATCAGTACAACTACGTGCTGACACAGCTGGGTAGTTCCGCAGCTTCCGAACTGTCCGCGGCGGAAAAGGACAATTTCATCGCCCAGGTCCGTCTGTTCCGGGCCAGGAAGTATTACGACATGGTCATGCAGTATGGCGACCTGCCCTGGTATGACCACGTGATCAGCCCTGTCGACAAGGATGACGAACACAAGGACCGCGAGAGCCGCGACGTCGTCATGAAGCATATCATCGACGATTTCGACTATGCCATCGAGCACATTACCGCGACCAGCCCCGACGCCACCTGCGTCAGCAAGGAGGTCGCCCTGTTCCTCAAGATGCGCGCCTGCCTGTATGAGGCTTCCTTCCGCAAGTACAACAAAGTGACCGCTTCCGCAAAGGGTGAGGCCTTCACCAACTACACCGTTGAGCAGCTCTATGCGCTCGCCGCCGATGCCGCGAAGCAGATCATCGACGGAGGCAAGTATGAACTGATCCCCGACTGGCGCAGCCTCTTCCTCAGCGATAACCTGCAGACCAAGGAGGTCATCCTCGGCGCGCAAACCGCCGCCAATATCCAGGGCAGCCAGAACAACTACTTCGTTTATACGAAGCAGACGGCGCCCAAGACCCTGACCCGCACGTTTGTCAACACCTTCCTCATGAAGGACGGCACCCCTTACACCGACAAGGCCGGCTATGCCACCGAAAGTTGGAAGAATGAGTTCGCGAACCGCGATCCCCGTCTCAACCTCACGGTACGGTACCCTGGTTACAAGTTTGAAGGAGAAACGGCGGTGCCTGACTTCGGCGCCTCCTTCCTGGGTTATCAGATCCGTAAGTTCTGCCTGGACAAGTATGCGGAAAAGAACGGGGCTGACCCGGATGAGAACGACAAGCACAATTCCAACAGCACGCCCATTTTCCGCTACGCAGAAGTACTCCTCGCCTACGCGGAGGCAAAGGCAGAGCTGGGCCAGATGGACAATTCGGTCTGGGCACAGACCGTCGGAGCGATCCGTCAGCGTGCGGGTATCACCGGCAGCAGCCTGACCACCGTTCCCACAGCCGTGGACAACTATCTCAAGACGAACTACTATCCCGACGTGACCAATGCCGCGATCCTTGAGATCCGCCGCGAGCGGGGTGTCGAGCTCTGTATGGAGGGCGTCCGTCAGGACGACCTGATCCGCTGGGGATGCGGCAAGCTCCTCTCCACCGCCCCTTGGGACGGCATCAACATCGACGCGGTCAATACCGCCCTCGACCTGGACGGCAACGGCACCAAGGATGTCTGCTTCTACACCTCCGCCTCAGGCAAGGTCAGTGGCGTCACCAACATCGCCGTCGACGGTTCTATCGGCCTGACCGTAGCCGACAACGGGGGCAAGAAACAGCTCATGTACAATGTCGATCCCGACCTGCGCTACTGGGCTGCCGACAACCACCTTATCCTGGACGCCATTCCTTCTCAGGAAATCGCCGCATACAGGAAGCTGGGCTACACCCTGACCCAGAACCCCGGATATTGATTCCGAGGTCCGTCATAACGAATCAACCGGCAGGCGAACCCTGCCGGTTTTTTTTGCAAGTCTCCGGCGAAAACCGTATCTTTCCTTATCCTTTTTAAAACCCTGACCTTCATGAGACATTTCAACATCTGGATGACGGCGGTACTGGCCAGCCTGATCCTTTTTTCCTCTTGCGAACGCAAGAACCCCGTAGAGCATGTTTTCTTCATCGGCCTGGACGGCTGGGGCGCTTACAGCGTCGAGAAGTCGGAAATGACCCGGGTCAAGCAGATGATGGAGGACGGAGCCTGGACCCTCAAGAAAAGGACGGTCCTGCCTTCACACAGCGCGGCCAACTGGGCATCGATGTTCATGGGGGTCGGTCCCGAGGTCCATGGTTTCTACGAATGTTGTTCCGAGAAACCGGACCTTGAGCCCCGTCTGCTGGGCAAGAACGGTATTTTCCCTACGGTATTCCAGTTGCTCCGGGACAAGGAGCCTGAGGCAGAAATCGGCTGCCTGTACGAATGGAACGGGATCAAATACCTGATCGATACGGTGTCGGTGAATCATTATGCACGCGTGCCGCAAGAGAAACTGTGCGATGCCGCTTGCGCCTACATTGCGACAAAGAAACCCCGGCTGGCCGCCTTTGTATATGACGATCCGGACCACGTAGGTCATAAATCCGGCCACGACACCCCCGAGTATTACGAGAAACTGAAAGAATTGGACGCCTGGGTGGGGGCTATCGTGGATGCCATCGACCAAGCCGGAATCCTGGACAAATCGGTCATCATCCTGACCTCGGACCATGGAGGGATCGACCATGGTCACGGCGGCCGCACAATGATGGAAATGGAAACACCCCTGATCTTTTATGGCAAAGGTGTCAAAAAGGGTCTTTGTTTCGACGACTTGAGCGTGATGGAGTACGATGTCGCCTCCACGATGGCTTGGCTCCTCGGCCTGGAACAACCGCAACCTTGGTTCGGCCGTCCGCTGACCTCCCTGTTTGAGGGGAAATAAGTCCGCCACCATGAGTAAGTCTTTGATCCGGCTCCTTTTGTTATTGGCAGTCGGGATGCCGTTCACGGGTTGCTGCGAAAGAACCGGCCGGCCACCTATTTCCCCCGAACAGATACTGGAAGACCTGAATGCTCCCGGGATCAAAGATGTCGTCATAGACAGCGACACCTACAACGAAATGGATGACCAATATGCCATCGCCTACGCCATTGCTTCGGATAAAATGAATGTCTTGGCGCTGCATGCCGCCCCTTTCCATAACAACAGGAGCTCGAGTTTTGCTGAAGGGATGGAACTGAGTTTCCGGGAGATGGAAAGAGTCCTGGAGGTTACCGGATGCCGAGGAGAATATCCTGTTTTCAGAGGGTCGGAAAAAAGAATCAGTGATGACCCGGACGGATTCGATCCGAAGAATCCCGCATCCCTGAATCTGGTCCGTATTGCCCGGAAAGCACGCAAACCTGTCTATGTCCTTACCTTGGGCGCGATTACGAACGTAGCCGCGGCTTTGATGCTGGACCCTTCCATCAAGGACAAAATCATCGTCGTCTGGTTGGGAACGAATTGTTTCAGCAAAGGAGACCTCCAAGAGTTCAATCTCTTCCAGGACTATATGGCGGGACAAATGGTCGTGGATTCCGGTGTTCCAATGGTGATCCTCCCTGCCAGTGGAAAGCGCGGAGAAGGAACACAGATGCTGCTTGTCGGCCAAGAGGATTTAAATGCCATCAAAGGAGAAGGCAGAGCCTCTTCGTTTTACCGTTTTGAACTGCCGCAGGAGTTCTACAACACAGATGGATGGCGGCATATCCTTTGGGACATCGCGGCTCCCGGCTTGATCGCACATCCGGATTACTACCATTTACGTATCATTCCGGCCCCCATCCTCGCGGATAACCGACAGTTCGCCTTCGACAGCACACGTCACCGGATCGTCTGGATGGATTCCCTCGATCCCGATCCGATCTGCGCCGACCTTTTCCGTTGTATCTCCTCTCTTTCAGAACGTTAAGAGAGTCACAGGAATCAGGGAAAAGCACCTAAAGCAGGATCAGCAGGGCCGCACAGAGCAGCAAGCCGCCCTGGAAGATAAAACGCCCGCGGGAGGAAGCGGAAGAAGCCGCCTCCATCGGTTCAGAGGACATCAGGGTGGTGAGTTCTTCCCCGGAGGGAAGGGTTTGCGTCGTCCATTTGTTCACAATCAACCCATCGGCCAGATAAGTGGCTCCGCCATTGGAGCGGTTCAAGGTCAAAAGCGTCTTGTAATCAGCGAAATACAAGCATTCACCCAGCGTCATCGGGACGCCCTCCACCCCCGGAGTCAGGATCAAGGGACGGATGCCGCACACAAAGGCGGCGTCTACCGTTTCCGCGATCCGGTTCCACTGCAGAGAATCCAGACGCTCGGGTTCATAAGCTGAGATGACCAGCACTTCTCCGTTGGAAGCGAGATCGTCGCAATACTCTCCGAAGGCATCGCTGAACGAGAGGACGGCGAGGTCGGTCGCCAATGTCTCATCTTCCGGCTGGGAACCATCCCCGGAAAGGATCTGGGACCCACAGGAGAAGGCTGTGAAGTCCATCATCGGCAAAGTTTTCCAGGAATGGATAGAAAACAGGACGATCGCCACAGAGACAAGGGCAAAACCCCACCTCTTAGATTTACGCGACTCATAACCATCCCCCAAGGGAATGAACGCAATCAATGCAAGGGCCAGCAAGATGGCGTTCTTCAGCAAGGACTGGAAATGCGTCAAATGGAACGCTTCACCGAAACAGCCGCAGTCCATCTTGGGATTGATCAGGTACAGGGAGAGCGTCAGTCCGGTAAAGAAGACAATCAGCGCCAACACGATGATGGCGGCCACCTTTCGTGCCACTCCCGATATCAGAGCCGCCCCAACCAGCGCTTCCAGCAAAGAGAACGCCGTCCCCAATCCCTTCCCGGCCGGGGTCAGGAAGTCCAGATGAAGGAAACGGAAGTATTCGACCATCTTAAGCCCCGTGCCCACGGGGTCCATCAGCTTGAGCAGGCCGGACACAAAGAATACGAGCCCGATCAGCAGCGCACAGAAGCGCCGGAAACTATGATGGAAGCTACGCATCTTGTAACTTTTTATCAACCACCGACTTAACTTTTTCAAAAATTGTGTCCGGCGGCAGCATGGCACCCCGGGCATCCGCACAGTCTACGACAATGAAATCAGGGTCCCGGGCCGCTTGCGAACAATACATCTCCCGAACCCGCCGCTGCAAGGACAGGTCGGCCTCATGGATATCGCTTCTCCCTCCCAAATAATCCCGTTCCGCTCCTTCCCGATGTGCGGCAAGGCTCTGCTCAACGAATCCGATGGGGACATCCAGGAAAATGTTGAGATCCGGTTTCGGAAGTCCAAAGGGACCATATTCGGTCTCCAGTATCCAGCGCCGCAGCCGCTCCGCTTCTTCGCGGTCGGGTAGTTTTGCACACTGATAAGCGATGTTGGAATAGACATAACGGTCCAGCAAAACCGTCGCGCCCTCGGCGAGGGCCTGTTTCATCCCGGGGGCGGCCCCATGCCGGTCTTCGGCGAAGAGCAATGCCACCAGTTGCGGATGGACACTTTCCACGGAGCCGAATTCCCCCCGCAGGAAACGGCCGATCAGGTCACCGTAAACAGGAGCGTCATAGCGTGGGAAATGAATATACCGGAGCGCCTTGCAACGGCGCTCGAGATAAGCTTTCAATCGCTTGACCTGGGTGGACTTCCCCGCCCCGTCAAGTCCTTCAAGGACGATCAGCATCTGGACTGGGTTTTGCAATCGTACAAATATACCTATTTTTCCTTACTTTTGCACTGAAATGAAAGGGATCGAAAAGCAACGTGCCATCCGCGTGATGGGTATCCTCAACCTGACTCCGGATTCATTCTACGCCCCCAGCCGGGGAAACATGGCCATCCTGGAGAGCGGCGCTGACATCATCGACATCGGAGCCTGTTCGACCCGTCCCGGCCATACACCGGTCGGTGCGAAGGAGGAGTGGCGACGGATGAAGCGTACGCTGGCGCAGATCCGCCGGGATCATCCCGAGCTCCCCCTGTCCATTGACAGCTACTGGTCGGAAGTGGTCCGGCGCGCATATGACCTGGTCGGACCTTTTATCGTCAATGATGTCACGGCTGGCGAAGGGGACCCGCAGATGCTCTCCACGGTCGCGGAA
>JAEEGF011882670.1_pt1 | contig 22435 bp, 20 predicted proteins | sample 9134171 | NCBI WGS metagenome assembly JAEEGF01 (sample SAMN16246542, study PRJNA631951) | gut metagenome | biome: gut microbiome; feature: rumen; material: AP-attached | host: Bos | place: Iran: Karaj | collected 2018-10 | reverse complement strand
ATGGCCTTGCCGTTCGAGAAGAAATCATAATTGAAGAAAAGAAGAAATCCGAACCCGTCTCCCACAGGGAAGATTTGGTTCGGATTTCTTGGGTTTGGTGCGGATGACGGGACTTGAACCCACACAGTATTGCTACCACTAGAACCTGAATCTAGCGCGTCTGCCAATTCCGCCACATCCGCGTGCATGAAGTATATTAGCATAAAAAAGAGGATTCGTCAAGAGGAAAACGAAAATTCTTTTTGAAAGAATGGAAAAATCTCCGCAACTGTGATATAATGGAAAAAACAAACCGCACGAGGGGTCCCTCATGCGGCAAAATGCTGGTGATCCATCGGAGATTCGAACTCCGGACACCTTGATTAAAAGTCAAGTGCTCTGCCGGCTGAGCTAATGGATCGCGTACAGCTTGAATATATTATCCCATTTCGCAAAAAAAGTCAAGGGGTTTCACAAAAAAAGATTGATTTTGAAGGAGCGGATCGCCATGACCCGGAATATTCGCTATATCAACGCCGCGTTCGAGACGGTACGCGGGACAGTGACCGTCGAAAACGGGCGGATCGCCGCCCTTTCTGCGCCGTCGCCGGCGGCAGAAGGGGAGACGGAAGACCTGCTGTGCCTGCCCGGCCTGATTGATATCCATACCCACGGCGGCGCGGGCGCGGACGCCTGTGACAAAACACAGGAGAGTCTGCAGACCCTCTCGCGCTATTACGCGTCGCACGGGGTGACTTCGTGGTGCCCGACGACAATGACGCTGCCATACGATGACCTTTGTGCGGTCTTCGCCGCAATCGAAGAATGCAAAGGCAGCGAAGCGGGCGCGTATATCCAGGGCGTCAATATGGAAGGCCCCTATGTCTCCAAAGAAAAATGCGGCGCCCAGAACCCAGCGTATCTGCGCGCGGCGGATGCGGAAGAGGTACAGGCGCTGCACGCGATCTCGCCCATCCGTCTGCTCGATCTCGCGCCGGAAGTTGACGGCGCGCTTGCGATGCCGCGCGAAATTGATTCGTCCATCGTCTGCAGCGTTGCGCATACCAACGCGACCTTTGCGCAGACCGAAGCGGCGTTCCGCGCCGGTTTTTGCCATGTGACCCATCTGTTCAACGCGATGTCTCCGTTTACCCACCGCGCGCCCGGCGCGGTCGGCGCGGTGCTGGCGAACGACCGCGTAACAGCGGAACTGATCTGCGACGGGTTCCACCTTGCCCCGGAAACGGTGCGCCTCGCGTTCAAGCTTCTCGGCGCGAACCGCTGCGTCGCGGTGAGCGATTCGCTTTCGTGCGCGGGCTGCCCCGACGGAGACAGCTACGCTCTCGGCGGACAGCAGGTGATTGTCAAAGACGGCAAAGCCCTGCTTTCAAACGGAACGATCGCCGGCAGCACGACGAACCTCTTCGACGCGTTCAAAAACCTTCTTTCGTTTGGCGTACCCTTCGCGGACGCGCTTGCGGCGTGTACGATCAACCCGGCGCGTGTCATCGGCGCAGACCGGGACACCGGCAGCATCGCCGTTGGAAAACACGCCGACCTGATCTTCGTGGACGATAATCTCAATCTGCGCCATGTGATGGTGAAAGGTCGGATGCTCTTCTGAGCATCCGTCAGTCATATCAGAAAAGCCGCCCAAAGGCGGCTTTTACTTTGCACTGCGCACTGTGCACTCGCTTTACTTGCTCACGCGCGTGAACATATTGAGCATCCGGTCGATCGTCAGTCTGCCGGGCTTGTTGTCGGGGTAGATCACCGAGAATACGTGCGGGAGATCTTCTCCCTCGAACGTCGGGAACTCCATGAAATCCACGTCGACGCCCTTGCCCTCCAGCTCGTGCGCCAGACGGCGGGTCTGCTTGAGCGCCATGAAGTCGCCGCTGCTGGTGACAAGGAAGGTCGGGGGCATCTTGCCCGCGCGCAGCATGGCGCTGACGTTCATATACGGCGCGGTTGGCTTGCTCTTGTAGTCGTCGCCCCACATTTTGCGCGTATAGACGCCCATGTAGCCCTTGTCGTCCATGTAGGCGACGGGGGAGGTCAGCGCGAGCATCGAAAGCTTCAGCTCGCAGTCGGCCACGTCGAACACGCTGCGCAGCGCCTTGCTGGAAAGCAGCGCCGCCGCATAGGCCGCAAGGAAGCCGCCCGCGGAATCGCCCGTGAGCAGGATCTTGTCCTTTTGGCAGGGATAATCGCCCAGGTGCGCTTCGATCCACTGCAGCGCGGCCATGACGTCCTGCAGCTGCTCGTTGACCGTGACCTGCGGCACCAGGCGGTAGCTCATGTTGAACACCGTGTAGCCGCGCGCGGCCAGCGTGAGGCAGTAGAGCCGGTTGAGCTCCTTGTCGCCGTACATCCAGCCGCCGCCGTGCACGTCGATGATGACCGGCAGGGGCTCGGTCGTGCCCGCGGGGTAGTAGACGTCGAGCTTATGCATCGGGTCGCCGTCGTCGAGGTAGCACAGATCGGTCACGCGGGTGAGCGTCTGCGGCTCGGGCAGGGTGGCGAGGCGCTTTTGGTCCTCCTGACCCACGAAGCTCCAGAATTTGTCCATGAGGGAAATGATGACTGACATACAAAAGCCTCCTTATCGATGGCTGAGATACTCTTTCACCGCGTCTTCCCACGCGGGCAGACGCGAAAAGCCCGCTTCGTCCAGACTGCGCTTACTGAGACGCGAATTCTTCGGGCGGGGCGCTTTGGCGGCGTAGTCCTCCGTGGTGACCGGCAGCACCGTGACGGCTTTTCCGGCAAGGGAAAGCGCGAATTGCGCCAGCTCGAACCACGAGCATTCGCCCTCGTTCGTCGCGTGAAAGACGCCGTATTTGCCGCTTTCGATCATGCTGCAAAGAAGCTTTGCCAGATGGCGGCTGTAGGTCGGCGCGCCGACCTGGTCGACCACCACGCGCAGCGTGTCGTGCGTGTCGGCAAGGCGCAGGATCGTTGCAATGAAGTTGCGGTCCTGTTCGCCGAAGACCCACGAGGTGCGCACAATGTAATGCTTCGGGCAAAGCAGCTCCACGGCCAGCTCGCCCGCATATTTCGATTTGGCATAGACGCCGCGCGGCGTCTTGGGGTCGTCCGTTTCCAGCGGTTCGCCGCCGTCAGAGCCGAAAACGTAATCGGAGCTGAGATACAGCAGCTCGATATCGCTGCCGCAGGCTTCGGCCAGATAGGTCGTGCCGGTCACGTTGACGCGGGCGCAGGCTTCAAAATCGTCTTCGGCTTTGTCCACGGCCGTATAGGCGGCGCAGTGGATCACCGAGGTGATCTCTCTGTGCGCGTCAAAAAACGCGCGCACGCGTTCTTCATCAGTCAGGTCGAGCGTGTCGGCGTCGATGCCGAAAAAGGCTCTGTTTTGCTGCTTCAACAGGGCGCAGACGTCACCACCGACCTGCCCCTTTGCGCCGGTAACAAGAATCATAGGGCGCCTCCAACGGTGTAACGGACGTCGCTGTCTTTGAGCAGCGGCGCGGCCTGATCCTTTGCGGACAGAACGGGCGACTCCACGCCCCAGTCAATGCCGAACACGGGGTCGTCAAAGCGGACGCTGCGGTCGGCCTCTTTGTTGTAACAGGCGTCGACCTTATAGAAGACCTCCACGTCGTCGGTCAGCGTGACGAAGCCGTGCAGAAAGCCCTTCGGAATGAAAAGCAGCTGCTTGTTTTCGGCGCTGAGCGTCACCGCCACGTGCTGCAAAAACGTGGGCGAGCCCTCGCGCAGATCCACCGCAACGTCCAGAATCTCGCCGCGGGTGCAGCACAGGAGCTTCGCCTGCGCAAACGGCGCCTTCTGACAGTGCAGACCGCGCAGCGTGCCCTTCACGGCAGAAAACGAGCGGTTGTCCTGCACGAAGACGCAGTCGATCCCGCTTTGCCGGAACGCTTCGGCGCTGTAGGATTCATAGAACCAGCCGCGCGCGTCGCCGAACACCTGCGGGGTGCAAAGCTTCACGTCGGGAATGGCGGTGGGGGTGACGGTCATGGGGCTCACGTCCTTTCTTCCCTTTATTATACTATCATCCCCGTGCTTCGTCAAGAGATACGTTTTTCATAAAACGGTTGTTTTTTATCCTTCGGTATGCTACAATAAACCGAAACAAACAAAGGAGGCGGTCAGATGAAAAAGGCGGCGATCATCGGCGGCGGCGCAGCGGGGCTCTGCTGCGCGTGCGAGCTGCTGTCTCTTGCCGGGGGCCGCGTGGCGGTGACGCTGTTTGAACAGAAGGACCGCGTCGGCAGGAAGCTGCTTGTCACAGGCAACGGCAGGTGCAATCTGACGAACCGCGGCGCGTGTCCCGACGCATATCCAAAGGACGTGCGCGCGTTCGCCGCGCCCGCGCTGCAGCGGTTCGGGCCCGAGAGCACCCTGCGGTTTTTCGAACGCCTTTCGCTTCTGACGCACACCGACGGCGAGGGACGTGTCTATCCGCTTTCCAATCAGGCGGCGGGCGTGCTCGACGCGCTGCGGCTGGAAGCCGTGCGCCTGGGCGCAGAGCTGCGCTGCGGCACGGCCGTAACCGCGCTGCGGCCGGCAAAGAGCGGCTGGCTTGTCAACGGCGAAGCCTTTGATTTCGCGGTGCTCGCTCCCGGCGGCAAAGCGGCGGCGCGCGATTTTTCCGACAGGCTGCTGCGCGCGCTTTCGCTGCCGCTGACCAAGACGGCGCCCGGCCTCGTGAAGCTGCAGACCGCCGACCCGCTGCCGCGCTCGCTCAAGGGCCTGCGCGCCCGCGCGAAGCTGACGCTGCTGCTCGGCGGCAGGAAGGCCGCCGAAGAAACGGGCGAGCTGCAGTTCGGCGACGGCACGCTGTCCGGCATCGCCGCCATGAACCTTTCGTCCGTCTGTGCGCGCGCCGCGCTGCACGGCGAAACGCAGGCGGAGATCGCCGCCGACTTTGTGCCGGAGCTTCCGCCTGACGCGCTGAAACGGCTGCTGCAAACGGTTGCCGCAACCGGGCAGCGCGAGATGTGCGAAGATCTTTTGAGCGGCCTGATGGTCAAAAAGCTCGGCGTCTGCTTGCTCAAACGCGCCGGCATCCGCCCCGACGCGCCGACGCGCAGCCTCACCGGCGCGCAGCTTGACGCCCTGTGCGAACAGTGCAAGCGCTGCGTGTTCCCGATCACGGGCAGCGGCGCCTTTGCCGACGCCCAGGTGACGGTCGGCGGCCTTTCGCAAAGCGGCTTTGACCCCGCCACGCTGGAAAGCCGGCAATATGAGAACCTCTATGCCTGCGGCGAGGTGCTGGACGTGGACGGCCCCTGCGGCGGGTTCAACCTGCAATGGGCCTTTGCCTCCGCGCGCCTTTGCGCCGCGTCCGTTGCGGAGAAGTGCCTATGATCCGGATCAGTGAACTGAAGCTGCCGCTGGAAAGCGACAGAGACGACCTCAAAAAAAGCTGCGCCGCCGCGCTGCGCGTGCCGCCGTCCGAGATCGCGTCGCTGACGCTCGTGCGCCGGTCGATCGATTCGCGCAAAAAGGACGACGTGCATTTTGTCTTCACCGCGGACGTGGCGCTGAAAACGAACGAAGAGGCCGTGCTGCGCCGTTCGCGCAATCCCCGCGTGTGCGCCGCTCCGGTGTGGAGCTACCGCATGCCCGAAAACCGCCGCACGTCCGCTTTGCGGCCGGTGGTGGTCGGCTTCGGCCCGGCGGGCATCTTCGCCGCCCTGACGCTCTCCCGCGCGGGGCTGCGGCCGCTGGTGCTGGAACGCGGCAGCGACGTGGAAACCCGCACCGCCGACGTGCAGCGCTTTTTCCGCACGCGAACGCTCAACCCCGATTCCAACGTCCAGTTCGGCGAGGGCGGGGCGGGCACGTTCTCCGACGGCAAGCTGACCACCGGAATCAAGAGCGATTATTGCCGCAAGGTGTTTCTGGAATTCTTCCGACACGGCGCGCCCGAGGAGATCCTCTGGTCCGGCACGCCGCATATCGGCACCGACAAGCTGGTAGACGTCATCCGCAATATGCGAAAAGAGATTATCGCAAACGGCGGCGAAGTGCGCTTCGGCGCAAAGCTGACCGATCTCATTTTGTATAACGAATCCGTGCAGGGCGTGCGCTACACGCAAAACGGCGGCGTCTTTGATTTTGAAACCGACACGGTAATCTTCGCCGTCGGCCATTCCGCGCGCGACACGGTGGAGATGCTGCGCCGCCGCGGCGTTGTGATGATGCAAAAGCCGTTTTCGGTCGGCGCGCGGATCGAGCATCCGCGCGAGGTGATCGACCGGGCGCAGTACGGCAGCTTTGCCGGCCACCCGGCGCTGCCCGCCGCGGTCTATAAGCTCGCCTGCCACGGCGAACATGAGCGCGGGGCCTATACGTTCTGCATGTGCCCGGGCGGTACGGTCATCTCCGCCGCCAGCGAAGAAGGCGGCGTTGTGACCAACGGTATGAGCAAATTCGCCCGCGACGAAGAGAACTCCAACAGCGCCGTTCTGGTCAACGTCTATCCGGAAGAGTTCCCCTCCGACGACCCGCTGGCGGGCTTTCAGCTGCAGCGGCAGCTCGAGCAGACGGCGTTTTGCCTCGGCGGCGGCGATTACACCGCGCCCTGCCAGCTGGTCGGCGACTTTCTGGCGGACCGGCCGTCAAAAAAGCTCTCGTTCGTGAAGCCCAGCTTCACCACGGGCGTCGTGCCGTCCGACATCCGGCAGTGTCTGCCGAAGAAGGTGACCGACACCATGGCGCAGGCGATCGTGCTGATGGATGAAAAGCTCCGGGGCTTCGCCCTGCCCGACGCCGTGCTGACCGCGCCGGAAAGCCGCTCCTCGTCCCCGGTGCGCATCGTGCGCGACGACATTCTGCAATCGAACGTCCGCGGGCTCTATCCCTGCGGCGAGGGCGCCGGCTATGCGGGCGGCATCGTTTCCGCCGCGGTGGACGGCATCAAATGCGCCCACGCGGTGCTGGAGGATGAGAGCGAGTTGAACCACAGGACGTAGACGGCGGCCCTGCGCTGTTTGAATGACCGGAAGACCGGCATGCCCTCTGACATGCCGGTTTATGCTTTTCTTTTGCGGATGCCGCGGCTTTCTGCAAAAAGTTAAGGATCATTAAAAACAAAAAAAGACTTGACATCCGCCTAAACATTTGATAAAATATAATTGCAAAAAATTAAAAATGTAATTTGTACGGGATCAGCTTGCCGCGCGGCGGTGAAACAGGGCAACCGGCTTTACGTTTCGTTTGATGCCGCGGCTGAAGCGATTCCGTGACAGGAGGCAACGACAATGAAATACGCAGTCAGATACTACACCAAAACAGGGAACACGAAACAGCTGGCTCAGGCTGTTGCCATAACGCTCGGCGTTGAGGCGCTGCCGATCAGCGAGCCCGTTACCGAGCCGGTCGATTATTTGTTCCTCGGCAACTCCTACTACGCGTTCAGCATTGACCCTGCGGTCAGAAGCTTCGTGCAGTCGCTTGACAAAAACCTGGTCGGCAAGCTCGTCAATTTCGGCTCTGCCGCCATGCTGAACTCCACCTATAAAAAGGTGAAGGCAGAAGCGGACAAGGTCGGCATTCCCATGGCGGAAACGGAGTTCCATTGCCGCGGCGAATTCAAGGGCGTGCACAAGGGCAGGCCGAACGCGGACGACAGAAAAGCGGCCGCCGCGTTTGCAAAGACGTTCCTGGATGTATAAGGAGGCGAGAGGGATGGAACAAAGCGATCTGAAAACCTTTCTCAAAGCCCAGCAGGGTGAACTGGACGCGGTGCTGATGTATAATGCGCTTGCCGACGCGGTCAAGGACAGGAACGACGCCGAAACCTTCCGCCGCCTCGCCGCCGAGGAGGGCCACCATGCATCCGTGTTCAAACAGCTCAGCGGCCAGACGCTGACGCCGAAAAAGACGCTGGCGACCGTTGTGCCGCTCTTTTACAAAATCATCGGCAAAAAACGCCTGTATCCGATCATCGCCAAATTCGAATATGACGCCGTCAACACCTATGCGCCGGTTGCGCAGCGCTTTTCTGAGGTGGAAAGCGTCAAGAACGATGAAAAGCGGCACGGCGACACCGTGATGGCGCTGCTGAACAAATAAGCGTTTTTTCAAAACAAAAAGAGCTGTACCATCGCACAGCTCTTTTTTGGTTAGATTCGATTATTCTTCGCTGATTGCGCCCACCGGGCAGCCTTCCGCGCAGGAACCGCAGCTGATGCAGACGTCCGCATCGATCACATATTGCGCGTCGCCTTCGCTGATTGCGCCCACCGGACAAGTGTCCGCGCATGCACCGCAGGAAATGCAGTCGCCGTTGATGGAATATGCCATGTAAGAGCACCTCCTTGAATTTATTTCGGCTTCATTTTAACATAAAACGGCGGAAAATCAAGCCCTTTTATGGAATATAAGAAAAATTAGCGCATGCTAACTGCAGCTGCGTTTCGACAGGCTCCGACCGCAGCCGGGCCTTTTTTCGCGTGTTCGGTCACGAAATGCGTCGGAACGCTTGACGAACGCTCCGTTTTCGTTTAGAATGAACAGAGCACAAAGCGTGCCGGGAGAGTGAAAGATATGGAACCACTGAAAATCCGACCTTCCATGGTTTTTGCAAGCATGAACCGCAAGGACGAAATGAAGCCGTTCGACGGAAATCCGCGCACCCGCTGGGTCGGCGGTCTGACGCCGGGCTGGTTCGACGTGTCGTTTGACCGTATGGTTCGCCTTTTGCGGCTTGAGATGGAGACGCAGAAGAACAGCTGCTGCCTGTTCACCGTCTATGCCAGCGCCGACGGCGTTTCGTTTTCGCCGGTTCTGCAGCAGGCGGACGAGGGGGACGACAGCGGCAGCTACGGCTTTGACTGCGATATCCTGTGCTGCAGACTGCGCGTGTTCATCGAGGTGGATTCCGCCTCGCCGCGCGCACGCATCCGCGCGCTGCGCCTGTTCGGCGAGGAGACCGCCGTTCCCGCGCCGAAGCCGGAAGCGCCCGTGGTCTGCCCGTTTGAAGAGAGCGAATACGCCCGCCCGGTCACAAAGCAGGACACAATCGACGAGCTGCACGCGCTGGTCTCGCGTCTGTTCGGCAAAGAGAGAAGCGACGATTTCCTCTTTGAACTGACCGGGGAGGACGAGGAAGCCTTCACGCTCTCCGACCGCGGGGACAAGCTTTGCATTTCCGCCAACTCCGGCGTCAACGCCGCGTTCGGCCTCGGCTATTATCTCAAGCATTTCTGCGGCGTCAACGTGTCGCAGGTCGGGTGCAATCTGCGTCTGCCGCAGCCGCTGCCGAAGCCCGGCGAAGCGCTGCGCATGACCACGCCGTTCAAGGTGCGCTATTCCTACAACTACTGCGCGCTGTCCTATACCATGGCCTTCTGGGGCGAAGCGGAATGGCAGCGGGAGCTGGACCTTCTGGCGCTGCAGGGCGTCAACGCGGTGCTCGACATCACGGCGCTGGAGGAGGTCTGGCGGCGGTTTCTGCAAAGAATCGGCTATTCGAGCGACGAAGCCCGCGCGTTTATCACCGGCCCGGCCTATTACGCCTGGTTCAACATGGCCAACATTTTCGGTACGGGCGGCCCGGTGCCGACGCAGTATTTCATCGACCGCACCAACCTGGCCCGCCGCAACCATCTGTTCATGCGCAAAATGGGAATGTACCCCGTTCTGCAGGGCTATTCCGGCATGGTGCCGACCGATATCAGAACGCATGAAAAAGACGCTTCCGTCATCCTGCAGGGCCTTTGGAACGGCATGGACCGTCCGGCGATGCTGCGCACCAACACGGCTTGCTACCGCCGGCTGGCGAAGCTCTTTTATGATTGCCAGAAGGAAGTGTTCGGCGATTACACGCCGTATTTTGCCACGGATCCGTTCCACGAGGGCGGCAAGGCGGGCTCCATGAATCTTGCCACCGTGGGCAAAACCATTATGGAAACCCTATTGGAAAGCTACCCGCAGGCGGTCTGGATTCTGCAGTCCTGGGGCGAAAACCCCTCCCGCGCGCTGATCGAAGGGATCGCGCCGTGGAAGGAGCACGTGCTCGTGCTCGACCTTTACGCCGAAAAGCGCCCGCACTGGCAAAGCTTTCTCGGCCGCGAGTTTCTCTATACGCCGTGGCTGTACTGCATGCTCAACAACTTCGGCGGCCGCATGGGCCTGCACGGCCACCTGCGCACCATCGCGTCCGAGATTGCCCGCGCGGCGGGGGAGGCGAAGATTATGCGCGGCGTCGGCGTCACGCCCGAAGCGACGCTTTCAAACCCGATCATCTTCGACCTGTTCTTTGAAACGATCTGGACGAAGACCGGCAGGATCGAACCGATCGACCTCAACGCGTGGCTGCGCGGCTACGCCGAACGGCGCTACGGCAGCTGCCCCGACAGTATGTTTGAGGCGCTGCAGCTGCTCAACGAAACGGTCTATAACCCCGAGCTCAACGAGCTGGGCGAGGGCGCGCCGGAATCCGTGATCAACTGCCGCCCGGCGCTGCACCTGCGCGCGGCCTCCAGCTGGGGCAACAGCATCGTGGCCTATGACAAGCGCAAGTTCGAGCGCGCGGTGGCGCTGTTTGCCGAGGGGATGGACGGTTTCCTCGATTACGAGGGCTATCGCTTCGATCTGCTCGACCTGCTCAAGCAGGTGCTTTCCAACACGGCGCAGGAGTATCACCGCAATCTGGCCGCCGCCTATGAAAAGAAGGACGTGATCGCCTTCCGCAAATGGGCCGACAAGTTCCTGACGCTGATCGATTACACCGATTCGCTGCTGCAGGGCGAAAAGACCTTCACCGTCGGCAACTGGCTGGAAAAGGCCAAAGCCCGCGCCGCGGATTACGACGCCTTTTCCGAAATGCTGTTTGAGTTCAACGCCCGCGCTCTGATTACCACCTGGGCCGGCTCGCGTCAGGCGTCGGATGACGGCGGTCTGCGCGACTATTCCAACAAACAGTGGGCGGGACTGACGAAGGATTACTACGCCGTGCGCTGGGCGCGCTGGCTCAAGGACCGCACGGCGGAGCTGGAAGGCAAACGGCCTGCTGCGCCCGACTGGTTCCGGCTGGAAAACCGCTGGACCCGGCAGCGGAACGTCTACAGCAGCGAGCCCGCCGACCTCGATCTGCACCTGGCGGTTCAAACCGTGCTGGGCCGCTACGGCGTCGATTCGGCGGCGGAATGATTTTCCGCGAAAAAGCATTTGCGTTTTTGAAAGAAATATAGTATAATAAACAGAAATCCGAGAAAACGAGAGGTCAATGATGTTTGAACAGCTTGCGGTTGATCCGCACGTCCGGCGCGCAATCGACGACGCGGTGCAGCAAAATCGGCTGCCCCACGCGCTGATTCTGGAGGGCAGCGACGACGAAACCCGTCTTGCCGCCGCCCGCGAAATCGCCATGGCGCTGGTCTGCGAGGGCACGGGCAAAAAGCCCTGCGGCGTCTGTTCGAAGTGCCGCAAGGCCGAAGCGGGCAGTCACCCGGATCTTTATCTGATTGAGCCGGAAAAAGAGGGCGCGTTCATCAAGGTGGACGCCATCCGCACGCTGAAGGCCCACGCGCTGCTGCGTCCGAACGACGGCGAAAAAAGCGTCTTCATCCTCCGCGAAGCGCAGATGATGAACGTGCAGGCGCAGAACGCGCTGCTCAAAATACTGGAAGAACCCGCGCCCCACGTGTGTCTGCTTCTGACCTGCCCGTCCAGAGCGGCGCTGCTGGAAACGATTCTTTCCCGCGCCACGGCGTTTGCGCTTTCCAACGAAACGGCTGGCGACGCCGCCGACGTGCAGACCGCCGCCGACCTGCTGGGGACGCTTTGCACGGGGAGCGAGCTGGATCTGCTGCTTGCGCTTGCGCCGCTGCAGAAGGACCGCGACCGCTTTCGCGCCGCGCTTTCGGCCATGGGGCCGATCCTGCGTGACGCACTGGTGCTGCAGGGCAAAACCGAAGCGCTGGGCGGCGCGCCGGAACAAAGCGGGCTTCTGCGCCGGACGCTGACGCAAAAGCAGCTTTTGGATCTCATGGACGCGGCGCGGTCCGCTTCGGACGCGCTGGACCGCAACGCGAATCTCAATCTGCTCCTGACGTGGTTTTGCAGCCGCTGCAGCGAGATTCGCCTCTCATGACCACAGCCTGAAGAAAGGGATGATACAGATGGCGATCATTGTCGGAGTCCGGTTCAAAGAAGTCGGCAAGATCTATTACTTCGATCCGAACGGGATCGATCTGGCACAGCACGATCTCGTGATCGTGGAGACCGCCCGCGGCACGGAGTGCGGCGAGGTGGCGTTCGCTTCCCGCGAGATTGCGGAAGACGAGATCAGCGCCCCGCTCAAGAAGGTGCTGCGCAAGGCCAACGAGCGCGACCGCAAGGTGCTGGAGGAGAACAAAGAAAAAGAAAAGGCCGCCTTTGAGGTCGGTCTCAAAAAGATCAAAGAGCATAAGCTCGACATGAAGCTCGTGTCGGTGGAATATACCTTTGACCGCAGCAAGATTCTGTTCTATTTCACGGCGGAGGGCCGCGTGGATTTCCGCGAGCTGGTCAAGGACCTGGCGGCGGTGTTCCGCACCCGGATCGAACTGCGGCAGATCGGCGTGCGCGACGAAAGCAAGATCGTGGGCGGTCTCGGCGTCTGCGGCCGGCCGTTCTGCTGCAAGACGTTCCTCGGCGATTTTCAGCCCGTGTCGGTCAAGATGGCCAAGGAGCAGAGCCTGTCGCTTTCGCCCACCAAAATCAGCGGCACCTGCGGCCGCCTGATGTGCTGCCTCAAGTATGAGCAGGAGGCCTATGAGCATCTGCTGCGCGTGACGCCGAAGAACGGCGCCGTGGTGGAAACGCCGGAGGGCCGGGGCACCGTGGTGGATTTCAACCTTCTCACCGGCATTCTCAAGGTCCGGCTCGACAAACGCCCCGACGCGGCGCCGCTTGTGATCTCGCGCAAGCAGGTGCAGCTGGTCCGGGACAGAAGCATCCAGATCGACAAGAAGGAGCTGGACGCGCTGAAGGATATGGAGTGACAGAAGACAAAAACCAGAAACCAGAAGACAGAAACAGGGTACCGGCCCGGCCGGTACCCTGTTGTGTTATGTTGTGCTTTACAGCAGCAGCGTTTTGTTGAACGCGTCGTGCACGGCGTGGCCGATGGTGCCGCCCTTGGCGGCGTCGCCCACAGAGACGACCTTGACGCCCTTGTCTTCCAGCTGCTTTTGCAGCGCGTTGTTCGGACGCACGCCCATGGCGAGCACCACGTTGTCGAACGGCAGGAAGCTGCGGCGCTTGGTTTTCTGATCCTGCACCACGATGTGATCCTCGCAGATGCTGCAAAGCGCCGTGTTGAGCAGGAACTCGGTGCCGTAGGGCTTGATGCGCGACATGGAATCGTCCACAAACTGGAACCACGCGCCCGGCGCAACCGTCTTTGCCATTTCGATGACGGTGACGTCGTTGCCCGCTTCGTTCAGCGCTTCGGTGGTTTCCAGTCCCGTCAGACCGCTGCCGATCACGGCGACCTTCTTGCCCTTGAGCGCAACCTCGCCGGTCAGAATCTGCGGCGCGGTGAAGACGTGCGGCTGACTGACGCCGGGAATGGAGCGCGGACGCAGCGGGGTGCCGCCGGCGGCAAGCACCACTGCGTAGGGGGCTTCGGCTGCCAGCGCGTCCGCGGTGGCTTCCTTGCCGAATTCAAACGTGACGCCGAGGGCTTCCGCCTCGCGCGACAGGTCTTCGATGCACCAGTGCAGTTTGTCCTTGTGGGGACCCGCAGCGGCCACGTTGACCTGACCGCCGGCCTTCGCCTCTTTTTCCAGCACCTTCACGGAGAAGCCGCGGCGCGCCAGCGTGATGGCGGCGGAAAGACCCGCCGGGCCCGCGCCGACCACGATGACGGGCTTGCCCTCGCCGACCTGCGGCATTTCGGCATATTCCTTTTCGATGCCGACGGCTACGTTCAGCGCGCATTCGCCGGTTTTGCCCACGGTAGCGTTTTCAATGAACGACTTGATGCAGTGCAGGCAGCCGATGCAGCGGCGGATCTGTTCGGGGTGTCCCTCCTGCGCTTTCTTCGCCCAGTCGGGGTCGCAGATGAAGTTGCGCGCGGAGCCCACGAAGTCCTGATAGCCTTCGGCAATCTGGCGTTCGGCCTGCTCGGGCGAACGGATGAAGTTGGCGGCGATGACGGGGATCGACACGACCTCCTTGATCGCCTTGGCAAGATAGGCGCGCCAGCCGGGCTCGAACGAGGTCGGCTCCAGCCAGTAGTTATAGGCGTCGTAGCAGGCGGAGGAAACGTCGATGGCGTCCACGCCGAGCTTTTCCAGCTCCACGGCGATCTGCTTGCCGGTTTCCAGACCGTAGCCCTTGCGGGGCTGGCCGATCCGGTCATACATCTCGTCGGCGCAAAGGCGCACGATCAGCGGGAAGTCTCTGCCGCACTGCGTCCGGATGCCCTGAATGATTTCGGTGATGAAGCGCATGCGGTTGATGAACGAGCCGCCGTATTCGTCGGTGCGCAGGTTGGTGTTGGGGCTCAGGAACTGCTGCAGAATATAGCCGTGGGTGGCGTGCAGCTCCACCGCGTCCACGCCGGCCTTCTGGCAGCGCACGGCGGCGGCGATGAAGTCGTCGCGCAGCTTCTGCACCGCGCGGTGGCTCATCGCGTGGATGCGCGTGGCGCCGTGGGCGCTCAGCTCACAGTCGGAGGGCGCCTGCACGGACATGCAGATTTTCTTTTGCTCGAGCCCCATCAGGAGCGGCGTGGCCTTGAACATCACATCCATCACGCCGGGGAATCTGCGCTGGATGGGGATGACCAGCGGCAGGGAGTTGATCGCGCTGGCGTAGCCCTGGCGGCCCGGGTGGTGCAGCTGGATGCAAAGCTTTGCGCCCGCCGCGTGGATCCGCTCCGCCATTTTGTGCATGGGCTCGATCTGCCAGTCGTTCACCATGGAAAGCTGGGTGAACGTGGAGGTGGCGCCCATGTCGTTGACGCGGCAGATGCCAGGAATAATCAGGCCCACGCCGCCCTTGGCGCGCGCTTCGTAATAGCGGATCATCTTTTCGGTCGGGGTGCCGTCGGTTTGTCCCAGGCTGAACTCCGCGGCGTTCATGACCACGCGGTTCTTCACGGTCATGGTGCCGATGTTCATGGGGGAAAACATCAGATCAAACATGGTTTATCCCTCGCTTCTTATTTTTTGAGCGCCGCTTCCAGCGCCTCTTTTCCCTTTTCCACCGCTTCCACGCTCTTTTCGATGATATCCTTGCCGATCTTCTGGGCGGCGGCTTCAAGCTCTTCCACGTTCATGCCGCGCAGCTTTTCCTTGAAGCGGTTGAGCTTTGCGGTTTCAAGGCCCCAATAGACCGTGCGCACCGGCGGGCAGACGCCCATCAGCACCTTGGAAAGGCCGAACAGCGGGCTGGGAGAAACGAACTTCTTGCCGCTTTCAATGCCGGCCACCATCTTGCGGGCCACGACGTCGGGCTGCTGCACCGGGAAGGGCTTTTCAAACGAGACGGGGTTCGCCACGCGGAAGAAGTTGGTGTCGGTCGCCACGGGATACAGGCAGGTGATCTGCAGGTTCTTCGGCGCCTCCAGACGGATCGCCTCCTGGAAGCCGTGCAGCGCGAACTTCGACGAGGAATAGATCGCGTAGCCGGGCATTGCCATCTGGCCGATGGCGCTGACCGTCATGGCAAGGATGCCGGGGCGGCCGTTCAGGTGATGGATGTATTTCGCGTAGGTATAGATGGGGGAGAAGGTGTTCGTGTTGAACATCGTTTCCACGCGGTCCCAGTCTTCATAGTTGAATTCCTCATAATAGGGGAAGCCGGCGTTGGCATAGAACAGGTCGATCTTTTTGCCGTCGAAGACTTCCGCCGCCTTTTCGAACACGGCGTCCACGCCCTCCTTGGAGCTGACGTCCATGGTGAAGGGGATCACGTTGTCGGCAAAATTGCCGAGCAGCTGCTCCGCGTGGCGCGAAACGGCAAGGATCTTGTTGTCGGAGCTTTTGGAAAGCAGGCGCAGCACCTGAAAGCCGATGCCGCTGGATGCGCCGGTCAGAACGATGGTTTTGTTATGGATCATGATGAATCTCCTCTCTTCTTTATCTGTCATATTCGCCGAACTCGCAGCCGATGCCTTCGGCCTTGACCTCGTCGATCAGTTCCCAGCTGGTGCCCTTGCGCTTATAGAGCTTGATGATGCCGGTGCCGGTGCCGCCGTTCCAAAGGCGGTTGTGGCGTTTGGTGCCGTTGGGCGCTTCATAGTTGATGTTGAGCATCTCGTCCTTGCGGCAGGTGATCACGGTGTCCATCTTGGCCTTGAAGGTGGTCTGCACCACGTGCCAGTGAATCTCGTCCTTGGTCTCTTCGCAGTCGAACTTGGTGCCCGAGCCGGTCCAGAACTTCGAGAAGTTGAACTCATAGTCGGTGCCCTCATAGAAGAACGAGCCGAGCAGCTTGCGCTCCAGCGCATAGAAGAAGATCTTCGGCCGGCCGCCGCCGATCTCGAACACGGAGTTTTCCAGCTTCTTGCCGGTCTTGAGCGAGGTCAGATTGTTGCTCGAAAGCCAGACCCAGGGGCTGGTGAAATCGCCGCCCCAGTTCTTGTCGGCATAGCCGTTGCAGGTTTCGGGCCGCACGATATACTTTTCGCCGTTGAGGACGATCTCGCCTTCATAAGACGTCTTCATGCCCTCGGCGTGCCAGAACATTTCGAACGCGTTGATGCGGCGGAAGAACTTGCTGGCGCCGTAGCCGACGTGGAACGCGATCTTCTTGTCGATCTTGAGATCCCAGGTCATGGTGCCGGCGTCGCACATCCATTCGGGGTGCGCCGCGGCGTCCTCGGGCGAAACCGAGACCGAGCCGCAGGTGCGCGTCTCGTCGCAGAAGCAGTCGTCCGCCTTCACGGAAAACGGCGGGTCGGCATGGATGTCCACGTCCTTGAGCGAGAAGAAGCGGTGCAGCTGGCCGTGGTCCTTGCCCCAGAAGCCGACGTTGACCATCAGATAAGAGGGCCGTTTGCCGGCGTTGCGGGCCAGCGGATCGTTCCAGACGATGACGGGCTCCTTTTCGGCGTAGTCGGGATTGCAGGTGAAGAACTCCACATAGAAGGGCTTCTTCTCCCCGGTTTTTTCGTTTTCAGCGGTCAGGGAATGCCACCACCAGTCGTAGCCCTTCCGGGCCAGCGGACCGCGCAGCATCCATTCGTCGCGGGAAACAGCACTGATATTTGCCATGGTTTTGAACCTCCTGTTGCTGTTGCAGATTGGCGGGCGGCAAGACGGCCGTCCGATCATCCCTATTATATCAGAAACAGAGACAGGGGTCAAATGTTTTTGTATATTTTATAATAAAATATTAAACATAAAGGGGATTACTGATTCTAATTGACCAAAAAGGGGAGGCGGTCAACCTCCCCGGTTGATTTATTCCAGCACGGCGCCGCCGGACACCGGGCCCACCAGTTTGGCATAGCGCGCCAGCCAGCCCGTCTGGACCGGGCATGCGGGAATCACGAGCGCCGCCTTGCGCCGGGCAAGTTCTTCTTCGGATACCTCCAGCGTGATGGAGCGTTCGGCGATGGAATAGCTGACCGTGTCGCCGGTTTCCACCAGGGCAATGGGGCCGCCGAGCGCCGCTTCAGGCGAAACGTGGCCGATCACGCCGCCGCGCGACAGACCCGAAAACCGGCCATCGGTGATCAGCGCAATGTCTTTGTCCATGCCCATGCCGCACATCAGGGCGGTGAGCATCAGCATTTCCTGCATGCCGGGGCCGCCCTTGGGGCCTTCATAGCGCAGCACGATCACGTCGCCGGGCAGAATGTCGCCGAAAACCATGGCGTTCAGCGCTTCCTGGTGGCTGTTGAACACCTTGGCTTTGCCGCGGTGCTCCAGCATGTTCGCGTCCACGCCGGCAGTTTTGATCACGGCTCCCAGCGGGGCAAGGTTGCCATAGAGCACCGCAAGGCCGCCTTCGGGCGAATAGGGATTTGAAAACGGACGGATCACGCTTTCGTCGCGCACAGCGGCGTCCCTTGTGGCTTCCTGCAGCGTTTTGCCGGTCACGCTCTTCTGCTCGCCCCAAAGCACGCCCGCTTCAATGGCCTGACGGATCACGGCGGACACGCCGCCCGCGTTGTCCAGATCCACCATCAGATGCGGGCCGGAAGGGGAAAGCCGCACCAGATGCGGCGTGACGCGGCCGATGCGGTCAAAGTCGTCCAGCGTGATGTCGATCCCCATCTCGTGCGCAAGCGCCGGCAGATGCAGCGCCGTGTTGGTGGAGCAGCCGAGCATCATGTCCAGCTTGATCGCGTTATAGAACGATTCCTTTGTCAGAAGCGAAGAGGGCCGCAGGTCATATCTGGCCAGCTCCACCGCCAGCATGCCCGAGCGCTTTGCCATGTGATAGCGCTTGGCATACACGGCGGGCACCGTGCCGGTGCCGGGCAGCGACAGGCCGAGCACTTCGGTCATGCAGGCCATGGAATTGGCGGTGAACATGCCCTGGCACGAGCCGCAGGTGGGGCAAACCTCGTCTTCATAGGCGCAGTATTCCTCACTGTCCAGCGTGCCGGCAATCACCTTGCCCGCGCTTTCCGCAATGGTCTGCACGTCGACCCGTGCGCCGTTATAGTGGCCAGGCAGCATGGGGCCGGCGGTGACCACGAGGAAGGGAACGTCCAGCCGGAGCGCGCCCATCATCATGCCGGGAATGATTTTGTCGCAGCCGCAGACCAGCACCACCGCGTCGCAGATGTGCGCCCTGGCCATGGTCTCCACGCTGTCGGCAATCAGCTCGCGGCTGGGCAGGGAATATTTCATGCCGTCGGTGCCCATCACCATGCCGTCGCAGATGCCGATCGTGCCGAACTCCACGGGCGTGCCGCCGCCCATCAGGACGCCGTCCTTGACCGCCTGGCCGATCTTGTCCAGATTGCTGTGGCCGGGAAAGAAGTTGGAATAGGCGTTGCAGATACCGATGAACGGACGGTCGATCTGTTCCTGCGTGAGGCCGGCGCCTTTCATCAGGGAGCGGGCGCTGACTTTGGTGTCGTCCGATTTGAGCTCATAGGAGCGAAAGTCGTCTTCTTCAAGGGGATGCCGCTGATACATAGAGATAACCTCCTTGTTTTGTTCTCCGTTCCATTCTAAGCCGTTTTTTGTCTGCCGTCAATTCCGAAGCCTCATCCATAAGAATTATTAGAAATTCTTTTACAAATCGTTAACAAAAGACAGGCCGGATTGCCTTAAGATAAAGAAAAAAAGCAAAGGCAGGTATTGTTTATGATCGGCATCGGCAAATGGCAGGGCTCCATTCAGATCCAACTGCTTCGTTTCAGCGGAGACGTTGTGATCACCATTGAAGACAATGCGGGCGACTACGCGGTGGATATTCAGCTGCCCCCGCAGTTGGAAAAAGTGAAGCTGTTCTTCAACTCTGTGGAAGAAGTCGGCGATGATACGCTCAAGGGCAAGGGCAAGCTGCTGACCCCGGCCGGCCGCGAGCTGAACTTTGAAGCTTCCGTGACCTTTGACGGCGACGTTGTGACCGGCTATCTGAAGATCGCCATTGCGACCATCAAGATCAAGAACGGCCACAGAATCGGGTGAACGGCATGCGCAGACCCATTCCCGGCATCCAGCTTTACACGCTGCGCGACCACACCAAAACAGCCGAAGACTTTGACACCACGCTCGGGCGGCTCGCCGCCATGGGCGTAAAAGACGTGCAGCTTTCCGCCGTCGGGCCCATTGACGCCGCCGTCCAGCGGAAGATCATGGACAAATATGAGATCCGCCCCTGCGTGACGCACCGGCCGTTCGGCCGCATTCTCGACGACCTGCCCGCGCTGATCGAGGAGCATCGCATCCTCGGCTGCGACGCGCTGGGGCTCGGCAGTCTGCCGCCCGACCGGCGGCAGCCGGAACAGACCACCCGCGAAGCGATCCGGGCGCTGCAGGCCGCGGCCGACCGGCTCGTGCCGCACGGCATGACGTTCCACTATCACAATCACGACTTTGAGTTTGCGCCGATTCCGGGCAGCGACTGTTCGATTCTGGATCTGATGCTGCAGGAAACGGACCCGGCCTCGTTCTGCTTCATTCCCGACCTCGCCTGGGCGCATTACGCCGGCATGGAGCCGACTTTCTTTCTGCGAAAGCTCAGGGGCAGGGTGAAGGTGGTCCACTTCAAGGACTACGTGCCCGGCCCGGACGGCAAGGCGCAGCTCGTTTCGCTGGGGCAGGGGGTCGTCGATCTCAAGGCGTGCTACGACGTCTGCCGTGAACTGGAAATCCCCTATGTGGTGTATGAGCAGGACAACAACTGGACGAACGGCGACCCGTTCGTCGCCACAGAGGAATCCTGGCGGTTTCTGCTGTCGCTGCAAGGCTGACGAAACAAAAAAACAACCCACCGGTTGAAACCCGGTGGGTTGTGTCGTTTCGGCCTTATTTGTCCAGCGTCTTCATCGTCGGGATTGGTTTCCAATCATTCTATAAGCGCTCATATCTTCTTAAAACGCCTATTTTATCCGTCCTATTGTTCTGTTCCAGGCACAACCAAATATCAACTCTGACAGCACGACCTATGATAAAATCAAACAGACTTTGGTTGATGCCGGAATACCCCAAGAACAAATCGCAATCAAAACCGCTGATAAAGATGAGTTGAAGCAGGTAAATCTCCTATCTTCGGATTGTCCGATTCGTTTTATCATTACGGTCAATGCGCTGAAAGAAGGCTGGGATTGTCCGTTCGCTTACGTGTTGGCAACGGTTGCAAACAGAAGTTCTTCCGTTGACGTTGAGCAGATCCTCGGTCGTGTGCTTCGCTTGCCATATGCAAGAAAGAACAGCAGCAACCTGTTGAATATTTCCTATGTCATTACGTCGTCCAATGATTTCGGACAAACGCTGAACAAGGTTGTTGCCGGATTAAACCATGCCGGCTTTTCCCGGAAGGATTGCCGCACAAGGAATTATGAAGAACCGTCTCAAGCTGAGCCGGAGGTTACTCCCATCACCGAATCTTTGCCGGCTGTTTCAGAAGATGGTTTACCGGAAGTGAACGTTGAAACAATCAAGGACAGAATTAATCAAACACACCCACATCCTTTTACAAAGAGTGAGCCTATCTTATAATTTGCGTTGTATTCACTCTATTCAAGAATTAGTTGAGTGTTTATCCCTTTTTTACAGTCTTTTTAACGGTACTGCCTTTATCGACGGACATCGTGTCCCTGTAAGTGAAAATCTGCCTGAAAATATGCCTGATGAAAAGAACATACATTTTTGGGAAAAGGTTCTTGAGTTAGAAAGCGTTCTGTGCGTACAGTTTGTTCCGCCTGCAGATGATGTTTCAGAAGAAGATGTAAACTTAATTGAGCAATTATTTCAAAGCTTGATTAATAAGAAGCCAACCAGAAACGTCGGACGCTTAAGCGGTTTTCGAGGACAAATTGAAGGTATCCATGAAGATGGTCTGAAGGAAGCGATAAATAAACCGGTTGAGTTCGCTTATAACACAGTATCCAATATACAATTGTTTGGCCAATCTTTTGATTTGTATAGTTTTGTAGGCATTTTTAATGTTTCCTTGGTTGATTTTAAAATAAACGATGATGAAATTGAGGTGGATTTTAGGGATGAGAGCAAATCAAAGCAATCGTTTATGTCAAGTATGTATTTTTTAACCAAAGAGCAATTGGACGATTATCAGAATGATTATGAAGCGGCTATAAAAAGAATGAAGAATTGTAAATCGGTTTTGGAATACATAGATTAATCTATGTATTGATAATCACTATAGAAAGAATCAACACGTGGGTGATTACTAGTTACTGCAATCTCTTTAAATGGGTTTACCGGTAAACAATCTCTCGTAGGACATATTCTTCCACTGCATTCCGAATGTTGCCCATTTCCTGTACCCATCGCCACCAGTCGTCGGATTTGAGCTGCTCCGTGATGCCACGTTCCTGCTTCATCCGTTCAACAATGGTGTCCATCATGTCATGTGCCTGCTGGTCAACCTCAAGCAAATGGGGCCAAAGCGTATCATTCCTCAGCATCAGGCTGTACCGCACTTTGAAGTTTTCCTTCAGATAGGTCTTTCGCAGCATGCCGTACTTGCCGAGGGGCGGGTGGTCATTTTTGGAATAAGCGAGATCCGGCAAGTAGACATCGCCGTGCAGTGTGTAGTGCAACCCATTTTTCTCATCATAAATGTGCTTCTTCATAAAAACAACCTCCTTGTGTTTGGTAGCTTGATTGTACCAAACGCAAGGAGGTTTGTCGAATGTACAGAATAAGAGGACGGCGTCTGCCGTCCTCTTGCTGAATCACGTTATTCTTTTGTCGTAAATTTGTCGTAAAATCGGTTTTTACATTTTGTTGTGTGTTGAATACCCTTGATATCACAGGCTTTTTCGGCCTATCATTTCTCCAGCGTCTTCATCGTCGGGAATAAACTCCGTCTC